>Ga0265293_10010447_pt1 | contig 12978 bp, 9 predicted proteins | sample Munlanlewell138R_FD_192505 | JGI IMG/M metagenome (GOLD analysis project Ga0265293, IMG submission 192505) | Leachate microbial communities from a municipal landfill in Southern Ontario, Canada - Leachate well 138R | ecosystem: Engineered > Solid waste > Landfill > Unclassified | place: Canada... | reverse complement strand
GCCCCTGCAAAGCGTCGTCGCACTCGTCGTCGACCGCAGCCAGAGCCAGTCCATCGGCGAGCGCGAGCAGCAGGCCGAGGCTGCCCTTGCCGGCATGAAGGAGCGCCTCGCCCGCTTCGGCCAGTTCGATGTGCGCGTCGTCGAGACGGGCCGCAGCGACACTGCTGCCGGCGACCGCACCGAAACGCGGCTTTTCTCGGCGTTGCAAAATGCGTTCCGCGACGTGCCCAACTCCCGCATCGCCGGTGCCGTGATGATCACCGACGGTCAGGTGCATGACGTGCCCGCCACCGCGCCCGATTTCGACGCGCCTCTCCATGCCCTGATCACCGGCCATGAGGGCGAGAAGGATCGCCGCATCCGCTTCGAGAAGGCCCCGCGCTTCGGTCTCGTCGGCAAGCCGCTCGATATGACCTACCGGGTCCTCGCCACCGACGGGAACCAGGGCACGGTCGATGTGAACATCGCCATCAATGGCAGGCAGGCAGGTGTCACGCAGGCGCAGGTCGGTCGCGAAATGCCCCTGCAGATCATCGTGCCCAATGCCGGCCGCAACATCGTCGAGCTGTCCATCCCCGTGGAGGAAGGCGAACTCACCGACACCAACAACCGCACCATTGCGCTGGTGGACGGCATCCGCGAGAACCTGCGCGTGCTGCTGGTATCGGGCGAGCCCCATGCGGGCGAGCGCACCTGGCGCAACCTGCTGAAGTCGGACGCTTCGGTGGATCTCGTTCACTTCACCATTCTGCGCCCGCCGGAAAAGCAGGATGCGACGCCGATCCACGAATTGTCGCTGATCGCTTTTCCGACACGCGAGCTGTTCGTCGAGAAGATCAACGAGTTCGATCTCATCATCTTCGACCGCTACCAGCACCGCGACGTGCTGCCGATCCTCTATTACGACTACATCGCCGAATATGTCGAAAACGGCGGCGCCCTGCTGATCGCGGCCGGGCCCGAATATGCCGGCTACAGCACCATCGCCAACACGCCGCTGATGTCCGCACTGCCCGCCATGCCGACCGGCGACGTCATCGACAAGGCTTTCTATCCGCGCCTGACCGAACTAGGCCAGCGCCACCCGGTGACGCGCGGGCTCGATGGCTCGGCCAGTGAGCCGCCGCGCTGGGGCCGCTGGTTCCGCACTGTGCGCATCGAGAACCCGCAGGGCGAGGTGGTCATGCAGGGGGCGGACGAGCAGCCCCTGCTCCTGCTCGACCACAAGGGCGAAGGCCGCGTCGGCATGCTTTTGTCCGATCAGGGCTGGCTGTGGGCGCGCGGCTACGAGGGCGGCGGTCCGCATGTCCAGCTTTACCGGCGCCTTGCCCACTGGCTGATGAAGGAGCCCGAGCTCGAGGAGGAAAGGCTGACGGCCGATGGCCGCGGCATGGTGCTGGACATCCGCCGTCAGACGATGAGCGAGGATCCCGGCCCCGTGCAGGTGACAACCCCATCGGGCAAGACGGTCGATGTGCTGCTTTCCCAGTCCGAACCAGGCATCTTCACCGGCAGCCTGGAGACCGACGAGATCGGCCTCTATCAGGTCGCCAATGGCGACCTCTCCACCCTCGCTCATGTCGGTCCGGTGAATTCGCCGGAATTTACCGATGTGCTCTCAACGCCCGACAAGCTGAAACCGGTGGCCGAAGCGGTCGGCGGCAGCGTGCGCCGTCTGGCGGGCTCCGATCCGGCGGGCGTCGACCTGCCTTCGGTGGTGCCCGTGCGCCCATCTGCACAGGCATCCGGCAATGACTGGATCGGCCTGCGCAACACGGAAGACAGCGTGCTGAAATCCGTCAGCAGCGTGCCCCTGTTCGGCGGTTTCCTCGGCCTCGGCCTGCTTCTGCTGGCGCTTGGCGGCATGTGGTATCGCGAGGGGCGCTGATCCCCAACCGGCGGAGTGACAAGCGCTTTCGTGGCGCCGGGGCAGCAGGCCGCGTTTGTGCAACGTCAGACGATACCGTCTGCCTGCAAATGCTTTACCGCCTGAGAACCGCCGTCAGTACATCGCGAATTCCGATCGAACCGACGAAGCGCGACTGGTCGTCGAACAGGGCTACCGGCGCGGTCTGCGATCGTTGCATCGCGTGCATCACGGTCTTGAGCGAGGTGCCGGGGGTTGCCCAGAACACATGAGAACCATCTTCCGGCAGTTTTTCCACATCGTCGCACGACACCCAGTCCGCCGGCTGGCCGTTGCGTTCGGCGGCAATGACCAGATCATTCGCATCCAGCCGAAAGCGCGTTGTCTCGCGACGATCGAGCCACACCCATCCGTCGGCGTCATGCTCAAGCTCGTGCTTCATGCGCATCACGTTCCATGCCGTCAGCACCGACAGCGGATTCACGTTCGCAATGAAGTCGCGCACATAGTCGTTCTGCGGTTTCAGCACGATATCCTCGGGCGTGCCTGTCTGGATGATGTGGCCACCCTCCATGATGGTGATGGTGGTGCCGATCTTCAGCGCCTCTTCCAGATCGTGCGAGACGAAGATGATCGTCTTCTTCAGCTCGCTCTGGAGCTGGAGCAGTTCATCCTGCAACTTGGTGCGGATGAGCGGATCGAGGGCCGAGAACGGCTCGTCCATCAGCAGGATCGGCGCTTCAGTGGCGAAAGCGCGCGCCAGCCCGACCCGCTGCTGCATTCCGCCTGAAAGCTCGTGCGCATATTTGCCGGCCCATTGCTGGAGGCCGACCAGCTTGAGCTGGCGCGCAACGCGCTCGCGGCGCTCCGCTTCCGGCACCCCGGCAAGCTCAAGCCCGAAGCCGACATTCTCCTCCACCGTGCGCCATGGAAGCAGGCCGAACTGCTGGAACACCATCGCGACCTTTTTCTGGCGCAGATGGCGCAGCGTCGCGTCGTTGCAGTTGACGACATCGATCATGTCGTTGCCGTCCCGCACCAGAACCTCGCCGCGGCTGACGACGTTGAGGCGGTTGACGGCCCGCAGCAGCGTGGATTTGCCGGAGCCCGAAAGGCCCATCAGCACCGATATGTCGCCTTCGCTGACCGCGAGGCTGGCGCTCGCGCAGCCAATCACCGCCCCGGTGCTGGCCAGCACCTCGTCCCGCGTCGCTCCCTTATCGATCATGTCGAGGGCGCGCGCGGTGTCCTTGCCGAACACGATGTCGACATTGCGGAATTCGACGGCGACCGTCATCGTGCGGCTCCTGCCCTGACGCGGCTCATCCGGTCGAGGATGATGGCCACGATGACGATGGCGAGGCCGGCTTCAAGCCCGAGCGGAATGTTGACCGAGTTCAGCGCCCGCACCACAGGCTTGCCGAGCCCGTTGGCGCCGATCAGTGCCGCGATCACCACCATCGACAACGACAGCATGATGCATTGGGTAAGGCCGGCCATGATGGTGGGAAGCGCCGCCGGAAGCTCCACTTTCCACAGAAGCTGGCGCTTCGTGGCGCCGAAGGCCTCGCCCGCCTCGATCATCGGCCGGGACACGGAGGTGATGCCGAGATGGGTGAGGCGGATGGGAGCGGGACATGCGAAGATCACCGTCACGATCATCCCCGGCGCAATGCCGAGGCCGAACAGGATGAGCACCGGAATGAGATAGACGAATGTCGGCATCGTCTGCATCAGGTCGAGGATCGGCTGAAGGATGCGGTAGCCGCGTTCGTTGTGCGCGGCCCAGATGCCGATCGGCACGCCGATGGCCATGGAGGCGGCAGTCGCGCTGACCACCAGCACCAGCGTCTCGACCGTATCCTTCCAAAGCCCCTGATTGATGATGAAGCCGAAGCCCAGCGCCACGGCGAGCGCCAGTTTCCAGGAGCGTTGCAGCCACCAGGCGAGTGCCGCGATCAAGAGCACCACGACCACCGGCGGGAACCACAGGAGCATGCCGATGAGGCTCTGGAGAACCCAGGTCACCCCGTCGGCGATCGCATCGAACAGCCACTCGAAATTGGTGGTCAGGAAGGTGAAGAACGACCTGCCCCACTGTCCGACGGGGATCTTGAAGCTGGCGATGAACGCCGAGACAGGATCCATTATGCTCCCCGCTCTTCGTTTTTTGTTACGTCAACGGTGGACAGCAATTTCAGCCGTCCACCATTTGCGTCAGTTCCGTTATTCGCGGATCGTCAAAGGCCCAGTGCCGATTTCACGGCAGCGTCTGCGTCGCCGCCGTCGAAGGTGGTCACGCCCTGCAGCCACGGCGTGATGGCATCGGGGTTGGCTTTCAGCCACGCCGTTGCAGCAGTTTTCGGCTCGGCATTGTCATTGAGGATCGCGCCCATGATCTCGTTCTCCATCGGCAGGGAGAAGACGAGGTTCTTCAGGAATGCCCCCATGTTCGGGCACTCTGTGGCGTAGCCGGCACGGACATTGGTGAGCACGGTGGCACCGCCGTAATTGGGGCCGAACACGTCGTCGCCACCCTCAAGATACTTCATGTCGATGTTCGCGTTCATGGGATGCGGCTCCCAGCCGAGGAACACGATATCCTGCTTCGAGCCCACGGCCTTCTGCACGGCCGCCAGCATGCCGGCCTCGGAGCTTTCCACCAGCTCGAAACCCGAGGTATCGAACTTGTTCGCGGAAATCATATCGAGCACGACGCGGTTGCCGTCGTTACCGGCCTCGATGCCGTAAATCTTGTTGCCGAGCTTGTCCTTGAATTTCGCGATATCCTGAAAGCTCTTCAGCCCCGCTTCGTAGGTGTAGGCCGGCACGGCCAGTGTGTACTTCGCCCCCTCCAGATTGGTCACCACGGTGTCGACCGTGCCGTTTTCCTGATAGGGCTTGATGTCGGCTTCCATCGTCGGCATCCAGTTGCCGAGGAAGACGTCGATGTCCTTGGCGCTGAGCGAGGCATAAGTCACCGGCACCGAAAGCACCTGCACGTCAGGCTGATAGCCGAGCGCCTCCAGAATCACCGAAGCCGTTGCGGTGGTCGCTGTGATGTCGGTCCAGCCGACATCGGCGAAACGAACGGCCTTGCAACTGGCCGGCTCGGCCGCGAAGGCTGCGCCGCCTGCCGCTGCCGTGAAGACGAGCGACATGGCTATTGTTTTGAAGCTGGGCATCTTTTTCTCCCATTCTGGCTCTTTGGCGGTGCCGGAGGCCCGCGGGGTTATGAGTTGTTTTAAGCCAAACATTATTCTCATTTCCTTTCAACCGGCGACACGGTCTCTCAGGCGCCGCGAACTTGCCGATCCACGACATATCGCGCGCAGGCAGTGGAAACGGCAGCCATTTGCGGGCACTTTCCACACAACCGATAATAAACCGGCGAAAAAGTACACAATTTCGGATTTTATCCTATATAGAGACAATTCGCCGGGATTTTCCGCTGCCTCCGGGCCAGCCGAACCGTTTCGTATCCCATCCGTTTTCATATCAACAGAAAGAAGGAAGTTCATTGCAGGTACTTGTCCGTGATAACAATGTCGATCAGGCTCTGCGGGTCCTGAAGAAGAAATTGCAGCGCGAAGGCATCTTTCGCGAAATGAAGGCGCGCCGCGCCTATGAGAAGCCTTCCGAGCGCCGCGGCCGTGAAAAGGCTGAAGCCGTCCGCCGGACGCGCAAGGCAACTCGCAAGCTTGCCATTCGTGAGGGACTGATTGCCGGGCCGGTGAAGAAGCCGCGCATGCCGGCTCGTCCGGCACGGCCGGCCGCACCCGCCGCTTCCTGAGCTTAGGGCATGTCACCCGAAAACGGGAACCTGTTTCGGGACAGCGACATGCGTAAAACAAGAACCTGAAGCGTAAGGAGCTATCCTGAAAGGTAGCGATATGCTTTGGTCCTGTTCGTTTCTCGCCCGCCTTGCGCATGCCGCAGGCGGGCGTTTTCGTTTCCGCAGCCCGCGATGCGTGCGCGAATGCTGCGTTTTTCCGTTGACGCATATCGCTTGCGCCTTTCCATGAAGCTGGGGCCTGCCTATATTCGCCGCTCGCAGAATGCGCACCTGTCCTGAACCGTGGAGAACCCGATGGCGACGCTGCAGAATTTCGACGCCGAAATTGCGAAGACCAAGCAGGCCGTCGAGGACATGCGCTCGCGCATCGAGCAGTCCGGTTCCGTTCTGGAAACTTTGGCCAAGGCCGACAAGACCATCGGCGACGCCAATTTCGACATCGAGAACGCCCGCATTCAGGACGTTCTGAACCAGCAGAAGGTGATGGAAGCCAACATTGCCGATCTCATCATCGGGCTGGAGGACGCCACCAACGTCTTCGGCACCGAGTTCGAGAGCATGAAGAACTATTCGGCATGGGAAAAGTTCATCGGCATCTTCTCCCGCCAGCGCCAGCAGCGGCTGCGTTCCGAGCGTGTGCGCAACATGTCGCTCGCCGGCAATCTTCAGGAACTGCTGACCAAGTCCGATACCATCGTCGGCATCCTCAAGGCGCAGAAGGACGTGCTCGACCAGCGCTACAAGACCTCAGAGGCGAGCCTTTCCACGGTGATCGAGCGCCGCAAGGCGACCATCGAGAACCTCACCGCCACGCAAAAGCGCATCGAGGAACTGAACCCGCTGCTGCTCGACATCGAAAACCGCATCGCCGCGTCCACCAGCCAGAGCGAACGCACGGAGCTGGAAGGCGAGCGCTCGAAGCTGGCCACCGAATACAATGAGCGGCAGGCGAAGGAGCAGGAACTGCTGGCAGAGAGCCAGACGCTGGAACGCTATACGTCCATGTTCCAGACCTTCGTGGATTCGCTCAACAACCAGATCGCCGCGCAATCGACGCTCATCAACAAGCTGACCATCGATACCGAGCAGCGCATCGTGCTCTACAAGGCGCTGGAGGATTCGCTGAAGACCGCCGCCCAGCAGGACGTCGCCCACAAGATCAATACGCTGGGCTCGCGTGTCGACACCACGGCGGAAGAGACGATGGCCGGCATCGGTGCGGCCGCGCAGAAGCACATCGGCGACCTGCTCGAACTGCACGAGAAGAACATGGTGGCGACCGCCGACATCCAGCGCCGAAAGAAGCTGGCCGACGACGCCTTCGCGCGCCGCTTCGACGACGTGCTGCGCAAGCACAATGCCGCGGACTATGTGAAGGCATAGGCCGGGGTGAAGGCATAGAACAGAGCCTTACATGAACGCCGAATCCGATGCCGCAGAGCGCTATTTCTCCTCCATTGCGGCGGCGCTGAACGGGCTGGAAGTGTTCCTGCGCGACGACCGCTCGCCGCTCTATCGCCACGACATCGTCGCTTCCATCGTTGCCGAATATATTTCGCGGCTGGAAAAATCCTTTTCCTGCTGGCGCAACCGGCTGGACTTTCAGGACAGCTTCCGCATCTCGCGCGCCGAAAGCGGATTCCCCGTCTTCCAGAACGTGCTGGAACTGGAAAACGACCGCAAGCAGGCCGAGGCGCGCCTTGCCACCATCCCGCAGGCCGATGAGCTGCGGCGGGAAATGGCCGATTTCATTCTGCGCAACAAGGAATTCCCCGCATCGCTTCAGCGCTCCATGGCCGAGCGCCTCTATCTCGAAGGCGTCGGGGATGAGGAAACCTTCGGCCCCTTCTCGCTCGCCCAGACCGTCAAGGTTTCGGTCAACCCGAAATCGGGCCTGCCTTATTACCTCGTCCACTGGGCCAGCTTCGACGGCGCCGCCAACCTGCCGCTGGTCTATATGGCGACGGTGGAGGATTCGTCCGAAACCATCGTGCGCCAGCTCGTCGACAACGACCGCAAGCTGAACACGAAGGTGGAAATCCCCCTGCCGGTCGACGGCCTGCTCAACCCGGAGCTGGCGCACAGGTTCGACGACTTCACCGAGCGCAATTCGGCCTATTCGCTGTCGCCGATCACCATCGCCAGCAATCTCGACAAGGATTTCGAGACGCTGCACCCCAAGCAGTTGCGGCGCGTGGTGCTGGGGCCGTTCTATTCGGCCGGCATCACCGAGAACAACTCGGTCGTCAACGAGGTGCTGGAGCGGGTGCGCAAGCCGGAAAACGCCTGGCTGCTGACGTGGACCGTGCAGGAAGTGTTTTCCAGGGGCGAGAAGCCCGGCCGTCGCGGGCTGTTCTCCAGCTCCAAGACGACGCAGGAGTTCCACATCGACACCGACGATCTCGAAGCCGCGCGGCAGGGCGTATCGGCTTACGAAAACCATGCGCTGGTGCCGCACGAGGCCTATCAGGCCCTCTATGCCGCCGGCGAGACACAGAAGATTTTCGCGGGCTACAAAGTCCATATCCTGTCCAACGGACAGGTGATCAGCGATGTCTGAAATCAGCCAAGCGGAGGCTCCATGGACACCGGCCTGACCACCATTCCCGAAGCTTCAATCGAGAAGCACCGGGCCACGGCGCAGAGCTTCATCACGCGCATCGTCGTGCTGGAGGACCCTTCCCGCGAGGCTGGCACGGCGCTGGCCGGCACCAACCGCCGCTTCGTCTCCACCGTTTCGACGGGCTCGGTGCGCCGCACGCGCGAGGTGGAACTGGCAAAGACCGTCGGCGCGGTCCATCCCGACGATCAGTTGCTGTCCATTTCACAGCACACCTTGCTCTACCGCGCCCGGCGCGGCATTGCCGTGGCGCTGGCCATTGCCGAAGTGTTTGCGCAAGGCACCGACCTCGAAGCTCTGCAAGCGCAGAACGCCCGCTCGCCCCTGCAGGGCGACGAGGCCGCGCGCTTCAGGAAGCTTCTGTCGTCGTCCGCCTATATCGCCGCTTTCGGCTTCGCCGCCTATCTCTACCAGCTGATCGACAGCGACGGCGAGGCACCGAACGACATCGCCGAGCCCGACTTCCTGTTCGACACGCCGCAGGATGCGGTAAAGTCGATCGTTTCCGGTCTCGACAGGGCGCTCACAGGCGCGAAGGACGATGCCGATTTGATGATCCGTGCCCGCTCTTTCGCGCGCGTGGCCATCGACGGCCTGCTGCAGCGCAAGACCCGGCTGGACGGTGCCCTCGGGCCTTTCGAGAGCAGCCATATCCGCATCGACGCCGACGACTTCACCCTCGACGGCTTCGACGTGGCGCCCGGCAAGCGCAGCAAGCCGCTGGTCATGAGCTTTAAAAAACCGGAGGAAGTGGTCGGCAACCACATCGCCAAGTACCAGTCGGTCAAGCTCGCGAAGATGCTGATGGCCTATGACTTCGATCGCGAACTCAATCCTTTCGTCGAACTCGGCGGCTTCCTGTTCACCTTCATCGGCGACGGCGCGCCCGGCACCGGCAAGACGACCCTGATCCAGATGATCGCCGGCCTCGTCAACGATTATTGCCAGATCGCCGGCTACCCCTTCGTCTACGAGAATTTCGGCGTCGACCAGATCTCGTCCTATCAGGGCAAGTCGGGCCAGAACTGCCGCCAGTTCATCACCAACGTGCTCAACCCGCGCGCCATCGGCTTCGGCACCATCGACGACATCGACCAGGTGGCGGCAAAGCGCTCCGACGACCGCGCCTCGGCCGGCCAGCAGGAAATCACCGGCGTGCTGATGGACGCCTTTGCGGGAGCGGCGACGGTCGTGCGCGGCAATTGCGCCTTCGGCATGTTTTCCAACTATCCCGAGAATGTCGACGACGCGCTGCGCCAGCGGGCCGGCGCGCGCTGGCTGGTGGATGGGCCGCAGACGCGCGAGGACTACATTGACATCTTCGTGCTACTCGCTGGAAAGAATCATAAAATCCCGCTTGGCGATCACCAGCTTTACGCCGCGCAGGAAATCCAGCGCGCGGTTTCGGAAGCCTATGAGAGCCATGCCCGACCGCAGGAAGACGGGCTTGCTCGGGTCTATGAGCGCTACGTGAAGGAGAATGGCGAACCGAAGACGCTGGCCGACATCGGCGACTATCTGCACCGCATCAAGGAGGCGGAGCCCCGCTTCACCGGCCGTGCCATTAAGAACGTCACCGACGCCATCAAGATGCGCGCCATGGACATCGACCTGCCGGATGACTGGTTCGAAAAGCCCGAAACCTTCATGCACAAACCCTACGACGACAAGAAGGCCATGATCGAGGAACTGCGCGGGCCGTTCTCGATGGACATGGTGATGCAGGAAATCAACCGCTACGCCGATTCCGAATTCCGCTACGCTGACAAGTCCGACGATGCCGCGGTGGAGAAACTCCTGCGCGATGCCCGCCTGCGCGAACGCGCCGCCCGCGAAATGGAGGATCTGAAGAAGCAGGGGTTGTGGAATGCCTGAGGCTCATCCTTCATATCTTTGGAAGGCGGCTGCCTGATGCCGTCCCGGTTTCCCCTGCTGCGCGACAGTGCCCTCATTTACGGCCGCCTCCTCACGGTGGACGAACCGCATCTGATCGAGCGCTACAACAAGGCGCTCAAGGCGTTCGGCCTGTCGCCCACCGACCTGCAGGCCTTCGAGATCGACCGCACCGGCTTCTCGCCGCAGGTGGCGGAGGAACTGGGCGACCTGTCCTATCTCGATCCCAACGGCGTCAACCGGCGCTTCATCATCCTCACCCCGGCGCAGATCGACCTGCCGGTGGTTCACACAGCCTTTTCAAACACATCGCAACTGATGTTCGAGTTCATGACCCGCAACCAGCGGGCCATCAACGCGCTGACCATCAAGGATGTGATCTATGGGGAGATCGACGATTCGGTTTCGACCGTCGAGGACATCGAGGATCTGCTGTCGATCAGCCAGGTCGAGTTCCGTGTGCTGTCGGCAGAGAACGTTCTCGGCAAGGCGGCCGAACTCGGCACGCTTGTCGACCGCCTGAAGCAGGAGCCCGATGCGTGGCGCGACGACGCCATGCTGGAACGGATGGTGGAGCTGGCGCGCATCTGCGGCGACATCCGTGAGAACGCGCTGGTTCCCGATCAGGTCATCTTTCGCCACAACGCCTACTGGACCAGCCATTTCGGCGGCCTCTACGTGTTCATCGATCCCGACGTGACCACCGTCATCTGCGATCCGTCAGCGCCCGGTTTCCGGCGCTCGCGCCCATGGCAGGTCAGCTATATCTCGATCTTCGACGCAGATCGCGTGTTCCGCTTCCTTGCCGAAACCGGACGCCTCGAACTGCCGCGCGCTTCATGGATAGAGGCTTCCGGCTATCTCGAACACCGCGCCGAAATGGTGGTGCGCAGCCTGATCCGCGACGCGGAACCGGAGCGGAACCTGTCCGAAGTCGACAAGGTCTGGCTTCAGACATGGATCCACAACAATGCTGCACGCATCAACAGCGACGGAAATTTTCCGTTCCTGAATGCCGCCAAGCGTGAAATCCGCCAGCTTGGCCAGCTGCGCATCGACGAGGTGCCACCCCGGCAGCGCTTCCTTGTGGTTCGGGCCCGGCCAGACCATCCCGATGCGTGGCTGACGAACAGGCTGATTTCGGACTTCGTGCCGCAGGATTTCGTCTCGCGCTACGTCTTCAACAAGCAGGGCTTTTACACCGAGTATGAGACCTACAGCCAGAACTGGCGGGCTCATGTTGTGGATGTCCTGAAAACCGCATATCTGAAGGACAAGCGGGCATTTCGTGCCCGCCTCTACGGTCTGACTGACTGAACCGCAGCGGGGTAGAATGCCATGCTTGATCCGATCGTGAACTTCATCACCCGGATATTCCATTGGATCGGACGTGGCGTCGGCTTCGTGATCGGCATCATCCTGTGGCCGTTCATGTGGCTCGGGCGCTGGTATCTGCAACGCGGCCTGATCCTGAAGGCCGTACTCGGCGGCATCGTCGCCGTCATCGTGGCCATGTATGGCTACTTCTTCTACGTCACCCAGTTCTGGACCAACTTCAATCCGGATTATCCGGCAGCGCTCGTTGATACCCGGGGCACGGCTGGTGCCGGCGACCCGGTCACGCCGGCCGCGATTTCAGCGACGGTCGGCGGGGAGCCGGCGCCCACCTGCAAGCCATCGGCGATTGCCCTCACCTCGGCCGATCTGATCGACTTCAACGTCAACCAGAATGCCTGGATTTCCTCCATGGTGCTGTCCAAGGTCGGCCTGTTCGGCATCGAATGGCGCAACACACCCTTCTTCGACAACAAGGCAGCCTTCCAGCTCGGCATCAATCAGGTGATGCGCCGCACCACCACGGAGCTTGTCGACACGCTTGGCCGCGTGCGCGGCACTTCGCAGATCGACCAGAATCTGCAGAATGCCCGCACGAACCTCGCATGGAGCGAAACCGCCTGGTACATCGGCTGGCGTGGCCCGACCCGCCCGACCCCCAGCCTCTATCGCGAGGCCATCACCAATCTGCGCGATTTCAACGACAGCCTTCAAAAATGCCAGTCGACCTTCGATGCCCGCGCCGACAATCTGATGCAGTTCCTCGACCGCATCGCCGGAGACATCGGCTCGACCTCGGATATTCTGCGCCAGCGCATCGAAGCATCGGATGCCGGCTGGTTTGATGTGCGCGCCGATGACCGCTTCTGGTTCGCCTATGGCCAGCTTTATGCGTATTACGGCGTTCTGGTTGCGGCCCGCTCAGACTTTGCGTCTGTCATTGCCGAGCGCAATCTCACCACGCTGTGGACCCGCATGGAGGGTCAGTTGCGCGCTTCGCTCAACGTTCAGCCATGGATCATCTCCAACGGCAACGAGTCCAGCGCCTTCTTCCCCTCTCATCTGGCAACCATGGGCTTCAACCTGTTGCAGGTGCGTTCCAACATCGTGGAACTTCGCTCCATTCTGGATCGCTAGAGCATCGGACCGAAAAGTGGAATCCGGTTTTCGGTTATTCCGGTGACCCAGGACAGATGCGGCAGGAGATCCCTGTCGCTTTCTCATCATCTTGCGCCTGTTTTGGAATGGCACCGGCCATTCCCCGCAGGTTTTATCGCTGTTCCGGACAGCCCATCTAAGAGGGAACGCATCCATGGCCGAAGTTAAAAGCGACATTGAGATTGCGCGTGGAGCGTCGAAGAAGGCGATCCAGGAGGTTGGTGCGAAGATCGGGATACCGTCTGGTGATCTTCTTCCCTACGGGCACGACAAGGCGAAGATCTCGGCTTCGTTCATCAAGTCGGTGCA
>Ga0265293_10010446_pt1 | contig 12980 bp, 13 predicted proteins | sample Munlanlewell138R_FD_192505 | JGI IMG/M metagenome (GOLD analysis project Ga0265293, IMG submission 192505) | Leachate microbial communities from a municipal landfill in Southern Ontario, Canada - Leachate well 138R | ecosystem: Engineered > Solid waste > Landfill > Unclassified | place: Canada... | reverse complement strand
TTATCTTCTTGAAATAATATATTAATTCCTGCTTCATCAGCTAACTTTTTTACAGCTTCTATAAAACTCCATCCTTCAATATTCATTAAAAAGCTATAAACATTTCCACCTGCACCGCAACCAAAACAGTGGAATATCTGCTTGTCAGGCGAAACAGCAAAAGATGGTGTCTTTTCAGAATGAAAAGGACACAATCCAAAATATGTGCGTCCTTTTTTCTTTAATTCCATATATCGACTAATAATTTCTACGATATCAAACCTTGACCTAATATTGTCTATTTCTTCATTCGGAATTCTCTCTGTCGTCAATATAATACACCTCTACTTCTAGGGTATTATCTATTCGCCATTTAAAATAGATTACCTTCTTTTTTTATAGAATTTATTAATTCAATTAATTTAACAGAAAATAATGTCCTATCTTCACACTGCATTGCTGAAAAACATTCTAATTTTCTTCCTGCATTAATTATTTGAGTCCGTATTCGTTTCATAAATAATAAAAAATCAATATTGTCATTATTTATATATCGTCCTCTATTTGTTATAATTTTAACTCCTTTATTAATAATTGATAAAGCAATCTCGTAATTTTGAGTTATTACTATATCACCAGCTTCTACATGCTTAGCTATAAATGAACCAACAGTATCTTCTTTATTATCTACTAGAATCCAATGATAATAAATTGGGTTCTCTTTTACGACAAAAAACTGATTAACAGTCGATACAAAATATGAATTAACTTTATTTTCTTGTACAATACACATGATTTCCTCTATTACAGGACATGCATCACTATCTATAAATATTCTCATGTAATAGCCCCCTATGCACAACTTCAAATAATTAGCCAAGGCTCCGGTAATACTATTTTTTTATATAATGAAATAATATAATTATCGGTCATGCCAGCAACAAAATCACAAACATATTGTTCCAATTGTTGCTCTGTGAAATCTGAATAATTATCATTTTTCAAATGTTCAGGATTATTTATAAAAAACATGTACACTTGATGAACTATTTTCTTCGCTTTATCTTCCTCTTTCTTAGCTTCTGAAGCTATATACACATTATTAAACATAAAATTACGTAACTCGTTTATTGCCAAAGATATTTCATCGCTCATAATAATTTCTGGTTTTTCAGTACTATTTGCAATAACATCATTAACCATTGTCGCAATTCTTTCTGAATGGCTTTTGCCTAATACACGTATACAATCCTTCGGCAGATCACCAACTTCTAAAACTTTACCGCGAATAGCATCATCTATATCATGATTAATATAAGCAATACGGTCTGCTTTTTTAACTATTTGTCCTTCTAATGTATTAGGAAGGTTTAACCCAGTATGATTTAATATACCATCTCTAACTTCCCAAGTTAAATTAAGGCCTTTGCCATTTTCCAGAATATCAACAACCCTTAAGCTTTGCTCATTATGCCGAAAACCTCCTGGATGAATTTGGTTTAACACCATTTCACCCGCATGTCCAAAAGGGGTATGACCTAAATCATGTCCTAAGGAAATTGCCTCAGTCAAATCTTCATTTAATGCTAATCCCCTTGCAATAATACGAGCAATTTGTGATACCTCTAATGTATGAGTTAACCTAGTTCTATAGTGATCTCCTTCTGGAGTTATAAATACTTGTGTCTTATGCTTTAAACGTCTAAATGCTTTAGAGTGAATAATACGGTCACGGTCACGTTGGAAATCAGTTCGAATATCTTTTTGAGGTTCAAAAACTTTTCTGCCCTTTGTTTCAATACTTTTACAAGCATATTTTGACAATATCAACTGTTCAATATCATGCCAACTTCTCTCCATAAGCATAACCTTCCCCTTTTTTCTATATTATACTTTACAAATAAATGTATTTCAAAAAATATGCTTGTTATTATGATCGAATAGCCAAAAAGGCATTACCACTTGAAATTTTAAGTAGCAATACCTTTAGTGTAATATCCAGATCTAAACAAAATAAAATATGTTTACTCTACTGTTGTGATTTAAGTAAATCACGAATTTCTTCAAGCAATACCACTTCTTGTGATGGTACTGGTGGGGCTGTTGTCAATTCTGGTTCTTTCCTTTTCATTGACGAAAGAAATTTTACAAACAAGAAAATCGAAAATGCGATAATAATAAAATCTACTACTGATTGAATAAATGCACCATAAAGTATTGCAGCTTCTGGCGTATCACCAACTGCAGGCGTTATAACATATTTTAAATTCGTGAAATTTATTCCACCCAATATTACACCAAAAAGAGGCATAATAATCTCATTAACTAACGAAGTAACAATTTTACCAAATGCTCCCCCAATTATTACGGCAACTGCAAGATCTATTACATTTCCTTTGACTGCAAATTCTTTAAATTCTTTCAGCATGCTAATACCTCCGGTTATTTTAATATCATAATAGCATATTTAAATAGAAAGAGGTATTATTTCTTAAATCAATAGAAATAATACCTTGTTATATTAACCTTATTTCGATTGTTCTTTGTTTCTAATCGCCGCTTGCGCAGCAGATAACCTTGCAATAGGTACCCTAAATGGAGAGCAGCTCACATAATCTAAGCCAGTTTGGTAGCAGAATTCAATTGAGTTCTTTTCGCCGCCGTGTTCACCACAAATACCTGTTTTCAAGCTCGGTTTCACACTTCTTCCTAACTTTACAGCCATGTCTACCAGCTTGCCAACTCCTTCAGTATCAAGTACTGCAAAAGGATTCTCAGGTAATACCTTATTATCTACATAATAATGAAGGAACTTACCCTCTGCATCATCTCTACTAAATCCAAAAGTAGTCTGAGTTAAGTCATTAGTACCAAAGGAGAAGAAATCAGCCTCTTTAGCAATTTCATCTGCAGTCAATGCTGCTCTTGGAACCTCTATCATCGTACCAACTTTATACTCAACAGCAGAATTTTCATCTACGAAAATTTCTGCAGCTATTTCATCTACAAGAGTACGCATAATCTTAAATTCATTTATATGTCCAACAAGCGGTATCATAACTTCAGGTATAATTACAATACCTTCTTTGTGAAGCTTAATTACTGCTTTAAATATAGCTCTAACTTGCATCTCATAAATTTCAGGATATACAACTCCTAATCTACAGCCTCTATGACCTAGCATTGGGTTAAATTCTGCTAAGCTGCGTACTTTTCGTAGTAGGCTTTCTCGTTCATGAAGATGCAATTTATCAGCATTTTCATCCATTTGTAATTTTGTTATCTCAACTACTAAATCTTCTATGTTTGGTAAAAACTCATGTAACGGCGGATCTAGTAAACGAATAGTTACTGGCAATCCATCCATTGCACGAAATATACCCTCAAAATCTCCTTGTTGCATTGGTAGAAGTTTATCTAAGGCAAAATTTCGCTGCTCTTCATTCTCCGCTAATATCATCTGTTGTACTATAGGAACACGATCAGCCGCCATAAACATATGCTCAGTTCTACATAATCCGATTCCTTCTGCTCCAAATTCCCTTGCTTTACGAGCATCTTCAGGATTATCGGCATTAGTACGAACTCCCATATCCCTAATTTCGTCAGCCCATTCTAATATTGCCTTAAATTCACTTGATAACTCAGGGTCAATTAACTTTACTTCTCCCATTATTACTCTTCCTGTGCTTCCATCAATAGAAATTAAATCGCCATCTTTAACCACTATATCCTTAACCATAAACTGTTTTTCTTTTAAATCAATTTTAATTTCTTCACAACCGCAAATGGCGGGTTTTCCCATTCCTCGAGCTACTACAGCAGCATGACTCGTCATCCCACCACGACTTGTTAATATCCCTTGAGCAGCTATAATACCATGAATATCATCTGGAGTAGTTTCTGGCCTTACAAGTAAAACTTTATGTCCATCATTAGCCATCTTCTCTGCAATATCAGCATCAAATACTGCCTTACCTGAAGCTGCGCCTGGGGAAGCTGGCAATCCTTTAGCTATTACATTCTGAACTGCATTCGGATCTATGCGTCTATGCAATATTTGATCAATTTGATTTGGATCAATTCTAAGGAGAGCTTCTTCTTTGTTCAGAATATCCTCTTTTACAAAATCATAGGCAACTTTTACAGCGGCATGAGCAGTTCGTTTACCATTTCTCGTTTGTAAAATATATAATTTACCACTTTCAATAGTAAACTCAATATCTTGCATATCACGATAATGGTGTTCTAATTTCTTACAAATTATCTCAAACTGTTTATATATTTCCGGCATTACTTGATTTAATGTATCAATTGGTTGAGGTGTTCTAATACCAGCAACAACATCTTCTCCTTGTGCATTAATTAAATATTCTCCGTATAATACATTTTCTCCAGTTGATGGATTTCGCGTGAAAGCAACACCAGTTCCACAATCATTACCCATATTACCAAATACCATAGATTGGACATTTACAGCTGTTCCTAAATGGTCAGGAATTTTATGTATCTTACGATAAATAATAGCTCGTTGATTATTCCAAGATTTAAATACAGCTATAATTGACTTTTTTAACTGTTCCAATGGATTTTGTGGAAATTCTTCACCTGTTTGTTTCTTAACAATAATCTTATATTCACTTATTACTTGTTGCCAATCTTCCGCTGTTAATTGAGGGTCATCTTTTATTCCTCTTTTTTCTTTAATTGCCTCTATAACTTGTTCGAAATGATATAAATCTACATCCATTACAACTCCACTAAACATTTGAATAAAACGGCGGTACGAATCATAAGCAAAACGAGGATTATTAGTAAGCTCAGCTAAGCCTTTAACGGTTTCATCATTTAATCCTAAATTTAATACTGTGTCCATCATACCAGGCATAGAAAAAACAGCTCCTGAACGAACAGACACTAACAATGGGTTATTTAAATCGCCAAGCTTTTTACCAACGTGTGCCTCTAATTCATGCAATGCAGCAATTGTTTGTTGTTCCATTGCTTCTGTAAAACTTTGATTAGCTTTATAATAATCGTTACAAGCTTCTGTGGTAATTGTAAATCCAGGCGGAACAGGTAATCCTACATTAGTCATTTCTGCAAGATTTGCTCCTTTACCACCCAATAAGCTTTTCATCTCAGCATTACCTTGTTCGAATAGATACACATATTTCTTATCCACTAATGCTACCTCCCTTTTTGAGTATTTCTAATATAATACCAGCTGTTTCTTCAACTGCTTTATTTGATACGTTAATTATAGGACAACCAACACGTTTCATAATTTTCTCTGAGAATTCTAATTCCTCAAGAATTCTTTCAAATCTCGCATAATTTGCATTTCTTTTTAATCCTAATGTTTTTAATCGTTCTTGTCGAATCTCGTTTAGTTGATCAGGATTAATAATTAAACCTATACATTTTTTAGAGGATACTAAAAACAGCTCCTCAGGTGGAGTAACTTCAGGCGCAAGTGGAACATTAGCCACCTTTAGTCGTTTATGCGCAAGATACATTGATAATGGAGTTTTTGATGTTCTAGAAATACCTATTAATACTACGTCTGCTCGTAAAATACCCCGTGGGTCTTTTCCATCATCATATTTTACAGCAAATTCTATAGCCTCTACTTTTTTGAAATAGTCTGCATCCAATTGTCTCATCGAGCCTGGAAAATAATGAGGTTGTTTTTTATAAAAATGAGCAAATGTATCCAATAGCTCTCCTAATAAATCAACAGTAGGAATTTGATATTCAAGCCCTTTAGATTTAACAAGTTCTCTCAGCTCAGGTAAAACTAAAGTATAGGCTATAAATGCATCTGCTTGCTTTGCCAACTCGAAGGCTTCTACAATAGATGATTCATCGTCAACGTAGGGAATCTTTCGAATATCAACACGTCCACCGTTAAATTGACTAGCAACTGCCCTAACCATAAATTCGCCTGTTTCTCCTACAGAATCTGATATTACATATACAATTGGAATTGAACAATCAGTATTAATGGTAAACCCTCCCGAATAATTCTCTTAGAGTAACACTATACACTATAAACTGATCCCAACTCTACAAAGACTCGGGTTATAGTTTCGCGAGATATAATCCCTAGAAGCTCATTTTTATCATTTATTTTATTAACTACAGGTAAGCAATCAATTTGATATTCAACTATTTTTTTAGCTGAATCATATATAGAATCATTTAAAGATATACTCACAATATGTGTAGACCTAGTCATAACCATAGATATTGGTATATCAGACATGTTTTGCGGACCAATCGCTACTTTTAATAAATCTTTTTTGGATACAATGCCAATTAAAATATTACGTTGATTCTCTTCACGCACTACTAATACAGATCCTACATCTTCCATAAACATCATACACATTGCATCATAAGCTGTAGATCTCTCATGGACAACCACTGGAATCGCTTTATAATCTTTTACTTTCATTTCCCTTAATTTTTTACTATATATTTCTCTACCTAAATAAAAATATCCCACCCTGGGTCTAGCATCTAAGAAACCAGACATTGTAAGAATAGCCAAATCTGCGCGTAATGCTGCCCTTGATAAGCTTAATCTATCTGCGATATTTTCACCTGTAATAGGCCCTTCCTTCTTAACAATTTCCAATATTATTTCTTGTCGTTTGTTTAGCTCGATCATCCCCACCACCAATATGCTACAATAATATGCAAAAACAGCCTATATAGTGTACACTATATATTAATTTTGCTATATTGTACAGATGCTATTTATTGATTATCTTACTAAAATCTCCAACAAGCGACAGTGTTTCATATAGTTCTTTAAGAAACGCTAAGCGATTATTTTTAATATCAATATTCTTATCCATAACCATAACCTTGTCAAAATATATATCAATTACTGGCTTAATTACATTAATCGTGGAAATAGCGTGTTTATAATCTCTTAATTTTATAGCTTCAACTAATGCGTTACGATTTGTTGAATATATGGCATATAACTCATGCTCAACTTCTTCTACGAATAACGATTTATCAACATTAAAATCACTGTTTACATTTGAAGTTATATTCTTAATGCGATTGAATGAATCAATAACGCCATTAAACCATGAATATTGTAAAGCATCTTGTAATGCTTTTGCCTTATTTAATATATCTAAAAAATTATTATTAGTTGATATAATACTCGCATCTATAATATCATAACGAATTCCTTCATCTTGCATGATGTTTTTCATACGTAACATAAAGAAATCTAAAATCTCCTGTTTAAGTAATTCTATTTCCTTTTTTAATAATTCCTTTTTACTCAATATTCCAACAGCAATATCAATTAATATGTCTAATGGTAATTCCAGTTGATTACCTTTAATAATCTGACATATTCCTGCAGCTTGTCTTCTGAGTGCATATGGATCTTGTGAACCAGTTGGTATAATACCTATTCCAATACAGCCAACAATCGTATCAATTTTATCTGCAATACTCACGATAGAGCTGTTTAACGACTCAGGGATATCATCCCCCGCAAATCGGGGCAAATAACACTCAAAAAGACCGTCTGCTACTTGCTTATCCTCACCTGCTAGTAAAGCATATTCTCTCCCCATAAAACCTTGCAATTCTGGAAACTCATACACCATATGTGTTACTAAATCAAACTTAGATAATGACGCAATTCTTATTGTACGTTCTGTATCTTTAGAATTTATCTTTAATAATCCTGAAATTTGCTTACTAATTTCGATGATACGGTCTACTTTGTCAGCTATAGTGCCTAATTCTACGTGATATATAATATTTTTGAGTTTTTCATTGAAAGTTTCAATTGGTATCTTTTTATCTTCATCATAAAAAAACCTTGCATCGGCTAATCTAGCTCTCAATACTTTTTCATTACCTTTTCTGACTGTATCAATTGACCTATCGTTACCATTGCGAATAGTAACAAATCTTGCTTGTAATTGATTATCTAAATTAAGTACTGGGAAATATCTTTGATGCTCTTTCATTGAAGTAATCAATACTTCCTTTGGTATCTCTAAGAAATTTTCATCAAAGCTGCCAATTAAAGCAGTTGGGTATTCAACTAGGTAAACAATTTCTTCCAATAAATCCTCATCTATAGGAATTTGGACATTATAATTTGATTCTATGCTTTTTAATTCTTTTAGAATTTCCTGCTCTCTGTGACTTTGATTAACAATTACAAATGCATCTAATAACAATTGGAAGTAACTTGCTGGTTGATCAACAATTATTTTATTTTCACTTAAAAAGCGATGCCCATAAGTAATATTTGAAGATGCTTGATCTACTATAGTAAATGGTACTATTTGTTGTCCATATAAACAAACAAGCCATTTAATTGGGCGAACAAACTTAAAATCATAATCGCCCCATCTCATGTTTTTTGGAAATTGCAAATCTAATATAATATCCTTAACACCATCTAATAGTTCAATCGTATTTACACCTTTAATATGTTTCGCTACATAAACATACTCTCCGCTTTCAGTTGTTCTCACTTCTAATTGCTCAGGTTCAACACCTTGGCTCTTCGCAAAGCCTAAACCAGCATTTGTAATAACATTATCATTAAACGCTACTTTTTTCGAAGGCCCTTTTACCAATATTTCTTGATCAAGTTGCTTTTCAGCTAATTTCGTTACATATAATACAATTCTCCTTGGAGTTCCATATGTGTTGATGCTTTCAAACGATATATTTAAATTTTCTAGCCATTTAGTAGCCTTATTTTTAAAATCTTTCAAAATACCTGGCATAAATCTAGCTGGTATTTCTTCTGTACCTATCTCTAATAAAAAATCATTTTCACGCATGATGCCGCCTCCTTACATTAATGGAAATCCTAATTGTTCTCTTTGTTCGTAGTATGCTTCAGCACACTTCCTTGCAAGATTTCTAACTCTTGCTATATATCCTGTCCGCTCAGTTACACTAATTGCTCCTCTAGCATCTAGTAAATTAAAAGTATGAGAGCATTTTAATACATAATCGTAAGCAGGAAACACTAAATTTTCATCGAGCACTCTTTTAGCTTCTTGCTCATATGTATCGAATAAATTAAATAACATAGTACTATCAGAAACTTCAAAAGTATATTTAGAATGCTCATATTCAGCATTACGAAAAATATCTCCATAAGTTAATCCATTTACCCATTCTAAATCATATACATTCTCTTTCTCTTGAATATATGAAGCTAATCTTTCAATGCCGTAAGTTATTTCGACAGCAACAGGCTTCATATCTAACCCGCCAACTTGTTGGAAATACGTAAATTGGGTGATTTCCATTCCATCTAGCCATACTTCCCAGCCTAATCCCCATGCACCAAGTGTTGGTGATTCCCAGTTATCCTCAACAAACCTAATATCATGATCGAGCGGTTCTATCCCCAATTTATTTAAACTTTCTAAATATAACTCCTGAATATTACTTGGCGATGGTTTCATTATCACTTGAAATTGATGATGTTGATATAAACGATTTGGATTCTCACCATATCTACCATCAGCCGGTCTTCTAGACGGTTCTACATACGCTACGTTCCATTTTTCAGGCCCGATTACTCGTAAAAATGTGTATGGGTTCATTGTGCCTGCTCCCTTTTCAACATCGTAAGGCTGAAGTATAGCACAATTTTGTTTTCCCCAAAACTCTTGCAAGGTTAGAATCATTTGTTGAATATTCATAAATATACCTCCTTAAAAATACGCAAAAACTCCCATCCCAATAGCATTGCTAAAGGGACGGGAGCTACCCGCGGTTCCACCCTAATTGACATACTTGTCCAACTTTTACATACCAATACTCAAGAGCGCCATGTAACATAAAACAATATCGGCTCACACTATGCCCGACTCGCTGAAAATATTTATATATTACATTTCTCCATCATTGTATTTTTTATATTATTTTTATAAATTATAAAAATTTATTTATATTTTGTCAACTGTAGCTAACTTCATTTTCTTAATTAGCATTGATTCTTCCCTGCCAGTATTTATAATATCCTTATTCTTCTCTATAATAACTTCATAGTGTCCAAACATCCATGCTAATATTGCTATTATAGAAATGTACGGAAACATAATCACACCAATTGCGCCCATCGTAACAGGTATCGTCAAGCAAATCTTATTATTATGACTGATAACTATTCGACTTACATTTCCATTTGCAATAGTATTACGTATAAAATTCAATAAATCTTCCCCATGTACCATTACTCTTTCGTATATTGGAGTGAATTCCTCTCCTTCTTCAAGTTCAATAATAGCTTTTACTACATCTTTATTGCATCGAATATAATATTGATAAGCTTCTTTCATACTCGCTCCAGTATATGAAGAAATTGCTTCAACATCTTTAATTAGCTCACTGTAATCTTTCTCATGCTCTTGATTATGATAATTCGTAGTCATTATTAATAACCTCCGTTTTAACTTGATAATAGACATTATTAATTTGTCTAATTTTCTACGAATCATACATTTTTTTAATATCTGCAATCATTTTTAACCATTTCATATTTAACCCAAAATGTTCTTCTATAAAATGCTTTGATACATCTTGTAATTCTAGACGATATTGATTTTTTATTGAAATTTCTCCTATTTTATTTAAAGTAATATATTGAAATACTCTCAACAGCTTAGCTGTTTGCGAAGATATATTGATTGCATATGAATCTTTACTAACACATTTTGGACATAAAAATCCACCATATTTAATACTAAAGTGATAGTTATATTTATCGTTTTCTAAATTACAATAAACACATGAATCTAAATGTGGACGATATCCTCGTATTGAAAATACCTTTAATTCAAAAATCCTAACAAGAATCTCTGGATCATAGTAACCAGACTCAATCATATATAATGTATCTACCAATAATTGATACAGCTCTGGCAAAACTTCTTCTTCTTCTATTACTCGATCAGTTAAATCTACCATATACATAGCATAGGTTGATAATAATAAATCGGCTCTAATTTTAGGAAAAGAATATATAATATCAGATTGATTTATGCGACCAAGTGATGCTTGTTTTTTATACAAAACAAAACAACCCAACATCAATGGCTGGGTAGTTGAGCTGTGTTTGCTTTTTGTTTTTTTTGCTCCCATCGCAATGGCTGATATTTTACCATGTTCCTTTGTGAAAATATGAATAATCCTATGCGCTTCTCCGTAATCTATACTCTTTATAACAATACCGTCCACTCTAATCATAATCTCTTATCATCTCCAAGATTCGCCTCAAGTTCAGGTTCATCAAATAAAGATTGAGAATTATATAAATCTCTGTATAATAAGTAACTTTCCACTTTTCCAGACATTGAAAAGTAATTCCAAGAAAAGTTTTTCATTATTATCAAACCTTTCTTTTGATAATTTTTAGCTTATTAATATTATTAGTAATTTTCATATTTAAATGTTAGATAATATTTACCTAATAGATATAAGTATATTTTTAACTTAGCGTGAATTATGAATTACTATCATTAAAACCAAAATTTTTCAAATCAACAGCTTGATTTCTCCAGTCCTTTTTCACCTTAACCCATAAATCTAAATAAATTTTAGAACCTAATAACTTTTCAATATCCTGCCTTGACCGTTTTCCAATTTCTTTAAGCAACATACCTTGTTTGCCAATTAATATACCCTTTTGCGATTTACGCTCAGTATAAATTATAGCAGATACAAATAGCGTTTCTGTGCCTTCTCTCTCTACAATTTGTTCAATTACAACAGCAATCGAATGCGGCACTTCCTCGTGTGTAAGTTGCAATACTTTCTCACGAATTAATTCAGCAATAATAAATCGTTCTGGATGATCTGTAATTTGTTCTGGTGAGAAATATCTTGGACCTTCAGGTAATAGTATTCTAATTTGATTTATTAATGTGTCAACATTCTCACCATTTAAAGCCGAAATTGGAATAATTTCCTTAGCATTAATTAATTCTTTATATTGGTTTATTCTTATTAATAGAGTATTTTTTGATATTAAATCTGTTTTATTTATTACTAAGATAATTGGTGTACTCAAGCTAGAAAGTAGTTCAGCTATATAACGATCTCCTGCACCAGGCTCTTTATCAGCTTCAACTAAGAATAATATAGCATCCACTTCTGAGAATGTGCTGGTGGCCTGCTTATTCATAAATTCTCCAAGCTTATGCTTCGGCTTATGTATTCCAGGCGTATCTATGAATATAGCCTGAAAATCATCTTCGGTTAATATTCCTTGAATCTTATTCCTAGTTGTTTGTGGTTTATTGGACATTATAGCTATTTTTTGCCCCAAAAACTTATTAAGCATTGTCGATTTACCAACATTAGGTCTACCAACAATAGAAATAAATCCTGATTTATATTGTTCTCTTTCCACTATTGTTCTCCTTAAAATATATTTTTGATATAACACATCTTATATTAGTCATCGTAATATTTGAAACGAATACGGTAATAACTCTTCCAACGTAAATTCTTTAATTTCTCCTTTAGTGTTTGCTAAAATAACTAGCATATTAATATCTGCAAACTCTAATAACACCTGTCTACATGCACCACACGGAGAAATTGGTTGTAATGTATTGCCTATAACTGCAATAGCCTTTATTTTCTTTGCTCCTTCGGATACAGCCTTGAAAATTGCAGTACGCTCAGCACAATTAGATAAGCCGTACGATAAATTTTCAATATTACAGCCAGTATATATTTCACCGTCATCAGTTATAACAGCTGCTCCGACTAAAAACTTACTATAAGGTGCATAGGCCAGTTCCATAGCTTCTTTTGCGGCTAATATTAGCTTCTCTTTAGTAAACATTATTACAGTCCCTTGTTAGCTAAAATTATATCTTGAAGGCTAAACATTTCATCTTCATCAACTTGAGTTTGATGATCATAGCCTAATAAATGAAGTAAGCCGTGAACTGCTAAGAAACACATTTCTCGTT
>Ga0265293_10010444_pt1 | contig 12980 bp, 11 predicted proteins | sample Munlanlewell138R_FD_192505 | JGI IMG/M metagenome (GOLD analysis project Ga0265293, IMG submission 192505) | Leachate microbial communities from a municipal landfill in Southern Ontario, Canada - Leachate well 138R | ecosystem: Engineered > Solid waste > Landfill > Unclassified | place: Canada... | reverse complement strand
GATAGTGATAAAGAATTGGCTGATATTGCAGAAAGTCATGGAATTAATATATCCAAAGAAGAGTCAATATATGGTAAAAATAAGAGGCATTTCAATAATGTATCTCAAGAAGATATTTTTAATTATGTTATTTCTGAGGCAGATGCTATCCAGCAGTTAGCGAAATTATTTGACGAGATGTTGAGAGAGCATTCTTTAACACACCTATTAGATGAGATAGAATTGCCATTATCGTATATTCTTGCTGATATGGAAAGTCAGGGCATTGCAGTAGATAGTAGTATTTTACAAGCAATTGGAAAAGAGTTATCAGCAAGAATTGATGTAGTAACTAAGAATATTTATGAATTAGCAGGTGAAGAATTTAATTTAAACTCACCAAAGCAAATGGGAGTTATACTGTTTGAAAAGCTCGGACTTCCACCTATTAAGAAAACTAAAACAGGGTATTCAACTGGAGCGGATGTACTAGAAAAACTAGCATCTCAACATGAAATAATTGAAAGTATTCTATTACATCGACAACTTATAAAGCTACAATCTACTTATATTGAAGGTCTGTTAAAGGTTATAAATCAAGATGATAATAAAATTCACACCTTCTACAATCAAGCATTAACAGCTACTGGAAGATTAAGTAGTACCGAGCCTAATCTACAGAATATCCCAATTCGTCTAGAGGAAGGACGTAATATTCGTAAAGCATTTGTTCCTTCAAAGCCTACTTGGAAGCTGCTTGCTGCAGATTATTCACAAATTGAATTACGAGTATTAGCACATATTGCTCAAGATGAGAGGTTAATTCAAGCATTTCAATTGGGAATTGATATTCATACCAAGACTGCTAGTGATGTATTTGGCGTTCCAATTGAGCAAGTTACTTCACTTATGAGAAGACAAGCTAAGGCGGTTAATTTCGGAATAGTATATGGAATTAGTGACTATGGCTTATCTCAAAACTTAAATATATCTCGTAAGGAAGCGAAGGATTTTATAGAATTATATTTTAAAAACTTTCATGGTGTTAAAGAATATATGGATAAGATTGTTAAATTAGCCAGAAAGCAAGGGTATGTACAAACTATTTTACATCGGAGAAGATATCTTCCAGAAATAAACAGCTCGAACTTTAACCTGAGAAGCTTTGCGGAGCGAACTGCTATGAATACTCCTATTCAAGGCACTGCAGCTGATATAATTAAGTTAGCTATGGTAAAGTTAGCTGAACAAATGAATAATAGAAATTTAGAAAGTAAAATGTTGTTACAGGTTCATGATGAATTGATTTTTGAAGTTCCTGAGCACGAACTTGCGATAATGTCGGAAATAGTGCCTAATGTTATGGAAAATTGTACGAAATTATTAGTACCTTTAAAAGTAGATGTAGCAATTGGTGATAACTGGTATGATGCTAAGTAGCAAATATTTTATTTTTAGTATAAAGTGAGTGATATGACATGCCCGAATTACCAGAAGTCGAAACGATTAAAAACACATTAGAACAGTTAGTATTAGGCAAAACTATCGCGAGGGTTCAGGTTGACTTGCCGAGAATTATACGACATCCAGCTGTTGATGAATTCCAACAAATAATAGAAGGTAAAAGCATAGATGCTATTAAGCGCAGAGGTAAGTTTTTATTATTTCAGTTAACTGATAATTGGACAATAATATCTCATCTACGTATGGAAGGGAATTATGGTTTGTTTAAATCAGACGAACCTGTAGCTAAGCATACTCATGTAACATTTCAATTTACAGACTGCACACAGCTGCGATATCGGGATACACGCCAATTTGGTACAATGGATCTAGTTAATACCTCAGATGTGGCTAATCATAAATCAATTGCTAATTTAGGAATAGAACCGTTTGACCCCAATTTTACGGAACAATATTTATATGATCAAATTATAAAAAAGCAAAAATCGATAAAAGCCGTTCTGCTTGATCAAGATATTATCGCAGGCATTGGAAATATCTATGCGGATGAAATACTATTTCGCTCTAAGGTTTCACCAATGGTAGCTACAAATAAATTAACCAAAGAAGACATCGGTAATATTTGCAAAAACACAAAACTTGTACTTAAAGAAGCAATTAAAGTAGGCGGCTCTTCTATTAAATCATATGTCAATGGTTTGGGTAAAATGGGGATGTTTCAGCAGCAATTATTAGTGTATAAGCAAGACGGAAAGCCTTGCGTAGTATGTGGAGAAGAAATTCAAAAAACACGAACTGCAGGTAGGGGAACACACTATTGCCCTAACTGTCAGAAGTAATTTATATACCCTTAAATTATATCGCTAAAATGCTGTAAGTTATAATCCATAAGTTATAATCCATATTGTGATTTTAAGGTTAACAAGCACCAACTCTTGTTTTTACCCATACTCTAGGTATTATGAGGAGGGGGATTATGACTTGGATTTCAATTTTTGTATTAGCATTTGCGGTGAGTTTAGATGGTTTTGGTGTGGGATTAACTTATGGGTTGCGTAATATTAAAATCTCAATTTTACCTTTACTAATAATTTCTATATTATCAGGTTTGATAATTCTATTTGCTACTCAATTGGGAACTGGTTTGTTAAAGTTAATTCCAAGTTTTATGGCTGAATCAATGGGTGGCTTTATTCTTATATGTATAGGTGGATGGGCAATATATAATTTGCTTACGCAAAAATATAAGACGCATACTGAAGAAAGTAGTCTTAAACCAAATATTAAGCATGAACAATCGCTAAACATGATGATAATTGAAGTTAAGAGATTAGGAATATTAATTCAAATTCTAAAAACACCAAGTAAAGCTGATATTGATAGTTCTGGGGAAATAAGTTTAGCAGAAGCTGCAGTCTTAGGATTGGCATTATCGTTAGATGCATTTGGTGCGGGTATAGGGGCTGCATTAATTGGTTTACCGGCCTTATTAACTGCCACTTTTATTACAGCTTGCAGCTTTATTTGCATATATTTTGGAGTTTTATTGGGTAAAACCTTTTCAAATATTAAGATGTTGCAAAATATTTCGTATTTACCAGGCATTTTATTGATAGTGTTAGGTTTTACTAAGATATTCTATTAAATAAATAAAGAGGTAAAATATGAAAATAGGTATTACTGGTGGCATCGCATCGGGAAAAAGTTTAATAAGTAATATGCTTAGGAAACGTGGATATATTGTAATTGATGCTGACGAAATTGCGAAGCAAATTGTTATGAAAGGCAATACAGCTTATAACAAGATTGTAGAAGAATTCGGACAGGATATACTGGATGATAATTTCGAAATTAATCGCAAATTATTAGGCAAGAAGATATTTGGGGATAAGTATTTAAGGAGCAAGCTGAATAATATTACACATCCGATTATAGAAAAAGTTATGATGGATAAAGTAATGGAGATAGAGAAAAGTAAAGGGGTTGTCTTTATAGATATTCCTTTATTGTTTGAAGTGGGACATGATAAGCTTGTCGACAAAATTATTGTTGTAACTGTCTCTGATGAGATACAGTTACAACGTTTAATGGATCGTGATAAGATTGACATCTCGTTTGCAAAGCAAAAGGTGTCATCACAAATGTCTTTAGAAGATAAGAGGAAATTGGCAGATTATGTTATTGGTAATAGTGGTTCAGTTGAAATGACAGAAAAGCAGCTAGATAATGTGCTGGAACTGTTGCAATTATAGCGGAAATTCAGCAGGATTTGTGCTGCTAATGTCGAAATTAGCAAGTGAACATTTTGAAAGGGGATAATTTTATGAAACCAATTAGAATTGCTATTAATGGGTACGGTCGCATCGGTCGTTTAGTGCATAGGAAAGTAATTAATGATAATCAGATTGAGGTTGTAGCAATTAATGCTAGTTATGATCCAACTATCTTAGCACATTTGCTGAAATATGATACTATTCATGGCACGCTAAATGATGAGATTATTGCCGATAATGAAAACAATACTATTACAGTTAATGGCAAGAGTATAAAAAGGTTATCTGAACGTAATCCAGAATTGTTGCCTTGGGCGGAATTAGATATTGATGTAGTAATAGAAGCAACGGGTAAATTCAGATCAAGAGAGGGTGCTGGACTACATTTGAAAGCTGGTGCCAAGAAAGTCTGTATTACTGCACCTGGTAAAGATGAAGATATTACTATTGTTATGGGAGTCAATGAGCATCTTTATGATAAAGAAAAACATCATATTGTTTCTAATGCTTCATGTACAACCAACTGCCTTGCTCCGATTGTTAAGGTATTACATGATAAGTACGGTATTAAGCATGGACTTATGACTACTGTACATGCATATACTAACGATCAAAAAAATCTAGACAACCCTCATAAAGACTTAAGAAGAGCTAGAGCGTGTGCTCAATCTATTATTCCGACATCGACTGGAGCAGCTAGTGCCGTAGCTAAGGTTATCCCAGCATTAGCAGGTAAGCTAAATGGAATATCCCTACGTGTTCCAACTCCAAATGTTTCTGTTGTCGATTTAGTTGCTGAGTTAGAAGTGCCTGTAACTATAGAAGAAGTAAACAAAACATTAGAAACAGCTGCTAATAATGAACTAAAGGGTATTTTAGGTTTTTCTAAAGAACCGCTAGTATCCTCAGACTATATTGGTAATGATAATTCAAGCATCGTCGATAGTCTGACAACTATGACAATTGGTGACAGTACTGTAAAGGTATTTGCCTGGTATGATAACGAGTGGGGCTATTCTTGTCGAGTTGTAGATCTTACTAAACATATGATGAAATAAATAATATTATTAAAGGCACTGGTAAATACACCAGTGCCTTTAATAATATAAATATAAGTTGTTACTGCATTGAACTAGAAGTTGAAGTTGAAGAAATTGTAGTACCCATAAGTTGTTGTTCTCCAAGTTGAACTAACTTACGAGTGATATGACCTCCAACTGCACCGCAATCACGTGAAGTCATAGTTCCCCAGTAACCATTTTGAGGAGTTTGAATTCCAAGCTCAGAAGCTACTTCATATTTGAATTGATCTAAAGCTTGGTATGATTCAGGAACTACTAACCAGTTGCTTGGACGTTCTTGTCCTGTACCCATATCGATACACCTCCTTTCGTTTGGTGTATCCTTATTATGTGACGAATGACGATTCAGATACTGGGAATGTTATGGGCATCATGGAAACACTAGACAAATAAGAAAAACTTAGTTCAAATTAATATTCGCCGAGAACTGAACGAGCTATATTAAATGCGTGGTCACCAATTCGCTCAAGATTAGTTAATGTTTCTAAGAACACGATTCCGCTATTACCGATACAAACTCCTTTATTTAAGCGTTTTATGTGCGCTTTTCTAAAGGTGCGTTCGTATTTATCGATAATTTCTTCATTTTCCATAACTTTTCTGGCTAAAGCTTTATCACTTTTTTGTAGGGCTTCGATGGCCATTCGAATTGACTCATCAACTGTCTGCACCATAATTTTTAGATCACGATATGCCTCATCAGAAAATACTATCTTCTTATCTATCTTATATTCACCTAATTCAACAATATTTTCAGCATGATCACCTATACGTTCTATATCGTTGATTGTTTGGAATAATTGATTATGCAGAATTGAGTCTTTTTCAGATAAAGAGCTTTGCGATAATTTAACCATATATTCAGTGATACGTTTATCCAATTCGTCAACTAAGGCTTCCTTTTGTTTGGCGATTGCTGCTCGCTTATGATTTGCCTCGAAGAAGTATTCGCTTGCATCATTAAATGATTCTCTTGCGATAGTACCCATGCGTGTAAGTTCATTAACTACTTGTCCAAGAGCAATATTTGGTGTTGATAGGAAATGCTGATTTAGATGCTTTGTTCCAAATTCGATTTCTATATCATCGCCAGGGATTAACTTTGTTACAATTGCCGCTAACAGGCCAATAAGTGGTAAGAAAATCAATGTATTAGTAATATTAAATAATCCATGTGCGTATGCTATTTGCATTTTAATATCTGCACCAGTGTGACCTGCTAGCCATAATACTATTGAAGCGGCTATTGGCAAAATTGTGATAAAAATAAGTGATCCAAATACATTAAACATAAAGTGCGTCAATGCTGCACGACGTGCACTAACTGAAGCACCTATTGCAGCAAGCGCAGCAGTAATTGTCGTGCCAATATTATCGCCGAATAATATTGGCAGAGCTTGGTGGAAGGTAACTCCACCTTGATATGCTAATTCCTGTAATATTCCAATAGTAGCACTACTACTCTGAACTATTGCAGTAAATGCAGCTCCTACTAGAACACCTAATATTTTTATATCACTTAATGTTACCATTAGTTCTTGGAATACTGGCCAATAACGTAGCGGCTTCATGCTATCAGACATAAGGCTTAAGCCTAAAAATAACATTCCAAATCCAAATATTATTTGTCCTAAATAATTAAGTTGTTTTTTCTTAGTAAAGAAAAGAAAAATCATACCGACACCAATTATCGGTAAAGAATATTTGCTAATATTAAATCCAATTAAAAACGCTGTTACCGTGGTACCGATATTGGCACCCATAATAACACCGATTGCTTGTCTTAAAGTCATAAGTCCGGCATTAACGAAGCTAACAGCCATAACGGTAGTACCGCTACTGCTTTGAATAATGCCAGTTACTAGAGCGCCAGCAATTACACCCATTACTGGATTAGTTGTCATTTTTTCTAAAACGCTCCGTAGTCTTTCACCTGCTGCCTTTTGCAATCCATCAGACATATAGGTAATACCGAATAGAAATATACCTAAGCCTCCTATAAATGTAAACAGTAGATCCTGCCATATTATTTCCATGTTTTTCTATGGCCCCTTTTTCAATGTAAATTAAACCCCAAGTTATTATATCTTAGTACTAATATAAAAGAAACAGTAAATAAAAAACATTATAGTAACAACTAATAATAAAATCCTAGTGATTTGAAGCGGATGCAATCATAAGTGTAAGGTTAGTTTTTAAGTCAACTTCATAAGGTGTAGCAAGATTATCTCCATTTGGATTAGTTATCACTCTAACTGTTGGCCTTTGGGGATAGTTAGCATCTATACTACTTACAACTGCTAATTCTCCAGTATTCAACTTCACGGTAATTCCAATTGGGTATATTGATATATTCTCCGAAAACGCCTTAATAATATGATGATCAAAATGATAATTACCGCCACCTAAAATCATTTCAAAAGCTTCATGAGGCAAATATGAATTCCTATAAACACGGTTTGATATTAATGCGTCATATACATCTGTAATAGCGACAATTTTAGCGAATTCATGTTGGTCTTTATTAATGATTTGACGTGGATATCCAGTGCCATTGTACCGTTCGTGATGTTGAAATGCAATATGTGCCGTACGGAGAGAAATTCCTGGTTCATTTTTCAAAATATCATATCCATATTCAGAATGCTTTTTCATAATCTGAAATTCTTCTGCTGTTAATTTGCCTGGTTTATTTAAAATCTCTATAGGTATTTTTGTTTTACCAATATCGTGAAGCATTGCTCCAATACCTAGCTCCCTAATATCGTTTTTATTGTATCCTAAAGCAATACCTAACGCAGCGGATAATATCCCTACATTAACTGAGTGATGATATAAATAATCATCCTTTCTGTGGATATTAACCATTTGCGACATAATTTGCTTGCTATCCCATAACTCACCTAATATATCATCGAATAACGTATTGAATTCCTTAGCTAGTTTAGGATTGGATAGTTTCGGTTTACTTTTTTGTTCATTAAAAAGTGTTGTCATAGTAGTATGCACTTGACTGAGTGCTTTTCTGCGAGTTTCTTCTGATACTATGTCTTTTACAATAATGTCATCTGTTCTAGCATCTTCTATGTATACATAAAGAATATTATATTGAAGTAGCCTTCTGATTAACGGCAATGTTAAGATAACTTCACTATGTAATAATATTTGACCGTTATCATTAAATATACTTTTAGCTAATGCTCGTCCATCCAATAATTGTGATACTGGTGCTAATCTCATAACTTCCCTCGCTTTGCTAATTAAGCGTTGCTAATTAATTAAATATAAAAATTTATCTTCAGTTTCAGTAAGACTACATTTTAAAGTCGTGTATCTTCTATGGTATTTATAATAAACTAATGGCAATTAATTACTGTATTAACTATAGCAAGAATAAAATTGATTGTTGTTTTAACTATAGAGTAGTTTATATAATATTTTAATGCATAACAAGTATATGTTATAATACTTTTATAATTTTTAAAAGTGGTAGGTGATTTTATGCGGTGTCCGTTTTGCGAATCAATGCGAACTAGAGTATTAGATTCTAGGCCATTTAATGATGGCAAACAAATTCGACGTCGGCGAGAATGCGAGCAGTGTAATAAGCGATTTACGAGTTTTGAAATTATTGAGCAAAAGCCGATTATAGTTGTTAAAAAAGATGGAGGACGAGAGGAGTTTGATCGTCATAAGTTAATACGCGGGCTACTGCGTGCTGGGGAAAAGAGAAGTGTACCTATTGAGGTATGGGAGAATTTGGTAGACGCTATTGAACGTGAAATTCAGAATGAAATGATAAGCGAAATACCTAGTAAAGAAGTAGGGGATCGTGTATTGAAAAAAATAAAAAATATAGATGAGGTAGCATATATTCGATTTGCATCTGTGTATAGAGAGTTCGAAAATACAGCTGCTTTTATGGATGAATTAAAAGAGTTATTAAAATAATAAAAATATATTGTACTTTTTGGAATGTTATTAGTATAATATTATTTGTGTTGAAAAATTAATTTTTATTAGCTAGTGTAAGACAATAATAAAAATAAAAAATAAAAAACAGTAATTGTATTGACTCGTTTTTTTTTGTGTGGTATACTAAATTTTGTCGCTAATAAATGGACGGTTAGCTCAGCTGGGAGAGCACCTGCCTTACAAGCAGGGGGTCGGCGGTTCGATCCCGTCACCGTCCACCATGAGGAACTGTGGTGTAGAGGCCTAACATGCCTGCCTGTCACGCAGGAGATCGCGGGTTCGAATCCCGTCAGTTCCGCCAATTAATGGTTCGGTAGCTCAGTCGGTAGAGCAGTAGACTGAAAATCTACGTGTCGGCGGTTCGATTCCGTCCCGAACCACCATATTTTTGCGGAAGTGGCTCAGTGGTAGAGTATCGCCTTGCCAAGGCGAGGGTCGCGGGTTCGAATCCCGTCTTCCGCTCCAGATTGGCGGCATAGCCAAGTGGTAAGGCAGGAGACTGCAAATCTCTTATCCTCAGTTCGATTCTGAGTGCCGCCTCCATATTTTAATATTTTGCCGGGGTGGCGGAACTGGCAGACGCACAGGACTTAAAATCCTGCGAGACTTAAATCTCGTACCGGTTCGATTCCGGTTCTCGGCACCAAAAAAGCATCGGTAAAAACCGGTGCTTTTTTATACGTATTTTTCACTTTCACTTACTTACTTGTTGTATTTTAGATAAATTTTGGGTATACTTAAATTTAATTAATAACCATGAAATGCAATATAGGAAACTTGTTTAAACACCATATAGTAATAAGTATACTACTATAAATTCATATTGAATGAATCTATGATGAGGACATGCAATAATATCAGCTATTTAGAGATGATAGGTCATGGCTGAAAGCCTATCTATGTTAGTTGATAATATTTGTACCACCTCAGAGATCTTAAGGTAACTTGAGCGTGTGATTGACGATAATAATCAAGATGAGGACACAAGATTTATTTAGTGTTGAACATTGGGTGGAATCACGATAACTTCGTCCCTTTTTGGGATGGAGTTTTTTTATTATATATTTATTGTATTTTTATGCAGTATAATTGACAAAAAATTATTGAAGGAGGGTATATTATGATTAAGATTACTTTGAAAGATGGTTCAATTAAAGAATTAGATAAAGGATTGACTGTCAAAGAGGTTGCTGGTGCTATTAGTCCAGGACTAAAAAAGAAAGCTATTGCCGGAAAGGTAAATGGTAAGAATGTTGATCTAAATGTAAAGGTTGAAGATGATAGCGAACTAGAGATTATTACCATCGACTCACCGGAAGGGTTAAAGATTTATCGTCATAGTGCTGCTCATATTCTTGCGCAGGCAGTAAAGCGTCTATATCCAAATGCGAAATTTGGAATTGGACCTGATATTGATAATGGGTTTTATTATGATATTTCTTTAGAACAGCCAATTAGCATTGAAGAATTACCAAAAATTGAACAAGAAATAAATCGAATTATTAAAGAGGACCATACTATAAGTCGTGAAGTATTAAATAAAGAAGATGCGCTAAAGCGATTCTGTGATGCTGGAGAATATATGAAAGAAGAGTTGATTACTGCTCTTCCTACTGATGTGGAGATATCTGTTTATCATCAAGGAGAATTTACAGATTTGTGCTCTGGACCGCATTTAGAGTCTACAGGCAAGCTCAAAAATATTAAGTTGTTAAGTGTGGCAGGCGCATATTGGAGAGGTAATTCAGACAATGAAATGTTAACGCGTATTTATGGTGTCGCGTTCCCTAAAAAGGATGACTTAGACGAATATTTACACTTCTTAGAAGAGGCTAAGAAGCGTGATCACCGTAAGTTAGGTCGTGAACTAGATTTATTCAGCTTTTCAGATGATGCGCCAGGTATGCCAATTTATCATCCGAAAGGGATGATATTACGCAATGAGTTAGAGAATTTTTGGCGTAAAGAACATGAAAAGGCTGGCTATGATGAAATTAAAACTCCTATAATTCTAAATCGTCGATTATGGGAGCAATCTGGACATTGGGATCATTATCAAGAGAATATGTATTTTACTAAAGTAGATGAATTGGATTTTGCTGTGAAGCCAATGAACTGTCCAGGTGGAATGATTGTATATAAATCAAAGTTGAGAAGTTACCGAGACTTACCTATTAGATTAGGTGAACTAGGATTAGTTCATCGTCACGAATTATCAGGAGCTTTAAATGGTTTGTTACGTGTTCGTAGCTTTACTCAAGATGATGCACATTTATTTGTATTACCTGAACAGATTGAAGCTGAGCTTAATGGAGTAATAGCTTTAATAGACCATTTCTATAAAATATTTGGTTTTGAATATCATGTCGAACTTTCAACTAGACCAGAAAAATCAATGGGCTCTGATGAACTATGGGAACAGGCAACTAACGCACTAAAAAACGTGCTAGATGCACGACAGATGGATTATATAATTAATGAAGGTGATGGAGCATTCTATGGTCCAAAAATTGATTTCCATGTGAGAGATAGTTTAAAGAGAACATGGCAATGTGGTACTGTTCAATTAGATTTCCAAATGCCTGAAAAGTTTGATTTATCATACATTGGCGAGGATAACCAAAAACATAGACCTGTTATGTTGCATCGCGTTATATATGGTTCAATGGAAAGATTTATGGCGTTATTGATTGAACATTTTGCTGGAGCTTTACCGATTTGGTTATCACCTGAACAAGTAAGGATTGTTCCAGTATCATCAGTGCATAATGAGTATGCTTTTAAAGTCGAGCAAACATTATCTAGCTATGGAATTCGCGCCAGCACAGATGATCGAAATGAGAAGATTGGATATAAAATCAGAGAAGGACAAATGCAGAAGACGCCTTATATTCTAGTTGTTGGCGATAAGGAAATAGAGGAAAATGGTGTTGCAGTAAGGTTCCGTGGTGATGAGGTTGGATTTATTCAATTAGATGAGCTTGTAGATAGGATTGCAACAGAAATTAAAGAGTATAAATAATCGATAATATTACTACTAGAAAGTTACTATAATATAATGTTTTACAATTTTGGAATTCACTATTGACATTATATATTAATGCTGATATAGTATCTTAGTGACAAGTAGGAGCATCCGCTTCTCACCTGATTGACGATAAGTTGACGGGTTACGACTAAAACCGACTGAGTATAAGATACCTATGGTTAGAGTTGAAGTGCGGATGATTTCATTCGCACTTTTTTTAGTACTAATTCCGTTGTCGGCGCAAGGTGTTTTGATTCATGTTCAGGAGGTGTAAATTATTAGTAAAGATCTGTTACTTAATGATGGGATTAAGGCAAAGGAAGTTCGTTTAATTGATGCAGAAGGAGAACAACGTGGTATTGTTCCGCTAAAAGAAGCGTTACAGCTTGCAACAGAGGGGAATTTAGATTTAGTAAATGTTGCTCCCACAGCGAATCCGCCTGTTTGTAGAATTATGGACTATGGTAAGTATCGATACGAACAAACAAAGCGAGAAAAAGATGCACGTAAGAACCAAAAGATTATAAGTGTAAAAGAAGTTCGTCTTAGTACTAATATTGATGAAAATGACTTTCAAACAAAGCTTAGAAATGTACGTAAATTTTTAGAAAAGGGCGATAAAGTAAAGGCGACAATACGTTTTCGTGGACGCCAAATTGCTCATAGTGAGTTAGGAAGAGAAGTACTGATGAAGCTTTATGAAAATGTCAAAGACATAGCTGCTATGGAAAGAGTTCCAAAAATGGAAGGTCGTAGCATGCTTATGATATTAACTCCATCGAATGAGAAGTAGTAAGTATCAATTGAGTCTAACAGTAATAGGAGGATAAGATAATGCCTAAAATGAAAACTCATCGTGGTTTAGCGAAGCGTTTAAAAAGAACAGGAACCGGAAAGCTAAAGCGTAGTCATGCATACACTAGTCATATGTTTGCTAACAAAAAGCAGGATCAAAAACGCAAGCTTCGTAAAAGTTCAACTGTGTCAAAAGGCGATCAAAAGAGAATTGCCCAACTAGTAACATATCTATAATCAATATAATTTGTAATTTAAGTAGGAGGTTTGGTCATGCCAAGAGTAAAAGGTGGATACGTAACTCGTAGAAGACGTAAAAAGATTTTAAAATTAGCTCGTGGTTATTTCGGGTCTAAACATACATTATATAGAACTGCTAAACAG
>Ga0265293_10010443_pt1 | contig 12980 bp, 12 predicted proteins | sample Munlanlewell138R_FD_192505 | JGI IMG/M metagenome (GOLD analysis project Ga0265293, IMG submission 192505) | Leachate microbial communities from a municipal landfill in Southern Ontario, Canada - Leachate well 138R | ecosystem: Engineered > Solid waste > Landfill > Unclassified | place: Canada... | reverse complement strand
CGCCTTCTTCCGCTGTAGCGTGGACGAGTTGGCCGCGGTGAAACTCGAGGGTTACGCCGCGAACGACCTCGGGGAGCTTGTAGCTCGGCACGTCGAAGTGAATGGTGCCTTCGGCCGAGTCTTCGATGGGGCTCGTGAACATCTCCCCACTCGGAACGTTGCGGCGGCCATAGCTGTTCATCCAGCCTCGGCCGCTCGTGGTGAGGGTGAGATCGGTGCCGGCGCTCTCGATTCGCACGCTGTTGGCTGCGCGCAGCCTTGCGAGGAGCGCCTCCTGCTCGTCTCGCAGCGCATGAAAGCCATGGGCAGGTTCCGGATCGTCCAAGAACATGAGGCGGGCATAGTAGTCCTCGAGCTCCGCCAGCGTCATGCCGGCCCTGGCGGCCAGGGCGGCGTCTGGCACCACGGTCGTCGTCTTGCGCAGCGTCATCTTCAGTTCTTGCGACAAGCGGGGCACTGGCTGTCGGTCGCGGCCGTCTTCCTCACCGGTGGTGCGCAGCGTGACGTACCCAGTGAGCCGGGCTACGCGCTCCTCGTCCATCCATGCCTCGCCGAGCGGCGCGGCCTCGACGATAGCGCCGCGGCCCATCAGTTCGGCCGCCACTGCTATCGCGGCTTGGTCGGCGGCGGGCGAGTTCTCTACGAGTACGCGGTCACCCGGCGCCGCCTCTTGGCAGAACCCCGCAATCACTCTTGCGAAAGCCGTGAGTCTCTCGGGTGTCATGCCTAGACTCGCAGCTCGCCGTCGACCATGATGGCGCGGCCGTCGACCGTGATGGTGGGGCGGTGCAGCACGAAATCGTAATGACACTTCGCCTTCACGAAGCCGCCCAGGGTTCTGCTGGTGCCGATTCCGAAGTGGCAGGTGGTGGCCACCCCCTCGTCGTCGAGCATGCGGCCCGTTAGTTCTGCCTTGGGGTTCATTCCGATGCCGAGCTCTGCCAAGTGGTAGACGTTGGGGTCATCGAACGCTTCCCACGCCGCGCGAACGGTGTCGGCGGGGGCGCCCCCGGTGATCGACGTAACGTTTCCGTTCTCTACCGTCAAGGTGACGGGTGCGGTGAGGACGCCGATGCCTAGGTAGGGGATGCTCGCATCGCACACGATTACGCCGTTGCCCCCCGCAAGCGATACGGGTGCCTCGATGTCGGGAAGCGGGTGGAAAGTACCTGCTCGCACCACGCAGGTCTTGGCGTGCGGGGTGCCTAGGCGCCCGCGGATGTCGAGCGTCATGTTGGTGCCGGCCGCCGTCGTGACGGTGACCTCCGAGCCCTCGTCCCAGATGGCGGCTACGCGCATCACCGCGGGCTCGATCGCCCTGAAGTCGGCCTCGATGCCGCCGCCACGCAACATGTCGGGCACCCACTGAGTGAGCGCGGCCACTCGTCCGCCGCGCGCGCAGGCGCCCTGCGTGGCCTCCGTATGCGTTAAGGACACTTGGACGGCCGTGAAGATGACGTCCGCCTCGAGCATGGCCGCGGCCACCTCGGGAGGAGGTTCGCCGGAATCGGCCCTGGAAGTCTCGGTATGCAGGATGCTGGCGGAGGCGCCGACCTCTTCCAGAGCCAGCGCGATCGCCTCGGCAATCACCGGATCGGTGGCCGCATCGATGACCACGAGCCCTTTCTCTCCCGGTTGCACGTCGCAGCAATGCGTGACGAGCCGCCGAGCGCCGTACATAAGTTGTGAGTCCATCATCGTGCGATGGTTCCACGCATCATCAACGTTGTCAATCTTGATTGACAATCAACCCGGGTGATAAGTTCTTCGAGGGGGTGCATATGCCCAACGATCTTCTCGGGTCCGCAGAGGCGGCCGAATTTCTCGGAGTCACGCGCGCGACACTGTACTCATACGTCAGCCGCGGGATGGTCGCCTCGGTAAGCGCCGGGCCCGGCGAGCGCAAGCGGTTCTACCGTCGTGCAGACCTATTGTCGCTCAAGCACCGGAGCAACTTCCGCAAAGACCCGGACGTTGCTGCGGCGGGCGTCATCGACTTCGGCACGCCCATCCTTACGACCGCGATATCGCAGATAACGGCGGAGGATCACCTCTATCGCGGGCGGAGTTCACGTGAACTCTCGGCGAAATACAGCTTCGAGCAGGTGGCGCAGTTCCTTTGGACCGGTGAGGTCGAAGGCGACGACCTAAGGCCACCGTTGCCAGACTGGCGGGAGCCGCTCGAGCCGTTGCCGATGCCGCAGCGGTCGAGCGCGCTGACGCCCGTCGAGTCGCTCCAGGCGCTGCTGCCGGTATTGGCCCACCAGGATCCCCAAGCCTTCGCCTCGAAGGCCGTCGCGCTCGTACCGAGCGCGATCCGCACGTTGCTGTGGCTCACGAAATTGTGCACCGGCAGCGAGTATCGCGCCAGCATAGCCAACACGCTGGCGGAGGCCTGGAGCGCCGACGCGAAGCGGCTCGATGCCCTCTTGATCGTCGTTGCCGATCACGAGTTGAACATCGCGACGTTCACCGCTCGCTGCATCGCAAGCGCCGGGTCGAACCTGTACCAGGCCATGACGGGAGGCCTGGCGGCGCTGCAGGGTTACAAACACCTCCAAGGCCAAGTGACGGAGGCGAGGCGCTTCTTCGGCGAAGTACTCGAGACCAGTGATCCGGCGATGGTCGTGCGCGATTACCTGCAGCATCGGGGCTCGGTGCCGGGATTCCACAATCCCTACCGCCGGCTCTACGTTGGCAAGGATCCCCGCGTCGCCACTATCTCCGCTGTGTTGGAAGGGCTTCCCGATCACGACCTGCTGATGGAGACGATGCGGATTGCCGAGACCGTGACCGGGGAGCATCCAAGAATCGACTTCGTACTCGCGGCCTCGGAACCACTGCTTGGGCTCCCTGCGAAGGCCATCTTCAGCGTCATCGCCCTCGGACGGACCGCCGGCATGTTGGCGCACGTGATGGAGCAGTACGCGTCCGACAGGATCATCAGGCCGCGGGCTAGGTATGTGGGGGAGGGGGGTTGACACCGCCGGGCGGCGCGCAAGACGTGCATTGCGTCAGCCCGCAATCGGGACCCCAAAAACCCTCTCGACGTTCCCAACACGAATAGCGCCCCGGGCCTCGTCGCTCAGATGGCCCACGTCGTCCTCCGCCGCGTCGGTACCCATCGGAAACGGCCAGTCGCTTCCCAACAGGAGGCGGTCGACTCCTACGGTGTCGATCAGAAAGTCGATGTACGGCCGGGAGTGGACGACGGTGTCGAAATAGAACCGTTTCACGTACTCCAGCGGCCCTAGTCGGAGTTGGGGGACGCCCGGCCGCTTCATCGTGGCGCCTCGTTGCCAGCGGCCGGCGAGCGTAGCCACGGCGGCACCGCCGTGTGACAAGAGAATCCTGAGGTTCGGATGGCGTTCCAGCACGCCGCCGAGCACGATGTGTGCGGCTGCCACGGTCGTCTCGTGCGGATAACCGAGGAGGTTGGTGAGGTAGAACTCCTCGAGCCGCGGATCGGCCGGGTGGTCGGGGTGGAGGAGAACCGGTAGACCGTGTTCCTCTAGCGCGCTCCAAAGCACCTCGTACTTGGGCTCGTGGAAGCGGCCCCCGTTGAGCTGGGTGCCGAAGGTTACACCTGCCCAGCTCCCGTCCAGCTCCGTGGCTAACTGAGCTGCGAGGGCGGGGTCCTCTGCGGGCAAGAAGGCAAGCCCGCGTAGGCGCGTCGAGTGCGCTGCCATGAGCTCCCCCATGGCCGCATTCACGAATTCCGCCCAGTCGCGCCGTTGCTGGTGGGGTTGGTCGGCGCGGAAGAGTCCGGGGGGCACGGCTACGAACCCGCCCTCCAGGCGGTCGGCTTCGAGCCGCGCCAGGAGAGCCTCCACGTTCACGATCTTGCCGAGCGGCACGTGCGCCTTGTCGACTGCGAGGGTTTTCTCGTCGACGTCCATACCGAAGCGCCCTGCTCGCGCTGCGGCAAGGATGCCGGGCGGCACCAGATGCATATGTGTATCCCAGCCACTTAGCCGAGTCGAGCCGGCAGCGCTTGCCGCGCTGCTATTTTGCATCTTCGTCGTTGTCGTACCAGGCGGGGCGTTGCGGGTAATGCGGACCGTCGTAGATCTCCAGCAGAACCGTTGTCTCTTCCGCAGTAGTCGGTCCGTGCACACTTCCCTTCGGGTTCCAATAGAAGCTGCCGGGAGTGAGAGTGGTGCCGGTAGGTAGGTAACGGTAGCGGCCCGAGAGGCAATACATGAACTGGTTCGAGGCGTGCGCGTGCGAATCCGGGATGCCGGCGCCCTGCTCGAACTTCACCAGGGCGATCGAGGCGCCCGTCTCTTCATTGCGCCACAACATCTTGTGTGACAGTCCGGCTAGTGACTTGTCGACCCATTCCTCGTTCTGCGTCTGGATGAGTACCTCTTTGAAGGCCGACATCGCTTCCGGAGACAGGCCGGCGGCGGCCGACTCGATCGTTTTGCTTGCCGCCGAGGAAGGTGCGCCGGAGGGTGATTGGGACGACTCCGGTGCGGAAGTCGATGCCGCCAGGGCCGACGCAAGCTGCGCCGTTGCCGTGGCGCTCCCCGCCGGGCCGCTAGCCAAGACGGCTGCCGCCGCGGCCGCGCTCCCGAGAGGCAGTAGCCCTTCGCCCGAACCCCACTCGGCGTTGATGAACTCCACCAGCCGCGAGCGATACGGTACGTCCGACACGTTCGTTAGGCGGTGCACGGGAGAAGGTGCATTGCGGAAGACCACGGTGCCTATAGGTTCGAACGTCTCGCGCTTGTCACCGAAGATCGATTCCACCACGTTCTTGCCTCCGCCCAACGAGATGATCACGTACGGGTGGTGGTGGAAGTGGAACCAGATGCTCTCGCCGGGTTCGAGGCTAACGCTCCAAACACGGATGTCGCCGGTCTCCTGCAAGAGCTCGTGGCCTATCTCGCCCAACTCGAGCCCCCGCTCCTTGGCCAGTTCGAAGCCGTACACGTCACTCATCTCGCACCCCTTTCATCAGCCTGCGAATTGCCGCTAGCGGTTGCTGGGCGGCCTGTTATCCCGAGGTACATGGTCTCAGCTACGTCCATGCCGTCTACTAACGAGGCCAATCCGGCTACGTGTGAGTCCGGGCGCAGTAGTAACACCGACTCGGGGTCCACTCCCAGCCGCTGCTCCACCCGACGTCCGGGGTCGAAGAGTGATACGTCTCTGAGTCCGGAATCGAGGGCCGCGTCCCAGTGCGATACGGCGCGGTGCTTGAGGCCAGGCGTGTCGCGCGGGAGTCGCGGCCGGCGCCTAACGTCGGTGAAGTAGAGCGCAACGAACGAGTCACGAGTCAGCTGATGCAGCGACGTTTGGCTGCCGGAGCGCCAGATGGGCATGTCTGGAATACGATCCCCGGCCCGTACCGCCGCGGGTGAGCCGGAGGAGGCCAGTGCCCAGTCGCCGCTTCCATTAACGTCCAGCCGCACCCCGAGCATCGTGCGTGTCATGGCGTTCGACCATGCGTGATCGGTCATCGAGTCAAGCGAATCCTGTTCATGCGCCATGAAGCGTCGCGCGGCCTCGGCCATCTCGCCCGAGCCGTTGATCGCCAGCGGCTTCTGCTCGCGCTCGTACGCGTCGAGCAGGCGTGGCTCGGCCCAGCCGCGCAGGACCCAGGCAAGCTGCCAAGGTAGGTTCGATGCGTCCAGCACGCCGGTGTTCAGGCCGAGCGCCCACATGGGGGTGAGGAGGTGCGCCGCGTCGCCCATCAGGAAGACTCGGCCCTCGCGCCAAGTTGAGGCCGCGCGAATGTGAACGGCGAACTCGTTCGACCCCAGCACTTCCATGTCCGAAACGGACCCGACGTAGGAGCGCACCTTCTCGGCCAGTTCGTCTTCGCTGAACTCCGGAAGCTCGGGATGCCTTGGCCAGAGGAAACGCCAGAACTGCGGCTGCCGCACCAGGATCATCCACTCCTTCGGGTCCGCGAAGTAGGAGAGGTATGGGTAGTCGCGCTGGTTGTCCACGTCGAGGTCGACCTTCACGTCTACCAGGGTGTAGCGCTCCGTGAGGGTAACGCCTTCTACGCCCACGCCGAGTTGGTGACGAATCGTGCTGCGACCGCCGTCGCACCCTAGGAGGTAGGAGCCTTCTAGTGTGAAGGTCCCCTCGGGACTCTCGACCTCGACCGTTACGCCGGCGGGGGTCTGCTCGAAACCGAGCACGCGGTGCTCCATGCGCAGACAACCGGGAAGGCGCCGCTCGAGTTCTCGCGCCAATACCGGTTCGAGGTAGTGCTGTGGCAGATTGATGATGAAGGGGAAGCGCGTGTCGTCTGCTAACACCTCCGTCTTGATCTCGCGTATCACTTCCCCGCTGCCGCGCTCGATGTCGGCGACGGTGTCGATGCGCAGCGCTACCTTCAGCACCTCTTCCACCACGCCGTAGCGGTCGAACACCTCGAGCGTGCGCGTGAGGATGGTGCCGGCCTTGGTGTCCGTGGAGAGCGAGTCGTCTAACTCCAGCACGATCACGGGGACGCCATAGTGCGCCAGCCCGAGGGCCGTCGTGAGGCCGACGGGGCCCGCGCCGGCGATGATCACGGGTCGTTCGATCGGGGGTTTGACGGTCACGATTCCCTCCCGTACACCTGTTCGCGTGTGAGCAGCGAGCCGGTGAGATTGGCGGCGTCGGAGAGCAGGAAGAGCAGCGACGGGACGACGTCCTGCGGAACGCCCACGCCGGTGGTGGCCTGCCAGTGGCTCAGGTCGCCGCCCGGGTTGGCTGCGCGGAACTGTGGCGTGTCGATCACACCGGGCGAGAGGAGGTTCACACGTACGCGGCTCGCGGCGACTTCCTTGGCAAGCGAGCGCGCGAAGGCCTGCAGCGCCCCCTTGGAGCTGGAGTAGGCGCTCGCCGCCGGGTAACCCGACACGGCTAGGCCGGAAGTGAACAGCACGACCGCGCCGCGTCGTCTTTCCACCATGCCCGGCACGAAAGCCTGGCAGCACCAGACGACCGCGTTGACGTTGACGTCCAGCACGCGCCGCCACTCCTCGGGTGGCATCTCCAGTACCGGCGTCCGGGGCTGGACCACCGCTGCACAGACCAAGCCGTCGATCTTGCCGGGTATCTCCGATCTAACGTGCATGAGGGCGGGCCGGTTGCTGACGTCGACCTCGTGGAAAGTGACACCCGTTTCGAATTCGTCTTCGGGGGGCGCGATGTCCAGGACGTGGACAGACCCGCCCAGGGCGGCCAGTTCGCCGGCGAGTGCCCGGCCGATGCCGCTAGAGCCACCAGTGATGACCGTTACGGAGCCGGTTGCGTCGAACCGCGCCGTTATGCCGCTCACGACTTCTCCGTTCGCGTGACGCCGTGCGTTATTGGCGCCGTGTCTCTTCCTGGCTTCCCCCGGTCGTCCCGGTCTTCATTAGTGGAGCCTTTCAGAACTCCCTCGTGCATGAGCAAGTTGGTGCGCATCCGGCTGGCCGCCTGGTCGAGGTGTGCTGCCAGGGCCGCGCGAGCTCCGGACGGATCACGCCTGGCGCACGCCTGGAGGATGGCCGTATGTTCCTCGAGCGACTGGCTGCGTGAGCTGGCCGGTTCGGCCGCGAAGCGGTAGCGCTCACTGTTCTTCCAAACGGTGTCGATGGCGTGCAGTAACCATCGCGATCCTGCGCGGGAGTAGATGGCGTAGTGAAAGTTGCGGTGTTCGGTGCGAGCCTCCACCAGTAGCCTGGCGTCCGTGAGGGCGAGATAGCGGTCCAGATGCTGCTCTGCTTCGTCCGTGTCTTCCGGGCGGAACTGCGCCGCGGCGCGGCCGACACACTCGCACTCGAGGAGGCGCCGCGTCGAGATCGTGTCCTCGAAATCGTCGAGGCTCATGTCGCGCACGAAGGCGCCGCGGTGAGGCAGCACGCTAACGAGGCCGATCGCCTCGAGGCGCCTGATGGCCTCGCGCACTGGCATCGAACTCATCCCCAACTGTTCGGAGATCTCGATGAGCCGGAGCGGCGCCCCGGGCGCGAAGTCGCCGGAGATGATTGCCTCGTGAAGCCGCTCGGTGGCCGTGTCGGCCATCGTGAGGTGCTTGCTTGCGAGCAACTCTTTGCCTGTCGTACGCGTCATGCGGTCAACCTACTCCTATGAAGCGGGTGAGTGGAGATCGGTGCGAACGAGCCGGTTTCGCAGCTCGCCGAGGCCCGATCCGCTAACGACCACCTCGTCGCCGTCGGCGAGGAAGCGTTGTGGCTCGCGGGCGTTACCGACACCCGAGGGCGTCCCGGTGAGAAGGACGTCGCCTGGTTCCAGGGTCATGCCGAAAGACAGCTCGGCTATGAGCGTGGGGATGGAGAACGCCATCTGGCTGGTGGAAGCGTCCTGCAACACCTCGCCGTTCACTGTGCAGCGCAGGCGCACGTTGGCTCCGTCGATCTCGTCGGCGGTCACGAGCCACGGTCCGAGCGGCATCGTCCGGTCGATGCTCTTACCCTTTAGCCACTGCCCGCCGTGGGCGCGTTGCAGGTCGCGTTGTGAAATGTCGTTGGCGAGTAGGTAGCCCCAGACGTGGTCGAGGGCGGACGCCGGGTCGATGCTGCGGCCGGCCTGACCGATCACGAGCGCCATCTCCGCCTCGTAATCCCACTTGCTGGAGACTTCCGGGTCGTAGGCGATCGGCTCGCGGGGGCCGATCACCGTGTTCGGTCCCTTGGTGAAGAAGGTGGGCTTCTTCGGTATATCCACCTCCTGCCCCTCGCGTTTGCCTATTCCCTCCATGAAGTGATCGAGGTAGTTCCAGCCAGTGCAGAGGATGTCGCGCTTGAAACGAGTCAGGGGTGCGCATAAGAGTGCGTCGTCGAACGGCACGCGGTCCGCGGCGGGCAACGAACGACGGATGGCCGCCAGAGCTTCGACGCCACCTTCGATGACCGTTGCAAGGTCGCTGAACTCTTCGGGCAGAAGGGCGAACGTTTCGCCCTCTACCACCGCGGCGCGGACGCCGCCCTCTTGTCTCACTCTCGCGAGCTTCATGCGCTTAGGGGATGACGGCTATGGCGCTGATCTCGATGAGGTAGTCGGGCGAGACCATCTTCGCCACCTCCACCATCGTCGAGGCCGGGACGGGGGCCTTGAAGTATTCCTTGCGTACCTTGTGAATCTCGGCGAATTGCTCGATGTTCCTCACGTAAACGTCCACGCGGCAGATGTCATCCATACTGCCGCCGGCCGCTTCCACCGCTGCCTTGATGTTCTCGCAAACTTGGCGGGTTTGCGCCTCGATATCTCCGATGCCGGCGATGGAACCGTCGGCGCGCCGCGCTGTCATGCCGGAGATGAAGACGAGGCGTCCCTGTGCCTCGATGGCGGTGGCGTGGGAGAAGACCCCGGGCGGAGTACGAAGCTTGTCGCTGACGATCTCTTTCTTAGCCATGATGTTCTGTGTCCTTTCGAGCGCGGTCGGTGTCGACCGCGGCTTTGCTGATCTAGGTGGCTACTTGCAGGTGGCTCTCGAGTGGTCCGCAATCGACGCCGTTACGTGAGGCCACCTCGATGAGTTTGGCGAGCACTGCGGCAGCTACGGGGACCGTCTGGCGGTTACGGGCCCGCGCTGTGCGGCGGGCGTCACCGGGAGCCCGCGGGGTGAGGGTCGCCTCCCCCGCCGGGTCGGCGCGCGCCGACTGCCTGATCCTCTCGGCCGCCTGCTCGGCCTGTGAAGTGAACGCCTCCACGGGGCCGAAGAAGCTCGGGTCGATGGCGAGGAAGAGTTGGGAGCTGTTGTAAGCGACCGAGGTGTCGCCGAAAAGAGGTGTCACCGCGCTACCCCAGCCGCCCCCGGAGAGGAGGCCGGAAAGCAGGTCGACCATCAGGGCGAGGCCGAACCCCTTGGGGCCGCCGAAAGGCAGCAGCATGCCGGCGATGGCCTCGCTCGGATCCGTGGTCGGCAGGCCGTCACTGTTCGTTGCCCAGTCGGCCGGTATGCGCTCGCCCTCTGCGGCGGCCAGACGGATCTTGCCCATGGCGGCCTGACTGGTAGCCATGTCGAAACTTATCGGCGAGCCGCTCGAGGTCGGGATGGCAATAGCGATGGGGTTGTTCCCTACGAGGCGTTCGCTACCGCCGGGCGCCGGCATCAGTGGCCGCGTGTTACTCATGGCCACGCCGATCTTGCCACTTTGTGCCGCCAACTCCGTGTAGCGGTTCGCGGTGCCGAAGTGAAAGGCGTTGCGGACTGCCACGGCGCCCAGGCCGTACTTGGCGGCGCGGTCGCACGCGAGGTCCATGGCCTGGCGCGCCGTGAGTTGGCCGACGGCGTCGTGCGCGTCAATGACCGCGGTGGCGCCCCTGTCGCTGACAACCTCGCCGGCATCACGAGTGCTTACCGAGCCGTCAAGTATGCGCCTGACGTACAACTCGGCCATAATCACTCCGTGAGACGACTGGTTCTCCTGATCGGCTTGGACCAGGGCCTCCGCCACGTCGGCCGCGGCGTCATCCGACAGGCCGACTGCGCTGAACAGCTGCCGCGTTACTGCAAGCAGGTCGGTGACCTGCACCTTGACTTCCGGGGAGCGGGTCATGGGCGGTGATCGGCCCACGGCACCAGGAGCCGCTCGACGCCGAGGATGATGTAATAAAGAGCGATGCTGATGACGGAAAGTATGACTAAGGCGGCGAATGCCAACGCGGTGTCGGCGGTGCCACCCGAGACGGTGATGAGATAGCCGAGCCCTTTGGTGGCGCCGGCGAACTCACCGATTACGGCGCCGATCACGGCTAAGGCGATGGCGACCTGTAGCCCAACGAATATCTGCGGCAGCGCGGCCCGCAGCCGGAGCTTGAGGAACATCTGCGCGGCCGAAGGGTCGAGCGAGCGCATCATCTCCGCCAAGTCGTCGGGGGTTGCCTTGATGCCCGATGCGGCGCCGAGGATGATGGGGAAGAACGAAAGCAGCACCACCATGGCGATCTTAGGTTCGAGTCCGAAGCCCATCCAGATGATCAGGAGCGGGGCAACGGCCACCTTGGGCACGGCGTTAAGCCCCATGAGTATCGGCGAGAGCGCCTTGTCTACGACCCATGAGTAGCCGATGATCACTCCGAGCGGTACCGCTATGAGGATCGCCAGGCCGTAGCCAAGCACGGTCTCTTGCAGCGTGACCAAGCCGTGCTTGGTGAGCAACTGAGAGTTCTTTGCCAGTGAGCCAAGGACGCGACCCGGTGACGGGAGGATGACGTCGTTCCATCCGTAGGCCTGCTTGACCACCCACCACAGCAGCACGAAGAGGGCCGTGGCGATGAGTGGCAGCGAGGCGACGACAAGCCTGCGTTCGAACAGGGGGATACGCCCGATGGCGATGGCAGGGTCGGGCCCGAGTGGCTGCTGTGTGGGGGGTTCGCCGGGCACGGCGGTCTCGAGGCGAGTATTACCCTCAGCCGAGCGCAGTTCGTCTTGGAGCCCGGCGTTGCCGCTAGCCGATGAATCCTGGGACTTCGCCTCTGGCCGCCGCCCGTTCACCACGCCGTTCATGCAGCCGCCTCAGCTACGTCAGCACGCTCGAAGAGCAAGTCACGTAGTTCACTCGAGGCCTGCGCCAACGCTTCGGTTTGCTCGCTCTTGCGAAGGGTCCTCGGCCGCGGGACACCGATTGGAATTATCCGCTTCACCTCGCCGGGCCGAGGTGACATGACTACGACGCGGTCGGCAAGTAACACTGCCTCCTCTATGGAGTGGGTTACGAAGATCACGGTCTTGTTGTGCCGAGCACTGATGCGCTGCAGCTCGTTAGATAGGTCTTCGCGCGTTAAGGCGTCCAGCGCGGCGAACGGTTCGTCCATGAGCAGCACCGCTGGATCGTGTATCAGCGAGCGGCAGAGCGAGACGCGTTGTTGCATTCCGCCAGATAGCTCGCGTGGATAACTCCCCTCGAAGCCGCTCAATCCTGCCGTCTCGAGCAGTTCATGCGCGCGGTCGCGGTACTTCCGACCCTTCTTGCCCATTATCTCGAGCGGCAGCATGACGTTCTCGAGCGTTGTGCGCCACGGCAGCAGCGCGGGCTTCTGCAACATGAGACCTACGTCCCTACGCGGGCGGTCGACGGTGCTGCCGCCTATTTCGACGTGGCCGGCGCTGGCTGAGACCAACCCGGCGACGATCCTCAAGAGCGTCGACTTGCCGCACCCAGAGCGGCCCACGAGGGTGACGAACTCACCTTCTCGCACGTCTAGGTTGATCCTGTGCAGGGCGTTCACGGCGGCCCCCTTACCCACCGTGAACACCTTCGACACGTTGACGATCTTGAGGAACGGCACCCTACTACCCCTCGTTACTGGCCCAAGAACCCGGGCGCATAGACATCGTCCGCGGTTCCCGGCTTAGTGATGGCGCCTGCCTCTGTGAGGAGCTGAATCATGGCGTTCACCTTCGCGGGATCGATACTGCCGATAGGACCGGTGAAACCCGGGGGAAGCACGTAGTCGTGCATGATTCGGACCTCGTCGGCCGCGATGTCTGCGTTCTGACCGTCGGCGTACTTCACGAGAATGGCACCGGTCTCTTCGGGATGGTCGATCGAGTATGCGAGACCACGCATCAGGGCGCCCACGAAGGCCTTGACGACTTCGGGTTGCTTCTCGATCATGTCGGTACTAGCAAGGATCAAGTTGCCGTACAAGTTGGGCAGGTAATCGCTGTACGGGAAGATCACGGCCGGCTCGCCGGCGGCGGTCTCGATCAAGGACCGGCCGACTACGAACTGGCCGATGAAGTCGACGGTCTTGGAGGCGAGCAGACGGGGGAGGTCGGGCGGCGCGGCGGCCACGAACTCGACGGTCGAGGCGTCGAAGCCGGCCGCGGCGGCGTACGCGGGCAACAAGATGCGGTTGGTGGAGCCGGCGGAGTCGGCGAAGGTGCGACCGGCGAGGTCCTTGGGCGTCCGGATGCCAGACGACTCGAGCGCGATCACGGCGGCAAGCGTGTTCTGCTGCACGGCCGCGACGGCCTTGAGGTTCATCCCCTCATTGATTATCGCGATGAATGCGGTGGC
>Ga0265293_10010442_pt1 | contig 12981 bp, 20 predicted proteins | sample Munlanlewell138R_FD_192505 | JGI IMG/M metagenome (GOLD analysis project Ga0265293, IMG submission 192505) | Leachate microbial communities from a municipal landfill in Southern Ontario, Canada - Leachate well 138R | ecosystem: Engineered > Solid waste > Landfill > Unclassified | place: Canada... | reverse complement strand
TGAATACTTTTTGGCACCTGCCTCCATAAATAATGCGAATGCAGTCAAGCCTTCATAGAAGCTATCAAAATTAAAATGCAACAATGATTTTGCTGTTACAATAAGTTTATCATACCCGCTTTTAGTGTCTGCTTCTGCATTGTAAACGTGTTGTGTCAAGATTTTGTAAGTTACATAACGTTCAGCATGCTGTGCCTTGTACAATTCTAACAACTTGCTAAGAAACTCGCTGTCAATGTATTTAAACTTTGGCTTGCCTTCATCTGTATCCCTCATGCCACCATGTTCATTCGTGTAACGCTTGCCACTGTCTTTGATTGGCTTGATAGTTGGTTTCATTTCATCAACTTTTTTGTTTTCAAATGTTTTCATTCTTTTCCCTCCTTGTAATATTCTGGTCCGCTTATCAACTCGACAATTATTAAATCATTGTATGCCTCCTTGTATCTTACGTGCCAGCCATCAAAACTTATTGCTTGCCAGCTGCTTGTCGGGGTAATGTCAACACTGACCTCTGCTGACCTGAATTCAACAAGAAACATTGCAGTAATGTTGGTAGGTGTTACATGTAGTAGAAATTCATTCCTGTTATACTTGTTTTTAATTGTTACGTGTATCTCATTATCTTTGGATACTGTTCCTTGTTGCAACGGTTCGCCAGCAAGGAATGATTTTAGCAATATTCCAGGTTTGTTAGATTTGAAAAACTGTATGCCTCTGTCACGGATTGCAACTTTTCCATTCTCTGACTTGAATTCGTTCATTTGTATTGATTTAAATTCCTTCATGCATGCCTCCTTATTTTTCTTTTTTATAATGTTTTATTATTTCACTGTATGTTGGTGTTATAAATATATTTTCTTTTCTGCGATTTATTGCAATAGTGTATATTGTGTCAACCGTGCTAATAAGTGAATTAGAAAAACCATAAAATCCATCGCAAGTATGCAAGGTAGTATATCCAGTTGAGTTTTTTCTTCCATGTCTGCCTCTTTTACTCTTCTTCAACCACGACAGTCAGTACGCTACCTTTTACCATGCAAGTCAATGTCCAGTAGTCAACTTGCAAGGTTTGTTGCAGCATGCCTTCGTGAAAGCCTGTTAGTTTAATTAATGTTTGAATGGAATTAGTTTCGTCCGTGTCTTCTGTCTTGTTGATTGTTACACAATTCCTGCTGGCTTCTATTTCAATGTCTGTAAAGTAGTCATAACTGTGAATTTTACTCAGTGAAACAATTATGCTGTCCTCATGCTGTATTGTTTGCACGGATATTTTTTTATCATACTTAATTTGCGCTGTTTTGTCGATAGATTTATATGTTTTCATTCTTGCTTGTTTCCTTTTTTAATATTGCTATCTTGTATTTTAAAAGCTTTGCATTATATCCAGCCTCTTGTAGGTTTGCAACAAATTCTTCAAGAGTGTCTGCTTTTAATCTTTTGCTAATGTTTTTCAGTCCTTCATCTTTCAGTAATTGAATTGCTAACAAAGGTGCTTCATTGAATTCAGGTAAACATTCATAATGCTTTGTCAATCTTTTTGCTTTTTTAAAACCATATATTGGTGCCGCTTCACAAGCCCGTGCAGTCAGTGAAATTCTGAATAGCAACATGTCTTCTAATTTTTCATACCGCTCTAAGATTTCTTCTGCTGTAATAACAGACTTTCTACTGACTGTGGTTGCTGGCTTTGGTCTTTCATGGTATGTTAAATTGTTTACATTTGGCAAATCCAACAGTTGTACCGCTTCTGACGGGGTAAGCCCAAAGGATTTGCGAATTTTTTTCAAATCTGTTTCCTTCATTTTTTCTTTGCCCGTTTCAAAATAACAATTTTATTGGTAAACAGATAAGCTTCATATCCTATTTTGTTTAATTTTTCTACAAGCTCTTCTAAGCTGTTTGAAATAAGGTTTTTACCCAGCACACTAAAACCTTCTTTTTGCATAAACTGTATTGCGACAATCGATGCTTCATATGGTTTTGGTGAAACATTATAATATCTTGCTGGTATATCAATACTTGACTTATTTCCATACAGTGGTTCTATGGTGCAAGATTCATCTGTAAACATTACACGGAATACAAGTGAATTTGTTAATCCTTTATACATTTGAAACAATTCCTTTTCTCCAAAGGGAATATTTTCTGGCACCCTGCTTAATCTCGGGCGTTCAATCTGTGCTATGACATTCCAGTCAGGTATGTCTATCATTTCTGCTATTTCTCTTAAATTAAGTCCTAAAAGAAGTCTTAATTCTCTTGCGTTGGTTGGTTTTTTCTTCTTTTTTGTATTCATTTTTCTTTCCTTTTTATTTATATCCTGTTAATTCTTTCCACTTATTGCTTGCGTGCATTGCTATCAAGATTGCTTCAGCACGTCCATGCTTGCGAACCGCTTTTGTACCTGTTACCTGTCTGAATAAACCCTCACTGCCTGGATACATGTTTGCAGCAATGTCTGTCAATTCATCTCTGTTTTTTGTGTTGTGCTGCTTCATGATATCCGACAGTAAAACCGGTGTGTATGCAATTTTCAACAATTCAAGAATAGTTATTGTACTGTATGAATATCTGGCAAGCGACAAGATTATACCTGGCGACAATTTACCTGCTTTAATCATGTTGCTTAAAGAGTGTGTTTCAAGTCCTGCTATGAGGTTAAAATTGTCTTTCATTCCTTTTAACGTGCTGTAAAGCTCTCTTGTGTCAAGTTTTTTCTTAACAATTGGCAAGTCGTCAACACGGAATAAAACATTGTCGCTTGTTATAAATGCAACCGCACCTGACGGTCTCGGTGCAATGCCAACAAATAATGTACTCACTTGATTTCCTTTCTGTCTATGTATTCCAAAACTGCTTGTGTGATAATCTGACTGCGTGTCCTGCCTCGCTCTTTGGTGTTGTTGTAATCATCAAGCTTGCGTAAGACTGCCTTGTCGATTGAGATGTTTACTCTTTGAACATTGCTTTCTTTTGCTATTGCCATTATGCCTCCTTCTTTCTTTTAATATTCTTTCAAAAATTCATAAAAAGTAGATTGCTTGCCGTGATAGCTAACAATCAAGTTTTCCTCAGCACGTGTTACTGCTACATATAAAAGCCTTTTTTCGGCGTCAATTGTTTCTTTATACAAGCTTGCTCGCTGGCTGGGGAATATCTTCTGTGTTAAACCTATCAGAAAAACAGTGTTTGCTTCTAAGCCCTTCGATGCGTGAATGGTCATAAGCTTAATCTTTGCATCAGGATTTGGCTCTCTTGCTTGAAAAATGGATAGTAGCAAGTTTTCTGTTGTTTCAAAAACGTCAACAATCTCAATGAATGCTACAAGAGCATCCCTCATTTTAGATTTATCATCAACACTAAATGTTTCATCAATGTATTTGAAATAATCAAAAGCTTCTATAAATTCATTCATCATGCTTGATAGAAAGTTTTCCTCGCACTGCTTTTGGTGGTATACTTTGGATAGATTATTTATTTTTTCTACAAGTTCATCCCACTGCTTCTGACCAAAGGTTGACAGTTTTGCATTGTGCCCTTCTTTCAGTAATGCGTCTTTGTCGATGCGTGGTAGCATTTTACAAGCGAATTTAAACAGTCTTTTTAGCACGTTTGGTGGATATTGACCTGGCATACGACAAAGCTGTAGTAACATTGATAAATCAAGCACGGTTTCAGAATTTAACATGGATTCCTTTGAAATGCTGTATGGAATTTTATTTAAAAGAAATAACATTTCCAAAGGTAACAGTTGAGCATTTGTACGTGCCATAATAAAAAAGGTTTGCTGGTCATCGTTTACTTGCTTTAAATAAGAAACAATGCTTTCAGCTTCTTCTTTCCTGCTAACATATTCATTAAAAACTACCTTGCCTGTAAGATTAGAATTTGTCTCAATTGGCTCGTCTTTGAGCATCTGTGTCGCAACGTGGTTTGCAAGCTTTAATACCTCTTTAGAGTTTCTGTAAGTCTTGCTTAACGTTGTTTCTTTTGCTTCAGGATAGTGTGCTTTAATGTTTTTTAATAGCTTGTAGTCGCCACCCCTCCATTCATAAATAGATTGTTTCCAGTCTCCTATCATAAATAAGTTTTTACTTTCCTCAGCCATCATTTTAATACAGTTAAACTGCAGTAAGTTTGTGTCTTGAAATTCATCTACTAAAATGTAATTCCATTTATCTTGTGCGTATGAAAGTATTTCACCCTTGTCAACAAGAAATGCTTCATACATGTCGATAAGCAAATCATCATAGTCAATGCCTTTCTTGCTTGTTTCATACTCTTTGTAAAATGTATCAAGGATAGCTAATGCAAAATAGTTTGGCAAGCCGTTATCTTTAGCACCTATGCCCGAAAGTTGTACAACTTGTTTATAATGATTGTAAATCTCATTTTTTTCTTTATTGTTTAATTTAGTTGTGTTTTTAGTATTGAAAAAGAATTTCCTAAACTTGTTTAACGGTTTTATGTAAAGATTTTTTGATAAGCCTATAAAGCTTTTAATATCTTTGGCTGTTAAACCGTTTTTATCGATAACTTTGTACAGTTTATGTTCAGCAATAAGCCTGTAAATAATGATATCTTGTGCATGGTCTTGAATAATCTTACCAAATCGATACTTGCCTGCATCAAGTCTTGACAACAAGCTATTAAATAAAGCGTGAATTGTTTCAACTCGCACCTCGCCGTTATCAATGCGTCCTTTTAATTCGTCTTTTGCATTGCGTGAGAAGGTAATTGCAAGAATTTTACCTGGCTGTACGCCTTTGTCAATTAGCTGTTTCACCTTTTGTACAAGCATGTAACTCTTGCCTGTACCTGCACTTGCTTTAACAACCTCTATCATTGACTGCCTCCACTGTTTCAAAGTCAAGCATTCTGACGATTGTATCATATAAACCGTCTGCAATGTCGCTGTTATCCAGCTGGATATAATACTTATAATTTGCAACTGACTGCTTCAAGTGTTGCAATGCTTGCTTTTTTGTCTTATCTCTCCATGTCAACGAATCTGTTTCAAATTCAATTACACGTCTTGATAAGTAAATTAGGTAGTCAGTCAACAAGGAATGCTGTGCGTCCGTGCGACTGGCAAAACTGTATCTTTTTAAAAGTGTTCCTTTTTGCTCGAATTCAAGCAAGATTTTTCTTTCCATGTAGTCTGCATGGATTATTATTTTTATCATTTTATTCCCTCCTGTAACAGTCCTTTTAAATTTAATATTTCAGGTGTGTCCTCGACAAAAGGAATGCCGATATACTCGCTTCGATTTTTGTTTGTTTTAATTTTAATCTGAATTAATTCTTGCAATTTTTCTACAAAGAGATTAACCCCGCCAGCGAACCACATTGGCAAAATGCCCACCCTGCCAAAGCGTGATTTGTTTATAACTATCAATGTTTCACCGTTGTTGGGAATATGCCCTTCGTCATCAAAGGTGCTTCTCAAGTTAGGAGGTACTGAATGCAAGAAGAATGCAGATGCTGCTACTTGCTCAATTGCACTGCTTTCCATAAGGTCAGCCAAAACTGGTATTCTGTTGTTTTGCTTCTCAACGTCTTTACCTATTTGAGATAGCAACATTACAACAGTGTTTAATTTCTTTGCTACATGGTTTTTAATAGTATTCATTGCGCGAACCAAAACCACTCGCAAGTCTTCACTCTTGCCACCGGTAATCAGTTGTGCATAGTCAATACAGATTAAGTCGATTGGTTTTTGTGCATTCAATGCAGCTGCACGGTTGACAATCGATTCCAACTCGTGGCACTGTTCGTCAACAATCAAGTCAATATGGTTTGCAATAATAAAAGATTTAAAAACCTGCATTTCTTTAAGCTTTACTTTTTTGTCCATTTTTAACCATATCTCGCTGTCAATGTTTGCATGCCTGCAATAAATCTTCTCAAGCAATTCCATATTTGTCATTTCTAATGAGAATATAACAACCCTCTTTTTTTCAATGAATGCGTTATGGTATGCCGCTTGTATCATGAGTGAGGTTTTGCCTTTACCTGGTCTACCTGCCACGATGTAAACATTGCCTGGTCTCATCAAGTCGTGCGAATCAAGCTTGTTAATGCCAAAGCCGATAAGATTTCTGTCAACCTTGCGTCCATGAAAGATATCTTCTGTTAACTCTTTTTCATAGCTCGCAACAACCATGTCAATACTTTTTGGTTTTGAAATACCTAAGTCAATGTTTGAATTGTACCTGGAGACAATTTCAGCCATAATGCCTGAGCTCTTGTTTTCTGTCATTGCTTTTTGCAATTCAACCATCATGGACTGATAATTTCTTGCTTTGTAATGCTCGGTAACAATGGACAAATATGCTTCAAGCTTGTTTTTGTCTTCTGGTTGAAACAAATCTGAAACAATGCTACTGGGTACCCGTGAACCGTGCGGAATGCGTGTTAAGTAGTGAGAAATGGTAATAGCATCAATAGCAAAGTTTGTCTTAAACAGTTCATAAATTGCCGTGTACAACAAGCGGTTTATGTCTGTAAAATATTCAGGCAAGATGCTTTCAGAAACATAGCCTAAGATTTCTTTATGCTGGCAAAACAGTCTTAATAAGCCCTGTTCAGCATCATATGAGCTAACTGAAATGGTTTGTGCATTCATGCTACAGTACCTTCAATGTATTTATAAATGGTTTGCGTGGTGCTCTCTCTTCTATTTCTTCAGCATCCTTGACACAAATCAGGTAAATATTCTCATACTTTGTTACCCCGTTAGAGCTTAGCTTGCGTAATTTGCCTATGGATAGCAAGTTATCTTTCCAAAACCTATGGTGCAATGATTTATTTAAAACCATTACAATGTCATTTATGTCTTGCTTGTCTTTAACAATCAAATCTGTTAATGTTTTTATAGCTCTTTGCTTATTCATGTTGACAATACATTTCATGCTTTGATACTTTTTTTCCTTTAATTTGCACTTGTGCCACCATTCAATGATTGCTTCATGCACTGTTTCATACTTATTGCTTTTTACAAGATGAGCCAAATACTCGCCGTCTTCAATCTTAGAATAAGTCTCTTTTGATATAATTAATGGTATTTTCTTTACTAACATTTAATGCCTCCTGTTTTAATATGTTTTCTTGTTTCTTCATGTATGCTGTATAAAATGGACAGTATTTGTTTACCTCGCACCAGTCAAGACAACGGGTAGGGGTAGCTGGCCTGTGTTCAATGTATGTTTCCTCAAGATTACAGTTCAAGTCTCTATATGTATTTGCTTCGTTTTGATTATCAAATACTCTGATTGCTCGCTTGTTTCCATGCTTCATTACTGCGTACTTATGGTCTCTCTCCCACCTGTCGTCAGAAGAGCATACTGGCAACTTATCATCGGGTAGTTGGCTAATCTGATTATAATCTTGAATGTATTGCAACAAGGTATGCTCGATAGCAGCATCAGTCATAAAGTTACAGTCAATAATGTTAAATGCAGATAACGGGTACTTGCTGTTGCGAGTTACAGAAGCTTTATCAAAGTCTCTATACAGTTCAACAATTTGCATTTTATCTACCTGCAAGCCGTGTGCCTGCAAGATGTACCTATTTAAATTCATCTGCATGTCATACTGTGGCTGTCTTGTACCATACATATAACTCGATGCCTTTGTTACCTTAAAGTCGATTAAAAGTTTTTCCTCAGGTATGTACAAATCGAACTGCCCTGAGACAATCTTGCCACCTATTTCAATAAAACGTCGTTCTTCTGTTATATACATAGCCTCTTTGCCCAGTGTTTCCTCGCAAAGCAAGTGAAACCCAACCCCCAAAATGATTGCATACAAGTCTGAAACGTCCTTGACTATTTCATCTTTATGCCTGTTTTTTAACAGTGTCATGTTTGCAGGGTCATTGAATTGGGTAACACTAAAATCCTGCTTTGTTTTGGCACCTGAGTAATGCTCGCAAGCCAAAACCTTGTATAAAAAGTCAGGGTAGCCAAAGTTATTTGTCATATTATTTATCAGTTTACTTGTATTTAAACTGCATTCTTTCATCATCTGTCTCCTTTGTCTTTGTATCTATTTCATAATTAATCTGTTTGCTCGTGTTTGCATGCACCATGTCAATACTTTTGAGCAAGGTTTTTAGTGCCTGTGCATACTCATTCATTCTGATTGCAGGTTGAATGTTTTGTGGCAAGCTGTTAAGTCTTGCTCGCACCCTGCTTGCTTGAATGAGTAATGCCTCCATTGACAAAACAGTGTTCTGGTTCATTTGTATGTCCTTAAAAGCCAACCTTTATATGGGTCTTTTTTGATTGTTTCTTTAAAAAATGTATCCAGCGATTGACCATCTTTTTCAATCTTGCCTGTAATATTGTTTTTTGTGTCAAGCAATGCCAAAGGTATGGCAAACTGTGTTTCATTTCTATGGTAAATCTTTGTTTCAGCTCTTCTTAACAATTCTTCAAATTTCATTTTTGAAATGGTATAAGCTGTGTCATAACTGATTTTAAAAGCAATGGTATGCCAGCCAGTACTTTGTGGCAGTAATTCACTGTTGACACAAAAAGCATTTAAATTCCTAAACAGATGGTTTATGCTTTTGTTTATAAAAATTGTGCGACTTTCTGCATCATACATTCCAACTACCATGTTTTTACCGTAAGACTTGATTGTTAATTCTTTCATTACTTGCCTGCCTGTTGTTGCTGTTTCTTCTCTTTTTGCAAGTTTTTGATAAATCTAATTTTTGCTGGTTCAAGAGCGTCTTCTTTGGCTGGTGTGAAATAGTCCTTGAAAACAATTTCTTCCAAAGCGTTTACATAAATTCTAACTGCTTCTTGATTTTTTTGCATTATTTTTAGCTCGATTGTTAAATAAATAATGCAAAACAATGCAATTACAAGCAGTGTGTCTTTGATTATTCTGAATGTATTTTTCATATCTCTCTCCCTTTTGGTTGATACAAGGCAGGCAGGACTGTTGATAGAAGGAGATAATGTCCTGCCGCCCTGTAATAATTCTGTAATAATCCTGTAATAAATTATTTAAAACAAATCAAACCCGTGCGATGTTGGTGTTACTGTAACGGGCTTGCCCAGTTGTTGGTCAATTGCACTATTCATCTTGACAAAGCGTGCAGCATCAAAACTCTGTCCTAAGCGTGAAACAAGCAATTTTCTTCGGAATTCAATTTCATCCCTGCCAAATAATTCTGTTTCACGGAATTCGCCTTTTTGTGCTTTTTCAATTGCATTGGCGTAAGTTTTATTGATATTTTTCTCAGGGTCGTTATCAGGCAAGTTAATGCCGTTATGCAACTCTGAAAGCGATTGTTTTGTACCAAAGGTGTATACCTCCCAAATTGAAAAAGAAGGGAATTGAGGTGAGCTGTAGTCAGGTACAGAAATTACCTCTGGTGATTGGCGTTCTTGTCTGTGCATAATTGGGTCTTCTTGATATGAAACAATTGGCGTGCGGGAATATCCGTTGACGTGAATGCGTTGGAATTTATGATAGCAGGTAATCACTGCATAAAATGGTTTGTTTATAATGTCAACAAGTTGAGGTTTCATCACCCCTTCTTTCCATTCTTTGATATCAGCTATCCATGCCCTTGCAGGTGTTTCAGCAATGTTCCACTTTTTTGCTGTCTCGTTTGTCAAGTCAGGGTTTAATAGCCTTCTGATTGTGTTGACTTTGTCTTTGGCTTTTTTGTGGCTGTTTTGCTCTTTGCCGTTTATTCCAGTTAGAAACATTGTATCCAAATCGATTTCTGACACAACATTTTTTGTTTCCTCATCAAGAATTTGTATCCTAATGTCAATCATTGCAACTCTTGAGTCGCTAACATTGACCACTGCTTGCTTGATTTTTGTTAAAAATATACCAGGATACTTTGATTCCCCTCTTTCCTTTGCCAAATCTTCAATTTTGCTGTCGCCCATGTTTTCAAATATTGTTAAATCTAACATTTTGTCTCCTTTTTTTTACTTTATTTCAGGCAGGGTAAGTATTATTTCCGTGCCTGCATTGGTTTTTATGATTATTGGTCGGGTAGATATTATTGCATCCAAATAACGTGATTTAATCTTATCTAAATCAGTAACGGATACAATGCCTATATTTCCTTCGATAATGAGCTTAACGGCTTCTTTTGAAAGAATAAAGCCAACCTGTATTGTGTGCTGTGATTGCAATTCTTTTTTCCGCTTCATGTTGTTAATATCAGTGATAGAATAACGGGAATGTGTACCGTCTGAATAAGCTATGACATGGTGATTGTTTTTCATAAGCGGGTACAACTCGCTTAATGTAAACAAATCTATTTTTTCTTCGATATAATTTGCCTGCTTGATTGCTTGCAAGGTTGTGCTTAATCTGTCTTGCGTTAAGCCACGTTTGCGAACTGGTGTTGTAAACAGAATGCTACTGTCGCTGTTAGATGAAAACAGTTGTAAATGCTCGTTACCATCAAAACCATACTCGACAGTATTTCCAAAGTCTTGTACAATTTCAAGAATTTCCTTGTTGAAAAACGTGAATTCCTGGTCAGTGTTGCAATGCTTGATTGCTATCATTGCATTTGTTACAATGGCTTGCATGCCTGTATCAATGACGTAATAGTGCATGAATTTCTTGTTTGCTGTACCTTGTGCATGCTTGCGTGCCGATTTGAATAACTCAACCACTTGTGGCTCGATTTCTATCTTACCTTCTGAATGAAACTGGTCAACTCGCAAAAAGTTATAATCTTTGATTGTTTCATTCTTCAAAACATGCTGTTTCCCGTCTGTTGAAAAAACAACAGTATAAGTCTCTCCTGCAAAAGATTTGGTTGAATATCCTGCAACATTTTTATACTTGATTGCCTCCTGTAGCATCAAGTGTTTCCAACCAACTTTTTCATCGTTTAAACAGTTTGCAAATTCAATCTTGATAACCTTGTTGTCTCCCAAAGCAATAGTAAATTGCATGGTGTTAAAATCAATAGCTTCATAAAGCATGTATTTATCAGCAAAGCGTGCATGATATCCATATGCTTTAATCCTACTAAAGATTTTTGTTAACAAGTTTTTTTGTATGCTGTCAAGATTAAACATTTTTCTGTCCTGCTTTTTCAACAAGGTTTCTAAGTGAGGTTGACTTGCCTGAACCCGATGCACCGTTGATAAGAATGTTTGGTATTCTGTACTCGCCAGGCTTGCCTTCATAGTACTCATAAACCCTGTACAAGATAGAATTCAAGTCGTTTGGCACGTATAACTCATCATTGTTGTACATTTCCAAAGGTGTTTTACATGTATAGCCACTTAGCATAGATGTTTGAAACCTAAAACGTTTTGAAATGTCTTGCTCGTAACGGTCGGGGACCGCTGCAAGCACTATAGTGAATTCTGCTTCTACCTTGCCTGACATTGCTTTTCCGGGTATATAAGCACGTCTGTCAATAAGTCCCTGTTCGTCAAGCAATTCATCAAAATGTGAGAATAGCACAACTGGTATTGGGAAACTGTTAAGCCCTATCCAAAGGTCTGAAACTCCGCCTTGAAACAAGCCAAAAGCATTTCTTAAATCTTTGGAACCGCTGGCGGTATTTGTTAACTTGTAGTGCACCAGCATATGCTCAAACAGTTTTGTCAACGTGTCGATTACTACAAGCTTTACCTTGCTGTAGTCAATCTTTCTACCATGCCTGTCAACGTCGCCGTCAACCTGCATTATTTCCTGCCCCGTTTTTACAAGCTTTAACTGTCTTAAATAAAAATTAAAGCACCCAGCAGTATTGTCTACTGGTGAAAAACGGGTAACTTGCACGTCCACAAATCTTTCAATATTTTTAAAAGGCAGTGTGTTATTGTCTGTATTCAAGACAAGCACTTCGCCTTCTTTGAATATTGGCTTATGGACACTTTGTTGTTTTTCCATTTAATCTCCTTTCTGTTTCCATTAAATTAGCTTAATGCTTTTTGTCAAGCTTTATTTTAATATTTCCCGACAAATAATTCATAAAGCCTTTGCATGCAAGCAATTAAACCATTAAACATTTTTTTTAATTAATTCCATTTTAGGTTTTGTTTCAGTGCTTTTAATGTTTGTGAAACGAACGCTGTGTTGTAATTCTATCAGTGCTCGCAAGTATTCTGACAATGAGGATAGCTCGCAAGCCTCCTGTCCTGCTTTTAGTGTCTCATACATTGCTTCTGAAACACGTGCATATATTACTTTTGTTTTTTTATTCATGATATTTCCTTTGCTATTTCTTTTAAATCATTTCCAATAAGGCACTTTTGGTTTTCTATATAGCCAAAGATGCTTATGCTTATTGTTGCATGTTTTTCAAAACTGTATGCTGTTACAAGCAAGTTTCCATCATCTTGTGCAAGCATACTGATTTCCATATCGACTAATGCGTCCATAATCTGATAAAACCTGTTGAACGTTTTATTGATTGGCTTTGAGTTAAGAATAGTTTTTTCTTCACCTGCAGCCAAAAAAAAGTGATACTTTTTAAGCGTTTCTAACATTGCAATGTTTTGTATTAGCTCGCTGGTTTGCATGTTTAAAGCTCTTTTATAGCTTTTTATAAACGATGCAATGCCTCCAAATCCTTGAGAATTTGCAAATTCAGAAAAAGTTTCCCTGTCTCTTGCAATATTATTTGTCCAAATTAGCATTTTTCTTGCCTCCTGTTTTTTAAATTTGGTTGTTTTGGTCTTTTTTGCCCTTTTCAAAGCTTGTTTTTGGCTCTGGCAGCGGGTTTGCATGGTTGTCATACATTTTTCTCGCATATCTTACTCCTAGTTTCAAGTTACCTAGTTTCAAGTTACCTAGTTTCAAGTTACCTAGTTTCAAGTTACCTAGTTTCAAGTTACCTAGTTTTTGCAACAAGTTTGGCAAGCCAAAAGGCTTTATGTTATATATATAAACAATGCTTTTTTTTTCAAGCCTTTTTTCAAGCCAAAAAGCCTGAAACATTATAAGGAATATATATATAATAAGTAA
>Ga0265293_10010440_pt1 | contig 12983 bp, 11 predicted proteins | sample Munlanlewell138R_FD_192505 | JGI IMG/M metagenome (GOLD analysis project Ga0265293, IMG submission 192505) | Leachate microbial communities from a municipal landfill in Southern Ontario, Canada - Leachate well 138R | ecosystem: Engineered > Solid waste > Landfill > Unclassified | place: Canada... | reverse complement strand
GAAGGGCGTACTGTCCGCGACCGCGTCTTCTCCAATCTTCCGAAGGAGTGGCTTGCCCTTTATGAGGCCGGCTGTTTTACCGAGTTTATGGAGCAGAGGGCGCCGGGGCACACAGCCCTGGACGGCACGATCTACTCGACCGGCCTGCTTGACATGAAGAGGAAGATAGCCTCGGCTCGCGAGTCGCTTGACTGGATCAACGACCCTCACGCCACAGAGAAGGATGAGGAGCTGCAGGCCATGGATATCTCCTGCGATGCGTCGATAGTCTTCGCGAACAGACACGCAGAATTGGCAGAGCAGATGGCAGCCTCCGAGAATGACGAGGTCAGAAGGGCCGAGCTGCTCAAGATAGCCGAAGTCTGCCGCCGTGTCCCCGCGAACGCACCGCGTGACTTCCAGGAGGCCGTACAGACCTACTGGTTCTCTCACTTGGGGACGATAACTGAGCTGAACGGGTGGGACGCGATGTCCCCAGGGCATTTCGACATCCACCTGCGCCCATTCTACGAAAAGGGTCTTGCTGAGGGCACCCTCGACAAGGAGAGGGCCAAAGAGTTGCTCTCCTGCTTCTGGATCAAGGTCAACAACACTCCGGCACCCCCCAAGGTCGGCGTTACGGCGGCGGAGAGCGGCACATACAATGACTTCACCCAGATCAACCTTGGAGGATTGAACGAGGACGGAAGCGACGGAGTTAACGACGTCTCCTTCCTGATCCTTGATGTTCTGGACGAGCTTCAGCTGCTCCAACCGCAGGCCAGCGTGCATATCTCATCCAAAACACCCAGCCGCTTCCTGAGGTACGCATGCAAGGTGATGCGCAGAGGCTCAGGCTATCCTTCGGCATTCAACACGGACGAGGTCATAATGGAGCAGGTCGGAATGGGGAAATCGGTCGAGGACGCCAGGGCTGGTGGTACCAGTGGTTGCATAGAGACCGGTGCATTCGGCAAGGAGGCCTACATCCTCCACGGCTATCTCAACGTTCCCAAGATAATGGAGCTCGCTCTTAACAACGGGGTGGACCCGCTGACTGGCAAGCAGATAGCGCTTAAGACCGGCGACGCGGCGTCTTTTGCCTCGTTCGACGACTTTTACGGTGCCTTCGAGAGGCAGTTGAAGTACGTCGTTGACACGAAGATTCGAACAGACAACTATATCCAGAGGATGTTCGCGCGCTACGCTCCCGCTCCCTATCTTTCTGTTCTGATCCACGACTGCATCGAGAACGGCAGAGACTACTACGACGGTGGAGCGCGCTATAACACCGACTACATCCAGTGTTGCGGGATAGGAACGGTGACTGACAGCCTCTCTGTCCTCAAGAAACACGTATACGAAGACAAGGCGCTGGACATTGGCGACCTACTCAGAGCTCTGAATGAGAACTGGGAGGGGTGGGAGGAGATGCGCCAGTTCGTGTGGAACCGGACCCCGTTCTTCGGCAATGACGACGATGCTGCCGACTCGATAATGCAGAGAGTGTACGCCTCTTTACTTGACGCGATAGACGGAAAACACTCCCCCAAGGGGCCGACCTATCGCGTTAATATGCTGTCAACAACCTGCCATATCTACTTCGGAAAGAAGCTTGGCGCCACTCCGAACGGTCGCTTTGCGCACGCTCCCGAATCCGATGGTACCTCCCCCTCTCACGGTGCTGACAGAAACGGGCCGACCGCGGTTGTGAAGTCTCTGAGTAAGATGGACCAGGTGAAGTCGGGAGGAACCTTGCTGAATCAGCGCTTCCTGCCGTCCGTCCTCGCGGGCGATACCGGACTTGAGAAGATGGCTCAGCTGATAAGGACCTACTTCAAGCTCGGCGGTCACCATATTCAGTTCAACGTGGTCGACACGGAGACGCTACGAAAGGCACAGAAAAACCCGGACGAGTACAGAAGCCTTCTCGTCCGTGTTGCGGGATACAGCGATTATTTCGTCGATCTTGACGAGTACCATCAGGAGGAGATAATCGCCAGAACGGCTCAGGAGGCATTTTAACCCTGCCGACTCCCGCGCGGCATAAAAGAAGAGGGGGGGTGTGTCATCCCGATCGAATAGTGTGGTTTTTTGCGCGGACACAGCGGTTTATCGATGAGTACCACAAAGACGAAAGGAGTGCTAGTGTAATGCAGAAGACAAAGAAATTTGTTACGACTGTTATCCTATCCGCCCTTGTTTTGTTCCTCATCGTTCCAAACTCGGCTTTTGGCGAGCCAGAGTTGATAATGCGTTTCGCGGGCCAGGTCCCCGTTGAGCACACAGCCACCAAGCTGATGAATCAGATTGCGGACGAAGTGAAAGCAAATACCGACGGACGCATCGAGATACAGGTCTACCCCGCCAACCAGCTGGGGGACTACACGCTTGTGTTCGAGGAACTGATCCGCGGCACGATCGATATGGCTGCTATCTCCGTTCCCAGCCAGTTCGACCCTCGCCTTGAAGTTACGTACATCAACTGCTTTGTGCGTAACTTCGACGAGGCCAAGAAGGTCTTCGCAGCTGACGGCTGGCTCTTCAAGAAGATGGACGAACTGACCTCCCGCCTGGGCGTAAAGCTACTTGGCTTCCAGGTGGAAGGCTTCATCGGCATCGGAAGCACGAAGCCGGCGAACGAACCTCTGAACCCAGATGTTGAAAAGGGTCTCCTTGTTCGTATTCCTAATATGGACGTCTACAAGCTTGGCGCGGAAGCCATGGGATTCCGCACTGTTACCGTGCCCTGGGCAGAGGTCTACACCGCTCTGCAGACCGGCGTCGCAGACGGCGTCGACGGCATGACCCCCACGGCCGCCTACTCCATGCTCAAGGATGTTCTCAAGTACTGGTACGACCTCAACTACTCCCTTGAGAACTTCAACTACCTGATCAGCATGAAGACCTGGGAGAAGCTATCGGATGCGGACAAGGCCATCGTAGCAGAGGCCTGCAACAAGATAACCGAGACCGGAATCGAGCTTGCCAAGGCCGACCAGGAGAAGCACCTGGAGCTCATGCGCCAGCAGGGCATAGAAGTTCATACTTACACGGCTGAGGAACTCCTTCCCATTTTCACGAAGGTATCCGCGACCTGGGACCAGCTGAAGGACAAGTTTACCCCCGAGCTGATCGAGGAGTTCAAGAACGAATACGCACCAAAATAGGCTTTTCACAGTAACTGCGGTGACCGCGGGAGGCATCGCCTCCCGCGGTTCCTCGGAACGGAAAGGAGATTTTTATGGCGGACAATGAGCTCTCAGGATGCTTCCCCGAGAACCGTCCTGAAAATGTTAGCAAAATAGACCGGATTCTGCTCTTTTTCTTCTCGGCAGTCTGCGTTGTGTCCTCCCTTCTTTTAGCCGTCGTCATATCGGCTGCGGCGTTCACGCGCTACATCATTGGTGGAGACCTGTACGGATTTGAGGAATGGGTTAAACTGCTGGCCTTCTGGCTCTATTTTATGGGTGGCGCTTACGGGGCTTACAATGACACGCACGTATCTGCGGACGTAATCGACTCCTATATGAAAGAGGGCACTTTCAAGCGCCTGGTCGTCGTAATACGTAATGTGATTACGGTCGGGGTAAGCCTGTTGTTCACCTGGTACGGGTACGACTTTTTCATGTTTGGATTCATGGGCCCTCTGGGCACCGGAATCGCCATCCCCCAGACCACAATCTGGCAGATCCCGCTCTGGACATCCTACCTTGCGATATTCCTTGGCCTGATCTTCATGACGTACTACTTCTCTGTGAGGCTTTTCAGGAATCTCCGACTGCTTATTAAAGGAGGAGTATCATGATCTACGTTGCAGTACTGATCCTTCTCGTCACCCTTATGCTCGGAGTCCCCGTACCGATGAGCTTTATGGCCTCAACAGCCTGGCTTCTCTTCTTCGGCGGCCCTTCAGGGGCCGGGTACGCCTCCTCGCTGGTCCTCCCCTACGGTTTCAGCTCCATGAACAGCATTGCCCTGATATCCATCGCCCTCTTCATAATGGCGGGCGGCATAATGGAGAGAGGACGAATCGGAGAGAAGCTAATAGACCTGGTCGATCTCTTCGTAGGCAGGATCAAGGGCGGCCTTGGAGTCGTCGGTACTATCTCCTGCGCCGTTTTCGGCTCTATAACCGGTTCGGCCTGCGCAACATTATCATGCATAGGCTCGATAATGTTCCCGAGGCTTGAGGAGGCCGGCTACCCGCGCGGAATAGCGGCAGCGGTCATGTCGAACGCCTCTCTGCTCGGAATGCTCATCCCGCCGAACTCAACGCTCATCATCTTCGCCTGGATAGGCGGACAGTCTATACTTGCATGCTTCCTTTCGACCGTCCTCCCCGGCATCATGATGACGACCCTTATCTGCCTTGTTAATGTCTGGCTGGTGCGCGATAACCCGAATGTCAAAGTCAGCAATCCTCCCAGTGGGAAGGAAAAGATGGCCTTGATAAAGCAGAGGGGCTTTGTGGCCCTTCCAGCCCTTATGCTTCCCTTCATAGTGCTGGGCGGCATCTACGGTGGGATTATGACGCCCACCGAGGCCGCTGCTGTTGCGGTCATCTACGCCATTCCCACCGGCATGTTCGTATACAAAGGACTTACCCTCAAAGGACTGTGGGATTCACTCGTCGAATCGGCTGTCACCACTGGAGTTGTCATGGTCATGCTCTACTCGGTCATGATGCTCAGCCGTCTGTACATAATGGAAAACCTTCCGGGAAAGATGCTCGGGCTTTTCCAGGCCGTCTCGGACAACAGATGGGTGATACTGTTCATGATCAACATATTCCTGATAATAATGGGCATGCTCATGGACGACATCAGCAGCGTAACACTGACGACCCCCATCCTGATGCCGATAATCATCGAGCTCGGGTTCAACCCGATACACTACGCTGCCATCGTTAGTGTTAACACTGGCCTCGGTTGCATAACACCTCCGGCGGCACCGGTCTTGTATCTGGGAGGGCGATTGGGGAAGGCGCCGATAAACGAGATGATGGCACCGACTTTGTGGATAATACTGCTGGCGTGGGTACCGACACTGCTCATTACGAGCTACTTCCCGCAGTTTGCCCTGCTTCTACCTCACTATCTACTGGGGACGCCTTGGTAAAAAGCGGAGAAAAAGCGTCGTGACCTACAGGAACTTATTCGGTTCCCTGTGCCTGCTGTTCTTTGTTGTAGGGCTAAAGACGAAGTCCCCCTACGCCTACTGGGGAGCGCTGTTTGCAGGAGCCCTTTCAAGGGCTGCCGTGAAAAAGAAGTGGAAGACTCCGCCTTGGATGGAGGCACTCTCTACTAAAAAAGAGAAATCCCAGGAGCTCCTTGACAAAGACGAGGACGGTCTGTAGAATGCTTCCTTGTTGGGTGGTTAGTTCAGAGGAAGAACGCTTCCTTGACGCGGAAGAGGTCACAGGTTCGAGTCCTGTACCACCCACCATCTGATGAATACAGGGTTTTCGCAGTCCATGCGAGAGCCCTGTTTTCATTAGGGAAGGGGTCACCAACAAGACCCTTCGGCCTTGACATTTTCCTCCACGACCCGCCGAAAAGGGAAGGGAGGATATTCACCATGCCAGCAGTAGCAATACCCATAAAGACCGCATATCAGAGCGCCCATGAAGCCCTCGACATGTTTCTATCCATCCGAAAGGCCGAAGGGCTTGCGAAAAACACCCTTGATAACTACAAGCACATAATCGCCCCGTTCCTGCGGGAGCACCCGAGGTTTCTCGAAAACCCCAGACCGGCGGTCCTGTCGTTCGTCTCCGAGCCAGAGAAAGAGTGGAGCCGCTTCACCCGTGTAAAGGTCATGAGGGCATTCTGCTCTTTCCTCGCGAGCGAGGGTGTTTTGAGCAAAAACCCGATGGAAAACGTCAAGTGCAGACTGCCCGGCAAGAGAGCGGATGTGCCACGGTTGGATGACGTGAAGGCGTTTCTTGCGGCATTGGACATGGGGCGATACACCGAGCGCCGCCTTCGGACGATGGTACTGCTTGCGCTTGATACAGGCATGAGGCGCGGGGAGTTATGCGCCCTGCGGATTGAGGACATTGACGAGCGGTCCCTTTTAATCCACCTGCGCCCCGAGGCGACAAAAACCCGCAAGGGGAGGACCGTACCAGTATCGCCCCAGGTAATGCGGGAGATGCGGCGGTTCATCGCCCTTCATCCGGCTGCTTGGCGCTGTCCTTGGGTATTCCCGACCGAGCAGGGAACAAAGCTGAACCCGGATGTTTTCGGACGGCAGATCAGGCGCGCGTCGGGGAGGACCGGCCAGCCCTTGAAAATTCACGGACTGCGCCACCTGTGCGCTACGGAGTTCTTACGGAGCACCGGCAATATCGCCCTGGTCGCCGCCTTGCTTGGCCATGCCTCGATAAGCACCACGTCGCGGTTCTACGAGCACCTTGACACCGCCGATCTGCAAGCCGCCCACGGCCAAGCCGCCGTTGTGAGCGGAGTTCTCAAAAACGAGTGTGTCAGGAGGGTATGAACGCCCGAGAGTGCCGTCAATGAAAACACGACCGCCCAGAACGCCACAGGAGCGATTATTTGACCACGAGAGGATGGAACTACCCTCCGAACGCAAACAGGTTCAACCTGTGGCGTTTTGGAGGGCGTGCGGCGATATGGGGGGAAAACAGCCCGGCCGGGGAGGTTCACCACGGGGGTGAAGCCCGGAACGGGACCATCCCAAGAGCATCACCACAGAATGAAGCCCCAGAGGAATAGCCCCGGTTCAATCGAGCTTGGGCTTTTACCGACAGGCCGCCATGATGGACTTCAGCCACCTTCGGCAATCTTCTATCTTCCTGTCGGACAGTCTCGCCGCCCGTCGTAGGTCCTCGCCAGACAAACCCCGCAACAGCCCGGCAACGTATCGCCCCCGCTGACTATCGGGAGGATTGTCTCTAATCTTTCGTGCGACCTTCACCAGCTTCAGCGGCATAGCTTCCAGCTCTTCCAGCAGTTCAGCCCGTCTTTCCGCTTGCGCCGCATGGTTGCCGCCCAGCACCCGAACATCGCCCCAAGCGACAGCGACATGACCGCCCAGACTGTCGAGGGCTTCAAGCAGATGGACACCCCGCCTCAAGCCCGGCACAAGATGAGCAAGAGCAGCCTCTTCAAGGTCAGTAGCTACCACGTCACCACCCCTTCAATTGTTAACCGACTGGCCACCCGAGTTAATGAGAGTGACCAATGCGAAAATCGACAAAGCCAGTTATCACCATAGAATACAATATATCTTGCATCCTCGATTAGACAATGGCAACCCGATTTTTCTAAACTTTGTGCGGGTGATCGGTGCGCCGTGCCCGACCCCTGACGTTCACAGCCCGGACAGTACCTTTTTTATTTTCGTGGTACCCCTCGCCCGGCTTGCACCCCGGCCAAGACCCGCCAGCCCAAGGCCGCCAGCCTTGCGCCCCGAGCATCTACGAGGATAAGCGCCGCCAGTAGCCCGCCATGCCTCGCCCGTGCGGACGATGGCGACGGGCGACCGCCAGCCCGTGCGGGGCGGGATCGCCACCGATAGATTTGACTATCCACCCTGCGGAATGGACACCAGCCTCTACACCTGTACCAGCCGGGACCGACCAGGGGGATGGATAGCACCGGCCGCCAAGATGTTGAAGCCCACGCCCACCGGCATAGCACCCGGCCAAGGTGGAGGCCAGCCCTCTGCGACTGTACCACCGAGGCCAGCAGCCGGGAGAACCGCCACCCGAGGGAGAACCGCCACCAGGAAATAATCGCCAGCCCCTTGGTCAAGGTGGACGGACTGCACCCCGCCCGGAGGACAACCCGGCCACGGGATCGCCCACGAGGAAAAAGCGCCACCGGGAAAAACCGCCACCGCGAGAAAGAATACCGCCACCGAGGAAAAATAATCGTCAGCACCCCGGCCGGAGTGAATGGTCTGCACCTCGGCCTAGGCGGACCTCGCCCAAAGCAGATCATCAACCCAGGCAAAAAAAGAGACCCGGCCGCCGGGACCGTGACAACGCGAAACAAAGCCTAGCGGGACATACGCCCTCCCCCCTAAAGGGGGGGGGAGGGGCGTGTCCCGCTTCAGGAGCTTTGCGCCAAACAGTGGGACAAGGGGAAAATCAGCATGTCCCGTTTGTCCCGCTTCTACAATCCAAGGCGCTTTATCTTGGTATCCATCAAGCTTTGCACGTTTCTTAAAAGAAAAACAACAAAAGGGACATGAGAAAGACTACCTCATGTCCCGTGTCCCGCCGGTCACGATGGCGATTTTTCGCCATGTCCCGCCTGTTTTTCCCGCATGTCCCGCCGCTTTTTCACCGCTTAAACGGCGCGGCTTTTCTCATTATCCTCGACGAGGTTTTCATCCTTCCCTTCTACATGGTTTTCCTTTACGATGGCGTTGGTATCCTTTTCCGATGGCGTGGTTTTAAGGTGGACCACACCACCCTTGACGGAGATGACCTTTGCCTTTTGGAGTTCCTGCCGGGCGCGGTTGAACGCCTTTCGCGCCGTTTCCGCCGTCCGCCCCTCGCCCTCCGCCTTGGCGTACACCGCTTGTCGCCACGCCTCAAGGGAGATGACCCCTCCCGCCTTGGCCAGTTCTCGGAGAGCGTCCAGAGCGGCCGCCGCCGTGCCGGTAAGGTCGGCGGTCGTTCGCCGCTCGTCCCGCAAGGCAATTGTGCAGGAGCTGCCCTCCGAGAGGTCCACCTTGCGGAGCGACAAAGCCACGTCCATGAAGGGCGACAGGTCTTTACTCTTCAAGCACCGCATGGTCACCTCGACCTCGCCGCCGCGCCCCTTGCCGCTTCTAATCAAGCCAACGGCGTTGTCCAGAGCGCCAAGCAGAGCACCCGCACCGCGAAGATCGCCCGTGCTCTTGGTCGTGTGGTGAAGCAAGATGATGGCCGGTCCACCAAGTTGATCGCGGAGATCGTCGAGAGCGCGGACAAATGCCGCCATGTGCTGATTGCTGTTTTCGTCCCCGTCGTAGACCCGCGACAGCGTGTCCACGAAAAGGACGGTTGCCTTTATGCCGCTGTCCTTAATGGCCGAGATCAGCCCCTCCCGCGCCATGTCGTTGGAGACAATGACCGAGCGCGGGATGGTATGGAATGGCAAAGCGCCGTCAACCCCGTGGACCTTTCGCCACGCCTGAACCCGTTTTTGCAAGCCGTCCGCGCCCTCGGCGGCAAGGTAGATGACCTCGCCCTGCGCGACCTCCCGCCCGAGGAATGAGGGCAGACCGGCGGCGATAGCAAGCCCTAGGTCGATAGCAAGAAATGACTTGCCCGACTCGGGCGCTCCGACGACGGCGTTCAGAGTGTTGCGACGAAAAACGCCATGCCATAGATGTTGTTCGTTGTTCGGCGTTGGCAGGTTGTCGAGGGAGAGGATGTCGACGTGGTGCTTCGCGACCTTCCGCGCCTCGTCCAGCACGCTTTGAAAGAGAGAGGCCGCCTCGTCCCGTCCATGTCGGATGGAGAGGTCCACCCAACTGTCAGCAGCTTCAATGACTGGAAAACCCGCCTGCCTAGCCTCTCGCGGACTTATCCAGCCGCCGGAGCAGATAAAAACTGCGTCGTGCCTTTTGCTCTCCACCTCCCGGGCATATTCGGCAACCTCGCGCCATGCCGTCCTGTCGGCTATCACGGCCGCCACCTGCCCGGTCAGTTGCGCGACGGCGGCCGCCTCAAGCAGATTGTCGCAGATGAACACCGTGTCCTCGTCGTAGTCCTCGGCGTGGACCACGGCGTAGGATCGTGCGGTATCGCCCACCGTGGTGATTGTGCCGTCCTCGTGGACCTGCCAGACCGCCGAATATTCATAGCCGCTGCCGACTTGCACCAGCGGGAACACCGCGACCTTCTCTCTAGTGGCGACCCGCTCAAGGTCGGCGGTCAGCATTGTCGAGGCAACCTGAAAAGCCAGGTCGATGCGATAGCGCTGAAAATATTTGTGTGTCCCCTTGGATGCATGCTCGAGGCAAAACGAGTCGATGACCCCGTCGATGCTCTTGTCAGTCAATGTCCGTCACCTCGCAGCGGTCCAGCGGGACTGTCAGTCTTTCGCGCCCCGCCAGCGTCAGCCGCCTCCCGCCCTTGGCCATGCCCTCGAAGCTTATCTTGAATAATCTGCGCTTGCCGTCGTCGGCGGTCTCGACTAGCTCCAAGCGCCGAGCGCCGAGTTCCCATGCCTCGTTGAGCATGGAAAGATCGACGGCGTGATGTTTGTAGCCGGTCACGCGGAGACGGTCCTTTTGCCGCTCGTATTTTTTTAGAACCCCATCGTCGTAAACCTTGGCGACCACCGAGCCGCTATCTGTGACGAAGCGCTTGACGATGCGCCGCTTTGCGCTATAGTTTGTCATATCAATCCATCCTTTCGTCCCGGCAAAACTGCCGGGCTTTGGTACCGCCGCCCCCGTCTGCCAACGGGAGCGGCGGGTTTTCTTTAGTCCTCAATCGCCTCAAGCTCGCAGAGCGGAAGGACCGCAACAACCATGCCGTTGAGCAAAAAGCCGTGTCTGCCGAGCCATTCCGCAAGGTCGCTCACCTTGGCGCTGCGGCGGGAGATCACCGTGTCGCCCCCCACCTCCCGCAACTCGATATAGTCCTTGTCGTGGTCAATGGCGTGTCTTATCTCATGGGCGAAAAGCAGCGTGGCCGCCATGCCGTCCTTTTCAAAAAAAGCCTGTGGCGGCCGTTGAATGATCTGCCGAGCCGCCGTAGACTTAACCACGAGCGGGACATCTTGCCAGCGCCCGACATGCTCCAACGAGTAAAACGGATCACACTCCACAACCTGTATCTGGTTCATTCTTTGCCCTCCTTTGTTTCCTTGTCCCCGATAGCCGCCTTGGCCATGCCGTCCGCGTCGAACAGCGCCGACTCGTCCACTTCGAGCACCCCGGCGACTTTTTCCCTGAGTGGTCCAGTCGCACGCCTTCGTCCATTCACCGCCTCGTAAAGCATTGACCTGTTGCCCTTCACCAGTTGGTGAAGCCGGTGTACACTCATGCCCTTTTCCTTGAGCGCCTTTTTGATTGCCGTCACCATCCTCCCCTCCCTCCGGGCGGCTGGTCTTGGGAAATATCCCTGCCGCTTGCTTGACAGTATATAGAAGTCCATGTATCCTGATGGTGAATTTTGTGTAACCTAACTTTGCGGAGGACACAATGGCAAACATTGAGCTCGAGATGGCGCGGAAGGTGGACTGGATAAACAAGCTGCGAATCGGAGAGTCATTTTACTGGTGGCGGCCGGGGCGTGTGGAGCTTGTGCCCGAGGGCAGGATATTCGGCAACGCGATGTTCGTCAGCGGTCCCACTTTTCGGGGAGAGACGGCCACCGACCGCTCGCGGAAGGTGTTCGCCTACCTTGATCTAGAAAACCGCCACGTGTCGAGGGAGGCGGCCGCCACCCTGATCGCTCGCGTCAGGAAGATCGAGACCGATGGCGATATTCTTGAGATCGTCAAAGATTATGGCGTGCTTCATGCAGATGCGGAGTGGAAGCAACCCCTCGACCTTTGGAGGTGGCAAAGCGATACGCCAGAGGACTGGCGACGGTTGGCCGCCGAGCTGAACGAGGTGTTCACCCTGATCAAGCGGACCGAGACGAGAGACCCCGGAGCGGACGAGGCGCGGCAACGCCTCGCGGACATGTTGTCCGAGCATGTCAATGCATGCTCAATACGGACCTACTATGCCGCCCTGCCCTCGGGCGACACCGCGCCCGTGTCCGGCGTGCCGTTCGACCTCCACGCCATGATCTGGAAGGTTGTTGAAGCTACCGCCACGCAATCAAACGCGGCCAAGTACCTGCGTCTCCGGGAGTGCTATATCTGCGGCGAGTGGGATTTTGAGACCGAGGGCGAGGGATCGCGCCAAATGAGGGAAAGGAGGGACGGCCTAGGATGGCATCATGACGGATGTTATCGCAGGAAAGACAAGCAGGAGCGCGACGAGGCGAGAGCGGAGCGGGAGGAGCGGCAACGGCATGAGAGACCGACCGCGAAGAAGGGCAGCCCGGTTTTTTCAGACGACTAGAGGCCAGCCTGTGCAAGCTGACGGAATGTAAGCACCCTGGCCAACCACCGCCGGGAGGATGAAGCGCAAACCTTGACTATTACCAAATCACCTTGAAAACTCGATGTCACGTACATTTTCGTATGGAAGGGGTCATGAAAGGGGAAAATGTCCGGGCGGATTGCGCAAAGCCTGATGGATACCGGTTTTGTGTCTCTCGAAATGTAACGCTTCCTTGACGCGGAAGAGGTCACAGGTTCGAGTCCTGTACCACCCACCATTGGCTGACCAAAGGCCCCAGGAGAACCTGGGGCCTTTTTTGTGCTTCCAACTCTCCCCTTATGAGCAATACACCATATAAAAGGTCCTCTCTCCGTTGTGAATGCAGACTTTCCGTATCGAATATGGGATAATCATACTATAGCAAAAGGCCGGGAGGGGTATTTGAGCGACCGGCCATCAATTGAGAGGAGTGGGTGTAATGAAAAAATGCAGCATCATCTTTTCTCTGCTTTTCGTGCTTGCTCTCGCTTTTTCCGCAGGTGCCGCTGAGCTTTCAGTCGGTATGATCACGGATGTAGGGGGAGTGAACGACCAGTCTTTCAACCAGTCCGCCTGGGAGGGGCTTCAGAGGGCCGAGAAGGAGCTGGGTGTCAAGGTATCCTACATTGAATCCAGACAGGATGCGGATTACGGCCCAAACCTGGAGACCATGCTCGACGCTGGCACAGATCTTATCTGGGGCATTGGGTTCAAGATGGCAGACGCCGCGTTGGAGGCCGCCACGAACAACACCGATCAGAAGTATGCGGTCATAGACTTCGCGTGGGACGAGACTCCGGAGAACCTTATAGGAGTGGTTTTCAAAGCTGAGGAGGCCTCGTTCCTAGTCGGCTATATCGCAGCCAAGATGACAAAGACCGGAAAGGTCGGTTTTATCGGCGGAATGTCCTTCCCGGTCATATGGGGCTTCG
>Ga0265293_10010439_pt1 | contig 12985 bp, 11 predicted proteins | sample Munlanlewell138R_FD_192505 | JGI IMG/M metagenome (GOLD analysis project Ga0265293, IMG submission 192505) | Leachate microbial communities from a municipal landfill in Southern Ontario, Canada - Leachate well 138R | ecosystem: Engineered > Solid waste > Landfill > Unclassified | place: Canada... | reverse complement strand
AAGCGTCCTCGCCCACTTCCTGCGCCAAGCCCGGGTGGGACAGCAAGAGTTGGAGCAGGCGGTTTGCCAGCGGTGTCACCGCCGCGCGCGGCCCAACATAGGCATCGGCGTTTTCTTCCGGACGGCCCCAGCGTTTCGAGCGGTTCGCGCCTTTGAAACCGGCACGTTTCCCGCCTCCGCCCGCGCCGCCCTCTGATCGCCCCCCCTCTTCATAGGCGTCCCAGGGAATCGCCTCATAGCCGTCATCACCCGGCGCTTCCGGCGCCATAGCCCCGTCAGCACCCGGGGGACGCGCTTGAGGCGGACGGCGCTCCGCGGTCGTCTGCACCAGCGGCCCGGAAGGGCTGTCCTGCACCGGAATCAGTTGCGCCACCTCATCCGGCGTCAACAAGGTCATTCTTGCCAGCTCATGCATGACCTGCAATCGCAGCGCACCCGCGGGCATGGCCTGGATCAACGGCCTGGCTTCATGGATGCAGCGGGCGCGCCCCTCGGCATCATTCAAGGCATAGCGGCGGGCCAGCTCTTCAAGCAGGAATTGCGACAGCGAAGGCGACTGCTTGATCTGCTCCTGAAAACCCTGCGCGCCGTGTTCACGAACGAAGGAATCCGGGTCATGCTGATCCGGCAGCAGCATGAAACGCAGCAGCGCGTCATCCCGCAGCAAGGGAAGGCAGGCTTCCAGGGCGCGCCAGGCCGCCTTGCGGCCGGCGGCGTCGCCATCGAAGCTGAACACCAACTGGTCAGCCACCCGCAACAGCTTCTGCACATGCGTGGACGTGGTGGCCGTCCCCAGGGTCGCAACAGCGTAGTCCACGCCCATCTGCGCCAGCGCCACCACATCCATATAGCCTTCCACCACGACCACCATGCCCGCCTTGCGGATGGCTTGCCGGGCTTCCCACAGACCGTAGAGCTCCTGCCCCTTGCTGAAAACCGGCGTCTCCGGCGAATTCAGGTATTTGGGCTCGCCCGGCGCAATCAGCCTTCCCCCGAACCCGATCAGATGGCCGCGCGTATTGCGGATCGGGAAGGTGACACGCTCCCGGAAACGGTCATAGCGCCGCCCTTCGTCATTGACGATGACCAGGCCGGATTCGACCAACAGCGCATCCTGGTAATCCGGCACGACCTGGGAGAGCCCCTGCCGGTCCGGACCCGCCCAGCCCAGCCCGAAACGCGCCGCGATTTCTCCACTGACGCCGCGCCGCTTCAGGTAGTTGATGGCGCCCACCGCCTGCTTCAGTTGCTGGCGGTAATGCCGGTTGGCCATTTCCAGTAATTCGGAATGGCGCGAAAGCGTGGCTTTGCGCTGTGCCTGCGCCGCCTGCAAGCGCGGACTGCGCGGCGTTTCCGGTACGACCATGCCGACCGTGCTGGCCAAGGAGCGCACGGCCTCCGGGAAGCTGGCCCCCTGGTGGGCCATCAGGAAACGAATGGCCGTGCCATGCGCGCCGCAGCCGAAGCAGTGATAGAACTGCTTGGTGGGGCTGACGGTGAACGACGGACTTTTTTCAGTATGGAAAGGACAGAGTCCCAACAGGTTGGCGCCGCCTTTCTTCAGCGCCACATGCTGCCCGACCACATCAACGATGTCGACGCGCGTCAGCAGGTCCTGGATGAAACTATCTGGGATCATGCCCGGTCAAAACGCTCAGTTCAGACGGGCTTTGATTTGTTGCGAAACGGCAGCCATGTCAGCGCGCCCGGCCAGCCTGGGCTTGACCAGCGCCATGATCTTGCCCATGGCGGCGGGACCCGACACACCCTGCGCGGTCACCTCTGCCAAGGCGGCATCAATGACGGCATGGATTTCATCGGCATCGGCCTGCGCAGGCAAAAACTCCTGCAACACCGCCATTTCCGCTTTTTCCTGCTCGGCGGTCTCCGTGCGCCCGGCCTGCTCGTACGCGGCAATCGATTCCCGGCGCTGCTTCACCTGTTTTTCCAGGATGGCAACCACGTCAGCGTCATTCAACTCCGTGCGCTCATCCACCTCTTTCTGCTTGATTGCCGCGGCAATCAGGCGCAAGGTGCCGAGCCGGGCCGCTTCCCTGGCCTTCATGGCCTGCTTGATCGATTCCGCTATCCGCGCTTTGAGAGAAACGTCGCTCATGCTTACTTTCCTTGGAGAAACAACCTGGGTTCATGAAACGCCAAAAGCCGCTGGGCATAAGCCTCAGCGGCATTGGCGTGAGCGTATTCAGTTCTGGCGCTACGGACTACGTAAGCAGCCCCGACACGCATCAGTACATGCGCTTAGGCAGCTGCTGGCTACGAATACGCTTGTAGTGACGCTTAACGGCGGCAGCGAGTTTACGCTTGCGCTCAGCCGTGGGCTTCTCGTAGAACTCGCGCGAGCGCAGTTCGGTCAGCAGGCCAGTCTTTTCAATGGTGCGCTTGAAACGACGCAGGGCGACCTCAAACGGCTCATTTTCTTTAACGCGAATTGTGGGCATGTAGAGCTTGCCTCAAGAAGTTAGTTAGTCAATCAATCAAAAGTAGCGCTTGCCTGCATAGCACTTGACTGCATAGATTTGCCTACGCTACGCATGCTTTGCACTACCTTAATGGGAGTAGCCGTACACTATAGCACTTCTTTTTTCAAAGAGCCAGCCGTACTGTGCAAGGTGCTACACTCTTTCGATTGATTTCTTCCCTGAAAGCAGTTTACTGCTGAACGTCTCATGATTGTCTTGGGCTTTGAAAGCTCGTGTGATGAAACCGGCGTGGCGCTGGTCAGCACCGAACAAGGGCTGCTGGCGCATGCCCTGCATTCCCAGATTGCCATGCATCAGGATTATGGTGGCGTGGTGCCCGAACTCGCCTCGCGCGACCACGTCCGGCGCGTGCTGCCGCTGACGCGGCAGGTCCTGGCGGAAGCGGGACTGACGCTGGACCAGGTGGACGCCATCGCCTATACCGCCGGGCCGGGCCTGGCTGGCGCCCTGCTGGTTGGCGCCAGCGTTGCGCAATCCATGGCCTGGTCACTGGACCTGCCCGCCATCCCGATCCACCATCTGGAAGGGCATCTGCTGTCGCCGTTGCTGGCGGACCCCAAGCCCGAATTTCCGTTCGTCTCTTTATTGGTGTCCGGCGGCCATACCCAATTGATGCGGGTGGATGGCGTCGGCCAGTATGAAATCCTGGGTGAAACGCTGGATGACGCGGCGGGCGAAGCCTTCGACAAAAGCGCCAAGCTGATGGGCTTGGGCTATCCCGGCGGCCCCGCTCTGTCCCGCATGGCCGAACGCGGCAATCCCAACCGGTTCGACCTGCCCCGCCCGATGCTGCACAGCCCGGACCTGGACTTCAGCTTCAGCGGCCTGAAGACCGCTGTACTGACGCGGATGAAAAAGCTCGACCCGGACAATGCGCAGGACATGGCCGATCTGGCCGCGGCCACCCAGGAAGCGATTGTCACCGTCTTGGTGGCCAAGTCCGTCAAGGCGCTCGATCAAACCGGCTTGAAACGCCTGGTCATTGCCGGCGGCGTGGGCGCCAATTCCTTATTGCGTGAACGTCTTGACCAAGCCTTGGCCAAGCGCCAGGCGCAAGCCTTCTTTCCGCCGCTGGCGCTGTGCACCGACAACGGCGCGATGATCGCCTATGCCGCCGCCCTGCGCATCCAGGCTGGCCTGGTGGACCTGACGCAACAACGCTCCTCGTTCACCGTCAAACCACGCTGGAACCTGGAAGAAGCGGGCGTCGCGCCGTAGGCGCGAGCGCTGCCCCCCCGAGTTAACCTAGTTCGCGAGCAACACCCGCCTACAGAAGAACGTCGGTCCACCTGGACCATCGCGCTGAGTCAGCAACCAACGCAAATTAAGCAGCTCAGCGATCCAGGACACCGCGGAGCTGGCTCCGCCAGTCCGCCGGTGTCGCCCCCTGGAGGGATGAGCCCGGACACAAAATAGTCCTTGAGGACTATTTTGTGCCTGGCGAATCCGAGCGGTTTGCAAGCCGCGAGGTGGACACGCGGAGCGCGTAGGGGGTGGGCCTACTTCAACTTGCTCTCAGTGCCCGACATCAGGTTGCGGATATTGCTGTGATGCCGATACAGCAACAACAGGGTCATGACGACAATCGCGTAGGTCAGCGGCTTGGACTCGGTCCACCAGCGGCCATCGCCGAGCACATAAATAACCGGCGCCAACACCGCCGCCACCAGCGCGCCCAGCGACGACATCCGGCTCAGCCCGACCACCACGACCCAGGACAGCAGGACCAGCAGTCCAAGCAAAGGCTGGATGGCCAGCAGCACGCCCAAGGCGGTGGCCACCCCTTTGCCGCCCTTGAAGCGGAAGAAAACCGGGTACAAATGGCCGATGAACACCGCGATCGCCACCAGCGCGATGACGGTGTCCGTCCAGCCGAAGCGCGTTTGCAGCAGCAAGGCCAGCCACACGGCCACCCAGCCCTTCAAGGCATCGCCCAACAGCGTCAATGCGGCGGCGGCCTTGCGTCCGGAGCGCAGAACGTTGGTGGCGCCCGGATTGCCTGAACCGTAACTACGGGGATCTGTGAGCCCCATGATGCGGCTGACGATGACGGCGAAAGACAATGAACCGATCAAATAAGCCAGGATGACGGCAATAACAGCAGTGGTCATGGATGCATGCTCAAGCGTAGGAATAAGCCGCCCCCGCGGGACGGTTGGCCGCATTTTAACCGCTAGCGTTCTGTTTGGTTAGTTCGTTCACTTATATTCGGATGCGTGGGCGCTTCAGGCGCCGAAGATAAGAAGCCGGATTAGCCAAACAGAACACTAGTTGGCCACCTGGACAAGTGTTGCGTTCAACAAGTCCGGCAGCACTTGTGGCGACAGCGACAGCAGCAGGCCCCGGCGTCCGCCATTGATCCAGATTCTCTCAAGTTCCATGATGCTGGACTCAATGTAAACAGGCAGCGTCTTGCGCGTTCCGAACGGCGACGTCCCGCCGATCTGATAGCCCGAGTGCCGCTGCGCGACGTCGGGCTTGCACGGCTGTACTTTTTTCACGCCGATCTGCCGCGCAAGATTCTTTGTTGATACCTCATTGGTTCCGTGCATCAGCACCAGCAGCGGACGCGCCTGTTCGTCTTCCATCACCAGGGTCTTGATGACCTGGTGCTCGGGCGCGCCCAGCTGGCGCGCCGACTCCGCCGTCCCGCCATGGTCAACGTAGGCATAGCCATGGCGCTGGAACTCGACCTGATGCTTTTTCAGGAACTGGGTGGCGGGTGTTTCAGAATGATGTTGATCGGGTTTTGCCATGATTAGTCAAACAGTACACGAAACTCAAGCGCGGGGATGATGGGCGGCGTGAAGCTGCTTCAGCCGTTCACGGGCCACATGCGTATAGATTTGCGTGGTGGAAATATCGGCATGTCCCAGCAGCAGCTGCACCACCCGCAGATCCGCACCATGGTTCAGCAGATGCGTGGCAAAAGCGTGCCGAAGCACATGCGGCGACAGCGGCACGCGAATATCCGCAAGCCGGGCATATTTCTTGATATTGAGCCAGAACGCCTGCCGCGTCATGCCTTGGCCAAGGCGGGTCACGAACAGGTCATCGGCCTGGCCTCCGTTCAGCAGACTCGCCCGCGCCTCCCGGGTGTAGCGCTCCACCCAGTGCGCCGCTTCCGCGCCCAGCGGCACCAGGCGGGCTTTATCCCCTTTGCCGTGCCGGACGCGCAGCACGCCCTCGTTCAAGCTGACATCCAGAATCTGCAGACTGACCAGTTCCGACACCCGCAAGCCGCTGGCATATAGCACTTCCAGCATGGCGCGGTCGCGCAGGCCGCGCTCCTCGGCAATATCAGGCGCGGCCAGCAGGGCATCAACTTGTTGCTCAGTCAAGGTATTGGGAAGACGCGCCGTGCGCTTGGCGGGCTTCAGGTTCAAGGTCGGGTCTTCTTCCAACCGCGAGGCGCGCCGGGCCCAAAGATAAAAGCGGCGCAAGGTCGCCAGCCGACGGTTGGCCGTGGCGGCACTGGTGCGCTGGCTCTCATGAGCCAGCCATTGCTCGATCTGCTCGCTCCGCACTTCCAGCAAGCCCCGCTCCCGCTCGTCCAGCCAGAGCAGGAACTGGTTCAGGTCCCGTTGATATGCCTCACGGGTATTGGCGGACAAGCCGTCTTGAAGCCAAAGATCATTAATAAAGGCGCTGATCAGCGCCTTTGAAGGGGTGGACATAGACGGGGACACAAGCCAAATACTGAAGCTTACTTCAGAACAATGCCTGCTTTCTTGACCACGTCACGGGCTTTTTCAAACTCTTTGCGGATTTCCTCGGCAAACTCCTCCGGACTGTTGCCAACCGGGCTGGCTCCCTGTTTTTCCAGGGTTTCAATCACGGCGGGCTCTTTCAGCACTTTCGCGGCGGCCTCTTGCAGGATCTTGACAATGTCAGGCGGCGTACCGGCCGGCGCCAGCAGGCCGTACCAGGCCGGATCGTTCACCAGCGGCAGGCCGACTTCGGCAAAGGTCGGGACATCCGGCAGACTGCTGATGCGCGACTTCCAGGCCACAGCCAGCGGGCGCAGCTTGCCCGCTTGAATGTGCGGCATGGACGAAGGCAGATTGTCAAAGAGGACCGGTACTTGTCCGGCAACGACGTCAGCAATGGCGGGACCCGAACCGCGGTAAGGGATATGGACCATCTTGACGCCCGTTCCGTCCTGGAACAGCTCACCGATATAGTGCAGGATCGAGCAGACGCCCGAACTGGCGAACGAGTACTTGCCTGGCGACGCCTTGGCTGACTCGATGAAGGACTTGATGTCCTTGACGTCAACTTTCGGGTTGACCGCCAGCACATTGGCCGTGTGGGCGAAGTTGGTCACGGGCTGGAAGTCTTTGATCGGGTCATAGCTGAGATTGGGCGTGCACGCCGGCACGACCGCCATCGTGGACACGGTGGCAATACTCAGCGTATAGCCGTCGGGTTTGGCGCGCGCGGCGTCGGTTGCGCCAATGGCGCCGCCCGCGCCGCCTTTGTTTTCAATGACGAAGGGCTGGCCCAGCTCTTTGCCCATGCGTTCCCCAACCAGCCTGGCGATGATGTCGGTTGAGCCCCCTGGAGCGAATGGAACGATGATCCGCACCGGCTTGTCCGGAAACGCGGCTTGCACGGCCGGTGCGACCCCGATCAAAGCGAATGCGGCAAGAGATGACGTGATAGTCCAGTGACGGCGCATTGACATGTAAACTCCTCCATGAATGAGCCTGCGTTCCGTCTTTGCCGAAGCGGGCGGAACGTCAGCCCGTTTGAAAAGCCTGTTTGTTCGTTTTATTGCGGTCTTTCTTTTTCTTGCGCTTTTTTGCAGCATACCAACCTTTTTCTTTCCCATTGTGACGACAGCACTCCTCGTTTTCCCCGATTTTTGTTTGATTGCACTCGGGTGGTTGCTGAAACAGCGAGGCGGCTTCTCCCCGCTTTTCTTTCAGGGCCTGGAACGGCTGATCTACTTCGTGCTGTTTCCCGCGCTGCTGTTCCTGAATATTGCGCGCACGCCGCTGGAACCGGCCACCGCCACCGGCCTGCTATGGACGGCCGCGCTGCTGATCGGCGGCGGCATGCTGCTGGCCATGCTGGCGGGCCCGCTGCTGAAAGTCGGCGCGCTCCAGCTTGCCTCGGCGCAGCAATGCGGTTTCCGCTTCAACTCCTATATTGGCTTGGCACTGGCGTCGCGCATCGCGGGCGAGTCGGGCCAGACCACCATGGCCCTGCTGATCGGTTTTGCCGTTCCGATGGCCAATCTGGCCGCGGTGCTGCCGTTGGCGCGCCAGGCCAAACTCAATCTGTTCAAGGAATTGCTCAGCAACCCGATGGTGGTCGCCACGCTCGGCGGCCTGGCCTTCAACCTGGCGGGGCTGACACTGCCAGCACCGGTCGAGATGTTCCTCGGACGCTTGAGCGCCGCCGCCATTGCCCTGGGCCTGATGTGCGTCGGCACCGGTCTGATGTTCACCAGCCTCAAGGCGCATTGGCCGCTGGTCAGCTATCAGATGGCGGTCAAGTTGCTGATCCTGCCGCTGGCCACCTGGCTTGTCCTGCCGTATACGCCGTTCGATGCGGAAACCCAGCGCACCATCCTGCTGTTCGCCGCGCTGCCCACCGCGTCCAGCGCGTATGTGCTCACTACCCGCATGGGCGGCGACGGACCGCTGGTGGCGGGCCTGATTTCGCTCAGCACCTTGGTGTCGTTGGCGACACTGCCCTTGTGGATCTCGTTCTTATAATCACCAACGCCGCGCCCTGTTGCCCTCGGGCCACGTCCGGCCCCGCGCCAGCCGAACTTTGCAAGGTTTCATCCTGGCGCCCAGCGGGCTTATCCGCTCCCGCCAGCTGGACGGCGCGCTCCGCTGACTTCACCTTGACTGCCCTATGAAAGCGAACACTCACCTTCTCCATTTAGCCAATGAAACCGAGACGGACCAGTTGGCGCAACGGCTGGCCCCGCTGCTCCGCCACGGGGGCCGGATCTACCTGATCGGCGACCTGGGCGCGGGCAAAACCCACTTCGTCCGGGCCCTGTTGAGAAGCTGTGGCGTTACAGGTCGTATCAAAAGCCCGAGCTTTACACTAGTTGAACCTTATAAAGTTTCGAACTTATACTTCTATCACTTTGATTTTTATCGCTTTAATGATCCTCGCGAATGGATAGATGCAGGGTTCAGGGACGCGTTCAAAGAAGATGCCGTCGTTTTGGTCGAGTGGCCGGACAAGGCAGCGGGCCAACTCCCTGCCCCCGACCTCACTCTCGAGCTTATTTATGACGGCGATGGACGCCAGGCAAAGCTGACGGCTTCCACAGCAAGAGGGCAGGTATGGCTGAACACTCTTTTTCCTCCAATGACTCCGACCAACTCACCGGCCCAACCATGAACAACGCGTCCAGTACACGCGGCCAGAATCGCCGCCGCTTGCTGGGCGGCGCCATTGCCACCCTGCTCATCCCCGTGGTCCCGACGCTCGCCCATGCCGCCGGCGTGGTCGCCGTCCGCGTCTGGCCCGCCCCGGATTACACCCGGGTCACGATTGAACTCGACGCCGCGCTGAAAAGTGAGCACTTCCTGCTGACCGACCCGCACCGCCTGGTGATGGACATTGAAGGCATGGCGCTGAACAGCGCGATGAAAGAGCTGGTCTCGAAGATCCGCGCCGACGACCCCTTCATCGATACCGTGCGGGTGGGCCAGAACCGCCCCAATGTCGCCCGCCTCGTCATCGACCTGAAACAAACGACCAAGCCCCAGGTTTTCACGCTGAAGCCGGTGGGTGAGTACAAACATCGCCTGGTCATTGACCTCTATCCGCAAGTCGAGCGCGATCCGCTGCTGGCCTTGGTGACGGAGTCACCCGCCGAGGACGACCCGCTCGCGCGCATGCTGGAAGAGTTGCAGCGCGGCGAGAAACCCTCGCAGATCGAACCCGCGCCATCCATTGCGGAGGCCCCGCCGCCGCAGGCCCAGAAACCCGCCGCCCCGGCGCAACGCCCGGCCCAGCGCATGATCACGATTGCGCTGGACCCCGGCCATGGCGGCGAGGATCCGGGCGCGATCGGCAAAGGCGGCACCCGTGAAAAAGACGTGGTGCTGCGCATCGCCAAGCTGCTGAAGGCGCGCATTGACCGGGAACCGAATATGCGCGCCATGCTGACCCGCGATGGCGACTTCTTCGTGCCCTTGCACACCCGCGTCGCCAAGGCGCGCCGGGTCCAGGCCGATCTGTTCGTCTCGATCCACGCCGACGCCTGGATCAAGCCGACGGCGCGCGGCTCGTCCGTCTTCGTGCTGTCCCAGGGCGGGGCAACCAGTACCTCCGCGCGCTGGCTGGCCAATAAAGAAAACGCGGCGGACCTGATCGGCGGCGTCAACCTGGGCAGCCAGGACCAGCAGATTGCCCGCGTGCTGCTGGATCTTTCCACCACGGCGCAGATCAATGACTCAATGAAACTGGGCCGCGCGGTGCTGAGCGAGATCTCCGGCATCAACCGCTTGCACAAGCCCCAGGTCGAGCAGGCGGGCTTTGCCGTGCTGAAAGCGCCGGACATCCCGTCCATCCTGATCGAGACCGCCTTCATCAGCAATCCCGAGGAAGAGAAGCGGCTCAAGGATTCGAGCTATCAGGGCCGCATGGCCGATGCCATCATGAATGGCATCAAAAGCTACTTCGCCAAAAACCCGCCGCTGGCCAAGAGCAAGTCCATCTGACGGCGTGAAGGCGCGCCAGCCGCCCGGCTGGCGCAGCGGCGGCGAACGCCTATAATCCTTCTCATGAATGCGCGCCGCCCCATTGCCCTGCTGCCGGACCTGCTGATCAACCAGATCGCCGCCGGTGAAGTCATCGAACGCCCCGCCTCCGTCCTGAAGGAGTTGATGGAAAACGCCATCGATGCCGGTGCGCGCGCCATCGACGTACGTCTTGAGGGCGGCGGCATCCGCCGCATCGCCGTGTCCGATGACGGCCACGGCATCGGTCCTGACGACCTGTCCCTCGCGGTGTCCCGCCACGCCACCAGCAAGATCCGCGATTTGCAGGAACTGGAATCGGTCAGCTCCATGGGGTTCCGTGGCGAGGCGCTGGCCTCGATCAGCTCGGTTGCGCGCTTGAGCCTGAGCTCGCGCACCGCCGATGACGACCATGCCTGGCAGTGGGAGTCGGGCGAGCTCAATCCGTCCTCGGGTCAGGTTGGCACCACCGTGGACGTACGCCAGCTGTTTGACAACGTGCCGGCCCGGCGCAAGTTCCTGAAGTCGGACGCCACCGAATACGGCCACTGCGTGGAGGCGTTCCAGCGCATTGCGCTGGCCCACCCGCAGATTGCGTTTCGCCTGTTTCACCAGGACCGCATCACGCAGAACCTGATGCCTTCAGACCCGATTGCCCGCATCCACGCAGTGCTCGGCGACGACTTCGCCAGCACCAGCCTTGAAGTGAACCAGGACATGGGCGCGATTTCGCTGCGCGGCACGATTTGCCGCCCAACGGCATCCCGCGCACGCGCCGACAAGCAATACCTCTACGTCAATGGCCGCTTCGTACGTGACCGCACCGTCAGCCATGCGCTGCGCGCCGCCTATGCGGACGTGCTGCATGGCGACCGCCAACCGGCCTACGTCTTGTTCCTGGAGCTGGATCCGCGCGGCGTTGACGTTAACGTCCATCCCGCCAAGCATGAAGTGCGCTTTCGCGACAGCGGCGCGGTCCATCGCTTCGTCCAGCAAACCATTACCCAGGTGCTGTCCCACGCCGCGGGCGAAGGCGGTCAGGCGGTGACCCCGCCCGTCATGGGCGCCGCGGCGGCCACTTTTTCAGCGGACCCGTCCAGCGCGCCGCCGCACCCCAGCACGCTTTACCGATCGTCAGCCACGCTGCCTTTTCAAGCCCCGCCCCGGCTCAGCCCCGATCTGAGCCGCCGCGCAACCGCCCTCTATGAACCCGCCGCGCCCTACCCGGCCCGCGCCGAAACGGTTGATGCATCTACCCACCACACGCCACCCGATGAAACGTCCAGCGGCGCGCTCGGCATGGCATTGGCGCAGATCCACGGCGTCTACGTGCTGGCGCAAAATGCGCACGGCCTGGTGATTGTCGACATGCATGCGGCGCATGAGCGCATTGTGTACGAACAGCTGAAAAACGCCCTCAATGGCCAGGAGATCCCGGTCCAGAATCTGCTGGTGCCGGTGGTGTTCCACGCGACGGAAAAAGATGTCGCCTTGATCGAAGAACAGGAAACCGCCTTGCTCGAGCTCGGTTTTCATCTGAAACCCGCGGGGCCGACGTCCATCACCGTGCGCACGGTTCCCGCGCCGCTCTCCAGCGCGGATATTGAATCCCTGGTCCGCGACCTGTTGCGCGACCTCAGCGACTTCGGCCTGTCCCAGCGTCTGGAAGCGCAGCGCAACACCTTGCTGGCTACCATGGCCTGCCACGGTGCGGTGCGCGCCAATCGCCGCCTGACACTTGAAGAAATGAACGCGCTGCTGCGCCAGATGGAAGTCACCGAACGGGCCGACCAATGCAATCACGGCCGCCCGACCTGGGTCCAGCTTGGCATGGCCGAACTGGACAACCTGTTCTTGCGCGGACGTTGATACAGACATCATGAGCACGACGTTTCCCGCCCGCGCCGCTGAACCGGCGGCGCCCGCGTCAACGGCCCCGCGTCCAATCCTGTGCCTGATGGGACCGACCGCCGCAGGCAAAAGCGCCGCCACGCTAGCCTTGGCCGAGCGCTGGCCGATCGAGATCATCAACGTGGACTCCGCCACGATTTATCGCGGCATGGACATTGGCACCGCCAAACCCAGCCCACAGGAACAGGCCCGGACCCCGCAGCATCTGCTCGACATCCTGGATCCCGCCGAGTCCTACTCGGTCAACGCCTTCTGCGACACCACGCGCGCGCTGATCAACACCATCACCGAGCGCGGCCGGATCCCCATTCTGGCGGGCGGCACAATGATGTATTTCAAGGCCCTGCGGGACGGGCTTGATGCACTGCCGCGCGCGGATGCGGCCTTGCGCGCCGACCTGTCGGCGCGCGCCGAACGCCTCGGCTGGCCAGCCCTGCATGCCGAACTGGCCCGGCTCGACCCGGTCACTGCGGCGCGCCTGTCCATCAACGACTCGCAACGCATTCAGCGCGCCCTTGAGGTCTGCCTGCTCAGCGGACAGCCGATGTCTGCGCTGCTGGGGCAAGCGCGCCGCGCGCCCGACCCGTTCAACTGGATGGCGGTCAGCCTGGAGCCAAGCGATCGCAGCGGCCTGCATGCCCGCATTGCCGAGCGCTTCGGGCTGATGCTGGAAGCCGGGCTGATCGACGAAGTCAGCACCCTGTACCAACGTGGCGATCTGCATCCGGCCCTGCCGTCGATCCGCTGCGTCGGCTATCGCCAGGCCTGGGCCTACCTGGACCAGCACCTTGATTTTCAGCAAATGCGCGAACAGGCCATTGCCGCCACCCGCCAGTTGGCCAAGCGCCAGATTAC
>Ga0265293_10010438_pt1 | contig 12985 bp, 13 predicted proteins | sample Munlanlewell138R_FD_192505 | JGI IMG/M metagenome (GOLD analysis project Ga0265293, IMG submission 192505) | Leachate microbial communities from a municipal landfill in Southern Ontario, Canada - Leachate well 138R | ecosystem: Engineered > Solid waste > Landfill > Unclassified | place: Canada... | reverse complement strand
ATCTATCTCCGCCAGTGTTTGAGCTGTATATGTAGCTCCTTTTCTGCGCACTTCAAGGGGGGAAACTTCAAAGTATTTTTCTTCATTTACAGCAAGTTCTGTCATTGCCAGTCTCTGCTCGGCCGGAGTAATGACAGGGTTACGCTTTAATTGAGGAGACCCGGCAACCATAAAAACAACACGATCAAGCCCCAGAGCCCGTAATGCTTCACGTCCAATCTGCAGATGCCCATTATGGGGTGGATCGAACGTCCCTCCAAGTATCCCAAGTTTCACCGGATTATTACCACCGCCATTCAAAGTCTCCAACACGAATCACATCACCGGGTTTAACGCCGGCTTTTTCTATATTTTTAACTCCTACTCTTTTCTCTATCATTCGCCATAATTGTCTGCGCACTTCAGTATCACCAATATCACTACCAGCTACTAAACGCTCAAGGTCAGGATCAACCACTACCAGGCTATCATCCTCACGTTTAATCAAAGGGCCTTGTTTTAATGGTTTTGGCCTGAAGATTTTCCCTTGCTCGCCGATTTCTACCGGTTGGATTGCCGCAATTTTGGTAAGTTGTCTATCCACTTTATCAATGAGCCCTTCTACGCCTTCTCCAGCAAGAGCAGAAATAAACAACGGATTAATTCCTTCGGATGCAAATTCCCTTATTATCTCCCCTATTCTGGACTGGGTTTCTGGTTTGTCTATCTTATTAACTACAACGATTTGCTGTTTGTGTAAAAGATTAGGATCATATCGATTGAGTTCCCGGTTAACTATTTTAAAATCATTAATTGGCTCTAGAGAGCTTCCGTCTATCAGATGGATTAACAATTTAGTACGAATAATATGGCGAAGAAATTCATGCCCTAAACCCTTACCGTCTGCTGCCCCTTCGATCAATCCCGGAATATCTGCCATCACAAACGAGGATTTTGCATAAACTACCGTACCGAGTTCAGGTTCAAGTGTAGTAAACGGATAGCTGGCTATCCTGGGCTTGGCGCCTGAACTTACAGCAAGCAAGGAAGATTTCCCGGCGTTGGGAAGCCCAATTATACCCACATCCGCTATTAGTTTTAACTCCAGTTGTAAAACTTTTTCTTCTGATCCTTCTCCAACCGACGCCAACTTTGGTGCCTGGTTAGTAGAAGAAGTAAAGTGCACATTGCCAATGCCGCCTTTCCCCCCTTTAGCGACAACTAAAGCATCCCCCTCGGTATCCATATCAGCTATAATATGCGGATTTTCTGGATCAGTAATATCGGTTATTATTGTCCCAGGTGGGATTTTTAAAATCAGCTTCTTTCCTGATTTGCCTGTTTTTTTACGGTGCTGACCAGGCATCCCATTCTCGGCACTATATTCTTTTTTAAAATAATATTTTTTAAGGGTATCCTCATTTCGATCAACTAACAGGATAATATCACCTCCATCACCCCCATCACCCCCATCAGGACCGCCAAAGGGAACAAATTTCTCATGGCGGAAACTTGCCAGGCCAGCTCCACCTTTTCCAGATTTTATTATTATTTTCGCTCTATCGAACACGCTATTATTATTCCAATCAATACATGCATTCTTGGAAGACTTATATGTTTTTTAGCCTTAGTAATAATAGCATATTATTTTGTAGCTGGTAGAATTTTAAAATGACGATAATTTAAACGTAGTAATAATTCGACTTATCGAAAACCAATTGGAGTTATCGAAAATTTTAACTAGAGTTATCAAAATAACATTGAATTTTCCAAGGGTATCATGAAATAAGCGGGTACAGTTATACGAAATGTATTAAAAGGCTGATAATGGAGGATTTAGCTTAATGAAGAAGAAAACTTGTTACGAATGGTTTCAACTTGTCGTTTAAGAGGAGGGTTGTTATTGATATCTCGTGATATCTTATCGCACGCATGGCTAACTGTAGAGGCGTTGCGCCCTCCCAACAGCTCTCCAATCTGCACAAGCGGGTAGTTATGATAACTTTTCAATAAGTACATAGCCAATTGGCGGGCAAGTGCGGTGGTTTTATCTCTACGCGGACCAGTTAGATCATCAGGTTCTAGTGAAAAAGAGGCCGCAACTTCACGGATGATAGCATCCGGTGAATGACCGTTTTTAGAACCTGAACCGATATCAGTGATAGCTCTACGTGCAAGCTCGGGAGTAATTTCTGCTTGGAGAAGCCTGGAATAAGCAGTAATGCGGTTAAGTGAACCTTCCAATTCGCGTACGTTTGTATTAATTTCTTTGGCAATAAACTCAAGTACTTCGGGCATAACCTTGATACCATCACGCTCTACTTTAGCTTTAAGTATTGCCATTCGAGTTTCAAATTCTGGTGGTTGTATATCAACGGTTAACCCCCATTCAAATCTGGAACGAAGGCGATCTTCAATCAAAGGCATTTCTTTTGGAGTTCGATCACTTGAAAGAACTATCTGGCGAGAGCCGTTATGCAATTCGTTGAAGGTATGGAAAAAACACTCTTCTGTTTGGTTTTTACCACTGATAAATTGGATATCGTCTACCAGGAGGATATCTACACTACGATAACGGTTGCGGAATTCTTCTCCGTTCCCTGAGCGAATAGAGCCGACAAAGTCGTTAGTGAACTGCTCGCCGCTGACGTAAAGCGCCTGCAAGTTATTTTTTGTTGCAACGTGACCGATAGCATGAAGAAGGTGGGTTTTACCGAGTCCCACACCTCCGTATAAAAACAGGGGATTATAGAGTTGCCCAGGTCCTTTTGCGGTGCTTACTGCCGCCGCGTGAGCCAGTTGATTGCCATTGCCGGTAACAAAGCTTTCGAATGTGTATCTAGGATTAAAACGATGGTGGACGGTGGTATCAGGGGTTTTTCTGTCGTTGTTGAGCCCGTTTTTATCTGCACCGGGACCGGTGACTTGAAAGCAAATTTTAACATTACGGGAGGCGAGTCGCATTATAGTGCGTTCTATAAGTGAATATTGGCTTGTTTCGAGGTATTCAGCAACAAAAGAACTGGGGACGCCAATTGTAAAAACACCATCATTAAAACTAAGCCCGGTAGTGCCTTTAAGCCAGGTATTAAAATTAGGGCGGGTCATTTGAAGCTCTAATTCTCCGAGAGCCGCCTGCCATATTTGTGGTGCTAAAGGCATTATTAAACCAGAACTCCTTTTAAATAAGTGATTCTCACCCGTACGATCGGGAAATACAGACTGATATGAATAATCCAGGGTATTTATAAAGAAAGATATTATAAAACCGGGGGTAATGTTAACAATACCCCGATATCGAGGGCAAGGCTTTTGTGGCGGATTGAGCAAACGCACCCCTCGCCAAAATCTCAGAAAAGCTCCCTTAAACGCCCGAATTTGCGCTTAATGGCACATCTGTATCTGGGAAAAAAATGGGGGAAAAATAAACTTTCTTTATGTTTACCAATAATCCATACTTGTATAAAAGGTAACACAAAACCACATTTAAACACTATGTATAAATTTTTAGGCACAGAAGAAGGGTTAGACTTTAAGGTTTTATACTGAATGTGATATATTAAACCGGTAACTGGGCCAAACGGCCCTTGGCGGGGAGGGATCGCATAGAGGTCTAGTGCGGGCGCCTGCTAAGCGCTTACATCGGGAAACCGGTGTCGAGGGTTCGAATCCCTCTCCCTCCGCCAGTGTTTTCGCTTAAACCGTTCCCCGGTTGATACTGTTTTAAGCAGGCGGCAGGATGTTTTCCTGCTAATCTGTCCCCGAATTGGAAATACTATATGCCTTCATACTATATCTGGACCATAGGTTGTCAGATGAATAGGGCTGAATCCGAAAGACTGGCTGCCCTACTGGAAAACCATGGTTATAACAGCACAGACCATGAACAAGATGCTGATCTGATTATTATCAACAGCTGCGTCATCCGCGAAAGTGCTGAAAACCGTGTGGTTAATAAACTAATGCGTCTCAAGCACCTGAAAACCACCCATCCGGGTAAAAAAATCACGCTGACTGGCTGTTTTGTTACCAGCGATTTGGCAGATATGCGCCGACGGTATCCTTTTGTAGATTATTTCTTTATGGCGGGATCCACGCCGACGTTTGTTGATCTAATAGATGTTAACAGTTATTTTCTGCCACGGCCGGCTGCTATCAGTAGCGGAATAACTATTATCCAGGGATGTAATAATTTTTGCAGTTATTGTATAGTTCCCTATCGGCGCGGGCGGGAAAAAAGCCGCCCGATAGACGAAATCGAAAAAGAGGCAAGATACCTGGTAGATGGAGGCGCGCGCGAGCTGGTGTTATTGGGCCAAAATGTTGATTCCTATGGGCATGACCTGGAAGAAAAATCCGACCTTGCTGACTTGCTTGAGCGAATAAATAACATAGAAAATCTGGAGCGTATCCGCTTTTTAACCAACCACCCCAAAGATATGAGCATGCGTCTTATTCAGGCAATGGCCAAACTGGAAAAGGTATGCAAGCAATTGAATCTGCCTGTGCAGTCCGGAGACGATGATATTTTACAGAAGATGGAAAGGGGTTATACCCTTGAACACTATCGCAAGCTGCTGAACGAGCTCCGCAGAGGGGTGAGCGATGTTGCTATAACCACTGATATTATTGTAGGCTTTCCCGGAGAAAGCGCTGAGCAGTTTAATAACACATTGAAATTTCTGGAGGAAGCCCGCTTTGATTTCGTGCATGCAGCAATGTATTCACCAAGACCCCAGACGCTTGCTTCCCGGCAGTATGTTGATGATGTTCCCTTGGCAGAAAAGGTGCAGCGCCGACAGCTGGTAGAAGAAGTTCAGGGGAAGATAGCCGCGGAAGTAAACAGTAACCTGGTTGGGCTGACCGTTGAGGTGTTGGTAGAGGGAAGGAAGAAAGGTAGATGGTACGGACGCAGTCAAAGTGACAAGTTGGTATTTTTTGAACATTCCGACAATTGGTTGGGTAAACTTGCCCCGGTTAAAATAGAACATTCCAGCCCCTGGTTTCTCAGAGGTTCTTTATAAGTATTCTTTAACCTTAAGGAGGTTTCAAATGGATCAGACTTTGATACTGGTTGTGTTCATGGTGCTTATGTTCGGCATGTTTTACTTTCTTATCATCCGCCCCCAGCGCAAGCGCCAACAGGAACACCAGGCGCTGCTTGCCAGCCTGAGTGTTGGTGATAAGGTAATTACAATCGGTGGCATCCATGGAGTAATAGACAGCATGAACGAAGAAACTGTTCTATTAAAATTGGAATCCGGAGCAACTGTTCGTATGTCTCGTGCAAGTATTGCGTTTCGTGATGGAGAACCAAAAACATCCTAGTTTGAATCGGGAGGGGGTAAGACGAATTACGATTATATCATCGTTGGCAGCGGTATAGCCGGGCTATATTCAGCTCTTCTGGCTGTGCGGTATGGAACTGTCCTGCTGGTTACCAAAGGTAAGCTAAGCGATTGCAACTCACGCCTTGCCCAGGGTGGTGTTGCTGCTGCCATTGGCCTGGGGGATTCATCTGAAATCCATACGAAAGATACCCTGAAAGCAGGAGCTGGCCTTTGTGATGAAAACGCGGTGAGAATATTAACAGAGGAAGCTCCTGCCCGGATTGCCGATCTGGTACAGATGGGGGTAGATTTCGATACCGTTGATGGACAGATAGCACTTACGCTGGAAGCAGCGCACAGCATGGCGCGTATTCTGCATGCAGGAGGGGATGCTACTGGAGCCCGTATAGAAGAAGCTTTAAGCCGCCTGGTTCTAAATTCACGTATTCATCTGGAAGAGAATTCCCTGGTTTGCGAGATAATAACTAATAATGGAATTGCTGATGGGATAAAATTATTTGGAGACCGTCCCGGGGAATTCAAACAGCTGCGGTCCCGGTTTGTTATCCTGGCTACTGGTGGTGCAGGTCAACTTTATCGTCTTACTACAAACCCGGCGGTAGCTACTGGAGACGGTGTAGCTCTTGCCTATAGGGCTGGAGCGCAGGTAACAGATATTGAATTTTTCCAGTTTCATCCTACAGCTCTCTGTATTCCCGGCCTCTCGCCCTTTCTGATTTCTGAAGCCGTCAGGGGTGAGGGGGGTGTGCTTTTAAACTCCAGTGGAGAAAGATTTATGCCGCAATATGCACGAGAGGCAGAGCTTGCTCCTCGAGATGTGGTGGCGCGCTCCATCGTGGCTGAAATGACAAAAACCAGTACGGATAGCGTTTTTCTTGATATACGCCATATGTCTCCACGGCGGATTGCTGCACGCTTTCCGCAGATATATCGTTTTTGTCTGGAAAACGGGCTCGATATTACCAGAGAGCCGATACCAGTAGCCCCAGCTGCCCATTATATGATCGGGGGTGTGCAGGTTGACTATTACGGAGAGACAAATATAAAGAATCTGTTTGTTGCCGGAGAAGCCTCTTGCACCGGAGTACATGGCGCTAACCGCCTGGCCTCCAATTCTTTAATGGAGGTTCTGGTGTATAGTCATCGCATAATAGATTGCACTGTGAACAGGGAAACAATTAATAAAACACCCCCTGTAATAGAAACAGTAGCATTGCGGTTGCCGGTTTCGGAACTGGCTGGCGGTGTTGACGCACCTACGCTTGAATGCCTGCAAAACCTTCTATGGTATAAAGCTGGTATTTTAAGAAATGAAAAAGGCCTGGCCGAAGCCAGACAGATTTTGTCAAGCTGGCAGGCACAAATGAATAATCCGGAAGGGCAAAAGGAATTTGAGCTCAGCAACCTGGTTTTAATAGCACGCTTGCTGGTAGAAGCAGCCTTTACCAGGAAAGAAAGCCGCGGCGCTCATTATCTTGAAGAGTATCCCCAAAAGAGCGAAGAATGGCAAAGACATATTGTTTTCAAGAAGGAGTAAAGTGGTGGAAGCTGAGTTAAATGAATCAATAATAAACCAATTTCTTCACCGGGCATTGGAAGAAGATCGGGTCAACGATGATGTCACCACCTTGCTGGTTATACCTGATGAGTTGAACATGGATGCTATCATTCTGGCTCAGGAGAAAGGTGTATTAGCCGGATTAGATATCTGTTCACAAGCATTTAAAATGGTTGATAAGACGCTTGATATCACCCTGTATTTCCAAGATGGGGATGTCGTTAATCCCGGAGAAGCTGTAATTCGCATCAGGGGTAAAGCGCAGGGGATTTTACGTGCAGAGCGAACTGCGCTGAATGTGCTGGGCTGGATGAGCGGCATCGCATCCCTGGCTGCCCGGTTTGCAGAACGGGTGAAGGGCACCAGTGCTGTTATTTGTGATACCCGAAAAACAAAACCAACTCTCCGGATATTTGAAAAATACGCAGTCAAGGCTGGTGGGGGATATAACCATCGAATGAACTTGGCCGATGGAGTGTTGATAAAGGATAATCATCTCAACGCACTTAGAACATCTGGAAAAAACCTGGGGGAAATCGTAGCTCTTGCCAGGAGAAATGCCCCGGAAGAAATCAAAGTAGAAGTTGAGGTTACCAGTTATGATGAGGCTCTGCAGGCTGCTGATTCAGGGTCAGATATCATCCTGCTGGACAATATGCCTTCGGCTGATATGAAGAAAGTAGCCAAAGCTCTTTCAGGAAGAGTTAAACTGGAGGCTTCAGGCGGGATAACACTGGAAAACGTCGCTGAGGTAGCAGCTACCGGTGTAGATATTATCTCTATCGGAGCGTTGACGCATTCATCTAAAAACATGGATTTCAGTTTGGAAGTTGCCGATTACTAACATCTAAACCGCGCCATTCATTGAGAAGTTGTTTCATGGCTTGCCAATGAGTTCCGCGCCAAAAAATACGCTCGCAATTCTGGCAGCAATAAAAGACGTCCTGTGTTTTATAAACATATGCAGGTACTTTTTCCCTGACATGTTCTTTGGCAACTTTTATCAGCAGCTGGTTGCAGCTGATGCAAAGCGAAAACGGTCTGAAATCTACCTGTATATCAATCGAGGCAAAAAGCTGCCTCATTTGTTTTGATGGATTATCGGTAGTTAGCAGAACCGCTCTTACAGCGCCTGTTTTTACCACTCGGCGTTCCATAATGCGGGTATCGCGGGTGACAATGATACGGTTTTCTTCTGTGGCGATTTTTATCATCTCGCCATCTTGCCCAAAGTTAAAAAACAGGGTGTTGTACCCCATCATGCGAAGCCAGCCCGCAAGCTTGCCAGCGTTAGCATCTACAATAAAACGCAGTTCTTCGGTTTGAGCCATCACACTATTGTACAGTGAGAATCATGCCCTCGTAAGCAGGGGTAATATCCGCCTCAAGCCTTGCAGCGACTTCAGATAACTCAGTTCTGATTTCTTCTTCAAGCGCTTCGTACATGTGAACGCAGATTATTCGCGGTATATAGTCGGCAGCGGTCCTGAAGAGGATAAGTTCTTGTTCTAAAAAAGCCGGTGTGAGGTGTTTATTGGACCAATCTGAATCACCGAAGCGACTTGGTGCAGTTACTTCCACTATCAAAATGTCCGGCTCCAGAGATTCAATTCTACTGGCAAATCCGCAACCAGTATCTCCGGTATAAAACATAGAGAGCTTTTCTATGCCGGTTATTAAATAACCAACTGAAGGAACTGAATGCGGCATCGTAACCGGCAGAATCTGGTAAGTACCAATATTAAAGCCTTCACCAGGGCGAACCGGCTTGAATACAAGAGTTGGATTGTCAGCCGGACGATGGGTAAATTGTGGATAGACTTGTCCGTTTAGAACGTAAGCAGACAGCATGCCAAGAGTTTCGGGGAGCGCGCAAACTGGTATCGTTTTCCGGTTCAGATACAGGTTCATGCCGAGCCCCGGGATATCCCGAATATGGTCGTAGTGTTGATGGGTCAATAGCACCGCTTCAAGCTTGATCTGCTCATTTATACTGAGACTTGAGGTAATCGAGCCTGCATCGAGAGCCACAACTCTATCAATCAGCACACCAGCCAACCGCGACGTTCCAGACTCAGTGTTATGGGCACCCAGTATTCTTACTTCCATCACTTTTCCTGTGTTAAAGAAAACGGATTGTAATTAACCTCTTCATCATAAACATCAATCTTTTCCTTCCGTTTAAGGCGGCTAACAGTAAAATAGGTAAGCGGCGTAGCCAGTGCTTCTATCGCAGTCTTGGCCAGCCAGTGGTAAAGAATCATAATAGGTACAAAGTTGGCAGACCCGTAGTATGCAATGATAATGAACAAAGCTGTATCCAGCCCCTGCCCTACGATAGTAGAGGCAATAGTACGCATCCAGAGCCAGCGCCCCTTAGTAAGAACTTTCATTCGCGACAATACGAAGGAATTGGCAAATTCACCTATGACACCGCCGGCAAACGAAGCAAGCAACAACCGCGGAACAACTCCCAGAATGGTTTCATAAGCCTTCTGTCCTTCCCAGAAATTGGCGCCGGGTATTACCTGGGCAATCCATACGAAAGCAACAAAGAGTAGGTTGCAGGCATAAGCCAGCCATATCACCTGGCGTGCTCGGTGATAACCATATACTTCGGTGATGACATCACCAAATATATAGCTAAAGGGGAAAATAATAATCGCTGCTGGCAGAACCAATGGGCCTATTGAGATTACCTTTACCGCAATCACGTTGGCGGTGATCACGCAGGTAATAAAGACTGCAGTAATGATAAGGAAACGATGCGTAAATTTCATTTTCAGTTCGCGGAAATAATAATTTTTTATAGCCAGCGCTTGTAGCGGAAGAAGAGTATCATGAGTATTGTTAACAGGATGCCGGAAAATATGATTCCAAGCCAGGCTATCGGGCTGCCACCCGGGTCAGAACCGCCGGGAAGTGGCACATTCATCCCGAAGAAGCCAACTATTACCGTAAGAACGGCACTTATTACAGTTAGTATAGTCAGCACGCGCAGGATTTCATTAATGCGGTTTGAGCTTAACGAGTTAAAGGTGTCGGAAAGGCCTTCTACTATTTCCTTGTATTCGCACAGCCCGTCCCATATTTTTTCTACATGGTCCAGCATGTCTCCAAAGTACACTGCAAGGTCAGATTTCACGAAGCGGCGAACTTTGTTTTCAAGGCCTCCGATAACCGGCTTCATGGGCCAGATTATGCGGTGAAAAGCAATAACATCCCGGCGCAGGCGGGATATTTCCTGCACCAGATTGGGATTATTGGCAGTAAAGATTTCATCTTCAAGATCTTCTATGCTGTTGCCGACCTTGTCCAGGATGGGAAGGCAGTAGTCCACCAGGCGGTCCAGGATGCGGTACAACAGGTAACCGGAGCCGCGTGTCATGTATTCCTGGCGGGCTTCCTCTTCCAGTTGGCATTCACGGAAGAGCTTGGTAAGCGGCTTCAAATCACCCTGGTGGAGGGTTATCAGGTAATCTTCCCCTATAAATACCGAAACCTGGCTGGCAGTCAATACCTGTTCCTGTTTCCGATAGCGGGGGAAGCGGAATACCATAAACAGGTATTCCTTGTATTCATCAATTTTAGGGCGCTGTATGCGGCTGCAGGTATCATCCAGGTCAAGTGCATGAAAAGGGAAGCGCTCTTTAAGATAGCTTGATGAATCTTCGGAAGGGGGGTTTATATCAATCCAGCTAAACCCGTTCCAGTCAATGGTTTCTATCCTTGACTTCCCCTCAATTTTCTTTGTAACGGGTTTGTTGGCCATTAGCCCTCGCAGTTAGTTTTACATTGCTTCTTTCACACCAGCCGTTTATTACGGCATTCTAAATAATATACACCAGCGGGCTTTTTATTGCCAGATCTCACATCTTCAAAGTTGACAACAAACGGGCGCCATTATAAAATTGCTGTGCTTCGTGGCAGCGTAGCTCAGTGGTAGAGCAGGGGACTCATAAGCCCTTGGTCACTGGTTCAAATCCAGTCGCTGCCACTTTTTTCATTTATTGCCTCTTATAACAAGTCTTGCACTGAGGTTTTGCAAATGAGGTTTTTGCTGGTTTACCGCAAATGTGGCAGTAATTTTCGGTGAAATTACGATTACTAACCCTGCGCCAGATCTCAAAGCAACTGCCACAAAGAGGTTTATCAGGATTCTTATCAATTAAACCGTGGCAACGTATGCAATAACCTCTGGAATTAGTTGGCTCTCCGAACATGAAATCCGCTATTTCGGCAAGCACCGATTTGCTTTTTTGAACTGTTTGATTTGTGGCAGATGGTTTTTCTGATAAAGACTGTTTTATATATTTAGGCTTTGTAAACTTATGCTCTATACTATTCGATTGTTTTGCAGATTGGACGATGAATTCAGCTTCTCTTACCGCCTCATCGAACGTTGAAGAATCATCCGATGAGGTGAGGAGTATCCCCATTTCGCGGTTTCCTTGAGAAGTCTCATATAAATTCAAAGAAGTAATAACCATGTTTTCTTCATTGTAAAAACACTTAGCATGAAGCTTTTCAAGAAAGCGAAGTTCTAGATTGCGTATCTTGCTTAAGGCGTCTCTTTCTTGAGATTTTAAGTCTTGCTCCCTGCATACGATTGTTATATCAACGCCACTGTTAGATTTATATATCAAGCGCTCTAATAATGATTCAGGCATTTTGATATATGGAGTAATCAAACAAAGCTTTTTCGTGGAGCTGCTAATTATACTTTCGATTTGAGCAAAAGCACTCCAAGTGTTTAGGAATTTTGACACGATATGCTTCTCCTGTTTCGTTAAGTCTTTATATTGTTATTACAATATAACACATGCTGACAAGCCTAAAACGCAAAGACGGGGTTCTTCATAAATAACAAGCCTCACATCTCTATTGACCTTCTCCGAAAGAAGACTATACTCGCACGCAACTAAACGAGAAGGAGATCAGGTCCAATGTCTAATATAAGCGTAAAACAGGCAATCGATGAGTTTTTACTATCCTGCAAGGTAGAAGGCAAATCCTACGGAACAATAGAGTGTTACTCGGATAAACTGAAAGGCTTCCTCTGGTATTGTAACAACTTCAACTGTTGGCAGTCAGAGAAACAGGACAATGATCTCCAGGTGGAGAGGAAAATAGTATTAAGGAAAGCGCATTATGCTTCCACCTTGTTGTCAGTGAGGAACAATAATGGCAAATAATGCTTTTTTCCCGAGGAGCCTTGTTGTGATAAACTTACAAGGCCGAAAGTGAGCAGCCCGGGGAGTAAAGCCTTTCGGGTAGCAGCTTCTAAAAAGAATGAAGATTTATCTTAACCAAGATCATTTGGACATTAAGCTTAATCTTTTAGAGAAATATATATCTTTCAACGGATCGTTTTCTGTTCCGCTGGTCAATATCACCGGTGCCTTGGCTGAAAAGCCAGACTGGAACATGCTGGCAGTGCGCTCCCCGGGAACGAATATCCCGTTTATTATTAAAGCCGGCACATACCACACTGCTTTAGGGGCAGAATTCTGGTGCGCTACAATTAGAAAGAAGCACCTGGTGATTTTTCTAAATGGCTGGAATTATCAGCGAATGGTGCTTTCTCCCGGCAACCCTGATGAACTGGCGGAAAAAATAAACCAGGTACGCTAAATTTAATACAGAAACAGGTCGCCCTGTTACCCGCTGGCGTCATCGCTTTATTACAGCTTTTTTCGCAGTTACATTAAAACCATTGACAGAGTTTTAATGATCACGTTTCCCAGGAAATCATATGTCTTAAACATGTTTGGCCTTGCTTTACAGGTTTTATTATTTTAACAACCTTCTTTTATGATAGAATAAAACCTGTAGTACCGATAATAATTACCATTGATTGGTGAAAAGGAAAACATATTGTTACAAATTACTGATGCTGCCCGAGATAAAATAAAAGAAATACTAGATGAAAATGTTGGGAAATATTTACGCATAACGATTGAAGCTGGTTGAGGTGGGCCTCGTTTAGGATTAGCTCTGGATGAGTTAAGAGAGAATGAAACCGCAATTCAGGTAAACAGTATTAACCTTTTGGTTTCTGATAATGTTAAACCCTTTACAGGCGGAAATACGATTG
>Ga0265293_10010436_pt1 | contig 12988 bp, 10 predicted proteins | sample Munlanlewell138R_FD_192505 | JGI IMG/M metagenome (GOLD analysis project Ga0265293, IMG submission 192505) | Leachate microbial communities from a municipal landfill in Southern Ontario, Canada - Leachate well 138R | ecosystem: Engineered > Solid waste > Landfill > Unclassified | place: Canada... | reverse complement strand
TATACGCTGATTTGGGAGGGTGATATTCCAGAAGGTTTTGATGTGCGTATTGGGCCGATTAAAGCTTTCTCCAATCACCGCCGCAACACCAAGTTTTATCACTGGTTGCAAGCCGATATGCAGCAGCAGCCGGTTGCTCGGGTGATCGGCTTTAATAAGATGCCAGGTCTTGATGTGTATTATGCCGCAGATGGCTGCTATGAAGACAAAGCACAAACCCTGCGTAACCCCCTGTACCGATTCAGTAATCGTTACCGTCACTTTGCTGGCTATGAGCGTGCGGTATTTGCACCTGAGTCATCCACACAGATTCTAATGATTTCTGAAGTGCAGCAGCCGTTATTTGTAAAGCATTACCAGACGCCAGCAGAGCGTTTTCATTTGCTGCCGCCGGGGATAGCTAAAGATCGCCAAGCACCGAGCAATGCACAAGAGATTCGTGCTGAATTTCGTGCTGAGTTTAATCTGCGCGATGATCAGTATCTACTCTTGCAGGTGGGTTCGGGTTTTAAAACTAAAGGCTTGGCACGCACGCTAAAAGCGCTGGCCAGTTTGCCGACGCAGCAGCGTGAACGAACGCAGTTGATCGTCATTGGTCAAGATGATCCTAAACCCTTTCTGGTCCAGGCTGCAACCTTAGGCGTATCAAAACAGCTGCGTATTTTAAAAGGGCGCAGTGATATACCGCGTTTTTTGCTGGGTGCTGATCTGCTGATGCATCCAGCCTATAATGAAAATACCGGTACGGTGTTATTAGAAGCCTTAGTTTCAGGTTTGCCGGTGCTGGTCACAGATATTTGTGGTTATGCACATTACATTGAAGAGGCTGATTGTGGTGCAGTGTTGCTGAGTCCATTTCAGCAGAAACAGTTGGATCAGGTTTTGAGTCGTGTGTTAGGCGATCCAACATTGCGCGCGCGCTGGTCGGAAAATGCGCTTCATTATGCCAAAACGGCTGATCTGTATTCGATGCCAGAGCGTGCAGCCGATATTATTTTAGCGGAGCTACCATGAAACTTAAGCTAGACGAACCCTTTGCCAGCCTATGGGCAGGGCAAGATGCGTTTGTCGCTGTTGAGCAATTACAAGGTGAGGTTTACCGCGAACTGGAAGCACGACGCACACTGCGTACTGAAGTCGCAGGGCGTGGTTATTTCGTTAAAATTCACCGCGGCATTGGCTGGGCAGAAATCTTTAAAAACTGGCTGACCGCCAAAACGCCAGTCTTGGGTGCTGAGCAAGAGCTCATAGCCATTGAGCGTTTGCAGCAACACAAGATTGATACTATGACTGCCGTAGGTTTTGGTATGCGCGGCAGTAACCCGGCGCGGCAGCATTCGTTTATTATCACGGAAGAACTCGCACCCACCATCAGCTTGGAAGATTATTCGCTTGACTGGCGCACGCAACCACCAGAACCGCGCTTGAAACGGGCATTGATTAGCCGTGTCGCGCAGATGGTTGGAGGTATGCACCGTGCTGGTGTGAATCACCGCGATTGTTATATCTGTCATTTTTTATTGCACACTGATCAGCCCGTTAGCGCAGACTCTTTTCGTTTGTCGGTGATTGATTTGCACCGTGCGCAAACACGCGAGCACACCCCAAAACGCTGGCGCAATAAAGACTTAGCCGCGTTGTATTTTTCCGCACTGGATATTGGTTTAACTCGTCGCGATAAATTACGTTTTTTACGTGAGTATTTTCAACAGCCGCTGCTGGAGATTTTACATGATGAGGCGGTATTGCTGGCTTGGTTAGAGAGCAAGGCGGCCAAGCTGTATGCGCGTAAAGAGCGCTATGGAGATGCGTTGTAATGTCGAGTTGGCGGTTAGCAGCAGAGTATCAAATGCTGCATGCAGATTTTGGCAGCCTAGAAAAGGTCTTTGCTTTAAACGGTGAGCGCATCACCCATGACCCATTATCTGAAGTGATTCGTGTCAATCGTCAGGGCGTTGATTACTATGTGAAGCGTTACCGTAATGCCGGTAAAGGTGTGCGTCGCTACGCTGCACGTCCGCGCATCAAAGCAGAATGGCAAAACCTCAAACGTTTCGCTAAATGGGGTATTGCCACTGCTGAAGTCGTTGCGCAAGGTTTAGAGCGTAAGGGTGGTGCCTTTGTGCGCGGGGCGATGATTACCCGTGAAATTCCCAATAGCCGAGACTTGGCCGACTTAGCCAATCAAAATAGTCCATTACTCGAAGATCCAGCTTGGGTTAAGCAGGTCAGTGCGCAAGTCGCCGCTGCTACGCGGGTGATGCATGCACATAGATTTACCCATAATGATTTAAAGTGGCGTAACTTACTGGTTGATGAGCAGACCAAGGTGTATTTAATTGATTGCCCAGCCGGTACTTTTTGGTGGGGGCCAATGCTGCGCTATCGGATTATTAAAGACTTGGCCTGCCTCGACAAAGTGGCTAAATATCACCTGAGTAACACTCAGCGTTTGCGCTTTTACTTGCAGTACTGTCAACGTGCTCGGCTCAATGCCTACGATAAAAAACAAATCGGCAAAATTGTGCGATTTTTTGAGGGGCGTGAATGAACGACTTTATTGATCCAGCTATTGCTGATCTACTTGCGCAGCATCAACTCAATAGTTTTGCGGCACTGTGGGATTTACAGCTTGATCCGGTGGATGAGCCCAACACAGAGCGGGGCGGCTGGAGTAGTGTGGCGAAGCTGACGTTAGAGGGGCAGTCCTTTTATTTAAAGCGCCAAATTAACCACCTGACACGCAGTATACAAAAGCCCTTTGGTGAGCCTACTTTTGCTCGTGAGATGCGTAATATACAGCGCTATCAACAACGGGGTATTCCGGCATTGCGTGCGGCGTACTTTGCCCAGCGCCAGATTTTAGGTGAGCAGCGTGCGATTTTAATGACGCATGCCTTAGACGGCTGGAAGGATTTAGAGTATTGGCAACAGCAGTGGCCGCAACTCTCCAGTTTGCAGCAGCAAAGCATTATTCACGCCTGCGCCCAACTTGCACGAACCTTGCACCATGCCGGACAGATGCATGGCTGTTTTTATCCTAAACATATCTTTTTACAAGAACAGGACGCCGGCTTTACTGCACAGCTGATTGATCTTGAAAAAACTCGTCGCTTGCTGTTCGCTCGACGTGATCGAATTAAAGATCTAGAACCGCTATTTCGACGCTCACGGTCTATCTGGGGTCGGGAACAGGTGCAACTGTTTTTGCACCGCTACTTGGATCAGCCCGAGCATGTTGCTGATTGGCTAGAGCACTTAGATTCGCGTCGTCGTGACAAGGAGGCGCGTTGATGAAGCTCAAGCAATTAAGCGGACGCACGCCACAGTTACCACTGAGGTTAACCTTAGATAATGCACAAACACTGGTGATTGAGCAGTGGCTGCGGGTTTTACCTGGGCAGCGTTATGTCGGCAAAGCGCATTGGCAAGGCCGTAGCGTATTAGTAAAAATCTTCGTCGGCAGTAAAGCCGCACGTCAGTTTCAGCGAGAGTTAGTTGGCGCACAAGCGCTTACTGAGCAACAGATTAACAGCGCTGCAGTTGTAGATGCTCAGCAACAAGCCGATGGCAGCGCCTATCTCTTGTTTGAATTTATCGAGAATGCACAAAGCCTCGCTGAGGCGTGGCAGGAATGCAGTGCTGATTTGCCACTCAGTGGGCGACAAACCGATGTGCTGGGCCGCGCGTTGAGCACAGTGGCACAGATGCATTTACGCGGCCTTTGGCAAAGTGATTTACACCTCGACAATCTTTTACAGCAGGGCGAGCAGCTCTATGTTGTCGATGGCGGTGGCGTGCAAAGTGAGCAAGCAGGCAAGCCACTCGCACAAGACAACGTCATTGCTAACTTGGCGGTATTTTTTGCTCAATTACCCAGTGCCTTTGATACGCACCTTGAAGAGTTGTTGATTCATTATTTGTTGGTCAATGCTGAGCATGCGTTACGTTTAGAAAGCCTACATAAGCAAATTCTAAGCATTCGGCAGTGGCGCGTTAAAGATTATTTAAATAAAGCTGGACGCGAATGCACTCTCTTTAGTGCCAAGATTAATATGTTTGGTTTACGTGTGGTTTGGCGTGACGCGCAAGCAGAGCTTGAGTCCTTGCTGGCAGAACCTGATGCAGCGATTGCTCGCGGCCATATATATAAAACTGGTGGCGCGGCAACAGTTGCTCGAGTTGAGCAGGGTCAGCGCTCATTAGTGGTGAAGCGCTACAATATTAAAAATGTGATGCATTGGCTTAAACGCTTTTGGCGACCCAGTCGTGCTTGGTACAGCTGGCGCGAGGGACATCGTTTGAGCGTCTTAGGCATCGCTACGCCACAACCTTTGGCGGTTATCGAAAACCGTTGCTGTGGTTTACGTGGCAGCGCTTGGTTAATTAGTGAATATTGCGGTGAGCAGGATATAATCGCCCGCTTGGCGAGCTATCAAGCTAGCGACGTCGTGCCAGAGACGGAAATCAACGCGTTAGTTGAGCTACTGAATGCGCTTATTCGTGAAAAAATCAGCCACGGCGATTTAAAAGGTCACAATATTTTATGGCACCAACAACGCTGCTATTTAATTGATTTAGATGCCATGCAGCAGCATCACAGTATGCGCCGTTTCACCCGAGCGTATCAGAAAGACCGCTCCCGTTTATTACGCAATTGGCCGCAACAGAGCCCATTGTACAAATTACTTGATCAGCGTTTACCGCAGTTGCCCAGCAGCTGCTCTGAAGACTAAGAGGCGAAAATTTCCATGGCACTGACTATTCTCGGCTTATCTGGCGCTCTCAGCCATGATCCATCGGCAGCCTTATATATTGATGGCAAGTTAATTGCTGCTGTTGAGGAAGAGCGCTTAGTACGCGACAAGCATGCAAAGAATCGTATGCCCTATGAGTCCGCTAAATTTTGTTTAGAGCAGGCTGGTATCACGCCCGCTGATGTAGATGTAGTAGCGATTCCTTTTGCGCCGATCAGCCTTTTAGAGAAAGCGCGCTGGCATTACGCCAAGCGTTATTGGTATGCGCCTGATCGTGCTTTAGATGCGATCTTAATGGGCAACCGTCGTTACAAGCGCTACTACAAGAAAATTCAATGGTGCTTAGAGCAACTGGGCTTTGATTTAAAGAAAATCAAAATTGAACCGGTCGAGCATCATTTAGCCCATGCCGCCAGTGCGTACTTGTGCTCAGGTATCCAAGAAAAAACCGCCATTATGGGCATTGACGGTAAAGGCGAATACGCCACCACTTTCTTTGGTTACGGTGAAAACGGTAAGATTCATAAAATTAAAGAGTTTTATGACCCTGATTCACTGGGCGGACTGTACGGTGCCATGACCGAGTTTTTAGGCTTTGAAATGCTTGATGGCGAATTCAAAGTGATGGGTATGGCCCCTTATGGTGATCCTGAGATATATGACTTATCGCGCCTCGCTAAGTTTGAGGATGGCGAGCTGGTGGTTAACACAGAATACGTCAACGTGGTCGGTTTGCGCCGTTATAAAGAGAAAGGTAAAGGCTTTTACTTCACGCCGAAGCTGATTGAGTGGCTAGGACCAAAACGTGAAGGTGATATCGCTGACGATCCGTATATTCATTACGCCGCTAGCGTGCAAGCATTGTTTGAAAAACTGTCGCTGGAGATGATGGATTACTATCTGGGTGACATCATCAAGGAAACCGGCCGCATTGCCTTTGCTGGTGGTAGTGCGCTAAACGTGAAGCTCAATCAAAAAATCATTGCACGCGATAATGTTAAAGAATTGTTTGTGCAGCCGGCATCGGGTGATGCCGGTACGGCAGTAGGTGCTGCAGCCTATATTTCACAGAAACGAGGCGTACCGGTGGAGAAGATGGAGCATGTCTATCTCGGCCCTGAGTACACGAACGAAGAAGTGATCGCCGCCTGTGCCAAACACCCTGGCCAGCCGCAGTGGCAAAAAATCGATAATGTGCCTGAGCACATCGCCAAAATTATGGTGGATGGCAATCCTGTGGCCTGGTTCCAAGGCCGCATGGAGTTTGGTCCGCGTGCCTTAGGTGGTCGCTCGATTATTGGCTGCCCCAGCATTCCAAAAGTGGCTGACTTAATTAACGCACAAATCAAGTTCCGCGAGCGCTGGCGTCCATTCTGTCCATCCATGCTCGACACGGTCGCGGCGCAGATGCTGAAAGTCGATCATTCCTCGCCCTTTATGACCTTCACCTTTGAAGTCAGCGATGAGTGGAAAGCACGCGTACCTGAAGTGGTGCATGAAGATGGCACCTCGCGTGCACAAGTCTTAGAGCGTCAATACAACCCACGCTGGTACGACTTGATGCTGGAGTTGGAAAAACTCACAGGTAATGGTGTATCGCTGAATACTTCTTTGAACCGCCGCGGCGAAGCCATGGTTTGTTCGCCGAAAGATGCTTTGGATATGTTCTATGGCTCGGATCTGCAGTATTTGATTATGGAAGATATTTTGGTGGTCAAGGACGGTCAGGCTGATGCCAGCGTCTAGCCCTCAACAAAAAACTGCAGAACAATGGGTTCTGCAGTTTAGCCATGGCTATGACGGGCCTTTTATGGATTGTGCGCGGCAGTACGCGGTGTTATTTAAAGGTACAGCGTACAAAGTTTGTACGGTGTACCTAACTGGTGCGCCAAATGATGAGGTTGCGCAAGGCAGCGCCTCCGATGAAGTGATCTTTTTAAACTACAGCAGTAAGCAAGTCCGTGGTCTTAAGCTGGCGGCAATTAAAGACTTTAAAAAGATCCTTGCCAGTCGTAACTTTACTTTGTGCATCGCCCACCGTTTTAAACCCATCTATATCGCTTTATTCGGCTCTAAACTGCCCGTGATCGGTGTGCACCACGCCTTTGGTGACTATAAACGTCGCTCCAGGCAATGGTTAGCCAACTACTTTCGCGACCGTTTACGCTTGCTTGGTGTCTCCAATGCTGTGCGCGATGATATGCGTGCCTGTTTACCTAAGTTTAAACCAGAGCATATTCAGACCTTGTACAACCGCATTGATGTCGAAGCAGTACAGGCTGAACAAGTGAGCTGCGAAGAAGCGCGTCAGTTTCTTGATTTACCGCAGGATGCTTGGATCGTCGGTAACGTGGGGCGCTTACATCCCGATAAAGACCAAGCCACGCTCATTAAAGGCTTTGCCAAAGCTCTTCCCGATCTGCCTGCCGGCAGTTTGCTAGCTATTATGGGTAGCGGACGCTTAGAACAGCAACTTAAGCAATTAGCAGCTGATCTGAGTGTTGCTGATAGTGTGCGGTTTTTAGGGCAAGTAGCCAATGGACGGCGTTATTTTAAAGCCTTTGATTTGTTTGCTCTAACTTCAGACCATGAGCCCTTCGGCATGGTCTTGCTAGAAGCTATGGCGGCAGGAGTCCCCGTGATTGCGACTGATTGTGGTGGCGCAAAGGAGGTGGTTGTAGAGCCTGAGCTAAGGTTCCAGCTAGGCAATACAGGGCAGCTAGCTAAAGTTTTGTGCCTTGTAGTGGAGCAAAGACTAACTAATAAAGGCTTAGGACAATTTACAGATCTAGCGGTAAAGCATGATTTTAATAAAATCACACAGCTGTGGCAGCTTGGAATTGCTTGATGCGAATCCTTAACTGTCTGTGGTCAGCTGAGGCTGCGTTTAAGTCGGTGCACTTAGTGCACAGCAACTTTATAGCGGCGGTTAAGCCAGAGTATCAAGCTAATATTTTTTTACTGGGTGATGCCTCAAAGCAAAAAGACTTAGAGTTTGCTGAATCTTTTTATAGCAGTAAGAAAGCAACGAGAAAAACAATAGCTTCTTATTTTTTACGCAGAAAGTGGCAGAGTAAAATACAACAGATTAATCCGGACGTTGTCATTTTAGATGGTCTTGGTATGGCTCGGCTGCTATTACCTGTGTTAGAGAAATACAGGCAAGCTAGGGTATTAATTTACTTTCATGGGCAGGCACGATTTCAAGCGTATGATCTTCAAATGCTGAATAAACACTATAGTTTTTCACTTAAATTAATTGCAGTATCGAACACGTTAACAGCGCAAATCAAAGAAAATCTACCTCGTTTACAGGTGCTTGCCATACCTACTTATTTGAGTCTGCCCGCGGTGCACAAACAGCCGATAATGGAAAGGAAACCTATTGTTTTTGGAGCTGTTGGCCGTTTGGTTGCCGAGAAAAACTTTTCAGTACTGATTGATTGTATGGCACAGCTTAGAGATAAAGATATTAATGCTTGCTTGAAGATTGCTGGTGAAGGAAAGCAGCGAAATGAACTGCAAGGGAAAATTGATCAGCTGGGCTTAAGTAAACAAGTCAAACTTTTAGGTCAGAAAAAAGATATTGCTAGCTTCTATCAAGATATTGACCTGCTTTTAGTACCTTCACTTCAAGAGGGTCAAGGGCTCGTTTTACAGGAGGCTATACATTACGGAGTGCCTGTTATTTGTAGCGATCTTCCGGTCTTTAAAGAGCAGTTAGCTGATAGTGGTGTCTATTGTGACGCTATTGACCCTGATTGTTGGAGTAAGGTATGTGCTGAACATCGTCCAGCTAAAGTAAGGCAGCTACTTTTTGAATGCCAGCAATTGCAATATCAACAGTATAATAATGCGGAGTTATTTGAGCAGAATTGCTTAGTGGCAGTTCTGTAAGATAATCATGTCACAAACAAATTGATTAAAAGAATTTACCTATGAAAGTATTGTTTTTAGTGCAGAAAGAACAACGAATTATTCTGGATCGATTTTATGATGCCATTGATGCCCACTGTGATATGGATATTCGTTGGCTGACTAGTGCTGAACAAGATAACTTAAAAAAATATTTTAAACAGCAAGTCAATGTAGCTGATTATGATCGTATTATGTTGTTTTTGCGTTTTAAGAAAGAGATTCGCCAGGTTTCTTTTATCAAAACAATCCCTAATTTGGTGTTTCTTGAGCATGATGCTTATCAAAACTATATCGATTGTAAATATAAAGGTAAGTTCTCTAAGCACTATAAGCAGCTAATATGGGCGCGTATATTGACATCTGGCGCTGTAGTAACCAAGCGTTTGCAAGCTGAAGGCTATGATGCAGTGTTTGTACCTAAGGGCTACGATCAGCAGCTTTTATATAATATGAACTTAGAGCGTGATATTGAGTTAGGCTTTGTAGGCAGTATTAAAAGTGCCACCTACTCTCAGCGTAAAGAGTTTCTGGAGCAGCTTGCAACGCAAGAGAATATGCTGCTAACGCGTACCAAATCCGGTGATGAGTATCTACAGACACTGAATCGTATACGGTTTTTTGTTAGTGCAGATATTGGTATGGGCGAGTATATGATTAAAAACTTCGAGGCTATGGCTTGTGGCTGTGTTCTTTTTGCTTACGATCAAGGTCATGAAGAAAATAAAGCTCTTGGTTTTGAAGATATGCATAACATCGTTCTGTATAAAGATATAGAGAGCCTTAAAAACAAGTTAGCCGTGTTGCGAGCAGATGCTGACTTTGCTGCTGAGATTGCCAAAAATGGCCAGAAATTAGCTGAGGATAAGTATACATTTGCTCAGCAGGGGAAGGCTGTGGTTGACGCGTTACGGGCACCTTTGAGAAAGAAAGTAGAGTTATCTTACCCTCAGAAAATTTGCAGGTTGTTAGGGTTTAAGTATTTATAGTAATAATTATTTTTGACGTTATTTAAAATTAAATTATAGAGTATTTGGTTAAATGGAAAAATCTATACTGAATTTATCTTTGCTAAAAGGAGAGAAATACTTAAAGTGGCTTATTTTTGTAGGTGTCTTTTGGTTTGTATTGGGTGTGGCTTATATTTCAGTTAATAAAATATATCAGCAAGGTGTTGTGGTATTTTTATTTTTGCCGCTAATATTTATCTTGGCCTTAAATTTTAAGCTATTCAAGAGTTTTTTATTTAATAATAAGATTTTTTCTTTTGTTTGCAGTGCTTTGTTTTTATACATAGCAGTAAACGGTTTTTTTTTTAATGCAGTACAAAGTGTTAAACATATATTATATATAATTATTTTTCTGGCGCTGGGTTTTTTTTTAATACTATTTGATTATGGTGAAAAATTATTAGAGAGAGCGCTTTTTTTTATTTTATTGGCTGTTGCTCTTATTTGCTTATGCTCATTTTATGACTTTTTTTACTTAGGTGGTAATAGTGTTTTTAGCAGAATGTGGGGTGTTTTAGGTGTCAGTCATCCTATACTCGCTTCATACTATATAGGGCTTTTCTTTATACTTAGCTCTGCTTTATTTGCAGAGCAAAGAAAGTTGTATATGTTGCCTTTTATATTTATATTTACTGCTTTTATATTTTTCTCTCAAAGCAGAGGGGCTTATATTGCTGTTCTTGTTACTTTGATATTTTACGTGATTGTATTTGCTAGGAAAAATAAGTTTGCTATTTGGTCGTCTTTCGCATTTCTTAGTGTTTCTTTTTTTCTAGGTTATATTTTCTTAGATCAGATTATGATCCGAGGCACTTCATCTAGGCCTGAGCTAATTGTTTCTGGATTAACTATGGCTATGGAGAACTTATGGTTCGGTCACGGAATTGATTATAAGTATTTTTTGTATACAGATACTGCTCCTTATGAGTATTATCATGCTCATAATTTGATTTTGCATATATTTATTCGGCTTGGGCTCGTGGGTGTCATTCTTTTTAGTGCTTTATGGCTTTATTGCTTTTATTGTTGCTATAGAAGTAAAGAGTTATTTTTAGCTAAATTTAATCTTTTGTTGATTGTTTTTAGCAGTGTAGCTTTTCAGTTTGATTCGGCATCTCTTATTGCTCAGCCACGACTAGAGTGGTTTGTAGTATGGGTACCCATTTGTATTACAGTTGCTGTAATGGCAGTAAGATTTTTAGATGATTTTAAAGAATCTAATAAATTAAGCGATATAGCATAACCTCAATCTTAAATGGTTTGGATAAAAATGAGCAATAAAACCTTTAGAACTGATATTAATGGACTTCGAGCTATTGCAGTTATTTCTGTTGTTTTTTTTCACTTTAGCTTGCAAGGCTTTGAAGGTGGATTTGTTGGGGTTGATATATTTTTCGTAATATCAGGGTTTTTAATGACTGGTATTATTGTAAAAGGATTAGAAAATAAAAAATTTAGCATTATTGACTTTTACATTGCTCGAGCTAGAAGAATTATTCCTGCGCTTGCCTTATTGTGCTTGGTTTTACTGGTTGTAGGCTGGTTTTTAATAGCGCCTGATGATTACTCAAAACTTGCACGAGAAGCAGATAGAGCGCTACTCTTCCTTTCAAACAATTATTACTATAAAAATTCAGGATATTTTGATACAGAGTCCCATGAAAGAATGCTATTGCATACTTGGACGCTATCTGTTGAATGGCAGTTTTATATTATTTATCCACTAGTTTTAGTTGGATTATCCAAGCTTGGATTGAACAGACTGCCTTATGCGATATGCATTCTTTTTATAGGATCATTTTCTTGGTCTGTTTATAAAAGCTATGTAGATCCGAATTACGCCTTCTACTTACTTCCTTCTCGAGCCTGGGAGATGATGCTCGGTGGTTTGGCTTTTTATTTATCAAGAACTGATTTTTTAGACAGATACAAAAATAATATTTTTTACATAGGGCTTACTTTAATTCTGCTTGCAATATTTGTTTATGATCCGGAAACACGTTGGCCTGGTGTGGCTGCTTTGTTGCCCACTCTTGGAACAGGGCTGGTTATCTATGCAGGAAAAAATAACATTTTTCTGTCTAATATTGTGGCGCAAAAGCTTGGAGATTGGTCTTACTCTATTTACTTATGGCATTGGCCGCTCGTAGTTGCATTAATCCTAGTTGGTATTGATGAGTTTACATGGCTTTCCATAGTACTTATTTTGCTATCAGTTTTTTTAGGCTGGTTATCTTTTTCAATTATAGAAAATCCATTACGCAAGTATTTGTCGAAGAAAAATAATTGGATAACACTTTTAGTTATCCTGATAGCTTTGGCAGTAATATTATTTCCAGCTGAAAAAATTAGAAAGAACAAAGGTTATATAGAGCGTCTTTCGGGTGAAGTATATCGTATATTAAATGCGGCGAATGATCGCTTTGAAGGCATGGATAAATGTCACAATAAACGTAATAAAAACTATCAAGAATGTATTTATGGAGAGGGGCATGTCGGTGTAATTGTTATGGGCGATAGCCATGCTATGTCCTTTTTACCTGCCGTTGTAGAAGCTTACGCAGAGCGAGAACAAAGTGTGCTGGACTTAACGCGCAGTGGCTGTCCAACTTTATTTGGTGTGAACTCAATATATGGGGACGGGTGTAAGGATTTTCTTGCTGAAAGTGTTAAAACTTTAGAAAAGTACAAAGACATACCTATTTACCTATCCAATAGATATTCCGCGTTTTTAGTGGGTGATAACGAGAAAGAATCTAAAACCATGCCGGTTATATACTTTGATAAAGAATATTCTGGAATTGATGAAAGTTATACAAATGAAATAAATTCAAATTATATGAGTAGTATTTGTGCTGTGGCTGAAAATAATCCGGTTTATATGTTTAGACCTGTACCTGAGTTAATTAAGCATGTACCTAAAACTATGGGGCGGTCATTATTATATAAAGGTAAGTTTGTAAGAGTTTCAGTTTCCCGAGAGTATTATGAAAAAAGAAATAGATTGGCTAATAAGCTGATTGATGAATTAGAGCAGCGTTGTGGAATAGTAGCATTAGAGGTTGCAGATTACTTGTGTGATGAAAATCATTGTTATGGTGATATCGATGGTCAACCTATATATTTTGATGATGACCATCTGAATACTAAAGGTGCGAAGCTGTTTTTAGATACTCTTAGGTAATCCCCCCATTTATAACAGGGTTCAAAAGTAGATATCAGGCCACTATGGCCAACTTTTGTTTAGGGGTCATGCCGCCAAGCCCCATATTAGGGCGTTCGTTATTGTAGTGCCAGAGCCATTGA
>Ga0265293_10010435_pt1 | contig 12989 bp, 6 predicted proteins | sample Munlanlewell138R_FD_192505 | JGI IMG/M metagenome (GOLD analysis project Ga0265293, IMG submission 192505) | Leachate microbial communities from a municipal landfill in Southern Ontario, Canada - Leachate well 138R | ecosystem: Engineered > Solid waste > Landfill > Unclassified | place: Canada... | reverse complement strand
ACGGCGGGGAACACCCTGTTTTTCACCACCACGGGGCCAACCAACGTCACCCTGCCGACCAGCGGCACCCTGGCCACCCTTGCGGATATTACCGCTCCTCCCGACCTGTCCGGCTTCCTCCTGAACACCGGCGATGACGCAACGGGCACCTATACGTTCACGTTGGGCGGATCCGACGTGATTTCGATTGACGCCTCAACGGAAGCCCATGATCCCATCCCGGCGTTTTCCTTGAGTTACCAACCCGGTTCGTGGGAATCGTCCATTTCCGCCGCTCTGCGGTCGCAGGTGTATTCCCCGACGGGCGGTTTGGCGGCCTACCAGCTGCTCACTGGCACACATACCACCTTGTATCCAAGTCTCGACGATGACGCAGACAGCTGGATGGCAGGGAACGTCCTGGATCTCGCCGGCGGGGCGGGCGGATCAAACATGTTGAGTGGAACCGTCGTTGATTTCGCCGGCTTTTTAGGCGGAACCGCGTTAATGGACCAAGAGGAAGCGATAGGATTCGTTTCGGTCATCGGCGGGACGCCCAGCGTTGCCGGCACGGGTCAGCATAGTGGCTTTCACGTGAGTTTGAACAACGAAGGAACGGCGTTCGGTTCATTGATGGGCTTGAACGTGAGCGTGGACAACCTGGTGGACGACACGACGGACGTCAGGGGGATTGCGTTGAAGCAGGACAGCGGCGTCGTGGCGGGCACGGGTCTGCACGTGGATGGGAATTGGGACCGCGGCCTGTACATTACCGGCGGGGCGGGCGATCTCCTGTCTTCGGCCGTGTTAATCGACTTCACGCCACCTGGCGGGCTGGATGAAACCGTCATTGTTTCGGATACGCGCATCCATGCTCCTCCTTCCGGCCTGGCTGCCAATATCGCTTTGATCGGATCCAACGTGCTGATGACCGCCCATCCTGAAAGCGACCCGTCGTCCATCCTCATCGGTTCAATGGCGCAAATGGGCGGTGCGTCGGGAGACGGCCAATCGATTGGGTTTGTCGCATACGGAACGGACATGGCGAACGGGTCGGGCTTGAACGGCGTTCCGTTGACGTCCGAAGGACAGTACACCGGGTTTAACGCGTCCTTGGCCGCCAGTCCGTCAAGCAATGACGAAGGTGCTCTCGTTGGCTTGTACGCAGCTTTGTCGAACCTCGGATCCAACCGGTTGCGTGAAATGCGGGGCATGCACGTTGAATTCGACGATGTTGTCGCCGGTGTCGGGGAAGGTGTTTTCGTACGGAATTTAGACGTGGGCGCGAACGCCCAACGGGCCTTTGCCGCGGAAGGACGGTGGGAATACGGCCTGCAGTTGGACGGTGCGTTCGCACAAACCGGCATCTCCGTTTCCAACGCATTCGGCGGGACAGCAACGCCACCCAGCGGCCTCGACATCAATTTGATTTCGAGTGGCGCCACGCCGTTGTCACCGGGCGGCATCGCGGGCACGCACACGAATATCTTCATGCACGAGGACGACAACGCGAATGCCGCGTACGTCGGGCACAACGTGGTCTTGGGGAACACGGTCGACGGGGACGCGTCGTTCTACGGGTTCCGTTTGGCGGCAGACGCGGGAGCCCAAGGAAACGCGGTGGGAAGCACGGGGGACGCCGTGGGCATGCGCCTGTTCATCGACCACGCGCCTCTCTCCGCTTCGTCTGCGGAGGACTTCCTCTTTTACGGTGAATTGGTGAACAGCGGCGACAACTCCGTGGATGCAATGACGGGCCTGTATCTTTCGTTGAACAACGACACCGGGGGGTTCCCGGTGATGACCGGCATGGACGTTCGCTCGCAGAGCGGCGGGACGGGCCTGCTGCTTTCGGGGTGGGACACGGGCATTTCCTCAACTATTTTGTCCGACGGGGTGGGCTTGGTCAGCAACGCCTTGTTTTCGACCACGTCCACGGGTATGGCCCAGGGTTCGGCCATTGTCGCCGGCCGGTTCCAGCTTGACGGCCACTTTGCGGATTACGTCGATGTGAGCGGGTCCACGCCGACGGCCACCGGTGTCGGAACCGTCGTGGAATACCTTGGGGGCGGCGGGGCCGATTACCTCGGAAGCGTCGTCTTGGCGTCGGATGACGCGAACGTCTATGGATTTGAGGGGGCACCCTATGCCGGTGAGGGCCGTTTCGTCGGCTTTACCGCTCTTTTGGAAGGAACGCCGGCCGTGGCGGGAACGGGCAGGCTGACCGGCGTGGACATCAACATGATGAATACGGGGGCCAACTACCTCGAGACCATGATAGGGATGGCCATTGATTTTTCGGAATTGGTCGATGCGCAGACGAATGTGTTGGGGATCGGCATCAAAGGTTCGGAAGGGATCAACGGCGATAACGCGTTGCTCATCGACGGGGGGTGGGACGCCGGGCTGATGTTCTCCGGCGCGGATATTACCACCGACATTACGACGTCGGCCAACCGCAATTTGACCATCACGCCCAACGGAACGGGGCAGGTGGTCGTCGGTTCCAGCATTCTGCCGTCCGCGGACAACGCCTATGATTTGGGCGACCCGGATTTCCGCTGGCGCGACTTGTATCTCGGCCCCGCGTCGTTGCATATCTCCTCCTTTGGGACGGATGGCGCCGGATACATCGATTCGTCCTGGGCCTTGGGTGTTGTGGACGACGACGCCGGCACGTTCCGCCTGCGCAACGCCACCACGGATACCACGGCCCTTTCCGTGGGCACGGAAGGCCACGTGGCCTTCGGCGGCGACATTCTGCCAGCCGTCCCGCCCGGCGGGGACGACATGCTTTCTCGGACGCGAACCGTCATCGCGCCGTCGAGTTTTATACGTGAACGCGTAGCCACGGTCCTCCGATCTAACGGCAGTCCGCTGGTGGCGTACGTGGAGAGCGACGGAACCGACGGATTGTGGCTTGTAGATTGCGGATCCGACGATTGTACGACGCCTGGCGTTCCTGTGGACTACAGCGACGAGGCGGAGGGTATTACGGGGATCGCCATGACGCTTCCTGCCGACAATCGCCCGATCGTGGCGTATAGCACGGGCGGCGGCAGTGTAGAGGTATTCCGTTGCGTGGACGAGGTATGTTCGGATGGCGTTTCGGAGACGATCGTAACGGAGGACAGCGTTTCCGAACGCATTTCCGCCGTAACGGTGCAGGACGGCGAACCGTTATTGATGTTTTGGAACGGGAACGGCGGGGACGGATATTGGACGGCCAAGCGCGTGGCCGCGGGAACGGGCACGGGGTGCAATGGAACCGCGGATTGGACGTGCACGATGGTGTACGCCGCAGCTTGGAGTGACCGCCACCACCTTTCCGTTCGTTCAAACGGTTTGCCGTTGGTCGTTGTGATGAATGATGACGGGACGCAACACGAGGTGTACAGATGCGCGGACCTGACGTGCGCGACGATGGGCGCCCCGGTATTCGCTACGACCTTCGGGTCGGAATTTCCTGCGTACGCGTGGGTGAAGCCAGGGACGGACGACGTCGTCGTCTTGTACCAGGCGAGTCCAGATATGATGAATGGTTCAGAAGGATGGGTGACCTTTGACGTGTTCGATACAGGACTCGGCACACCGTTTTTGAAAGCATCGTCTGGAGGAACCAAATACGTCCGGGAGGTTACCATGGACGCCAACGGACTCCCCCTCTTGGCCGTTGATTCTGACGAGATGATTGGCGGCTCCGGTGTTTTTGTTGTCCGATGCGCGACGTCCACCTGCCTTTCAGGAACCACGACCCAAGCAGAACTGCATAATGGAGGACATTCCAGCAATAGGATATCGATCGTCGTCCGGAACAATGGAATACCCTTGGTCGTGTTTGATGAAAGCAGTATGGATGGGGCCCCACTGGTCGCCATTGCTTGTGTGGACGTGACGTGCGGCGCCGAGCTTGTGTATACGTCGGGTACGTCCATCGGCTCCTCCACCCAGTTCTTCCGCGACGTGTACGCCGCCAACTTCTTCGGCAAGAGCATCACGGTCACCGGCTTCGACGTGGCCGAGGAGTTCTTCACCGAAGATCCTTCGGTTGGCGCGGGAGACCTCGTATCCATGGTGTCCGGCACCACGGTGGGCAAGAGCGAAGGGGAAGGGGATCCCCGCCTCTTCGGCGTGGTTTCCGAGAAACCCGGGTTGTACCTCTCCCATTGGAACGACGATCCCCGCTCCCGCCCCATTGCCGTCGCCGGCCGCGTTCCCGTGAAGGTGAACCTCGAAGGCGGTCCCATCGAGATCGGCGACCACCTCACGTCTTCCTCCGTCCCGGGGGTTGCGAAGAAACTCACCGGTCCCGGCTTCGCCGTGGGCCGCGCGTTGGAGAGCTTCGGCACCAACCTGCCCCCGTTCGATCCCTCCTCCGGCGCTCCCGCCCCCTCCGGCAAGATCCTCCTGTTCGTGTCCTCCGGATACGTCCTCGCCCCCGCTTCCTCCGCGGACGATTCTTCCTCCCACGTCGCCTTCCTCCTTTCCCCCACCTCTCCCGCCACGGCAGAGGACCCCTCCTTCCCCTCCCAAACCCTCTCCTTCCGCGGCAGCACCTGGGACGAAGGAACCTCCTCCTCCGTCTCCTCCCTCGGCATGGATATCCGCCTCGCGGTTGGTTCCGGCGGCGTTCCTCTTCTCCCACCCTCCGGTTCCCCCATCCCCGACACCGACACCCCCTCCGCATACCGCCTCTCCTTCACCAACAAGCAGGATGCCGAGATCGCCTTCCTCACCTCCCAGGGAGACCTCGTCCTCTCCGGACGGCTGTATCCCTCTGACCGCTCCGCCTCCCCCCAGACCTCCCGGTACGTATACTATGACTCCTCCGACGGTCCCGGCGGCGACTTCATGCGCACCAACGCCTCCGGCTGGGGAACCGGTTCCCTCGACTTCGCCGAGATGTTCCCCTCCACCCAGTCCCTGCGCCCCGGAGAACTCGTGATCGTCGACCAGACCAACACCGAACACGTCTCCCGTTCCACCGCCCCGTACCAGCCCACCCTGCTCGGCATCGTTTCCACCCGTCCCGGCTTCCTGGCGGGAGAGAACAAACCCAACCACCATCCCGTCGCCCTCAAGGGTCGCGTTCCCACCCTCGTCACCAACGAGAACGGCCCCATCGAGATCGGCGACCCCCTCACCTCCTCCTCCACCCCCGGGTATGCCATGAAGGCCACCGCCGAAGGCCAGATCGTCGGATACGCCCTGGAACCGTCCAACACATCCACCGGCACCGTCATCGCCTTCGTGAACCTCACCCACTGGAGTCCCACTGACACCCAATCCCACGCCTTCTCCTCCCCCGTCCCCGGCTCCCATTCCTCCGCCTCCTCCTTCGGCGCCGGTTCCTCCCCCTCCTTCAAGAAGCTCTCCATGGACGGCGACCTCTTCTTGAACGCCCACGCCATCATCAACGTCCGCCGCATCAGCGGCATCGCCGACCGCTGGAGCGTCGAAGAAGACGGCACCTTCCTCACCAATTCTTCATACCGCACCGTCATCAACAGCTACGCCAACCAAGACGTCCACACCACCTCCGTCCTCTCCCGCCAGCACATCGTCACCCTCTCGGGCACCGCCGAACTGCACAACGGCACCGCCCACGTCTCCTTCGCCGACGTGGACCCCTGGTTTGATGATGTGATTTCGACCATGGAACCGATCCGCGTGTCCGTCACCCCGCACCTGCCGGTGCTGGTGGGCGTGACGGAGCGTTCGCACAACGGCTTTACCGTGGTGGCCGACGGCGGCGGGTTGCAGGACGTGCGTTTTGACTGGTTCGTCGAAGCGATACGGAAGGACAGCGAGCCGCTCCCCCCGCCCGACGGCGCCTTCATCCCCTCCGACGACCCGCCCGCGGACATCCCGGAGGACGAACCTCAAGAAGAACCGCCCGCCGAACACGAACCAACCGATCCGTCTGACGACCCTCCCTTGTCCGATTCCCCCGCGGAAGAGGAACCCGCGGACGGACCGGAAGCAGAGGATCCCGCCCCCTCCGACGAAGAGGAAGCACCGGAGCAGGACGCCGCGCCTGAACCGGACGAACAAGAGGAAGAACAAGAAGAATCGGCAGAAGAAGATGCTTCCTGAGGAAAAACGGCGCATTCGCGCCGTTTTTTCGTCCGCGGTATAATCGGGTCATTCTTCCACCACCCATGCCTATGTCCTTCTCGCAGCTGTTCCGTTCCCCGGCGTCTTTGGAACGCCTTGCCCGCGGCCTCGTCTATGCCTTGGTGTTCGCCACGCCGCTGTTTTTCCTGCCGCTGACCGTGGACGTGCTGGAACTCAACAAGCAGACCGTGTTGGTCCTGCTGACGTTGACGGCCACGCTCGCCTGGTTCGCGTCCATGCACGTGTCCCGCACGGTGGCGTTCCGCCGGGGATGGTTGAACGTCGTGCCGGTCGTCGCGGTGGGGGTGTTCGCCCTGGCGGCGGTGTTTTCGGCCGCGCCGTACCTGTCGTTTATCGGCAGCATGGGGCAGCAGTATGCCAGCGTTCTGTCCGTCCTGTGCTATGCGGCGGTGTTTTACCTGGCGGCCAACCTCTTTGACCAGCCGGCCCGGCAGACGGGCGTCTACCTCGCCTTGTTCTCCGCGGCGTTGGTGGCGGGAGCGGCGGGGGTGCTGTCCTTGTTCGGCGTGAACGTGCCGTTGCTCGGCACGGCGGCCTACAACACGGTGGGAACGCCCAACGCCTTGGGCGTGTTCCTGGCCGTTATGACCGTGGCGGCGAACGCCTGGTGGGTGGTGGCGCGCGGGACGTCGCCCTTGGGCAAGGGCCGCGCGGGCGCCGTGATCCGCGTGCTTGCCGTGCTGGTGTCGCTGACGTCCTTGTTCTATCTTATCGCCTTGGATTACTGGGTGTTGTGGACGGTGCTCTTGGCCGGGCTGCTCGCCTTGTTCGGCTTCGTGCTGGCCCGCCCGTCCGACGTGCCGGACGTCGGCCGCCTCACCTTGCCGTTCCTGCTGACGGCGTTCGCCCTGTTGTTCCTGTTCTGGTTCCCCAGCCCGTTCCACTTGCGCGTACCGATGGAAATCGCCCCCAACCATCGCGCGAGCTGGCAGATCGCAGTGGAAACGGCCAAACAAGCGCCGTTGCTTGGCAGCGGGCCGGGTACCTTCGCGTTCGATTATGTGCGCCTGCGGCCGTTGGAAATGAACCAAACCGCGTTCTGGAACGTGCGCTTCGACCGGCCCGCGTCGTTCTTCCTGCTCTTGCCTGGGACGGTCGGCGTGTTGGGAACCGTCGCGTGGCTGGCGTTCGTCGTGGCGGTGCTCGTGGCCGCCGCCGGACGGGTGCTGCGCGGCCGTACGGAGGAAAGTTCCCAGGTGTTGGTGGCGGGGACAGCGTGGATCGCCCTGCTTGCGGCGTCGTTCCTCTATAGTTTCAACATCACCCTGCTGCTGCTGTTCTTCCTGCTTGCCGGCCTCATCGCGTCCCAGACCCTGGGCGCGCCGGTGCCAAAGAAGTTCGGCCAGTCGCCCCGGCTCGGCCTGATGCTGTCCTTCGGCTTCATCCTCGTGTCCGTGGCGGCGGTGACGGTCATGTTCGTGAGCGGCCAGCGGTATGCGGCGGATCTGGCCTTCGCCCGCGCCATCCGCGCGGACCGCCAACGCGCCCCGCTTACGGACGTCATCCGGCAGCTGGACCGTGCGGCCACCTTCAACCGTTTTGACGACGTTTATTACCGCAACCTGGCCCAGGCGTTGTTGCTCAAGACGGCGGAAGACATCGCCGCCATCCAAGATCTCCCGTCCCTGCGGCCCGAGGACGCCCAGCGCATCCGGGCGCTCACGGCCGCCAGCGTGAACGCCGCCGTGCGGGCCACCGAACTGTCGCCGCGCAACGCCCAGAACTGGGCCGTGCGCGGGGCGCTGTACCGGGAATTGGTGTCCTTGGTGCCGGGTGCCGGGGATTTCGCCGTGGCGTCCTTGTCCGAGGCCGTGCGGTTGGAGCCGAACAACCCCGCCGCCGTCACGGAGCTGGGCCGCGCGCACCTGGCCATCGCTGAGTGGGAGCGCCAGTTGGCGGAAACGCCGGACGAAGCGGCGGCCGCGGAGGCGCGGCAGCGGGCGGACGAGCAGTACGCGTCGGCCATCCGGCAGTTCGAACGCGCCACGGAACTGAAGGCTGATTATTCCCCCGCCCATTACCAATTGGCCATCGTGTACGAACGCCAGGGCGAGCTGGACGAAGCCATCGGCAAGATGGAAAGCGTGGCCCGCTACAACCAGACGGACGTGGGCGTGGCCTTCCAGCTGGGCATGTTGTACCTGCGCCGTGCGGGAGACGACGACGCCGTTCGCGCGCAAGCCGCCTTCGAATACGCCGTGCAACTGGCGCCGGCCTTCAGCAACGCCCGCTGGTTCCTCGCCACGATTTACGAGCAACAAGACAAGGTCGACCAGGCCGTGGAACAGATCCAGAAGGTCGCCGAACTCAACCCCGGCAACGAGCTGGTGCAGACCCGCTTGGAACGCCTCCGGCAGGGAACCACCAGTCCGGCCATCCCGCCCACCGTGGAAGAAGGCGACCGCGCCGCCACCGAAGTGCCGGAAGGCCAGCCGGTGCTCTAGCGCGAAAAACGGCCCCGCGGGGCCGTTTTTCATTGGGGCGGCCGCGTGTGATATACTCATGCCCGCACAGGCTCGTGCCGTCCGATGGAATATGCGCGGACGATGGGCAACGTTTTTCCTTGGTCTTTGACAACATAACGGGAGCCGCACCACCGGGCGCGTTCGACCGCGGCTTCCGACCCGTCACTGAGACAAAATTCCCCAAGGAGCCCGCCATGCGTGCTAACCGCGTCACCACTCTTTCTTTCATCGATTCCACACCGTTTCACATGGGGTACGGGGGGTGCAAAGCCCCCAGCAAGCCTCTGCCCCTGTATGCGCCTTCGCCGTATCACCGGCACTGGCGCTCCCTGCCGAAACGGCGGGAAGACATGACGGAAGGTCACGGAAGCACCGGGGTGGTTTGAGCCGCCGCCCCACCCGCACGTCCCCACTCCGGCTGTACGCCGCCGGAGTGGGTCTTTTTATTTCACAGCAAAAAACACCCGTTCAAAGACGGGTGTTTTTGGTGGACCGTGTGGGATTCGAACCCACGACCTTCTCCATGCCATGGAGACGCGCTACCAACTGCGCCAACGGCCCTCGTGCGTCAGCACTCTAGCAATGATGGTCAATTCTGTAAAGATATCGGCGCTGAAGTAGTCAATACGGCACACGCCCTTATATGCCGGGTTCTTTACCGGTTTCCCCGCGGTTCTTTGATCCACGCGGGTTTTATAGAACTGGGTACGGGGGATGTTCGTGGTTTTCGACCAAAAGCGTTCAAGGGTTTCGGCATGTTGGCCGGAACGGCATTGGACCGTGCAACGAAAACGATCTTCACGCACGGCATAACATTGTCGAAGCAACCGGAGAAACAGGCAAATAATCCCCGGATCCGAATTTCCAAACATGAGCGCGCCTTTTCGATTTTTCCCTCCTTCGGCCAGGTAAAGCAGGGCAAGGGCGATCTTTGCCGTGTTCGCGTCATCCAGCGCGTTTGCCAATGGTTGAAAACGTGCGGTGAGGATACGGTGTTTTTGGTCCCGTGCCTTCCGTTTTTTCGCGGACGCCAGGAGGCGGGCGCGGGCCAGATGTTCCCTCTGTTTTTCACTGATCGGGCGCATGGGAAAATCTTAACATGGACTTTTTCGTTCCGCATCCGTATATTCCTATCTATTCGCCACCTTTGCTTTCCTCCTTATATGCTCCAAGCCGGTATCGTCGGCCTCCCGAACGTCGGGAAGTCCACCCTCTTCAAGACGCTGACCAAAAAGCAGGTGCCCTGCGAGAATTTTCCGTTCTGCACTATCGAACCCAACGTAGGCATCGTGGAAGTGCCGGACGAGCGCCTGGGACTTTTGGCCGCGAAATCCGGCGCCGCGAAGATCATTCCGGCCGCGGTGGAGTTCGTGGACATTGCCGGGATCGTGAAGGGGGCGCACAAGGGGGAAGGGCTGGGCAACAAGTTCCTGGCCAACATCCGCGAGACGGACATGATCGTGCACGTGGTGCGCGCCTTCGCTGACGGGGACGTCCACCACGTGGACGGCGGGGTGGACCCGGCTCGGGACGTCGAGACCATTGAAATCGAACTGGCCATGGCGGACTTGGACGTCGTGCAGAAGCGCCAGACCAACGTCACGGGCAAGATGCGCGCGGGCCGCACCAAGGAATTGGAACGGGAAGACGCGCTGCTGGCGCGCCTGTTCGCCGCGTTGGAGCAGGGAAAAATGGCCAACACCGTGGCCGTGGAAGATGAAGATCTTCCTTTGCTCAAACAGCTCAACCTGCTCACCGCCAAGCCCATCCTCTACGTGGTGAATGTGGACGAGGCCTCCGCCGCCGACCCGGCCTGGCAGAGCCCCTTGGGTCCCGACCGCCTTGCCTTGCCGCTGTCCGTGAAGGTGGAAAGCGAAATCATGCAGATGGAACCGGCCGAGCAGGTGGAATTCCTCGCCGCGCTTGGGCTCAAGCAAAGCGGCTTGGACCGCATGATCGCCAAGGCCTACGAACTGCTGGGCCTCCTCACGTATTTCACCAGTGGGGAAAAGGAAACGCGCGCGTGGACCATTCCGCGTGGCACCAAGGCCCCGCAGGCCGCGGGCGTGATCCACACGGATTTTGAAAAGGCCTTCATCCGCGCCGAGGTCATCCATTGGAAGGATTTCGTGGAACTGGGCGAAGCGGGCGCACGCGACGCCGGCAAGCTCCGCATCGAAGGGAAGGACTACGTGATGCAGGACGGCGACGTGTGCCACTTCCGCGTGGGCGCATAACAAAAAACCGGCCCCTTGGTGAGGCCGGTTTTGTTTATTCCAGGATGATGATTTCGCGCGAGACGATGGCGTCGGGGCGGCGGTACAGCAGGCCGCCGTTGGGCGTGCGTTCCTTGAGCGCCGGCGGGGCGGAATCCGGCAGGGGCGGACGCACGGTGAAGCCGGTTTCCTCGAAGAGCGGCCGGAGCGGCATGAACAGGCGGTGTTCCACGGTTTCAAATACCGGGAAGGACACCACGCAGGCGCCGCCGGGGCGCAACAGGCGGCGGATGGAGGCGAAGGCGCGGGTGTACAGGCGCAGCAGTTCCGCCACGGTGCGGCCCGCTTCCGCGGCCGTCGGCTTTTTGGTGCGCGGCGGGCCCAGGTACGGTTCGGTGACCACGGCGTCGAAGGGGCCGGGCAAACGATCCGCGATGTTCGAGGCGTCGCCTTGGACGATTTCCGCTTCCTGCCCGCTCCACACCAGGTTCTTCTTGGTGTCGGCCACGGCCTTGGCTTCGATGTCGTTTCCCGCCAGGCGTTCAAAGCCGAGCAGGCCCGCTTCCATCAGCACCGTACCGGAGCCGCAGAACGGGTCGAGCAGGGAAGCGCCCGTCGGTTCCACGCCCGCCAGGTTTACCATCATCCGAGAGAGTTTGGGCGGCAGCATGCCGCTCTTGGCGTCCGCGGCCGGGCGGCCGTAATCGCGGCGACCCCATTCCTTGTAGTTCTGCACGGCCTCCGTGCGGCCGAGGAAGATGCGGTCCGCGCCGGCGATCAGCGCCCAGTCCCCGCCCGTTTCCAACAGGCCGTTTTCAATGACGATCACGGCGGAGAGGTCCCGTTCCTTGCTGTCCACGTACCGGACGGGTCGCCCCAGTTCCTTCAACCGTTTTTTCAATTCCAGGCCGATGCGCTGGCGGTCGCGGGCGATTTGCGCCGCCATCCCTTTGTTTTCCAGCGCGTAGACGGACAGGCCGAAGGAAATCTTGCCTTCCGTGTTTTCCGCAGCCGTTTGGATGAGCGGCCACAGCGCGTCCACGGCCGCCTGCACGTTGTACCGGGCCAGTTCTCCGACGACGGTGCCGGTTTTCACGATGCCGCCCAGGCGTTCCTGCAATTCCTCGGGGTCGCGGGTCGTTTCAATGAGAAAGGCCTCCGCGGCGGCCTGCGCGTAATCCGCCGGGCCGGTGGGGCCGAGAACGGCGGCGAGTTCGGCGAGGGAAAGCGACGGGTGGGAGCCGGGGATGAAGAAACGCATATCGCAGGGAGTATAGCGGTCCGGAGTCGTTTTTGTCATATTTTGCGTTCCCTTGACGCCGCCTTTCGTTTGCTTTAGCATGCGTTTCCCTTGCCGCCCGCCCGCAATCCAACTTTTCCGGCAAGGTAGGAGAACCCGCGTGAGTACACGCACGTTGAAGTCGTTCGCTGCCGTTGTGGTTTTGGGACCCCCGTTGTTGGGGGTTGCGGTGGCGGTGTGTTGTCCGCCGCCGTTGCGTCTGTCGTCGGCTGTCGCCTTCGCGCCGCCCGCCGCCTTGTCGCGTCCCGTCCTGGATGACGACGCCCTCGTGGTTGTCGTCAGACGGGTGGTGTCGGACGAAACGCTGTCCGATCCGCTCGTTGAGCGCCCCGACGTCCGGGTGCCGAACGAGCGGGGGTGGAAGGTCATCGACGCCATCTGGTCCGATACGGGCCTGACGCCCACGGAAGCCATCGCGCGCGACGAGCGTGTGTTCCGGCTCTGCGGGCAGGTGCAGGAACGCCGTTCCCGCCCCGGCGCCCGCGCCGCCATCTTGAGCGCCTACCACATCTCCGGGTAGCCGCTTCCGCCCTGACGGGCTTCCATCCTCGCGTGGAAGTCCGTCTTTTTCTTTTTCCCAGCCCGCTTGACCGTTTCCCGCATTTTCGCTAAGGTGAGCGGGCTAATCCAATCTGTCCACGGCCTCGTTTAACAAGAGGTCCCCCGCACGAAGCGGGGCAGAATGCTATGATCTACGAGTTGTTTTACCTCGTCCCGACCAGCTACACCGATGCGGAAGTCTCCGGCATCATGGAGAAGGTCTCCGGGATGATCACCAAGGCGGGCGGCAGCGTCAGCCGTCACGAAATGCTGGCCCGCATGAAGCTGGCCTATCCGGTGAAGCGCCAGCGCCACGGCGTGTACGTGCTCGCCCACCTCACGGTCGAGCCG
>Ga0265293_10010434_pt1 | contig 12989 bp, 27 predicted proteins | sample Munlanlewell138R_FD_192505 | JGI IMG/M metagenome (GOLD analysis project Ga0265293, IMG submission 192505) | Leachate microbial communities from a municipal landfill in Southern Ontario, Canada - Leachate well 138R | ecosystem: Engineered > Solid waste > Landfill > Unclassified | place: Canada... | reverse complement strand
TGGGTGGCATATCATACTCCTATCTCGTTCTCTAATTGAGACAATTCCTCTTGATTGACTTCTGGCATGCCTTTCATCTGCTGTGCGAGCATTCTGCTAATTGCTCTATCCGCAGGCGCAGCCCAAGCTGTTTCAAACTCCGTCTGTATTTCTATAAACGAAGCTTTTGCTTTAATAAAAGCATCTATCGCATCTCTGATTGTTATCACATTTCACCTTCCTGAATACCTTGCGGTTCACCATTGGCTGAAGTTGGCTTCATGTTAGGCCGGCTGGCAGGGATAGCGCCCTTGCCTACTACTGGTGGCATTCCACCCATCGCTGGGTCAAACTGAATGTCTTGTGGCATACCACCTGGGGGCATTGCGCCCTGTGGCATACCTTGTGGCATAGGTGGCTGTTGCATCATTTGTTGTTGCTGTGCCATCTGTTGTTGCTGTGCCATCTGTTGAGCCATCTGCTGTTGTATCTGCAGCTCTATCTCTTGTCGCATAGCGCCAGTGAAATATTCTTCAATACGCATATCAGCAAAGCGCTCTTCAACAATCTTCTTAGTCATATCATCAGACTGCCCGATACCGAGAATGTTCTCTCTAATCCATTCGTCAGAAACAAAGCTGTTCTGTTTCATAATCGCTGCCACGTTAGCCATCTGCAGTTTATCCTGTGGCAAGTCGGCTTCCAGCTTCACATCAATAATAAGGTCGTCAGGGATCTCAGCCGTCTTTATTTGTTCAAGACCGTGTTCTGAAAGGTAAGTGCGTTTGGTCGGGTTGTCTTTCATTAGAGCAAACATCGTTTCAAATGCCTGCCCAATGCCAGCACCACCGCAGCGCTGGGGTGCAATCAATGGCAAGCGCCCAGACTGCGATAACAGGGCAATGGTAGAAAAGGCGGCATTGCCAGGGTTTCCACCACCAAGCGCCTGCTTATACATAGTGGATTCTTCTATCTGCTGGTCGAGCATCTGCTTACTAAACATAATGTCCTGATTGATTACTTCACGTTTCATAGGACCGAACTTGTCGCCTGGGTTCAGATGTAATACGCCACCTGCCACAGAAAAGTCAGGAACTATCTCGCTGTCCTGCTCGCCCTTCTCGTGCACAAAAGCCGGCTGCATAGCGTAGGCAAACAGGTTGGTGAAGTTGAGCGTGTTGATTAGGTTCAACCGCTCCCACATCTCGGACTTCTGAACACCATACAGGAAAGACTGTGATTTCAGCTCAGGGTCTTTTTCAAACGCTACACCCTCAGCAGACTGCACTACAATCGGAATAATCGGCAAGCCGTGCTCTCCATTGTTATCTGCACCTATAAACGGTATGTCCTCAGCGTCAATCCAGGTGAAGTGGTGCTCTAAACTCCAATACTCTTTGTAGGTGACAACCTCTGTGGCTTTCTTAGTAGCGTAGCTTTCGCGGTCTCCAAACATAGAGCGGATATTGCCATATGTCGTTTCAGTCTGCCGGTAGTAAGCGGTCAAGCCATAAGCATCAAACTGAGCGCTGCCAGTCTTTGGGTCTATGGGGGTGAAAAGAAACGGCGTGTACTTAGCAATACGCTCATACCTTGCCAGGGTAGCTTTATTGGTCATCCCATTGCGGTAGTGCTCCAGAAGGTCAGTCGTGTCGGTAACAGCCAGGTGAAATTGACCATAGCGCAAGAGAGCGTTAGTCAAGTCATAATGCACAGGTTTTTGTAGAAGTCTGCCAGAGTGATACCAGACGGCTTTACAAATCTTCTCAATGTTCTCAGCCATTGCTATAGACTGGGCACTGTTCTTATCGTGGGGCACATTTATCTGTGGGTCAGTAGAGGTTAGGATTCTAACAGCTCCCATAAACTGGTTGCGGACCGAAGGTGAGATAGTGACCTTGACGTTCTGAACGTCAGGTTGCCCGCTCCACTTCATATTTATCATCTCATCAATCTTCTTATGGATAGCCCTTGCAGATGAGTGAGTTGCATACAACTCCTCGCCGTGGTCTTTAGCGTTTTTGAAAGCGTCTATGTTGATAGCCATTATACCCTCGTCAGTTTAGCAAACGGTGAAGTTGTTTGCGTTATTGGTGTTTTCCTCTTGTAATCGCCTACAGAAGTAAGCAAATACTTAAGGGCATCGTAAGCATGGTCTTCCGCTCTGGTGTCTACATCCTCTGGATTGTTCTTATCATAAACCAGGTGAGACAATTGTTTAATAATATTAGTGCAATTCTCAAAAAACACAATACCTGGCATCCCATCTTCCATCGGTTGTAACAAGCGGTCAACCTGCCTTTTCCCTTGAATACGGTTATTGTTTCCTTTCCTGAGAAACAAGCCGTTCTCTGCGTATATTTTACTACTTGATGTAACTTCACGCTGAGTCTTTCTAACCCACATAGCAGGGTCGGCATACTTCACAGCTCTGCGTTCCTCTGGGTCTGAATAGTCCAGAATCAAACGAGCCTGCTGCTGGTCTGTGAGTTCAGTCTTATAAATCTCTTTATAGATATAAATACGTCCATTATCGGGATTGCGTGCGCCAAACAAACAGCAAAATGGTGCTGCGTATCCGCTATCTATGCCTATAATGCGTGACCAATGCTCTGGAATGTAGAAAGGCTCGATAACGTGGGTCTCTTTCTTGAAAGATTTGAAGGCAAGCCCCTTAAACAAGTTCCATTCGCCGTCTACCCACGCTTTTTTGAGGTCTGGTGGCAAAGAATTTAGCATTTGGTAGTAATTCTCGTCTAAATAGGGGTTATCCCCTGGTTTTGAAGGCACAAAATGGAATTGATTAGCCATATTCTGCATTTCTGGCGGATATTCCTTCTCAATGAAGTAGTTATATACCCATTCGTTGCCAATACCGTCAGGGTTAGAGCCTGCAAAGAAGGGGGTGTGGCTGATACCCGCCCATCTGAGCGATCCGAGCAGGGTATTGAATACGTCTATCTGATTTTCAGTCAGCTCATCCACAAAAATAGCAGCAAACTCAGCGCTTTTATACTTAGAAGTGTCATCCAGGTTCTTCAAAGTGATAGCGCCACCACCAAACTTGTTGTCTATGTAGAAAGCGAGACCGTGTTCTCTGCTTTCTTTGAGCGTACCGAGCCAATCTGGGAACTCTGCGCCTATCTTTGCTATCTGGCGCTCTTGTAAATCAGTATAAGTGCGAGAGAACAGCCCTGTCGTGACGTTTCTTATCCCCTTTGAAGCCCAGTATAAATGCAAAGAGGCAAGTGACCACCTGCCCCATCTTGATTTACCACCACCACGAGCACCGCCATATAACAAAAACTTATATTTATGGATAGCTTTGTAGGCTTCTAACTGCTTTGGCGTGAAGCCTACAATTTCACTCCACTGGACCAGCTCATTCTTCATCTGGCTCAAAGTCTTTGCTCATAAAAACGCCCTTGATGTCGTTCACTTCCATTTGCTGAACAGGCGGCTCAATGTAGCGCAAAAGCTTGGTGACGTGCTCAATCCACCCATCGGCATCATACGTGAAGATTTTGCCTTTTATCAGCTCTCCAGTGTCGGGGTCACGTCTGTCAGGCAGCTTTACTTCTCCAGTTGTTAACAGCTGAATAAGCGCTTCAGCCAGGATAATGCGCCGTTCTACCAGCGTAACACCTTCCTCTGGCAGCTCTACCTTGATTTGCTTGCTCAAACGACCTGTGACAAGGTCAGCAATCTTCGCACCTCTTGACTTGGGGTTGTATTCTGTTTCTTGTTTCATAGGTTAATCCTCCTCAACAATTTTATTATACAGTATTATTATCTGTTTTGTAGAACCCCTTGCCTTTGAATATCACTGGTGTATCATTCCAGGACCTGTGCATCTTCACTTTGCAGCGCTCACACTCTGGCGCTGCTGTCTCATCCACCTCATAGCTGCGGACTTGTACCTTTTCCCTGCTGCACTTCGGACATCTATATACGTATGTTGGCATCTGTTTTCTCCAGTTGTTATTATAACTTCAAATCCGCCTAATTGTTATTATAAGCGAAAGCCCCACCCTGTCTCTTCGTGTAGTAACGGTTGAGGACACTGGTGGGGCTGGCAAAAGGAGCATCTATATTGTACTACACTTCTTTATCTTCTTCTTCTACTTTCCCATTCTTTTTGTATAATTCGTCTTTCTCTACAAAGTCTCTCAACCACTTCCTCTGTATGGGCGTTCTTCCCTTCAACGCCCTCTCCCTTACTTTGTCAAATCCAAACTTGTCTATGCTCTTTGGGTATCTGTGCTTTATCTTCTGCATTGTCGCATTATTATCTAATAACCCCTCATAATACGGATTGTTCGTCATCCCTACTAATAACGCCACTACCGCCATCTCTATAATAGACCCCTGCGTCATCCCAGTTAACTCTACTAACCGTATCATCGCCTTTACTGCTTCTGGACTTATTTTGTGATGTACGTCTATCTTCTCTGGATTTATCTTGCTCCATAAGTCCGCTCGCCTGTTGTTCCTCTTCGGTACTATGTCTATCTTTGTGTTATCCATTTGTATCTTACAACCTTTCCTTTTAAGCCACTAAAGTTTCCGTGATGGTATATCCTGCTTTCTCTCTTCTCTTTCTGTACATGCCCCCCCTCTTGTTCGTTGTGCCACCGTTGCTTCCGTAATCATCGGCACGCTTCCCCACATAACGCCATAACGCCATAACGCCATAACGCCGTCACGCACACCACGCCAGCCCGCAAGCTATCAGCCATCACGCCATCACCCTTGCACCAGCTGCACGCACAACACCCAACGCCATACAGTACAGTACACTGCACATTATACCAGCTATCACAATGCCAACAACCTAACAACACCAGAACACCCCAAAGTAATCAAGCCGACATTTTACCTAAAGACGGACACCCAAAACCACCCCGCCACGCCTTGAAACCTTATACAAAGCTTACTAATACTTAAGTACTATATGCCACTAATACCCCTAAATTCAAAAAATAGTACTTTTGTACTATTGTAATTATAGTAGCCGCGCCTATACTAAAAGCATAAAGAGAAACATCAGCACATTGAAAACCGAATAGCAAGACCAGCAAGACCCGAACCCCCTCAACCCCTTAGCATAGAAAGGTTAACAAAATGAACAACGATACCTACATCTCAGCAGCCTTAAAAGCACAAGAGCTCAAAGTATACCGTCAGTACATATACTCCCAGATTGACACGATAAGCGCCCAAATTGACATTAGAGAGAAACTAAGCCAGTGGCACATTATCAAGTATATGAAAGCCCAAAGAGACCTACTCATTGACCAAGCAGAAGAAATCTACAACGAATTATCAGCCTTAGAGTCCCAGATTTTAAGCTACTTAGAAAGCCACAACAGTTAACACCCACCCACCCAGACCCGCCCCCGGTCGGTAATAATAACCGGGAGAAAGCCCGAACCATGAAACACACTTTAAACCACTACGAGATCGTAAACGCTTTATTCAATGACGAGAATGCATGTTGGACACGCCAGGGTGCACACGCATTGGCGGATGCCCTTGAGGAATATGAGGAATCAACCGGGGAAGAATTGGAATTCGATATCGTTGCAATTCGATGCGATTGGAACGAAGACACCGCCGAGGAACTAATCAGTAATTACGGACAGAACCCAGGCGACACCCTCGAGGACGTTATTCAGTACGTCGAAGATAATACTATTCTTATTATCGTAGACAACCACCCGAACACCTACTTATATCAAGCATTCTAAACCAGATCAGACCCGCCCGCCTGGAGGCATTGTATCCAGGCAGAAAGGTATCACAATGACACAGCCCGCCCGCTACATCCTTGACAACACCTTAACCGCCACCTACAAAGCAGACACCCGCCCAAAAGTGGCAACGCCCGAAGAACTGATTAAAATCATAGACCCTGAAATAGTAGAATCACGACAAGAACGATTTTATACAGTGGCATTGAATTATCAATTACGATTAATCAGCGTCACGCTTAATTACATCGGAACAAATTCGGAAATACGCATCGATATCAAAGACATTTTACGCCCAGCATTACAGAGCGAAGCCGATTTTATAATAGTCTTCCACAATCACCCTGGAGGAGACCCCGCACCCAGCCCGCAAGATGAAAGCCTAACTACAAGCTTAATCAACGCCTGCAAATTGTTAGACTTGCCATTACTTGACCATGTAGTCATCAGCCATAACGGCTACCAATCAATCAGACGCAACAAACCCCACTTATGGAACGCATAAACCCAGCATCAAGAAAGGAAACCCGGCCATGACCGCCCCACTCAACCCAGTACTTAGGACCGCCATTGAAAACATCATTGACAACATCACAGACACGGAAAACAACACCCAAGGCGCCCTCAATTACAGCAACGCCCTGCCACTTGACACGGAAGAACTAACAGAAGCCCTTAGAACGGCAAAAGAAGCCCTAAAAACCGCCCGCCTAATAGCTGAAGACCTAATCACAGCCCGCCACCTTGACCAACGTTAGAAAGAAAGGAAATCAGACCATGAGAGCACAACCGAAACACGAAATGACAATCAAAGCATACAACCGCAGAACCCCATCAGGGAACAAAGCGAGAACAGACATAGAACTTAAAGCCACGGATGATTTTACCGTTATGAGGCGATTTTACTCAACCGCACCAGGAACACACGGGACGTTAACCCTTGAACTACTTGACTGGAGGCATTCTGGCTACTTATTTTACGCCCCCGAAAATGACTTTATACTCTTTGGAAAAGAAAAACCAATAACAAACGCATAACCAACCACCAGCCCCGCCTGCAGGCATTGTATGCAGGCAGAAAGGATTATCGAAATGAACAACCAGTTAGAGGAAGCCCTAAACAAACCCCGTAATTATGGCATAGGAAGAATAACAACATTGAAGCTTTACTTGCCAGTATTTAACCCAGAGATTAAGAGAACCTACATCGAGAACCACACCGCAAAGCGCGTACACCTCGAATATAAAAAGACCAAGGACAAGTACGAGTATTACATTTGGAAAGGCAACAGAGGACTTGAAATTCCAAAGATCGTATATGACAGCCTCGACTTGCCAGAGGAAATTGTAGACAACAGGTTCGATTAAAGATTATCGAACCAACCAACCGCCCGCCGGGAGGCCACCCATCCCGGCAGAAAGGATTATCGAAATGACCACGAAAGATTATCACAAAGAACTTAGAAGATTATGGAAAATATCGGACAAAGCCGAACATGCTTACTTACACGGCAACAACGCAGGCGACATTGCAAAAGCAACAGCCGACTACATCCAAGCACAAGAGAAAATCAAACTGCTAAACCAGAAATACAAGGAAGCAAAGTCGGAAAAGAAAGGAAGCTAAACCATGAAGCACATCACCTTGACCAACAGACAATATAAGACCGCGATCAGATTATCGAACCAGCTTGACGACATTGCTCAGGAAATAGACGACTTGACGGAATCAATCAAGCTTGACCATATGGACGATCCCAGCAACGTAGAGATTATCGCATTGGAACAAGCCCTTGACCACGCCACCAGAGCCATTCACAAATTCAATTGGATTAAACGACCCTACTAAGAAAGGATTATCGAAATGAAAACCACCCTTGCAGACCTACTAAAACAGGAAGCACAAAAGGTAAATAACGGATTCTGTTACTCTACCTACCCCTACCCTTGCTTTATCGAAGAAGCACTATCACACGCCCGCCACTACCAGTCACCAGGTAAACCAACCATAACCCACACAGACGATGGCAAGTTAATCAAAACAGTAATCAGCATACCGCCAATGAAAGGAAGCTATAAACGCAAGCCCTATAACATCACCTTGTACTGGATGAGATAGAACTAATAAGATTATCGAACCTTAGCGCCCGCCTGGAGGCATTGTATCCAGGCAGAAAAGGAAACGAAATGAAACTAATGACAGCAACAACACAGAATGTAATCAACCAGTACGGCAAGGAATTAAACTTTGCTACCGCCGTCAACCTAATGGACGACGATATCCGAGAGCAGCTGCACAACGAGCTGGCACCTTGCACTAACCAGGTTTTTTTCGACGCTTATGTTAGTGCGCACGCGGAACAGTTTGGCGCGGATTGGATACTTGACGACCCAAACCCAGTTTGGTAATTAGAAAAGAAGCAAGAAAGGAACAACAATGAAACACACCGAACAAGACTTAAAAGAATTGCATGACAGAATTACAGCAGTGCAAGAAACAGAAGGACAAAGCGAACTGTTTTGGGAACTCATCGGACAGTATCACGCTGTTAGTGAAGCCTTGAAACCTTATGTAATAAATAACCGTGAGATTATCGAAGCGAACATTGACAACTACATCAGCTTGAAAGGTCATGGCATAATGGATGGCTTGAAGGTCCATTGCAAACGTGACTTGCATAAAATCATAGGTTATGACAGCGAAGGCAATCTGGTGTTGCATAGATACCAAGAGAAACGGAACGCCTATCTGCCACCACGCGCACAAGACCAGGAATATAAAATCTATACGGCAGAAGAATATAAACAACTACCATCTAACTACTAACAGAAAGGCATCAAAATGATACCGCTCATTGACTTCTTACTTTACATACTATGCTTTACCGCAGGATACTTAGCTTGCAAACTAAACGACTGGGACAGAAAGTAGAAAGGATTATCGAATGAATAAACACAAACTAACAATGGAAATTGTGGAAGAATACTTCTTAGATTTTACTCACGACCACATCCCACTTGACGTCACAGTAAGATTATCGAAGCTTATGCTGACCTTGCTACTCTATGACAAGAAACGCAAACACGAGCTGGATGATTACTGGTATTACTTCTTCAGCTACGCTCTCAACATATGGAGAGAAGAAAACAAAGAAGGCATACCAGCAGGACCATACCACATATCTCTTTACAGCATTGACGAAGAAGGGAACGGCTGTTTCAGCTATCCTATCTGGCCAAGCAAGCCGTGGAAGGAGACTTTATCGAATTAATCAGCTGTTATAGAACAGATTGCTATTGCATTTTATTATCAAATGTGATATCCTTGTTACATAAGCAAGAAGGAGCAGACAGATGGATTATCTAAAAGAATATCGAAACACAACCCTATTCCCACTGCAAGCTACCAACGCACAAAAGCGGGTAGTAAAGGACTTGCTCAAAGACCTATTCAACAACAAGCAAGACCTAACGGGCCAAGCGTTAGAGTACATCACAGGCAAACGCACACCAGCAGACGAAGATTACATAGCCCTACTTGCTTGGATGAACCCGCAAGATGGATGGGAAGCTGGAAAAGAAGTTACAATCATAGACCCAACGGCAAGACGCATACTACTTGCCGCACCCGCCTTGCTTATGCAAGAGCGTGGTCAACTAACCATGTTTTAGATTATCGAAAGGAGTATTATGGCAAAAGGAAGTTTCAACTTCATCGCGCAGGCAGGCGGACTTCAGTACGAAGTCACAACGACCAGCCAACCAGAATCAAACGTAGGAACTATCTTATTCGATTTTGTAAACGACAGGTGGTCCTTCATCTCTAATCTTTGGATCACAAGAGACGAAATGAAAGAAATCCTGACATTCCTGGATTACTTAGAAGAACAGAAGGAGACTGAAAATGAATGACCTATTAAAGACTATCGAAAGAACAGCAAATGATATAAGGGGACTGAAAGCTGTTCGAGACATAGCCGAAGCCATGTGCGAAGAAGCGCAAGACACCTTAAATACTATCGTATTAGACTTAATGAAGAAAGAGCAGGAATTTAGCTCATTGACCAAACAACTATTAGAAAAAGGATACTAACAATGAATGAGATTATCGAATACAACGCTGGTTCAAACGCCAGCAACTACCTCAGCCCTGTAGTCAACGTACAAACAGCACTGACCCGCTATCAGGACATGAAAGACTTTATTGATAAGGTCTTAAACAAAGACGTGGACTACGGCTCAATCCCAGGCACAGGCAACAAGGCAGTATTGCTCAAGCCAGGCGCAGAGAAACTCGCTGCATTCTTTGGTCTGACCGTGACCTACGAGATTATCGAAAAGGTTACGGACTGGACTGGCAAGGACCACGGCGGAGAGCCGTTCTTCTACTTCTTCTACAAAGTCAAGCTGTTACGGCAGGGCATTGTGGCAGGAGAAGGCGAAGGATCATGCAATAGCTGGGAAACCAAGTACCGCTACCGCAAGGCAGAACGGACCTGCCCCGAATGTGGAGCAGAAGCCATCATCAAAGGCAAAGCCGAGTACGGTGGTGGTTGGATATGCTTCAACAAAAAAGGTGGCTGTGGTGCTAAGTTCAAAGACGGCGACCCAGCGATTGAAAGCCAGCACACAGGCAGGGTGGCTAACCCAGACGTGGCAGACATTGTAAATACCATCCAGAAAATGGCACAGAAACGAGCGCTCGTGGCTGCTGTACTCAACGCAACTAACGCATCCGACTGGTTTACCCAAGACGTGGAAGACTACATTGATGGCTCGTTCACTGAAACAGCCCCAGCCCCAGCTAAACCTGCACCTGCCAATCCCCGGCCTAAATCGTCAAGCTCTAACAAACGCCCGCTTGCACCTGAGAAGCTGAAGTCTATGCTTGAAACAAGAGCAAAGAGCGCTAAGCCCGCCAAGAGCGAAGTACAGGCTGAGATTATCGAAGCAATTACTGGTAGCTATGAAGAGAAAGACATTACTACAATGCTCACTTATCTGTTTGGTACTGCCGCCCTTGCCGAGCTATCACCAGAAACAATGACAGCCATGTACGCATGGTTAGGACTTAGCGATGGCGAGATCGACCCCTTCGCAAAAGAAGAAATCGAAAACATCCTTATCGAATCCTTCTAAGTTGTAGTAGCCCCGCCAGGTGGCTTCGTAACCTGGCATAAGGAACGACTATGAACCTATATCTTATTACAAGAAACGACTGGCATGGCTACGACCAGTATGACAGCGCAGTAGTGGCAGCGCCCGATGAGGAAGACGCAAAAGCCCTAATTGAGCAGAACTTAGATGACTGGACACACTATGGGTATGTGAATCACAAGAAAGTAAACACTAAGCTCGACATTACCATTGAGCTTATTGGTACAGCGGTCGATGGGATAGAGCCTGGTATTGTAGTGGATTCGTACAACGCAGGATAACAAGGAGTAACATATGAGCAAACTACTTATACCCGAACCGCCCCTTCAAATCCTGCCGCAACTGGCTTGCGCTATCGGATTGAACGAAGCGATTATCGTACAGCAATTGCATTACTGGTCTCTGAAATCCAAGGACGGTTGGGTATACAACACCTACAAACAGTGGCATGAACAGTTCCCATTTTGGAGTGTGATCACCATCAAACGCACATTCTTGAAGCTCGAACAGGACGGCATCGTGGTATCACGGCAGAGTAAATCTACTAACCGCAAGAAGTTTTATCGTATCAACTACGAGAAACTTGACAATGTTTTTAGTATGGCAGAAACAGAGCCAGAGTATCAAAATGATACCCTGCCATCAGGTCAAATTGATACCATTGCAACGTGTCAAAATGATACCTTGTTAATAACAGAGACTACTACATTAGATTCAGACTTACAGTCTGGCAAACCAGAACCAAAGTCAAAACGTAAATCAAAACATCCTGTTGAAGCCATAAGACCGTTGGCGACAGCGCTTGCAGATGCCACGTCTCTAAAATATTCCGACAATATTCCAATGTTACACAAAGTAGCAAGCAGATTACTGGATAATGGATATACCCCCGAAAAAGTGGCTGAATTTTCAGCGTGGTGGCAAACAGAAGACTGGCGTGGAAAGAAAGGTCAGCCACCTACGCCCTGGCAGGTACAATCGATGATAGGAAGCCTGGATAAACAAGAAGGGAACGAGCAGGACAGTGAAAAAAGAGAACGTTTTTTGAGACAATTAGAACAGGAGCAAAAATGACAAAAGAAAATATGTATTGTCCGTGGTGCGGTGGCAAGCTGTTATATGACGGACTGGCAACCAGCAGTTGGGGAGAAAGTAAAGATGTTTATCGCTGTGAGCATTGCGATTACTACACTCAAATATCAGAAGGAGTACAAGATGACGAAGCTCGAACCCTGGATGACTGAATTAATGGCGAAGGTGAAATACCAAAAGTACGATGAAGCGCTTGAGTTGCCAAGAACAAAAGACCTGAGGAGTGAAGCCCATGGGATATTAGAGATACTCGAAATGTACGTCTGGACTGAGTTTGAAGAACGAGAGTTAGAGAACACTTACAGCAGGCTGATGGCATTGGCAGAGAAATACGAAGGGTATTGGGATGAGTGATATGTATTCTACAGACGACGTTTATCTTGACAGGTTGTTCAGCGCATACAAATTATACAACCCGCCGTGCCCGCACTGCAAGTCTGAGCGCACGTTCAAAGAAGTAGACCCCAGCAAGAAGGGGATGCCGATCAGACCACATACTTATTTGTGCAGCAAGTGTGGCAAGAGCTTCGTGGTCAACCCAATGGCTGATGACGACAGCATACCGTTTTAGACAAAAGGAGAACAACATGGATGTTTACGAAAAGATTGAAAAATATTCAGATTTAGGTGTAGGAATCGACCTGATTCATCAAGAAAAACAGGCACTAATTGACCAAGTTTTGACACCAGAAATCAAAGAAAAACTCGCAGAAATTGACGCAGAATTTGACCCAAAAGTTGACGAACTTGCGCAACAAAAATCGATGCTGGAAGCCGACATCAAGCAGGAAGTTTTATCTGCTGGTCGCACGGTCAAAGGCACATACCACAGCTTCGTTTGGTCAAAACCGCGTGTCAGTTGGGATACCAAAGCATTAGACGGTTACGCCGCCGCGCACCCAGAAATAGCACAGTTCAGGACTGAGGGATCGCCCAGCGTGAGCGTGAGGAAAGCATGAAGGAGGATGAGATGAGCGAATTGAAACCGTGTCCGTTTTGTGGTGGGCA
>Ga0265293_10010432_pt1 | contig 12993 bp, 11 predicted proteins | sample Munlanlewell138R_FD_192505 | JGI IMG/M metagenome (GOLD analysis project Ga0265293, IMG submission 192505) | Leachate microbial communities from a municipal landfill in Southern Ontario, Canada - Leachate well 138R | ecosystem: Engineered > Solid waste > Landfill > Unclassified | place: Canada... | reverse complement strand
CCCAACAAAAATCAGTCGGCTGCCGACTTGCATTTCGGCCATGGTACCGTTGGCGTAGCCTCGGGGTTCGGTCCAGGTGGGGGGTTGCAGAATTTTCATGATTGCCTCGTGTAAATCAAATAAAAATCAAAAAACAGCTCAGACGTTTTGCTGTGCTTTCTGGCGCAGCACAAAGCGCTGCAGCTTGCCAGTCTCGGTGCGGGGCAACGAGCTGACGAACTCAATGGAGCGTGGGTATTTGTAGGGTGCAATGGTCGCCTTGACATGCTCTTGCAGGGTCTTGACCATGGCGGCGTCTGCGGAAAAACCGGATTTGAGCACGACATAGGCCTTGACGATATTGCCCCGCTCGGCGTCAGGCTGACCCACAACCCCGCATTCAGCGACAGCCGGGTGGGTCATCAGCGACTCTTCGACCTCGGGGCCGGCAATGTTGTAGCCGGCCGAAATGATCATGTCATCGTTACGGGCCTGGTAATACAGGTAACCATCTTCATCAAACTTGAATGTATCGCCGGGCAGATTCCAGCCATTCTGAACATAAACCTGTTGACGATCATCGGCCAGATAACGGCAACCCGTCGGCCCTTTGACCGCAAGACGGCCCACAACACCGGTGGCGACCGGATTGAAGTCTTCGTCAACCACTTGCGCAATGTAGCCTGGAACCACCTTGCCGATGGCGCCACGCCGTACGGATTCGGGCGGGCTCGACACAAACACGTGGATCATTTCGGTACCGCCGATACCGTCAATCATTTCGATGCCGGTAGCCTCTTTCCAGAGCTGACGGGTCGTGTCGGGCAAGGCTTCACCTGCGGACACGGTTTTAACCAGTGACTTCAGGCTGTAATTCTTGGCCAATGCAGCCATTTGCCGATAAAACGTGGGTGCCGTGAAGGTCATCGTGACACCAAAACGGTCGACCATCGACAAAAGCTCGTCCGGCGTCAGGCGTTCGATAAGCACGGTGGACGCCCCCACACGCAGCGGGAAGCACAGCATGCCCCCCAGGCCAAAGGTGAACGCCAGCGGCGGCGTTCCGGTGATGATGTCGTCTGGCGAGGTTTTAAGCGTGTGGCGCGAAAAAGTATCGCACATGGCCAGCACATCGCGATGGAAATGCATGCACCCCTTGGGCTTGCCTGTAGTGCCACTGGTAAAAGCGATCAGGCACACATCATCGATGGCAGTATCGCAAACAGTGAAATCACCCGATTTGGCGGCCGCAATCGTCTCAAGGCCATCAGGGCCGTTATCGCAAAAATAGCGTACATGCTTGAGCGCCGGACAATACGCAGGGTGCGAGGCATCAAGACAGTGCTCGATTTCATCCGCCAGACGCTTGTCGCACAAGACGGCATCAAGTTCAGCCTTTTCAACAATCGGCTTGATTTCAGACGCGCGCAGCAATGGCATGGTTGGCACGGCAATAAGGCCGGCCTTGACCACGGCCAGCCAACTGGCCGCCATCATGGCATTGTTCGGTCCGCGCAACAGCACACGATTGCCGGGTACCAGACCCATGTCTTCCGTCAGGACCTGGGCGATCTGATTGGTCAGACGCTTGAGCTCGGCGTAGGTCAGTGCCTTGTCCTGGTCGCCCTCGGGCCAGCGCAAAGCGACGCGGTCACCACGCCCTTCATCGACATGGCGGTCGACCAGTTCTGCCGCACAATTCAACCGCGCCGGATAGGCGACGTCAGGGTTGCCTTCAAGCAACAACTCGGGCCACTGATCAAGTGGCGGCAGGTTGTCGCGGGCAAAGGTATCGGTGTGAGCAGAACGTTCCAAGATTGTCTCCTTAACTATTTTTCAGCAGTTCGCGTGCGATGATGAGCTTTTGTACTTCTGTTGCCCCTTCATAAATTCGCAATGCGCGTATTTCACGGTACAGCTTTTCAACGGGTTCGCCGGACACAACGCCCATCCCGCCGAACATTTGCAGCGCACGGTCAATGACACGCTGCGCCGACTCAGTGGCCGTCATTTTGGCCATGGCGGCTTCACGCGTTGTCCGCTGCTTGCGGACATCCCGCATCCATGCCGCGCGGTAGGTCAGCAACGCCGACGCATCAATATCGGTGGCCATGTCGCCCAAGGCGGCCTGGGTCAGTTGCAGATCGGCCAGCGCGCCACCAAACATCTGACGCGACTTGGCGCGCGAAACCCCTTCCTGGATGGCGCGGCGGGCAAAGCCCAAAGCGGCAGCCGCTACCGAGGCTCTGAAGATATCCAGTGTCATCATGGCGATCTTGAAGCCCTGGCCCGCATCGCCCAGTCGCTGCGACACCGGGATGCGGCAGTTTTCAAATTTCAGTCGTGCCAGGGGGTGCGGGGCAATGACGTCAATACGCTCGGGTACGGTAAGGCCCGGCGTATCGGCATCGACGACAAACGCCGTTATGCCGCGTGCGCCCGGTGCTTCGCCCGTACGGACGAACACACAGTAAAAATCAGCGATGCCGCCGTTGGAAATCCAGGTTTTCTCGCCATTGATGACGTAGTGATCACCGTCGAGGGTGGCCTCACACGACATGGCTGCGACATCCGAACCCGCATTGGGTTCGGACAAGGCGAAGGCAGCAATGGCATCACCCCTGGCAACGCGCGGCAAATACTTCAGGCGCAACGCATCGCTGCCGGCGATCGAAATGGCACCGCTACCCAACCCCTGCATGGCAAAGGCAAAGTCGGCAAGGCCTTCGTGACGCGCCAGCGTTTCACGCGCGATACAGACCGCACGCGAATCGATTTCAGGCCAGCGACCACCCCATTGCCCGTTGGGGCCGGACGGGACGACCACTTGCAGAAAACCGGCATCGCCCAGGGCGCGCACCAGATCACGACAGGCCTGATCGGTATCGCTATGGTCGATATGGGACAAATTCGCTTCGCACCAAGCATCAAGAGTCTGAGCGAAGTCGGGATGGCGTTCATCGAAAAACGGCCAGTCAAGCCATGTCGTGTCGGTCATTCAATCACCTTCGAAAACTGGCTTTTGCTTGGCAACAAAAGCGTGGTACGCACGGTGGAAGTCTTTGGTCTGCATGCAGATGGCCTGCGCCTGCGCCTCGGCCTCGATGGCCTCATCAACACCCATGGACCATTCCTGGTGCAGGGCTTTCTTGGTCATGGAGTGCGCAAACGTCGGTCCATTGGCCAATTGCTGAGCCAGCTTCTGCGCTGCCTCGACCAAAGATTCAGACGGATGCAGGGCATTGAAAAAGCCCCAGTTCAAGCCTTCCTGGGCCGACATGGAACGGCCGGTATAAAGCAGTTCGGACGCCCGGCCCTGGCCAATGATGCGTGGCAAGATCGCGCACGAACCCATGTCGGCACCAGCCAGACCCACCCGCGTGAACAGGAAGGCGGTTTTGGTTTGCTCGGAGGCCAGACGCATGTCGGACGCCATCGCAACCACAGCCCCCGCCCCTGCACAAACGCCATCAACTGCCGCAATAATGGGCTGAGGGCAGTTGCGCATGGCCTTGACCAGATCGCCCGTCATACGGGTGAACTCGAGCAGTTCGGGCATTGTCATTTTGGTGAGCGGACCAATAATTTCGTGGACGTCACCGCCCGAGCAGAAATTTCCACCGGCACCGGTAACGACAACGGTTTTAATGTCGCTGGCGTAGGACAGCTTGCGGAACAGGTCACGCAACTCGGCATACGACTCGAAAGTCAGCGGGTTCTTGCGTTCGGCACGGTTCAGCGTAATGGTCGCTACCTTTCCGTCTGCAGAGACTTCCCACAAAAAATTACGGGCTTCATAGCCAGCCATAGGCCCGGTGTGATGGGCCATCGTGTGTTCAGTAGTCATGTGTACTCCTTGGGGTGGGCCTGATCAGCCCACCATAACTTCGCCCCCGTCGACGGGGATTGATTGCCCGTTGACGGCCCCGGCACCTGGCGAGCACAGCCAGGCCACGGCATCGGCGACTTCTTCGGGTTGGACCAGACGCCCTTGCGGATTGCCTTCAGCGAGCTTGGCCTTGGCTTCCTCAAGGGACATACCGGTTTTTTGCATGATGTTGTCGAGCGCTTCCCGCACCAGATCGGTTTCGGTATAGCCTGGGCACACCGCATTAACGGTAATGCCCTTCCTGGCGACTTCAAGGGCCAGGGAACGGGTCAGCCCCACGACACCGTGCTTGGCGGCACAGTAGGCACTGACATAGGCATAGCCCTGCAAACCTGCGGTACTGGCCACATTCACGACACGGCCCCATTTGGCAGCCAACATGTCGGGCAATGCCGCCTGAATGCAATGAAACGTACCCGTAAGGTTGACGGCCAGCATACGATCCCAGCCGGCTTCATCGAGACGATCGAAGCGCTCGCTGACGGCCTGACCGGCATTGTTTACCAGAATGTGAACCGGACCGAACTTTTCGCGAGCCTGGGCAAAAGCAGCCTTGACCCCTGCCCCATCGGTGATGTCGGCAGAGACCCAGGCCACCTCGCCCAGCGCAGCCAGCTGCTGCTGCGCCTGGGCAAGCGAGGCTTCGCCCCGCCCCATCAGGGTCACGTTACAGCCTTGGCGCAGCAGGCGTTCAGCCACCATCAGACCGATGCCCCGGGAGGCGCCGGTAACCAGTGCATGACGCGGCGCTTGCGCCGCAGCCATTGTCATTTACCAACCGGCTGAGCGTAGGCAGCCGCACGTTCGATGTTGGTTTCCAGCTGACGCTTGGCCGGGAAGTACTGCTTGGGCCAGTGCACATCGGTGAAACCGATGTTTGCAGACTCACGCAGTGTCCAGGCCGCGTCGGCAAGGTGCGGACGACCTACCGCGCACAGGTCGGCACGGCCCGAGGCAATAATGCTGTTAACGTGATCCGCTTCGAAAATGGCACCAACAGCGGTCGTGGCGATACCGGCTTCGTTGCGGACGCGGTCGGCAAACGGTGTCTGGTACATACGACCATAGACCGGTTTTTCGTGGCGCACAACGTGACCCGACGAGCAATCGACCAGGTCGACACCGGCCGCCTTGAACATCTTCGCGATTTCAACGGCATCGTCATCAGTAATGCCGCCTTCAGCCCAGTCGTGCGCCGAAATACGAACCGTCATCGGCAGGTTGGCAGGCCATACCGCACGCATTGCCTTGAACACTTCCAGCGGGTAACGCATACGGTTCTCGAGAGAACCACCGTATTCATCGGCACGGACGTTGGTGAGCGGCGAAATGAAGCTGGACAACAGATAGCCGTGTGCACAGTGCAGTTCAAGCCAGTCAAAGCCAGCAGCGGCGGCGCGACGTGTCGATGCAACAAATTGATCGCGGACCTCATCCATTTGCGCACGCGTCATTTCCTGAGGTGTCTGTGACACACCTTCAATGTACGGAATCGGCGATGCCGAGATGATAGGCCAGTTACCTTCGTCGAGCGGCATATCCGTGCCTTCCCAGCTGACTTTGGTGGATGCCTTGCGACCGGCGTGACCAAGCTGGATACCAATCTTGGCATCGGTGTTCTGATGAACAAAATCAGTGATGCGCTTGAAACCCTGGGCTTGTTCGTCGTTCCACAAACCAGGGCACGCCGGCGTAATACGGCCTTCGGGCGACGGCGAAGTCATTTCAACCATGATCAGACCGGCACCACCCATGGCACGCGAGCCCAGGTGAACCATGTGGAAATCGCCAGGCATGCCGTCTTTGCACGAATACATGGCCATTGGCGACATGACAACACGATTTTTCAACTGGACATCGCGCAGTTTGAAGGGCGTGAGCATGGGAGGAACGGGACGATCGCCTTCAGTGACTGCACCTGTTTTCTTCGCCATCCAGCGCTCGAAATTTTCAATCCACTTGCTATCGCGCACGCGCAGGTTTTCGTGGGAAATACGCTGTGAACGGGTCAGCAAGGAATAAGCAAACTGCTCGGGCTCGAAGTTTTCGTAGCGGGCAACGTTTTCGAACCACTCGGTCGAGTTGCGGGCAGCGTTTTGAATTTTGAGTACTTCAACGCTGCGAACCGCTTCGTAGTGATCAAGGCCTTCAACCAGGTTAAGTTCTTTGGCCATGAGGCAGCGGTGCAGTTCGATAGAGTCTTCCAGCGCCAGCTTGGTGCCCGAACCGATCGAGTAGTGAGCCGTGTGAACCGCGTCGCCCATAAGAACGATGGGAACAGTTCGGCCGTCGGACAATTGCTGGTTATGCACCCATTTCTTGCAAATAACGCGGGGGAAGCGGATCCAGATAGCAGAGCCGCGCAGGTGCGAGGCGTTGCTGACCAGGGCATTGCCGTCGAGGTATTCGGCAAAGATTTTTTCGCAGAAGGCGATCCCTTCTTCCTGGCTCATTTTGTCAATGCCATGAGCCTGCCAGGTTTCGTCGCGGGTTTCCACGATAAACGTAGACATGCCGGGTTCGAACTGATAGGCGTGAGCCTGGAACCAGCCATGCTCGGTCTTGACGAATGCAAATGTGAACGCATCAAATGTTTTCTTGGTACCCAGCCACACAAAGCGGCACTGGCGGGTGTCGATATCGGGCTGGAATGTATCTGCGTAACGGGTGCGCACACGGCTGTTCAAACCGTCAGAGGCAATAACGAGGTCGGCCTTGTACTTGACGGCGACTTCCTGGTCATCGGTAACTTCTTCCTCAAAGACCAGATTGACGTTCAGTTCTTTGCAACGGTCTTGCAGGATGTTCAGCAGTTTTTTACGGCCAATGCCGATAAATCCGTGACCGGTACTGCGAACGCTGGCGCCCTTGTACAAGACATCGATGTCATCCCAGTGGTTGAACGCCTTGGCAATGCGCTCGGCCGAGACGGGGTCAGCTTCTTTAAGGTTTTCAAGGGTTGCATCTGAAAACACAACGCCCCAGCCAAACGTGTCATACGGTCGATTGCGCTCGATGACGGTAACCTCGTGGCTAGGGTCACTGAGTTTCATGAGCAGACCAAAATACAGGCCGGCGGGACCTCCACCAATACATACGATATTCATGAGCGTTCTCCGAGAGTTTTTGAAATTTGAGCGCGATTGGCAAGAGGTACGCGCCTACCTATTTAGTTTAGGTTTAAACTATATACACAAAAAAAACACGACGCAATGCTTTTTTTATGCGGCATTGCACAATATCCGGGACACTGGAATAACCCTAATAGAAAACTTCAAGATTAAACTATATAACCGGTAAATCTTGACGTTGATTTATTTCAGACTTGCAGTAATTCGGCTGCATCGGCTTTTCCTTACTGCGAGCGCATAATCCAAATGAACTCTCCTCACCCGGTTACCGACGAACTTCCCCCACCCGACCTCGAGTCGCGTGCGGGCCCCGATGATCATGACGACCTGCGTCTGTGGCTGCGTCTGCTGACGTGCTGCACCCTGATCGAAGGTGACATCCGCAGCCGCCTGCGCACCGATTTCGAGACCACCCTGCCTCGTTTCGACCTGATGGCCCAACTGCAACGTGTGCCCGAAGGCATGAAAATGAGCGAGCTGTCGCGTCACATGATGGTGACCAACGGCAACATTACCGGCATCACAGACCAGCTTGAAAAAGAAGGCTATGTCGAGCGCCTCAAAGTGGCCTCCGACCGTCGCAGCTCGATCATTCGCCTGACCCCGAAAGGTCGACGCGCCTTCCAGAAAATGGCCGATGCCCACGAACACTGGATTCAGGTGCTGTTCAGCGGTTTGTCGGAAAAAAGCCGCAAATCCATGTTTGAGGCTCTGGGGGAACTAAAACTGCTGGCCCAGACGCAACTGGGCTCGCGCTCGCAATAGCAGGCCTTGCGCCTGCTATAAAATGGGGGTTTGCCTGCACGCGCAGGCCCACCTTACTGTACGAGTTGCGCCATGGCCGTCAATCTGCACATCCCTGATCAGTCCAGCATTTACCCGGTAGCGGGCATCGATATCGGCATCGCCGAAGCCGGTATCCGCAAAGCCAATCGCAAAGACCTGACCGTGTTCACGCTGTCAGCCGGTACTGCCGTTGCCGGCGTATTCACGCAAAACCGCTTCCGTGCGGCACCGGTTCAGGTTTGCGAGGCCCACCTGGCCAGCGGTGCAGACATCCGCGCCCTGGTCATCAACACCGGCAATGCCAACGCCGGCACGGGCGCACCTGGCCTGCAGGCCACCCAAGACACCTGCAACGCCCTGGCCAGATTGCTGGGCCTGGCCCCGGAACAGATTCTGCCGTTTTCAACGGGCGTCATTCTTGAACCACTGCCAGTAGACCGCCTGGTCGCCGCACTGCCCGCCGCCATCGAAAACCTGGGCCCGAACAACTGGTTCGACGCGGCCCACGGCATCATGACCACCGATACCCTGCCAAAAATCAGCTCAAGGCAAATCAGCATTGGGGGGCATACCGTGACCATTACCGGCATCAGCAAAGGTGCCGGCATGATCAAACCCAACATGGCCACCATGCTGGGGTATCTGGCCACCGATGCCGGCATTGCCCCCGAACTGCTCAAAACTGTCGCTGCCGACCTGGCCAACCAGTCATTCAACCGCATTACCGTCGATGGCGACACATCAACCAACGACTCGTTCATCGTCATGGCCAGCGGCCAAAGCGGTCTGCACATCGACTCGCGCCAACACCCCCATTTTGCCGCGCTGTATCAGGCCCTGGCCGAAGCCGCCCTTGAACTTGCAACCAAAATCGTGCGTGATGCCGAAGGTGCCACCAAGTTCATGACCATCCGGGTCGAGCAGGCAGGCAATACCGATGAAGCCCTTAAAGTGGCTTACGCTGTTGCACATTCGCCACTGGTCAAAACCGCGTTTTACGCCAGCGACCCAAACCTTGGCCGCATCCTGGCGGCCATCGGCTATGCCGGCATTACTGACCTTGATGTTGGCAATGTGAACCTGTGGCTGGGCGACGTACTGGTTGCCAGCAATGGCCAGCGCAACCCCGACTACCTCGAGGGAGACGGCCAGCGCGTCATGAAAGAAGCCGAAATCGTGGTTCGTATTGCACTGGGCCGCGGCGATACTGCCGAAACGGTCTACACCTGCGACTTTTCACACGACTACGTCAGCATCAACGCCGACTACCGCTCGTAAGCCGTAACCGCACCCGACACGGCCAGGCGACCGCGAATCGCCTGGCGCACCACGCTTGCACAAGCCACCTTGCCGCCTTAGCTGTTGACTTAAAACACTTTTTCAGGCGATAATTGCAGGCTTGGCGTTTTGCCAAAAACTTATTTACTGAGGTATCCCACATGTACGCGGTCATAAAAACCGGTGGCAAACAGTATCGTGTTGCCCCTGGTCAAAAACTTAAGGTAGAACAGATACCGGCAGACATTGGGCAAGAAATCTCGCTGGACCAGGTATTGTCGGTTGGCGAAGGTGAACAATTGAAAATTGGCACACCTTTGGTCGCTGGCGCTGTGGTCAAGGCAACAGTTCTTGCACAAGGCCGGCATGACAAGATCAAAATCTTCAAAATGCGCCGTCGCAAGCACTACCAGAAGCGCCAAGGCCATCGTCAAAACTACACCGAACTTCGCATCGACGCTGTAAACGCGTAATTTCGAGTACGGTTATCAGGAGCTAAACATGGCACAAAAGAAAGGCGGCGGCTCTACGCGGAACGGTCGCGACTCACAAGCGAAACGACTGGGTGTTAAGGTATTTGGTGGTCAGGCCATCAACGCCGGTTCCATCATCATTCGCCAGCGCGGCACAGAATTCCATCCCGGCGTCAACGTTGGCATGGGCAAAGACCACACTCTGTTCTCGCTGGTCGACGGCCACGTCAAGTTCGCCGTCAAGGGCGCACTGAACAAGCGCACCGTATCGGTTGTAGCGGCTGAATAAGCCCCGCAACCTTACGCGCAAAGCCCTACCAGCCGGTAGGGCTTTTTGTTTTAGAATAACCACTTAACCTTTAAACACAGCAGGCCCCATGAAATTCGTTGACGAAGCCACCATTGAAGTTATTGCCGGCAAAGGCGGTAACGGCGCCGCGAGCTTTCGCCGCGAAAAATTCATTCCAAAAGGTGGGCCTGACGGTGGTGACGGCGGGCGCGGGGGCAGTATTTATGCCGTTGCCGACCGCAACATCAACACCCTTATCGATTACCGCTACGCACGCCTTCACCGCGGCAAGAACGGTGAAAACGGCCGCGGCTCCGACCAGTATGGTGCCGGCGCCCCCGACATCACCCTGCGCGTACCCGTTGGGACCACAATTTTCGACGCCGACACCGGTGAGCAACTGTTCGACCTTGACCGCAACGGCGAACAGGTCACCCTGGCTGCCGGGGGTGAAGGCGGTCGTGGCAACATTCACTTCAAATCCAGCACCAACCGGGCACCACGGCAATTTACCTACGGCAAGGAAGGCGAACAACGTCGTTTGCGCTTCGAACTTAAAGTACTGGCCGATGTCGGGCTGCTGGGGCTACCCAACGCCGGCAAGTCCACGTTCATCAGCCGGGTATCCAACGCCAAGCCCAAAATTGCCGACTACCCGTTTACCACGCTGCACCCGAACCTGGGGGTTGTGCGTACATCCGAATCACGCAGCTTCGTCATTGCCGATATTCCCGGTCTTATTGAAGGGGCCTCTGAAGGCGCGGGCCTGGGCCACCTGTTCCTGCGCCACCTGTCGCGCACCAGGGTGCTGCTGCACCTGGTTGATGTATCGTCACCCGACCCTGACATTGACCCGGTTGGCCCGGCGGTCGAAGGCGCCAAAGCCATTGTTGAAGAACTTCGCAAGTACGACCCGGCACTGTTCGACAAGCCTCGCTGGCTGGTGCTGAACAAACTTGACATGGTCCCCGACCCTGAAGACGTCAAGCAGCGCATTTGCACGGCCCTGAACTGGACCGGCCCCATTTTCATCATCTCGGGGCTTACCGGCGAGGGCACGCAAGATCTGGTGTGGGCACTGCAAGACTGGCTCGATGCCGAACGTCAGCGTGAAAACACCGAAGCGGACAAAGCCGATGGCTCGTACATTGCAGAAGACCCGCGCTTCGACGATACGCGCGGGCCAACCGACCCAGCCTGAAGGCCTTGTTTTATAGCCCTCGCGCAGCCCAACCGTTCGCCCGTCCCTAACCCGTTTCCTTTGCACAGGCTCGCTTCACCCATGTCTTCCGAGACTTCTGTTGTCGCCCGATCCAAACGTATTGTTGCCAAAGTCGGTTCTTCCCTGGTTACCAACGAAGGGCGCGGCATCGACCTTGTCGCCGTTGGCGAATGGGCTGCGCAAATAGCCGCCCTGCATCACCAGGGGCGCGAACTTGTGCTGGTATCCAGTGGTGCCATCGCCGAAGGCATGGCACGGCTGGGATGGTCAAAACGCCCGCAGGCCATGCACGAACTTCAGGCGGCAGCCGCCGTCGGGCAAATGGGCCTGGTGCAGGCCTACGAAGTTGCATTTGCCCGGCATGGCATTCGCACGGCGCAAATCCTGCTTACCCACGAAGACCTGGCAGACCGCGAACGCTACCTGAACGCACGCACCACCCTGTACACCCTGCTGTCGCTGGGTGTTGTCCCCATCGTCAATGAAAACGATACCGTGGTAACCGATGAAATCAGGTTCGGCGACAATGACACGCTGGGGGCACTGGTCACCAATCTTATCGAGGCCGACACCCTGGTCATCCTCACCGACCAGCGCGGCCTGTACAGCGCCGACCCCCGCAAGAACCCCGACGCCGAACTGATCGAAGTGGCCCAGGCCGGTGACCCAAGACTCGAAACCATGGCCGGTGGGGCCGGCAGCACCATTGGCACCGGCGGGATGCTGACCAAGGTATTGGCCGCCAAGCGAGCCGCCAACAGTGGTGCACACACTGTCATCGCCTCTGGGCGCGAACCGCACGTATTGCAGCGTTTAGGCAATGGTGAGCGCATAGGCAGCGAGCTGCGGGCACAGTTGCCCGTGCGTTCGGCACGCCAGCGCTGGATCGCCAACCATCTTCGGCTGCGCGGCAAGGTAACCCTTGATGACGGGGCGGTTCAGGCCCTGACGGTTGGGCGTAAAAGCCTGCTGCCTATTGGTGTCATTGATGTCGAAGGCGATTTTGAACGTGGTGATGTGGTGGCCTGCGTTGACCTGCAGGGGCGCGAACGCGGCCGTGGCCTGATCAATTATTCGGCCACCGATACCCGTCGCATCATGCGTCAGCCTACTGCACGCATTGCCGAAATACTGGGCAGCATGTCTGATGCTGAACTGATGCATCGCGACAACATGGTTTTTTTACGCAGCACCACACCTTAATTTCAACACGCACGCCAGCTGGCATATGCCAGGCACATGCTGTAGCGCGCATGGTATTCAAGACATCTCGTCATTGAACAAGTAACCCTTGCCATGCACTGACCTGACCGGCAGGTTTGCCCCCACGGCCAGCACTTTGCGTCGAAGACGACTTACCAGGACGCTCAGGCGCTCGCGCCTGGCCTCAGGGTCGAGACGGCCTTCGGCCAGACCCATGGCCACAGCAAGCTGTTCATGCGTTGCGTTGCGCCCTTCAGACGCCGCCAATGCCAGCATGAAGGCGCGTTCTGTCGTGGTTAACGCAACTTGCGTACCCGAAGGCAGCTTCAGTTTCCAGGCGTTTTCAACCAACTGCCATCCTGTTGACACGATGCCAGGCAATACCGTTGGCTCGACGCCACCCATGCGCCGTAACAACGAAAATATGATTGCAACAACAAGGTGCCCAGAGGCTTCTGGAGCAAACCAGGCATCGATACCCGACTGCAAGGCCAGCAACTGCGTTTCTTCAGCCAGATCGGGGACACACGCCACTACGCCCATTGATGGTTGCCCGGCCCGCAACAAATGTGCCAGCGCTGCATTTTCGGCCAGACCAGAACACAGCACAGCCAGCATCCAGCCGCGTGCCACCGCCCCCTGTTCGTAACGCTGCCCTACCCGTTCCGCTTTTGATAATAGCTGTGAAGCGTTGTGGCAACTGACGCGCTCGAACCCGACTGCACCCAACGTGTGGCAGATAC
>Ga0265293_10010430_pt1 | contig 12993 bp, 12 predicted proteins | sample Munlanlewell138R_FD_192505 | JGI IMG/M metagenome (GOLD analysis project Ga0265293, IMG submission 192505) | Leachate microbial communities from a municipal landfill in Southern Ontario, Canada - Leachate well 138R | ecosystem: Engineered > Solid waste > Landfill > Unclassified | place: Canada... | reverse complement strand
GGCGTAAGTTTTTTCTTGCCTCTACAGTAAAAATACTTCCAGGGTAATTTTTTATTAATTTTAAATAAGCCTCTTGAGCTGTATCGAAATGTCTAAGTTTTTCTTGACAAACTGCATATTTAAAAAGTGCATTATCAGCCAAAATATCATAAAAGTATGTTGTTGCAACTTGATTGTAAAATGAGGAAGCTTGTTCGTAATCACCAATAGCCTCATATATCTCGCCTTTTCTGTATAAGACATCATCAATAAGTCCATGATTTGGAAATAATTCAATAATAGAATCCAAACTTGCAAAAGCTCTTTCAAATTGTTTTGAGAAAATATAAAAATCTGCTCTTGCAAAAATTTGCATTGTAGTCTCTGTTGTATCCAAATTATAATTATCAGCTATAAACATACTTAATTCCATTGCATCATTCGCAATAAGTTTAGAAGTACTGGCTTTTAATACATCAAGCTGAGCTTGTGCCCACTTGAATTGCCCTGTATAATATGCAAGTTTGGCTTTTCTAAACCTAGCCTCATGTCCGATAGGGCGTTCTATAGCCGATTTTTCAACTTGTGCATATGTTAAAATTGCATCCCAAGTATTTTCACTTAAAAAATAAATATCTGCCAACAAAAGTTTTAAATTTAATAATTGTTCTGCACTAAACCTGTTCTCATCAATGCTATTTGTAGCCAAACTAATTGCATTTTCAAAATTATTCAAATAAAAAGCTTCTAAATTTATTAAAGAATAAATAATTTTAAAACTTTCTTTTCGAGGAAGAATTTTTAGAGCTTCTTCAAGTTGCTTTTTTAAATCTGTAAGCTCCTCAACACTTGGTTTTGCCTGAGATAAAGTTATAGTATAATGAACATTCAATCTTTCAATATAAGCTAAAGTATAATATGCATTATCTCTTCCCTTTGCAATAATATAATTAAAAGCCTCTAAAGCCATGTCGAATTCTAAATTTTCATATAAAATTATTCCGTAATTTAAAATGTCTTTTTCAGAGTTTTTATTTCTTTTGTCAGATGCAAAAAGCTGATTTAGAGCTAATCTAAACCTTCCGGTTTGAGTATATTGCCAAATTATTAACTGAGTATAAACTTCTATGTTAGGCTTTTTTTGTATTTTTTCCATAACAATAGATTCTACAATATCATCAATACTTTGGTCAATATCATTTGCCATAACATATTGTAAACGGGATTGAATTATATTTAGATTTTGTGGATTTTTTTCTAAGTAATCAAGATAATAATTCATCATTTTGGAATAATCTCTTTGAACATAAAATAAATTACCCAATTCCATAGAATAATCATAATTTGTGTTTTTCACACCTGCTAAATATGTTTTTTCAGCATAATCATATTGTCTATAGCCCATAAAAGCAGAGGCAGAAGCAATAACATTATTTTTATTTTGTTTTACAATTTCTAAAACTTTATCAAACTCGGTATTTGCCTCTTTAAGCCGGTTAGTATTTTGATAAATCATTCCTAAATCAATGATTAAGTAAAAATCGTTTTTATTTTTTTTTACTTCTTTTTTCAAAAATTTTTCGGCAGTATCAAACTCTTTTAATTCTGAAAGACTTCTTAAGTAATAATCTCTGTAGTTTTTATATCCGTTTTGTTTATAAAGTTTTTCGTATAATTGGGCAGATTTTTCAAATTCTTTATTTTGATAATATTTTAAAGCCAATTGTGCATCATTATTTTGAGAAAAGCCATAAAATTGACTGCAAATAATGAAAGCAAGTAAAAAAACTAAATATTTATAAAATTTATTTTTCACTTTTAAATTTATTTTTCAATAATATCAAAACCTGTAAAATCTCTTAATACTTTTGGAACAACAATTCCTTGTTCTGTTTGATAATTTTCTATAATTGCCGCCATAATTCTTGGTAGAGCTAAGGCTGAGCCATTTAAACTATGAGCTAAACGTGTTTTCTTTTCATTTTCTGGTCTATATCTTAATTTAAGTCTATTAGTTTGGAAATCCTCAAAATTAGAAACCGAGCTTACCTCTAACCATCTTTCTTGAGCAGCCGAAAACACTTCAAAATCATAAGTTAGAGCAGCAGTAAAACTAATATCCCCTCCACAAAGTTTTAAAATTCTATATGGCAATTCCAATTTAATTAATAATGATTCTACATAATTTTTCATTTCTTCTAAAACAGAATAAGAGTTTTCAGGTTTAGCGATTTGTACAATTTCCACTTTATCAAATTGGTGCAAACGATTTAGACCTCTCACGTGAGCTCCCCAAGATCCGGCTTCGCGTCTAAAACAAGCTGAATAGGCAACATTTTTTATTGGAAAATCTTTTTCTTCTAAAATTACATTTCTATATAAATTAGTTATTGGCACTTCGGCAGTAGGAATTAAGTAAAAATTATCTAAGCCAATATGATACATTTGTCCCTCTTTATCAGGAAGTTGCCCTGTTCCAAAACCTGAATCCTCGTTTACTATTAATGGTGGTTGTATTTCGACATAGCCAACTTGTTCAGCTTGATCTAAAAAGAAATTTATTAAAGCTCTTTGCAGTTTAGCTCCTTTAGATTTGTAAACAGGAAATCCTGCTCCTGTAATTTTTGTTCCTAATTCAAAGTCAATAATATCATATTCTTTTATTAAATCCCAATGCGGTTTTTTTATGCTTAAATTCGGAATATCTCCGGCTTGTTTTACAATAATATTATCCTCGGCTGTTTTACCGGCAGGTACAGATTCGTGAGGAATATTTGGCAACAAAACTATAATTGAATTTAATTCTGATTCTACATCATTGAGCAAATCCTCATATTCACGAATTTTTTCTTTAATATCTATAGTTTTTTGTTTTGTCTGCTCGGCTTCTTCCTTTTTCTTTTGTGCGTATAAAATCCCTATTTCTTTAGAAATATCATTTAATTGAGCCTGAAGATTGTCTTTTTTTAATTGGAACTCCCTCCTTTTATCATCAAGTTTAATTATTTTTTCAATTAATTCTTCAGCCTCAAAATTTTTTATCCTTAATTGTTTTATAAGTTTATCTTTTTCTTCTCTAATTAATCTTAAAGTTAACATAAATGTAAATTTTTTGCGAAGTTAAAAAAAAATGAGCAACAAATAATTATATTACGAAAAATTCTGTTGATATTGGTTAAATGTTTTACAAAATTTATAAAAATAAAAAAAATAAAACTCTAAGTTCTGTGAAACACAGTTTTTTTTTTAGAATTTCCCGTATTTTTAAGTTTTAAATCAAAAACTGCAATAAAAAAGCCTGCTTTAGCAGGCTCCTCGGTATTATTATGAAAAAATTTATTCGGCTTTTTCTTCCTCGTCTTTTTTCACTTCAGTTTTTGGAGTTTCAGGCTTTTCACTTTTAGTTTTTTCAACTTTTTTAGCTGTAGCGGTCTTCTCTTCTGTTTTAGTTTTAACTGCTTTCTCTTCTGTTTTAGTTTTAACTGCTTTCTCTTCTGTTTTAGTTTCAGTTTTTGCTTTAGTTTCAGCCTTTGCTTTAGTTTCCTTTTTTACAGGTTTTTCTCCTGCAACAACTTCTTTTTCAACTTTAGCCTCTTTTGCTACAGGTTTTTCGTCAGCAACAGGTTGAGGCTTAGCTACTTTTTTTGCAGGTTTTTCAGCAACAACAGCTTCAAGAGTTTCAAAAGGAAGAATAGAAACATAAGATCTATTATTTCTTTTTTTCTCAAATTTCACCTGTCCATCAATCAAAGCAAATAATGTATGATCTCTTCCTATACCTACATTATTTCCTGGGTGATGTTGAGTACCACGTTGACGAACTATAATATTTCCGGCGATAGCAACTTGTCCGCCATATATTTTTACTCCTAATCTTTTACTTTCGGATTCACGACCATTACGCGAACTTCCGGCTCCTTTTTTATGTGCCATTTCTAATTACGTTTTAAATTATGCTTTAATGTCCTGAATTTCGATTTCAGTTAAATACTGACGATGTCCATTTAAAGTTTGATATCCTTTTCTTCTTTTTTTCTTGAATACAAGAACTTTTTCGCCCTTACAGTGTCTGAGAACTTTTGCAGAAACTTTAGCTTTTTCTACTACAGGCGTACCAATGGTAACTTTATCTTCGTTATCCAATAATAACACTCTGTCAAATGTAACTTCGCTACCTTCTTCGTTTTCTAAGCGATGTACAAAAAGCTTGTTTCCTTTCTCGACTTTGAACTGCTGTCCTGCGATTTCTACTATTGCGTACATTGTTATTTATTATTAAAGTTTAAAAAATCGGACTGCAAAGATAAAAAACATTATTTTATTAACAAACATTTTTTTCATATTTTTTTATCAAGTTTTTATTTTCTTGCAATATCAATGTTTTATGCCAAAAATTTGCTAAATTTTTATGCGTTTTAATAAAATAAATCTAATAAATACTAAAATTTTCAAAACACAGTTATATATTTGTACAAAATTTTATTTTGAAAAAAATTATTTTTAACATATCGACTATTATTTTTCTGTCTGTAAATTTTGCTTTGGCTCAAAAACCTATTCCAATGAATTTGCCAAAATTAGATCAGCAAGTTGCTCATTTTGGATATTCTTTAGGTTTGAATACCATGGACTTTAACATAAGACCTTCTGCAAATTTCCTTCCAGGATTTGACACTGTTATGGCAGTAGAAGTTGGAAGATTTGTAGGTTTTAACATAAATATTATTTCAAATTTAAGAATAGGCGAATACTTTGACCTTAGGTTTTTGCCAGGATTAATTTTTGGACAAAGAAACTTAGAATACAAATTTGTTAAAAACAATCAATATAGACGACACACTATGATGATAGAATCAACTTTTGTTGATTTACCAATATGTCTTAAATATCGTGCAGCTAGAATTAACAATTGGCGTCCCTATGTTTTAGCAGGTGCAAGTGCAAGAATAGATTTAGCTTCGCAAAGAAAAATAAACCCCGAAGACAGACCAAAAATTAGGATAAAACCTTTTGATGCTTATTATGAACTCGGTGTTGGTTTAGACTTTTTTCTCGAATATTTTATGTTTGGAATAGAATTAAAATCTTCTTGGGGAGTTTTTAATATGGTTGCCTACGATAACACTCAATATACAGATTATTATAAAAGATTAAATTCTCATATGGTAATTTTAGGATTTCATTTTGAAGGCGGAAAAATCGACAAAATTAAATGGTGGAAGTAAGGAGTGGATTAAATCTTTACTCAAGTTTTTAACAAAACACTCCTACAAATAATCATATAAATTTAAAAATTCTAAGTTATTGTTTTCTAAGCACAAAGTTTTTATTCCAATTTGATTTGCCACTTCTATATTTTCCTTATTATCATCAATAAATATTGTTTCTTTTGGTTCAAGTTGAGAATTTTTTAATACAAATTCAAAAGCCTTAAAATCAGGTTTTCTATATCCTATTTGGTGGGAATAATAAGCTTTTTCAAAAATAGAGTCTAAAGATTTAAAGCCAAATTCTTTTTTAAAAATAGAATTATAATATTCATAATGAATTTGGTTTGTATTGCTCAATAAAAATATTTTGTGTTTTTTTCTTAGATTTAATAAAAATTCAATTCGTTTTGCAGGAAAATCTAATATAAGTGCATTCCAACAAGTTTTTATTATATCGTCAGTTAAATTTGTATTTGATATTTGTCTAAGTTGGGAATAAAATTCTTGTGGACTAATTTTTCCTGTTTCTAAATAATCGAAAATTTTTGTTTGACTAACAAGACTATAAAGTTGATCAAAATTTTCTAAACCATGCTTTTTAAATTCTATTTCGCTTTTATTTATGTCAATATTTAAAATAACATTTCCTAAATCAAATATTATATTTTTTATTATCATAAAGTCTTATTGTCTATTTTTTAGATTTTCGTTTCCAAAACGATGTTTTTTTCTTTACTTTTGGTTCTTCAAGTTTTACAATGTGAGGCGAGTCTGGGATAAGAATTTCTCTAATTTTTTGCCATCCTAGAAAACCTCCAATATTTCTATCGTCAATAAAGATATCAACATCTACTTTTCTACTAATATACTTATTAAACTCTTCGTTTGGATAACTTTCATTTATTGCCCAAAAAATCACACCATTTTCAAGACAAAAATCAACAGCATTTTGCAAATCTATACCATCTCTCACTGTCCACAAAATTAATTTATGTCCCTGAGCTTGAAGTTCACGTAAAACTTCAAAAGAACCCGGGATAACATTTCCTATTTCAGGATATTTGTGTTCCACAATGGTACCATCAAAATCTATGGCAATTTTTAATTCCATTTTTAAATTTTAATTTCTTAATTTTAGTTTAGCAAACTAAAATAAGCAATTTTCACTTCACTTTATACAAATAAACTTTTGAATTTGCAGCATTTGGGTCTTCAGGTGCAATAATTAGCTTATCTTCTGTAAGACTAATAATTTTGGTTTTATCTTCTTTATCTTTTCCCTTTGTCTTCACACTAACAAATTGTCCATCTTTAGAAACGCTCCATTTCCCTTCAATTGTACCTTCAAGGCCTTTTTTAAAATACTTTTTATTTGGATAAAAATGCACTTCTGTAGATTCAATTATCTGCGGAAGTTTTTCTTTTAATATATATTCATACTGAGGTGATAATTGAAAATCACCAATGTCTAAAGAATCAACTTTCCATTTTCCTACAATCATTTTGCTGTTTTTTGCTTCTAAATTTTGTGAAAACAAACTTGTTGAAAAAGCAAAAACTAAGGCTAATAATAAAAATAATACTCGTTTCATAAAAAATAATTATCAGTTAGTAATAATTTCATTTGTTGACAAATTTAATATTTTATAATTAATATTCAAATCTTTTAAAATATCCGGCATTCTTGAATAACTTGTATCAGTAATAAAAATTTGTCCAAATCCATTTTCTGCTACCAATTGCGTTATTACTTTAACTCTTTTTTTATCTAATTTGTCAAATATATCATCTAAAAGTAAAATTGCTGGCATATTTAATTTACTTTTAATATATTCAAACCATGCAAATTTTAAACTTATAACAAAGGTTTTTTGTTGACCTTGGGAACCATATTTTTTTATAGCTTGGTTTTCTATTAAAAAATCAAAATCATCTCTATGAGTGCCATAAGATGTATAGCCTAAAAATAAATCTCTTTCTAAATTTTTCCTTAAACTATCATATAAATTATTTTTATGAAGTTGTGAAGAATAAATCAATTCTACTTTTTCTTTGTTATCAGAAATTAATCTGTAATATTTTTGAAAAATAGGAATTAGCTCTTCAGCGAAATTTTTTCTAAGTTCATAAATTTTTTCTGCATTTTCAGAAAGTTTAAAATCCCAAATTTCAATTTCTTCAGGATCAATTCTTTTTGAAGAAAATTTATTTTTCAATAAAATATTCCTCTGTTCAAGAGCTTTATTATAGTTTATAAGATTATGTAAATATGATTTATCAAACTGAGAAATTATAGCATCTGCAAACTTTCGCCTAATATCACTTCCTAAATGAATCAAATCTGAATCATAAGGAGTAGAATATACAACAGGCAGTAAGCCAATATGTTCAGAAAGTTTTTGATATTCTACAGCATTTCTACGGAAAGATTTCCGCTTATCTTTCTGCACTCCACAATAAATATTTTCAACATTATCATTAAGCATAAATTCACCTTTAATTACAAAAAAATCTTCACCTGTTTTTATATTTTGTCTATCCGAAAGGTTTAAAAAGCTCTTGCAAAACGATAAATAATGTATGCTGTCCAATAAATTGGTTTTACCAATTCCGTTATCTCCAATCAAGCAGTTTATTTTAGCACAAGCTTGAAAATCAAAACTTTCAAAGTTTTTAAAATTGATTAATGATAAGTTTTTTAAATACATCAACTTGTTCTATTTTTATAAAGATACAAACTTAACAAAAATATAAGGATGATATAATCTATTTTATAAATGTTTTAATAAATATTCTTTAATATTTAATTTTAAAATAATAAATAAGCAAAAAGTTCAAAAAAAATCCTGCCGTAGCAGGATTTTAATAATTTTTAATTTAAGAACATTTTCATATCTTCATCAACAGTATTAATTCCTGCTATTCCAAAATTTTCGACTAAAACTTTAGCCACATTTGGCGATAAGAAAGCTGGCAATGTTGGGCCTAAATGAATATTTTTCACACCTAAATAAAGAAGAGCCAACAATACTATTACCGCTTTTTGCTCGTACCAAGCAATATTATATGCTATTGGAAGATCGTTAATATTATCTAAACCAAACACATCTTTTAAAGTTAGAGCAATTACTGCTAAAGAATAAGAATCGTTACATTGTCCTGCATCCAAAACTCTTGGTATTCCACCAATATCACCTAATTCTAATTTATTATAACGATATTTTGCACAACCTGCAGTTAAAATAACAGTATCTTTTGGTAACTTAGCAGCAAACTCAGTATAATATTCGCGAGATTTCATTCTTCCATCACAACCTGCCATTACGAAAAATTTACGAATTGCACCAGTTTTTACAGCGTCAACAACTTTATCTGCTAAAGCAATAACTTGATTATGAGCAAAACCACCAACAATTTTACCATTTTCTATTTCTGTTGGAGCTTTACATTTTTTAGCATGCTCAATAATTTCAGAAAAATCTTTTTGTTTACCTTCTACGCGAGCAGGAATATGTTTTGCTCCTGCTAAACCTGAAGCTCCTGTTGTGTAAATTCTATCTGTATAAGTTGCTTTATCAAGTGGTGGAACTATACAGTTAGTAGTAAATAAAATTGGTCCATTAAATGTTTCAAACTCGTCTCTTTGTTTCCACCAAGCATTACCATAGTTTCCTGCAAAATGAGAATACTTTTTAAAAGCCGGATAATAATGAGCCGGCAACATCTCACTATGAGTGTAGATATCAATACCGCTACCTTCTGTTTGTTGCAATAATTCTTCAAGGTCTTTTAAATCGTGACCTGAGATTAAAATTCCAGGATTGTTACGAACACCTATATTTACTTCAGTAATTTCTGGGTTTCCGTAAGTGCTTGTATTAGCTTTGTCTAAAAGAGCCATTACATCAACTCCAAATTTTCCACATTCTAAAACTAAAGCTACTAAATCGTCAGCAGATTTTTCTTCAGTAGTAGCAACTAAAGCTCTTTGCATAAAAGCATAGATTTCTTTATTTTCATGTCCAAGATTAAAAGCATGTTCTGCATAAGCTGCCATACCTTTTAAACCATAAGTTAAAAGCTCTCTTAAAGAACGAATATCTTCGTTTTCAGTAGATAAAACACCTATAACTTTTGCTTTTCTTTCAAATTCTTCAACAGAATCAGCTGTCCAAATTGCAGAATTATGTAAATTTTGAGGAATTTGACCACCTGCATTTACAAACTGATTTTTAATTTCTTCGCGTAGTTTTAAACCATTTCTAACTTTTGCAATAATTGCGTCATAATCAAAGTTAGCATTAGTAATTGTAGTAAATAATGCATCAAATACAAATTGATTTACAGCATCATTTTCAACACCTTTTTCGCGTGCTAATTGCGAAAATACTGAAACACCTTTGGTTACATAAATTAATAAATCTTGAATGTTCGCAACTTCATCAGTTTTTCCACAAACACCTTTGATTGTACAGCCTGTTCCTTTAGCTGCTTCTTGACATTGATAACAAAACATTGACATAATTTTATAAATTTTAATTAATAATTTTTTATTTAAGTTTATTTTATTTCTAAATCCATTCTTCGGCAATAATCTCACCCGAAATTGATATAATTATTGCTTTTACAGGAACTTTTCTTTTTGCTACTGCCTGAGCCTCTTTAACAAAACGCAACAAACCACCACAACAAGGCACTTCCATCATTGCAACAGTAATTGTATTAACTTGTGCATTATCTATCAAAGAAATCATTTTATCCACATACACATTTTGATTATGGTCTAATTTTGGACAAAGAATTGCTAAGCTTTTAGCTTTTAATAATTTTGAATGAAAATTTCCCATACTAAAAGCCACACAATCTGCAGCCAAGAGCAAATCTTTTCCTCTATAATAATTTGCCTCAGGATTAATTAAGTGCATTTGTACAGGCCAATGCGTTAAAGTTGAGGGGGAATCAAAACCTTCTTGCAAATTATTTTCAGGTTCAGGTTTTTGAATAGTTTTCTCTTCTATTCCCGAGCATCCACAAGCCGAAGCACTTGACTTTTGAGCAAATGCTTTATGAACTTCTTGTTTAACTTCTTCTAAATTAAAAGTTAAACTTTCTTTATTATCTTCCATCCAATTCATTGCCTGAGAAAACCATTCGTTCTCATTATGATCACGTAAATGCTTTAAATGTGCAATCACAACATTTTTTCCTTTAGTAAGCATGTCTTTAATAACAGCAATTTCGTCATAAGGAACTGCAGGTCTTTTTTCGATAGAAATAGCTCCAAGCGGACAATGACCTATGCAAGCTCCAAGCCCATCACACATAAAATCACTAATCAAACGAGCTTTACCGTCAATTATCTGAAGTGCTCCTTCATGACAGTTTGGAATGCAAATTCCACATCCGTTACATAATTCTTCATCTATTTTTACAACTTCGCGTATCATAATTTGTTAGATTTTAAATTCTAATGCAAAAATATTCAGAATTTTTTACTTAATTTGTAACTTTTATTACAAAATGAAAAATAAAGTTAATTTAGTACATAATTACTACAATGAAAGAGATAATAAATAAATGTCCTTTATTCATAGGCATCAAACAAGAAGATATTGACAAGCTTTTAGGCAATATTTTTTTTCAAACAAAAAAATATAAGCCCAAGGAAATTATTTCCTATCAAGATGAAGTTGTTGAGCATTTAATGATTGTTGTTTCCGGCACAGTTCATGGTGTAATGAATGATATTTCGGGAAAGGCTTTAATTATTGAAGAATTATATCCACCAAAACCATTAGCTACAGCTTTTATTTTTGGCAATAACAACAAATATCCTGTAAATATTATCTCTGAAACAGAGTCCACTATTATAAAAATTCCCAAATCAGAAATTATTAAAATGATGAAATTAGATGATGATTTTCTTTTAAATTTCGTTAATATTATTTCGGGCAGAGCTCAATTTTTGTCAGAAAAACTAAAATTTTTATCATTTAAAAATATAAAAGCTAAATTTGCATATTATATTATGAATTTAGCAAAAAACGAAAACTCTAACTCTGTAATTTTGCCAATTTCACAAGAAAAAATGGCTGATTTATTTGGAGTTTCTCGTCCTGCTTTAGCAAGAGCAATTAGAGAGATGCACAATGAAGGCATAATTTCTGCACAAGCAAAGCATATTCAGATTTTAAACACTTACGAATTATATGAATTAGTTAATTAAAAAATATGACAGCAAAAATTTTATATGCAATTATTCTAACAATTGTAGTTTTTGGTTTTTTTTGGGATCAAATTCTTGGATATTTGAACGCTTCATGGTTTAATAAGCCTATACCGGAGATTTTAAGCGATATTTATGATAAAGAAAAATATAAAAAGCAACAAAATTACAAATTAGAAAATTACCGTTTTGGAATACTTACATCGAGTTTTAGTTTTATTTTAATCAGCGCCATGCTAATTTTTAATGGTTTTGCTTTTGTTGACGGGCTTGCAGGACAAATTTCAGAACATTTTATCTTAAAACCTTTGATATTTTTTGGAATTATCTTTTTTGCAATGGATATTTTAAGCACACCATTTGATGTTTACGACACATTTGTAATTGAAAATAAATATGGATTTAATAAAACCAGTGTTAAGCTATATATAATTGATAAATTAAAAAGTTATTTGCTTACAGGAATTTTAGGCATAGGTTTATTTTCTTTGATTTTATGGATTTATAATTTAGATCCAAAAAACTTTTGGCTTTATACTTGGTTGGTAATCGTTGCTTTTTCCTTGTTTATGAATCTGTTTTATTCAGTTTTGATTGTTCCTTTATTCAATAAACAAACACCACTTGAAGACGGAGAACTTAAAACTATGATTATGGAGTTTGGTAAAAAAACAGGATTTAATATTTCAAAGATTTTTGTAATTGATGGGTCAAAACGTTCAAGTAAAGCAAATGCATATTTCAGTGGCATGGGTCCCAAAAAGAGAATAGTTTTGTACGACACTTTAATAAGTGAAATGACAAATGAAGAAATTTTAGCAGTTTTAGCTCACGAAATTGGACATTATAAACACAAACATATTTATAAATCATTGATTTCAGGCATTTTTGAAATGGGTATTATGCTTTATATTTTTGGACTTTTTGCTGGTAGCGATTTGCTTTCTCAAGCCTTAGGTTTAGAAAAAGCAAGTTTTCATATTGCAATTTTAGCTTTTTCGATAATTTACACACCAATTACAGAAATTTTAGGTGTGATTTCCTCAATTTTTAGTAGAAAGGCAGAATACCAGGCAGATAATTTCGCTACAAAACATGGTTTAGGAAAAGATTTGATTTCTGCTCTAAAAAAACTTAGTTCTCACAATATGAGTAATCTCACTCCTCATCCTTTGGTTGTTTTTATTAGTTATTCACACCCACCGATTTTTGAAAGAATAAAAGAAATTCAGAAACTTTAAAAAGGCTTCTCGCATTTCGCTGAGCTCAATGCTCGAAGGTGGGCATGCACTAATTTACACTGATTATGTCTTCTCGTTTTTCGCTTCGCTCAAAACTCGAAGATAAACAACCACTAATTACACGAATTTACACGAATTTGGCTTCTCGCATTTCGCTTCGCTCAATGCTCGAAGTTGGACATACACTAATTTACACGGATTATGGATTTTCGAATTTCGTTCCGCTCAAAAAAGGCGTTAAAAGTTTATAAAGTTAAAAGGGATTTTCGCAATTCGCTGGGTTCAATGCTCGAAAATGTACTAAAAACTAAAATAATTTAAACAAAAAAAAGGCCAC
>Ga0265293_10010429_pt1 | contig 12994 bp, 17 predicted proteins | sample Munlanlewell138R_FD_192505 | JGI IMG/M metagenome (GOLD analysis project Ga0265293, IMG submission 192505) | Leachate microbial communities from a municipal landfill in Southern Ontario, Canada - Leachate well 138R | ecosystem: Engineered > Solid waste > Landfill > Unclassified | place: Canada... | reverse complement strand
TCGGATTGCAACCGATTGCAAGGTTGTGAAAGAAAGCTATGCGAAATAGAAATGCAGCTCATGGCTGCAAAGGAAAAAAATAACAAGCATAGAATTTCCGGACTGACCCGATCATTGGAAAATGCCAGGAAAAATTGTACTGACAAATCTCTGAGGGGTGATTTGAATGAGAAGCTGGAGGAAGCAAGATCGGATATGGCAGGGTATGAGATAGATTTCAAGGCTGCTAAAAGCGAGGGTAAGGTTGACAAAATCTTGAAGTATCAGAATAAAATTGAAGAGGAGAAAGTAAAAATAAGATACCTTGAAGATGAATTATCCGATTTGGATCAACAGCGGTGACAAGTGACGGTGGTGTCCGCCCTGTAGCTGGAAAAGCCAGTGGGGTAATTGAATCAGCGCATGGGCCTGGTCATTGCCCCGTTGAAAACGCACCACAGGAAGAAGGGTCAGCTAACATGGCGCTGGAACTGACGGTTCGCCGCAGCTCAGCTTGGCGTTACATCTAAGTGAAAAGTCAACCACAGGATGTTTTGGTATGCATAGATATTTGAGTTGTTTCAAAGGTTTCGTTGCAGGGCTGTTCCTTGTTTCACTGCAGTCCTACGCAACTAATTTGCCGGATGAACTATTAAATACTCCGATACATTTGATTTCAGGCGGAAAAACGAGTCTGGCCGAATACAGAGGAAAAAAACCCGTATATCTGAAATTTTGGGCGACATGGTGCCAGCCATGCCGAAAGCAAATGCCTCACTTTGAGAATGTTCAAAAATCATATGGTGATGAAATTGTAGTGATAGGTATCAATTTAGGCATTAATGACGACGCCGATGCTGTACAGAAAACAATCGAAGAGTTTGGTTTAACCATGCCTATGGCGATAGATAAAAGTGGTGACTTGGCACAAAAGTTTCGACTTATTGGTACTCCATACCATCTGCTTTTTGATAAAGATATGAATTTGGTTCACCAGGGACACGAAGCAGATGAGTCTCTTGATAATAAGCTGGCTTTGGTGGCGCAGACGAAAGTCAGTGAGATAATTGACTCCGAAATTTTGGTGGAGCATGAGGCTGATATTCAGCTGGATACCGATGACGGTAAATTTCATGCATTATTTTTTACGGCTACCTGGTGTGACTGGTATTTAAAAGACAGTCGACCGAAAGCGTCGGAAAGCTGTATTGCAGCCCAGAACAGGATTAACTCTCTGTATAAAGAATATCCTGAATTTACCTGGCTCGGTGTCGTGTCCCGGTTGTGGACTGGAGACCAGGATCTGTTGGAGTACGCAGCAAAATATAAAATAGAACATCCGGCTAAGATAGATAAGAGTAACCGCTTGTTTCACCAGTACAGGGTAAATGACTTGCCAGTACTTATTTTAATTAAAGATGGGGAGGTCGTAGCCAGGATTACTGATTTTCACGATTCTGATAGGATATCCACTTTGCTTAGGCATTTGGCACAATAACGGCTAACAGCAAAACAGAAGGGACGATTCTTCGTACAAGCATTCTTCGTACAAGACGGGTATATGGTGCTGCTTGGCGATTCCAGCCGTGGCGGTGATTCCCCTGGCATCATCCAGTGCGAGATGCCAGGGGTGAGTGTCCGTCAAAACTGATAGTTCGCACTCAGCAGGAAGCTGCGCGGCGCCCCCGGCATGGAGGCGGAGCGCCAGTAGTCGGTGTCGAACAGGTTGGATACCGCGGCGGTCACCGTCCAGGGCGCGCCGCGCCAGCCCACCAGCGCATCCCAGCGGGTATATCCGGGTAACTTCGAGTTGTTGGCGAGGTTCAGATAGCGGGCCGCGGTGTAGGTCGCGCCGATTTCACCGTACCAGTTCTCGGTGGGCACGTAGCGCAGGAACAGGTTGCCGTTGCGCTTGGCTGTGTTCGCCAGGTAGTTGCCTTCGTTGACCGGCGTGACGATGTCTTCCAGCACTTCGGCTGCCATCGCGGCGACACCACCGCGCACGTACCAGCCCTCGGCCAGCCTTCCATTGGCGCTGAATTCGACGCCGCGGGAGCGGTCCTTGCCGCGCACCGCCCAATCGTCGGGGAAGTTCACGGCGTCAGGCTGATAGCGGATGTTGTGGCGCTTCAGCTCGAACACAGCCAGTTGCGTCGACAGGTTGCCGTCGAGCCACTCGCTCTTGATGCCCGCTTCGTACTGGGTCATGTACTGGGGCTCGGCATCGAATACCGCAGTGGGGGAAGTGCTGACGCTGATCATGCCGCGTCCGCCATAGGGAGCGAAGCTCTTGCTGTAGGACAGGTACAGGCTTTGCTCGTCGGTGGGTTGCCAGACCACGCCCACCCTTGGGCTCACCGTGGTGTCGTCGTACCGGCGCGAGGCGCCATCGAGGCGATTGGTGGATTGGAAGTCGTACCGGTCGAAGCGCAGGCCGGCGAGGATCTTCCACTGCGGCGACAGGCTGATCAGGTCCTGCACGTACAGCGCCTGGGATTCCACTTCATGGAGGTTGTGCTGGGTTGCCGGCACGCGCTCCGGCTTCGGGTTGGACCAGGAAGGGTTGAACGGATCGACGGGGTAGGGGTAGGCCACCGTGCCGTAGACCTGGGGGTGGCGCACTTCTTCGCTGTATTCGATACCTACCAGCAGATCGTGCCCGATACCCCAGGTGGTTGTCTTTCCTGTCAGGTCGAGGGTGTGGGTATCGGTTTTGTTTTCAGTCTGCTGCCAGGCATAGTTCTGTTGCACCCGCCCGTTCCAGGTGCAGGCTGTGCCGGTGGGTGTTTTGTCCTCGGCGGTGCAATAGGTGCCGCCGAACACGTGGTCGAAATCCTGGCTGGCGGTGCGCTTGGCGGCGACCCAGCGCAGGGTCCATTGCTCGTTTAAGTCGTAGCTCAGGTCTGAACGCCATACTCTCAGGCGGTCGATGACGTAGTCGTCCGGGTGGGCGAAGCCATGGCGGATGGAAACGCCGGAGGGCAGGTTGTCATAGGCCGGGCCGCGATCGGGCACGCGGTCGATCTTGTCGTAGGTGTACTGGCCGGTCCAGCGCAGACCCTCCAGGTTATCCAGCAGAATGCTGGGCGAGATCATCTCGTTGTCGTTGCCGATGCCGCTGCGGAAGCTGTTTGCCTTCTCGCGGTCGGCAGTCAGGCGCATTACGACATAGGGGTTGATCACCTGGTTGATGTCGATCGTGCCGCCGTAGTTGTCCCAGGAACCGGCGCGCAGCGTGACACTGCTGTGCGCGTCGAAGTTGGCCTGCTTGCTCACCATGTTGATGATGCCACCGCCCTGGCTGCGGCCGTACAGCACGGAAGCGGGGCCTTTGAGGATTTCGATGCGCTCGACGTTGGCGGTACTGCGGCGCACCTGGCCGCTCTCGCGAATGCCATCGCGGTAGATGTCGCCGGAGTCGGCGGAGAAACCGCGAATCATCACTCCCTCACCGCGCATGTCGTAGGTGGTGTTCACACCGGGAATACCGTCGAGCAGGATGCTCAAGTCATTGATACCGTAGCTTTTATACTTATTGACCTCGAGGCTTTCGATGGACTGGGGCACATCCCGTGGCGCCAGGCGCGTTTTGGTGGCGGTGGTCACCTGTACTGCGCGAACGTCGTCGGGGTCGTACTCGGAAACCACCCTCACCACCGGCAATGCTTGTGCCTCGTTATCGTCAGCGCGCTTTTCGGCGCCGCTGGCGGCGCCCACCACACCCAGGCCAAAGGCCAGGACCATGGTGCATATTGCAGTATCTTTCATTGGCTTTCCCCTCATTTTCATATGGCTATTGACTGGCTTAGGTTCGAGCGCCGATTTTGCACTAATAATAATTATTATCAATATCGTTGGAGATTTTATTGCTGGGGATTGTGTGGTTTTATAGCGTCGCTCATTTGAGTGAATTGATGGGTGTCCAGCTCCCGCAGCTCCCGTCATCCAAGCGCCGATGGCCGGCGTCCAAGGCAGCGCACTCGCCCCGCCACTATGCGGTTGATGGTGGTTTGACCATGCAGTAATCTGGCTGCACTGTAACAATTCATTCAAGCCGACGCCGGCCACCGCGCGGCTTGACTCAGGCGTTGGATGCTACTGGAGAATTCATGGCGGACATCAAATTCACGGAAGATGAGAAGGCCATCATCGTCCGGAAGATTCAGCTCTACTTCACTGAGGAGCTAAAGCAAGAGATAGGACGATTCGACGCGGAGTTCTTGCTTGATTTCTTCTCCGATGAGGTTGGGCCATACTTCTACAATCGTGGGCTATACGATGCCCAAACCATTCTCTCCAGCAAGGTCGACGACCTGTCCGAGGCGATCTACCAGCTTGAGCGTCCAACGGAGTTTAGAAAATGACCTGGCTTCGGTGTGGGTGCAGCCATGAGCTTTGGTACATTCCATCTGGCGAAGCTGTTGCCGATACAGCCGGTGCAGGTGACTATTGGCAGCGTGCCGATGGCTTTGTATCGTAGCGGGACGGCTTGAGCTGTTTGACCAGGCAGCGTCCGGGAAGGAAGACCTGCTCAGTGTTCGGGAGCCAGCCGCTAGGGCCTCTGCGAAACCGGAAGTGCCGAATCATGTCCTTGAAAAGCTGTAATATTTCTATAAGGAACATTATTTGAGATGAGGCGGATTGCAGCCCAGCGATGCGCCGTGGGCAGCCGGGAGGGAAGCAAGTTTGGATCTCAAAAGTGGTTACCCATTCTGGGCGGTCAAGAACGGACTTATGCGTGCATTCCCGCCCTTGCAGGCGGACCTCAGCTGCGATGTAGCGGTGATCGGTGGCGGCATTACCGGTGCCCTGGTCGCCGATGAGCTGACATCCCATAGCTTTGACGTGGCTGTCGTCGAGCAACGCGACGTTGCCTGGGGTAGCACCGCCGCCAGCACCGCATTGCTTCAATATGAAATCGACACACACCTGGTGGACCTGGCCAAACACTATGGCGAGGATGCGGCTGTGCTGGCCTACAAAGCGTGCGCCACTGCGATCACGGATCTGCGCAGTCTCGCGGCAGAGGTGCGCGATGTGGACTTTGCCATGCAGCGCAGCCTGTATTACGCCAGCCGGCGGAGGGACAAGTCATCATTGCGGGAGGAGTTCGCATTGCGGGCAAAGCATGGTTTCCGGGTGGAGTGGCTGGATGCCCACGCTGTAAAGGCACAGTACGGCATTGAGGCGCCCTGCGCGATACTGTCTCATCTGGCCGCACGTGTTGATCCCTACCGCATGGCCTATCGGCTGCTGGCGCGGGTGGTGCGTCGGGGCGGCCAGGTTTTTGATCGGACCGTGATCGACAGCATCCTTCCCGCCGCCCGGGGCGTGACCCTGCGCACGGCGGAAGGCGTGCGAATCCGCTGCCGTCATGTGGTGCTGGCCAGCGGCTACGCCAGCCAGAAATGGCTGAAGCAGTCCGTGGCAAGAAACCGCAGCAGTTATGCCTTTGTCACCGATCCCATCGATAAAAGTGTGCTCGGCCTCCTGGCCTCCACCATGGTATGGGAATCAGCCAGGCCATATCTGTACATGCGTTGCACTGCGGACGGCCGCCTACTTGTCGGTGGCGAGGACGACGACGTCGATATTCCGGCGCGGCGGGATAAGCGCGTCGACAAAAAAGCCCGCAAACTGGTCAGGCAGGTCGGGCGATTGTTCCCCCAGCTGCCCTTGCAACCGGCGTTTTCGTGGGCCGGAACCTTTGCGGAGACGGCTGACGGGCTGCCATTTTTTGGCCCGCACGCCGAGTACGGCCCCAGGGTGTTGTTTGCCATGGCCTATGGGGGCAATGGCATCACCTACAGCATGATCGGCGCTGCCCTGTTGCGGGCGGGTATCGAGGGCCGCAAGCACCCTCTTGCACAATTGTTTTCCTTTGCGCGGATCGGTTAACTCCCCGACAGGTTCAATTGACACGGTGGCCTGCAGGGGCTGCTGCATACCCCCGCGATCAATGCGGCGAAAAATATTCGGATGATGGCAACAGTACGTTACTTGTTGACATGAGATTGCTCCGAGTGTGGAATAACAATTCATTCGAGCCAGGGCCGCTCGGCGGCACGGCTTATTCAGACGTGAGCACCGCGAAGGCTACCCGGGGATGTAGCCGACCTCGGTGGAGGAAAGAAAATGTCTAGCCATCGAATCTTCACTACAGAATTCGCCAAGGTATATCCGTTATATGTTCAAAAAGCGGAACGTAAAAATCGTACCAGGGATGAGGTTGACCAGGTCATCTGCTGGTTGACTGGCTACAACCCAGCGGGATTGAAGAAGCAAATCGATGAGCAAAGCGATTTTGAAACCTTTTTTGCTCAAGCACCCGCCATCCACCCAAACAGTTCGCTGATCAAAGGCGTAGTGTGTGGTGTCCGCGTGGAAGAAGTGGAAGATCCGCTGATGCAGAAAATACGATACCTGGACAAGCTGGTCGATGAGCTCGCAAAAGGGAAGGCAATGGAGAAGATCCTGCGGTGAAGATCGCCGCTAACAGGTCACTCAAGCAGAGGTTCCAATCGCTGCGCGCTTGTGACACAGTTTGTACTCAGGCCTTAGGGCACATTTGAGGACGGCACGGAAACAGTCTACACCGCACGCTTTCACCTCATTGAGCCCAATGTTCGTTTGCTCTATGCGTTTGATATGTCTGTCGGAGGGAAGAAATCGATGGAATAGGTGCCGCTGCCGGAAGCTGTCGCGATGCATAACAATGGCGGCTGAGCTTCGATGTTGTGCGAAGCGCAAACAAACACGGGATGGAAAATGTACGAAAGTAAAAGTAAGCCGTTGATTGCTAGAAAGGATTTCAGGAAGAGAATGCTATTTCATGTGCTCGCAGCATTCATGCTGGTTGCTGTAACGTTGGCGGCAGGCATTGCAGGGCATGTTTACTTCGACAATATGGAACCAAGAGTGGCCCTCGTTGCGTCCATTACTTTGACAAGTGGGCTCGGCCTGTCCATTCTTCCCGAAACCACCTCAGGGCAACTGTTTGCCGGTCTCTATGGGGTTTTTTCCGGCTATGTATACATTGCCACTAGCACTATAATCATCGCGCCAATTCTTCATCGAATTCTGCACAAGTTCCATTTGGATGAATAGTTGTGGCGGAAGTCAATGACCTGCTCGCTTTGTGTGAAGGGCGAGCGTTGCGTACCCGTCTCGCAAGAGCGATGCTCCTTGCTGGCGCTCCCCGCTGAACGTTGTGCATCATAAGGAGGAAGGCATGGATTCTAAAGTCGAGAGAAACGGAAGCTGTCTATGCGGTTCAGTCCGCGTCACAGCTAAACCAAACAGCAATGATGTTGGAGCCTGTCACTGTGTGATGTGCCGACGATGGGGCGGCGGCCCTCTCTTCGCAGTTGAGTGCGGAAGTGCTGTGGGCTTTGAGGGCGCCGAGTATATATCGACATTCAGTTCTTCAGAGTGGGCCGAGCGCGGATTCTGCCAGGTGTGCGGCACTCATCTTTTTTACCGCCTGAAGCAAGACGGGCATTACGCGATTCCTGTCGGGCTGTTTGGCGACAATGGCGAGTGGACGTTCGCTGAGCAGATTTTTATCGACCAAAAACCGTCGTTTTATTCATTTGCGGAAAGCACCAGGAATCTCACCGGCACGGAAGTCTTTGCCCAGTACACTGCAGAATAGGGCGATGATGGCTGGACCGATTGTCCAATGGCATGAGCAGCAAAACAGTAAAGGAGAAAAGCGTGAATTGGTACTTGGATGTCTTGAAAAAGTATGCTGTGTTCAACGGCAGGGCAAGGAGAAAGGAATATTGGTATTTCGTTCTGTTCAATATCATTGTCTCTGTCATATTGGCAGTCATAGATGGTATGACTGGAAGCTTTAGCGCTGACGCTGGAGTGGGCATATTGAGCGGCATCTATTCCTTGGCGGTTTTTATACCTACCGCTGCCGTAACTTTTCGGCGGCTTCATGATACTGGTCGCAGTGGTTGGTGGCTGCTGATGGTTTTGCTTCCGTTTATCGGTGCTATCGTATTGCTGATATTTATGGTTCAAGACAGCAAGCCCGGTGAAAATCGATTCGGACCCAACCCAAAGGAGCCGGCGACATAGATGCCTGACAAGCAAGTCCGGCAGATCGTCCAGAAGGAGTCCCTCCACTCGACGACGTTGCCTAATGATTCAGTCAAGCCAGTGCCGCTTCGCGGCGCGGCTCGATCAGACGTTGGATAACTTGAAAGCATGGATATCAAAGCGGCGGCGATAATCGGGGGTGGGGCAATAGTCGTCGGCCTTATCCTCTACATTCCCGGCCACTTCCTGAGCAAATGCTTACTGCGGCGGTCGGCTCCGGAAAGCCATATCCGGAGTTGCATGACAAGGCTCGGTATGGTTGTTTACGGGGCAATGGTGTTCGCGATGCTCGTTGGGTACGCGCAAGAGCATTTCGCGGCGCAGACATGGTTCGGCCATTTCGTCTCCAGTTGGGGTGGCCGGCTCGCCTACGCCGGTGCAGTCATCGCGCTATCGGCGTGCGTCGAGTACCTGCTCAAGAAGAGAGGCTACGCCCTGTGGGTGCGGGAATCGGTCGTCCAGCGAGCGGGTCAAGCCCGTGGCCCCACCTCCGGCGGCCCCACGGCTTGACTCGCGGGTTAGTGTGACAATGAAGGATTCGCCATGAATGAAACGAGTGGGAATCATCGGATGGCCACCCGTGGCCGGAATATCACTGGCTTGTCTGGACACATCGAGGGCGCCCTATGACCATTGCTCTCTACTACTCCCCGGGATCCTGTTCTTTTGCGCCGCATGTGGTGTTGCGGGAAATAGGCCTCGAGTTTGAGTTGCGTAGGTTTTCAACAGCCGATCGCAGCAACTACTCGGCCGAGTACCTGGCCGTCAATCCCAGGGGGCGAATTCCAGCCCTCTCGATCGATGGTTTTACGCTCACCGAGACACCGGCCATCCTCGCTTACCTTGGGCGCAGATATCCAAAGGCCGGATTGTACCCGTCTACGGCAAAGGAGGACGAGGCGCGCTGCCTTGAATTGCTGGCCTGGTCTTCAAACACCGTCCACGTCGCCTTCGCGCAGATAATGCGCGCCGAACGATTTGTCCCCTCGGAAGAAGCCTACCCGCCGGTACAGGCAAGTGGCCGCGTGAATTTTCAACGCTGTCTTGCCGAAATCGAAGCCCATCTCACGGGATCACCATTTGCGGTTGGGAGCCGCTTCACTGTCGTCGACCCCTTCTGGTTGGTGTTCTACCGGTGGGGCCTGGGCCAAGGCTATGACAATGAAAGGCTTTATCCGGCATATACGCGCTACGCCCAGGCTCTATCTCAGCGTCCATCGGTAAAAGACGCATTATCGGCCGAAGGTATATCGTTATGGGAATAGGGCCTTGCCGCAAACAAGCCGGAATGGGTGAGGTTGCATGGAGACGAACCGGTGCTCAGTTGAAATAGAGCAGGCGGTTCAAAGTTACCGCCGGCCCACTGGCGCCGCGTACCGCAGCCCATACCTGATCGTCCGTCGACATCCGTGCCGGCTCGGCGGCCGGTGACGTACTCTTGATGGCGTTTGCCATGGCGGCGCAACCTTGTTAAATTCGCGCCTGAGGCTCATTCGACCATTGAGGATGGAATCGGTCGGCCCTGGGGCATCCTCGTCAACGACCCCCGAGGTCATTCGCTCATTGAACCGCAGGGCCGGTAACCTGGTGGCCGAGGTCCTGGTTTCACCTTACTGAAGCGGACTTAATCTATCATGCAGTCATTCAACCCGGCGGTGCTTCGCGGGGTTGACTCAGGTGTTAATTCTTCCCAGCGAGACAGATGAGGTAAGCCATGAAGAAATGTTCCAGTGACTTTGTGAAAATGAAAGGCACAAAACCTATTCCGATGCTGACGGCTTACACCTGCCCGGTAGCCCGGGCAATCGAAAAGGCCGGGGTGCCAGTGATTCTGGTTGGCGATACCGTCGGCATGGTAGAGATGGGATTTACCAGCACGAGAGAAGTGACGATCGAGCACATGGAATACCATGTGGGTGCGGTTAGGCGCGGAGCTGCACAAACGCATATCATTGGTGATCTTCCCTACCAGGCCGATAAAAATCCGCAGACAGCGTTGATGAACGCAAGACGGCTTATCGCCGCCGGCGCGGACAGTATAAAACTTGAAGGGCCGAAACTCGATGTGATTGCCTGTCTGGTTGAAAATGACGTGCCCGTTGTCGGGCATACAGGATTGACTCCGCAAACAGCCGAGAGTTTCAAGAAAGTCGGCGTCACTGGTGACGAAGCGAAAAGAATAGCGGATGAGGCCATCGCCATTCAAGATGCCGGCGCCTTTATGGTGGTTCTTGAACATATCCCTTGCTCACTCGCCCGTACGATCACCGGCGTTTTGAGGATTCCGACAATCGGCATTGGCGCGGGTCCGGATTGCGATGGCCAGGTGCTGGTCATTAATGATGCGCTGGGGCTTGGCGATTATTGGCCGCCGTTCTCCAAGCAGTACGCTCGTGTGAGCCAGGCCATTCTGGATGTGGCAACGGAGTTCGCCTTCGAGGTCGAAACGATGGAATTTCCGAATAACATCGTTCAATTCACCGGGACAGGGGAGCGTTAGAAGGCCCATGTTGATGGCCGAGCTGCGCATCCTGAACCTGGAAAGCCTGATGAACGGGGGCGGCCAGTAGCGTGATGAAAGTCAAAAGAATCGTTGCCAATATCGCGACCGCGGATATCGAGGCGGCAGATGCCTTTTACCATGGGGTTCTCGGTCTTGAGCTCGCCATGGACCACGGCTGGCTTCGCACCTACGCTTCGTCATCAGAGATGAGGGTGCAGGTCAGTTTCGCCAGCCAGGGCGGCTCGGACACGCCGGTTCCCGAACTGTCTATAGAGGTCGACGATCTTGCGGAGGCCCTCCGCAGAGTGAATGAATCCGGCACGCCTATCGAGTACGGGCCCGTCAGTGAACCTTGGGGGGGCCGCCGATTCTACGTTCGAGATCCACTGGGCAAACTCGTCAATATTTTGCAGCACCAGTCGCCGGATCCGCCGTGACAAAGCAGGCCGGCCGCCGGCGCCTGGCGGCGCGGCGTTTTTGACCCAGGCATCAGGAGCATCAGAAGTGGGGCCAGTAGTACAGGAAGAAGCAACAGGATGTGGAATTGCATCCGTGGCGAATATTCTGGGTAAGACCTACTCGGAAATGAAAGAGATAGCGAATGGGATGGGGGTCGACGCTGCAGATACAGCGCTTTGGTCTGATACTCAATATGTAAGGCGGATGCTCAGGCTTTCAGGCGTGGGCACGTCGGCAGATGAGATTCCATTCGTGTCGTGGGACGCGCTCCCTGATCTTGCGTTGTTGGCCATCAAGCATTATCGGGCAGAGGGTAAGAACTTCTGGCACTGGGTTGTTTTCCGAAGGCTGGATGGCCAGTCCTTGGTTCTTGATTCAGCCAGCTACCTACCGTCGAACGTCAGAACGGATTTCGGTAACATGCAGCCGAAATGGTTTATCGAAGTTAAGGGATGCGATGAGCGCGTCATTGCGAACGGATGGCGACCCACACCCGCGGGTGTGTCGAATGTGGAACCCGAAACAGTGAAACCCAAGACAGTGAAGCCCAAGACATAGGCCCAGCGCTCCATGCTCAAAGTAATTGCTCAGGATTTTATCAGCGCAGATTGCATCGAAGAAGTCATGCCGCTGTACCGTGAGCTGGTCGAACGGACCAGGGAGGAAGAGCGGTGCATTGCCTACGACCTTTTCATTGACCAGAAAGACCCCGGCCATTTCATTTTTATAGAAGAATGGCCTGATCGGGCTGCCTTGCAGACCCACTGCGAGACGGAGCATTTCAAAAGATTGGTGCCGTTGATAGACAGACACCAGAGAAAAGAAGGAACTTATCTGCTCATGGAGGTGTTTGAGTAGGGTGATCGTTGGCATAGTTCGTCGATATAGTTCGTTGACATAGATCCTTGGTATAGATCCATGACAGATGACATCGGATGTGAACACTGTGCTGATAACCGGGAGGCCCGGGCAGTTGTGAAGCGACATTAGGTCTTGCAAATATGGAATCCTGGCTGTCACAGGCAAAAACACTTCCCTCGCTGCAGGTCGAGATCGGCTTTCTTATTCAAGACAGTTTCTACTACGGCCCCGACAGGTTTTCTGATATTGCAGACCGCGAAAGGCTGGCTGACACACTCGTTCCGCCCCGGATTCAGCGGGAATTCCCGTCTCTGGTGACAAGCTCGGAGGCGGTGGGTCACGAACGGGAACTGGCAGCTTACTATCGGCGGATCGTTGGGCTGGCACACCACCACCAGCGGCCGTTCAATTCCATTCGGCACTACTTCTGGCTCCGCTTGTTGCTGTGGAACGCCGAGCATGAGGTCAGCATCTCCTTTCCCTGGTATGACAGTTTCTCGGATATCGACAGGTTCCTGACAGCGCTGGTCGGGATTGATACCGGCCTTGTCGACCACGATATGGATCAAGGTTGGGAACTGCAAACCTATGCCAGCGATGGCGTGCTTTACCTCAGCGAGCGCGACCCCGACTCCGGCGAGACACATGTCGAGATCTCGGTGCCAAGAGCTGGACTCGTCGCTCAAGTCGAAGAACTCAGGGAGCGCACAGCGGCCGTGGTCACGCAGATTTCCAGCCTGCTGGGCGCAGATGTATGGACCGCTTATGTCGGCATGGAGCCTGGCTTTAGCGCTGAGCCGCCGTGGTCGAAGCCGTGACCACACCACAGGAGGGGGCGGCTCGGCGTGGTTCAGGGGCTGGATGTGGATAGAGGAGATATGGAAAATGCCGGCCGGAAGGCGTTGATAGCCCGCTATGTGGCGGCTTACAATTCCTTTGACGTGAAGGGGTGCTGGCGCTGGTGTCCCGGATGCTCGCTTCGAAACGTACTCGGGTGGATGGCAGACCTGGTATTTCCTTCCCGTGGCAGTCAAAAAACTGGATTGTTGATTGCCATCTCGCTCGATGGTTAAAAAGGACAAG
>Ga0265293_10010427_pt1 | contig 12995 bp, 13 predicted proteins | sample Munlanlewell138R_FD_192505 | JGI IMG/M metagenome (GOLD analysis project Ga0265293, IMG submission 192505) | Leachate microbial communities from a municipal landfill in Southern Ontario, Canada - Leachate well 138R | ecosystem: Engineered > Solid waste > Landfill > Unclassified | place: Canada... | reverse complement strand
TGGTTTTATACTTTTAGTTATTTTTTCTTGCTCTAAAGCATAATAATATTCTTGAGCCTCTTTATAGATATAAGGAATAATACCAACTCTTTCTTCTGATTCATCGGCACTATGTTTTTTAACAAAATAAAAATATTCTAGTGCTCTAGACATACCTAAATAATTAAAACCATATTTTTCTCTATATTTTTTAATTAAGGCATTGTTTAATGGCCCGGGAGCTTTAAGATTGAAAATTTTACAAATGAGCGCATCAAGAGCAAGTTTCTCATGCTTGATTTTTGCACAACCAGGATGATACCACTTGCTCTTAATATACTCTGATTTTTCTTCTAAATTTCTATTAAACTTTAAGCCACAGCCACCACAAGTAACTGTTCCCATTCTTTTCACTTCCTTTCTTAATTTATCTTATAATATAATTATAACATAGTTAAGAACAAAAGTCAAGCTTTAGTCTATCATGTCTAAAAATCCTGAAACTTGAGCAGTTCTACTTCTCTCAATTGTTTTAAGTTTTACTGCGGAAAATAGGTCGGCGAATTCACTATCTTTAATTTTATATAATAACTTTAATCCATTACTATTTTTAAAAATAGGTCTGTCTGTTTGATGAATATCTCCATCAAAAATAATTTTAGTATTTTCTCCAATTCTACCAATTAATAATTTAACATGTTCTTCAGTTAAATTTTGTGCTTCATTAACTAAAACAATTGCATTTTCAATATTGCGTCCACGCGCTAAAGAAATTGGCATTATTTCTATTCTTCCTTCCTGTATTCTTCTTTCAACTTCATCATAACCAACAATATCTACCAAAGAACCCATAAAAATTATTTCTTTTTCAAACAATCCTCCAGGCATAGCGGCAACTTCCCTACTATTGGCAGTAATTGAGTTGTTAGGAACATAAACAATTTTATCTATAAATCCTTTCTCTAATTGTTCAAAGGCATAATTTATAGCTAGGTAACTTTTGCCCGATCCATAGTTCCCAGTTATACAAACAATACTTATATTTTTATCAGTAAGAGTATTCAATAAACATTTTTGCTCAATGTTTCTAGCAACAATTTTTTTATTAAAACTATTATAAATAGAATGATCTTTTATTTTAATAAAGCGACCATTTTTTTTGATATATTGAACCGGAGATTCAAAATCTTCAGTTCCATCAAAATTAACTATTGGTTTGTTTCTATTTTTAAAAATTAAATACTCATTCTCATGATATTTATCTACATTTGATTGTTTAGAAATATATTCATCAGTTGCTTTTTGATTTATAAATGGCAAATTAACAATGCCTGAATAATTTGTTTTTTCACCATTTGTATAAGGTTGACTTTCAACTTTGTTAAACTTACACTTTAATTCAAGTGTTAAGTCATTAGTTATCAAAACAAAATTATTTTTTTTTGCACATTTCAGGAGAACGTCATCTACTAATTCTTGCCTGTAAGTATATCTCTCTATAGTAATATTTTTTAAGTTTGCTGAGATTAACTTAGCTCCTTTTCTTGCTCTATAAGCTAATTCGGCGTTGGCGCTTTCTTTTAACCTATCTAGCTCTTCAACAGTTTTTAAATGAACATGAATGTTTTTTATATTAGTAAAAACAGATGGAAAATGTATAATAACATTCGTGTCTATTAAATTATGTTTTAGTGTTGTCAATATGCATCTCTCCTTAACAAAAAAGGGAGTTTCCACTCCCTTTCTTATTTATTTATTTATTGTTTTAATTTCCAACTAAATCTTCAAGATCTGAAACTACCAATTCTACAAGGTCTTTTTGTTGTTCTTCAGCTTCTGACAGCTTCATTTTTCTTCCAAAATACTTCTCTATAATTTCAAGAGCATCTTCTATTAGATTTTTTTCAACAACTCTCCCCCATAATTCTTTTGATTTCTTCATTAGTTCTGAAAACGTTATGCTATCTTCTGAAGTTTCAATATACTGTGCTTTTCTTTCGTTAGAAATAATCGCTCCATGCCTACCCTCTTCTTCAATAGCATCTGTCAATGCATTAACTAACTCTTCATATCCAAAAGGTATTTTAGTTTTCATAAATTTAAACCTACTTCCAGCAACAACATCTGGTGTTGACCTAGTATAGAGAATTCTTTGAGAATTTTCTTCTTCATCAAAATACACGTGAATGTAGCCAATGATATCAACAATTCTATTCACAATTTCGTATGCTCTTTTCAATTTGTTATCAAATAGGCTTTTTATCCTATTTTTCTTACTTTTATTATTCAAGTAAGTTCAGCATATCTTTCTACCTTTATTTAAAGGTATGTAGTCTCGTGGAGATTTATTTCATAATTAATTGCTCATATCTTTCTTTTTTTCTTTGTAAAAATAGAGCGTTAGGAGTGTATAAAATATCATACAGTTGCTTAGAAAAATTAGTTGAATATCTTAAATCATATAATTGTAATTTATTTTTTTCTTTTTTTCGCCAATGGATGTGAATTTTAGGAACTCCAAACTGCTCAAAAAAGTAATTTTCAAAATAATCTAAAATCTCTTTTGAAGCAGAAACAATTTTCCACTCAATGCCGTGGTTTAAATAACCAGTAGTTGTGATACATCCATCACCATCAAAATAACCTCTAATATAGTCGGGGATAAAAAGGGGGTTAAGTTTAATTGGAGGAATTAAATTAGTTGTTTTATTTGGCACAACTCCATACTCAGCAAGTTTTAATTTCATTCTTTCTGAGCAGAAATCCAATGTAGTATTTTGATATCCTTTTTCTGTGGTAAACTCTCGCAATGGTCGGGAACTTCCAATCTCCAACTGGATTTTTTCTAAAATCTCTTTATCTATTGAAGACAAAGTAATTTTAATCTCATTTGAATCTTTTCTAATTGTTCCATCTGCCGCGAATAATCCCAGAATATATGCCATATTATGGCTTTCAACATCAAAATATTTTTCATTTAAAGAATATTTTCTTTGTGCTTCACTATTGGTTCTAATTTTAACTCCATTGTCAGTCAAAATCCTTTTTGTTTTAGATTTTGACATTCCAAACTGTGCTCCACTTTTAAGAAGTCCCCACTTTTTATTGGTATAATTATCAATTATAACTTCAACTTCTTTTTCATTATCGTACTTTCTCACTCTGAGTAGTACCTCCTATTTATTATGTTTAATATCTCTATGCGTTGCGCGTGTTTTATCTTTTAAAATAAAACTTCCGCTCTGATTGGCATTTCAGCCTTCCAGATTTTTACTACAATTTAGAGCGTAATTTCTTACGCAATTCCCAAAAGTTTAGGAATTGATGGTCTAATGATAGTTTCTTCAGAACCTTTCTTTATTGGTTTTTCTTCCGAATGACTAATAAAAACAATACCATATCCTAAAAGAGTTATTTCACGAAATATTTCTTCAAACTCTCTGGTACACATAGCGTACCCTTTACCATATCCAATCTCTCCTAATTCATCTACTCCTTCTCTGGAGCAAATATACTTTTCGCAAAGACCCCAAGCAATTCCTACTGTATCAATTGTAATTGAGTCGTAGAGCTCCTTAGATTGTTCAGTTTTCAATTGCTTAAGAACTGATTTAAAATCTTTCCAATTTCCAATATCTACGGCATAGATTCCTGCGATTGCGTTATACCCTTTTTCGAAAGCTAATAATAGGTTTTTTGGAAATTGTGCTGCGAATGAGGTTTTTCCAGATTTTGGCTGACTGTAAATTAACAAATATTTGTTCTTTAAATCTCTACTAATTGTTGTTGGTTCAAGATTTAGAATATCTATTCCTGCCATATAATCTTCCTCCTAATTAAAGAATTGGAATTACCAATCTCTAAGGTCCGCCGACTTAGATCTTGAGGTAGGAGTAGTTTTCTTTCCAGAGTCTTTGTCTCCCAAAGAAGAAATTCTTGCTTTACGTTCTTTACGAGCTGCGGCAATATCCTCTTCTTCATATCCTTCAACTGAAGTTCCTGAACCACCAGAAATAACAAATTCACGTACTCTACGAGTAGTAGTTGTCACCATTGGTTCTCCGAAAGAATCTTCTTCGTCAGAGGCTTCTGTAACTTCTTTAGTAGTATACTTGATAAAACCTGTTACATTAACAGTTTCACCGACTCTCCAACCCTTAGTTACAATATCAATGTGTTTTTTGTTTTGAACAATAAGTTTGATTTCATCAAGTTGTCCATTATATTGAACAACAAATCCAGTTACAACTATGCGACCAGTTTCAAACTCTTCATCCCCATCTTTCATAATTTCATCTGCTATTGATCCAACAATTAACTTTACTTTGAAAGTTGCTTGCGGTTCGCAGTCTGTTAATTTTACTGTATTAAAGAAACTTCCCTTAATTCTAGCAAAAGAAACAAATCTTCCGTCTTGTGAAAGAAACATGTTTTCTGCAAGTGAACCCTTAGGTAAACGAATTCTACTTGCCTTATCATAGTCACCACCAACCTCCGCAAGAGATTTTTCGTTATCTATGATATTTTTTACGCTTTTGTATGCAGGATTTGGTTTTCCCGCTTTAGTTTCCGGAGTTGCGTAGAAACTTACCGGTATTAGGGATGTAAAATCTTCTGCACCAATAGTGATGGGAGCTTCAATTACGAATTCCCCCGCTATTGCGCCATTGTCAAATTCTCTGACAATTTTTTCAGAAAGCACTCCCTCAATAAATACTTCATTCATTCCTTCTTTTAATGCCATGTGTTTTCTCCTTTTGTTTTTTCAACAATTTTTTTAATTATTCTTCTGCTACGTCGTCTGCTGTAGGGTCATAGTTTACGCCATCGTCTGTAAGAACGATAAGTTTCTTCTCTTGTCCTTCAACTGTAACTCTAGTTGCAAGACCCCTCTTTACAAGTGCGCTTGTAATTATGCCATTAACACTTTTTGGAGCGAGACCAGTATCTTCTGCGATCTTGGTGTAAGTAACATCTGTACCTACGTTCTCCTTCAAATAATTTAGCACGATTCTTGCGTTTTCACTAAGTGCTTTTGCCATGTTGTTTGTTCCTCCGATTTTATTTATTTTATATATTTAAGGTAGATTTCTACCTTATATAATAATTATAACATATTTTTTAACTTAAGTCAACTATTCTGTAGAAAAATATTTCTCTGTATCTATATGTGTTATTATCTGGGGCAGTTTACAAAATTTGCCTACTTTTTATCCTTATAATATAATTATACCACAGTTTTAAGCTAAAGTCAACTATTTACAACTGTAATTTTCGTAATTTTTTGAGGATTTTTCATTATTGATACACCAACTGTATTCCTGCTGCTTTTTGGTACTTGACTAAGGGAAATTCTAATTGTGTTTGTTAATGAAACAGCAAAAATCTCTTTCTCATCAATTATAGTTGTTACTGCGGCAACTTCTTCATCATCTTTAAGATTGTGTACTTTCACTCCTTTAGTAGCTCTATTTGTTTTAAGAAACTCTTCTATTTTTGTTCTTTTAACTAAACCACTTGTAGTGATTGAGCAAACCTCATTCGTATCTTTTGTTACTCTTAAAATATTTAACAAAGTATTACCTTCATCTAACTTAATTCCTTGAACACCTATTGTTGCGCGGCCTGTCGCTGGAATATCTTTTTCATCTATTCTTATGCAATTGCCCTTCTTAGATACCACCAACAATTCATCGGTTTTTGAAACAAAAGCAACTGAAGCAATGCTATCGCCTTCGCGCAACTTAATTGCAGTAATTGTTTTTTTTGTTTTACTAATAAATTCATCAACAATTGTTTTTTTCATAGTGCCATTTTTTGTACCAATTATTACATAATCAAATATTTTTGCTTTGTTGTAGGGAAGTATAGCTAAAACCTCTTCATTCGCTTGAAGTTCTAAAACAGTTTGAATATGAGTTTCAACACCAACTTCCAAATTATTTAAATAGAAAGTATGTACTTTGCCTAAAGAAGTAAATACAGCTACCCAACTACCGTTGTCAGCATAGACACTTTCTTTAATAAAATCTCCTTCTCTCAATTTAATTTTTGAGCCTTTTCCACCACGTGATTGTAGTGCATATTGATCAACTTCTTGCGCTTGAATTGCTCCAAACTCTGAAAAATAAACCATAAGTACTTTCTTTTCAGTTGGTTCATTATTTTCATTTAATTGAAGATTAGTTACATTAGTTCTTCTTTTATCTCCATATTTGTTTTTTACTCTTTCAAGGTCGGCAATAATTTCGGCATCCATCATGTCTTGATTGTGCATTATTGTCCATAAACGTTCGCAAGTTTTTTCCAATTCTATTTTTTCATTTTGTAACTTATTAGATTCAAGATTGGCCAGTCTTTGGAGCTTCATATCTAAGATTGCTTCAACTTGTCTATCGCTTAGTTCAAAAACTTTTTTTAACTCTGCGGCAGCTTGGTTAGTACTTGTGCTTCCCTTAATAATTTTTATTACTTCTTCTATATGAGCAATAGCTAAAATAAGACCTTCTACTATTTCTAATCTGTCTTTTGCTTTATTATAATCAAATTCATTTTCCTTAAATTTAACATACCTACTATGTTTTATATACGCTTCAAGACACTCCCTCCAACCAAAAACTCTTGGTTTTCTATTGCCTTCAAGCATTGTCATATTAATTCCATAATAATATTGGAGACTTGTTTCTTTATAAAGATTAGCAATTATTTTTGAAGGATTTGCTGTTTTACTAAGATAAATAAAAATATTTGGCTTAGTGTTACTTCCATCTACAACTCTAATAATACCACATTTTGGGTTTCCATCAATAATATCACTAATTTGTGACATAATTGTATCTGTATAAACACTATAAGGTATTTCACTAACGATTAAACGATTGTTTTTTTGATCATAAGTAATTGTTGAGCGAATCCTACAAGCCTTTCCATTTCCTATTTTTAAAGAGGCTTCTACTTCTGAAGCGTTAATAATTGTGCCGCCAGTCGCAAAATCAGGAGGACAATAGATATCTTTCCAATCAACCTCTCCTTTTGTTTTAATCATTTTAATAATTGCATTATTTACTTCTGTTAAATTAAATTGCGGAATTGAACTGGCTAAACCTACTCCAATTCCAGAAGAACCATTAACAATGTTGTAGAAACCTTTTGAGGGCAATAACATTGGAAAGAGATTTTTTGGATCGTGTCCTTCTCTCCATTCATTAACAGTATTTTTCTTTATGCTTCCAAACATTTCATCGCCAATGGCAGAAAGTCTAATAGACAAATAACGCATACTAGCATGATCTGTTGAACTTGAGACAGTTCCTACACTTCCATCGGCTTCTTCAAGAGGGTAACGCAACGCCCAAGGTTTAGCCATACGAACAAACATATCATAAATTGCTCTATCTCCATGGTCATAAAACAATGAAATAGCTTGTCCTACAGGATTACCACCTTTTTGAAATGGTTTTGTATTTACGTTACCAGTGTAATATTGAGTAAAAAGAGCTTGGCGGGCGGAATACTTCAATCCATCTTCTACTGATGGAATTGCCCTTTGTTGTGCTACATATCCTGCGTATAACAAAAAACTTTCTTCTAATGTTTTTTGAAAATCTAATTCTTTACTCATTCATCCTCCTTACCCAATTATCTTTGAAAAATCTATATTTTTATAAATGAAATCTTTTCTAAACTCAACATTTTCACCCATTAAATTTTCTAACTGTTGTTTAGCAAGAACTATGTCAGACATATTGAGTTTTACTAAACTATCTGGATTATTAAAAATTCCATCTTTTTTGGCTTTTTCACTAAGAGAACCAAGTCCTTTATTTCTTTTAATAGTGAATTTTTTACCACTATTTTGTTTCTCCCATTGTTTAAGTTCTTCTTCTGTTTCAAAATAAAAAGTGTTTGTTCCTTGATTAATTTCATAAAAGGGTGTTTTCAACCAATAAAGATGACCTCCCTCAATGAGACCTGGCATAATTGTATCAAATAAAACCATTATTAAACAAGCAATATTATATCCATCGGCATCAGCATCTACTGCCATTCCTATTTTTCCAAAATTCATTTTCTTTTCATTGAAACGTTCAAAAATGCCTGCACCTATAATCTTTATTAAATCTTTAACTTCTTCATTGTCAAGTACTTTTTCCATTGGGTTTGTTTTAGCGTTGATTATTTTTCCTTGAATAGCATACAAAGCAACATTCTCTATTGGCCTTGCAGTTTTTAAAGCTCCAGACGCAGAATCTCCTTCGCAAATAAGAAGAGTGCTTTCTAATCCATGCGTCAAACAATCTTTTAGTTTTTCAACGTTGTAGGTTTTTTTCTGTGTAGCAATATCTATTTCTTTAACACTATTAATAATAGCATTACGAGCGCGTTCAGCAGCTTGTTCCGCTTTATCTTCTTTTGATAAGAACTCTTTAATTAATTCAACTTCTTTTGGATTTCTTAAAGAGAATTCTTTCCATGCTTCAACAAATGCTTTATCGGCTAACCCACGTAATTCAGCATTTGTTATTTTAGTTTTTGTCTGATTGGCAAACAAAGGATTTTTAACAGAGCAGGCAATAATGTATGTTAGTCCTCTACGAACTAAATCACCATTAAAACTTTTCTTAAACTCTTTATTTATTGTTCTTGTAATAGCTGTCTTAAAACCAGTTAGCGGACTGCCGCCATCTGGACACTCTGCGCCATTAACAAAAATATATGATTTTTCATAATGTCCTTTTTTAGACCAACGTAAAGCAACTTCAACTGTATTATCTTTATCAGAAGAAGTATATCCAATATTTGTTTTAATAAGAGGTTCTTTAACAACATCATCTAATAAATCAAGAATACCATTTTTAGAGAAAAATTTTCTCTCTTCTTTACTATCAATATTTTGTATTTTGAAAGTGATTCCTGGAAGAAGATAGGACATATCTTTAACTCTTTTTGAAACTACTTCAAAATCTATTTCAATAGGCTCCGTAGAAAAAACATTTTGACTTGGGAAAAACTCAATAAAGGTTCCCGTTTCTTTTGTTGCTTTCCCCTTAGTTGCAGTTTTGGTTTGTGGTATACCCTCTTTAAAAATAAGAGACCACTCAAAACCATCTCTTTTTGTAATTACTATAAATTTATCTGAAGAGCAGCAAGTTGCTCCACTACCAATACCATTAAGCCCTCTTACTCTTGCATAATTATCATCACTAAATTTTGCTCCACTATGGCTTTCTGTAAGCAAAGTAATTAAGACCTCAGGATCTTCTCCTTTTGGTCCTCTTGGAATGCCTCGTCCAAAATCTTGAACAGAAGCATATTTTTTACTTACTTTAATAATTATTTCTTTTCCAAAACCAACTATTGCTTCATCAACTGAATTACTAACTATTTCAAATAAACCATTATAAACACCTTCCATATCAGGACTACCCAAATACATACCAACACGTTTGCGCACTCCTTCACGAAAAGAAAGTTTTTCTACTGAATTTGCGTCATAAATTTTAGTCACTCTTACCTCCAGCTTCTTTTACTAATCTTTCAAAACATTCTTTATTTTCTTGATATTCTTTTGTTTTCTTTTTTTCAACAACTTTACTTATATTATGCAAATAGTTTTCATAAGCCTCATCAATATCTCTATAGGCGCCTGGGAGACCTAGACCACTAGCTAAATCAGTCATTTTCCAATGGCTTGGTCCAATTCTTGAATAACCCAAACCATCTTTGGTCCAACCTTCAACTTCGCAAATATACTTTATGCTTTCTCCACAAACAATACCGTCTCTAGAACAAAGAGTATAAAATTTTGCTTTTTTCTTTCCTCTCATATTATTCCTCTCCAAATATTTTATCATATTGACAATCACTAAGTGGAATATCTTCACGGAAACCTATAAATTTAGGGTGGCGAATACTTGCATCAGTAGTTTCCATTCCGCTAATAGCCATTGGTTTCATAATGACAGTATTTTTATCATTAGCAAACTTCTGTTTTAGTTCATCAGTTAATCCAGAAAGAAAGCAAATAGGTGTCAATTCTTGACCCTTATAAACTCCAACTTCTAAAGAGCCTGGCAAACCAAGAAAATAAGGTTTAGTTACTGGTTCAATTGGTGCTCCCTCATTATAGTCGCTCCACATTTTGCCAAGAATTTTTTCACCAGTTTTTAAATTTTCCCAATAAGGCCATTCTACTATTTCACTACCAGAATAGTCTCTAGTGGGCGGGCGCCAATTGCCTGTAAAAAAACAATCAATATTGTTTTGAAATTCTTTCTTTATTTTTAATGTTTTCCAAGCAGTTCTTTTTCCTGGATTAGGAGTACTGTCCATTTTTACAAGAACAACTCCTTCTTCACCATTTTCAAAGGCTTCTGCAATCATATTTAAAATTTCTTCTGTTCCAGTAGTTATTTTTGCAAATTCAATATAAGGTGTGTCAATACCAAATTTAGGGAAAGTTTCTAAAATTTTCATTCGGTATTCATATGTTTTATCCATTAAATCAGTACCATTAACTGCCCAAACATCAAAAATATAAAACGTAGGCGGGCGGAGTTTCTGGTTTTTTAAAGATTTATCTACAAGAGAACCAGTATATGCTCTTATTGCACGACTAGTCATTCCTGGCACATAAAGTTCACCAAGAATACAAGTTCCCTTGGTAAAATTTTCTTTTATCCAATTAGTAATAAATACTAAGTGTTTGTCAAGATTATGAACTTCTTTTGCATCAGTTCCTCTACCAATAATCCAAATTTCACCATCAGTATCATAAATTGCTCTAATGTATTCTCCATCTTTCTTTATACTTGCACCATATTCATTTGTTAAAATAGCATTGTTTATTTTTTGTTTTTTATTAGCATCTTTGTTACTAATTGACCAAAATTTTTCTGGTTCCAACTCTCTATAAAGCATATATATTTCTCCTTTTTTTTATCATATAATAATATTATAACATAAAATTAATTAAAAGTCAAGAGAAGACAAAAAATCAAAAAACTGATTAATTGTATATTCGGGGATAAACCCTTCAAGCATTCCTCTTTTTGCTGATAAATTCTTTATCACTTGTTCTTCCATTGATTCTGGTGTTACTAAATCTTTAACTAATTTAAAATAATTTTTATAAAAATCTAAACAACAATCAATATTATGTTGTTTGAATTCATTTCTAAATTTAGATGTTCTCATACACATAATATAAAGATTGACCATAACTTCAATAATTTTCATATATATCTTAACGTGATCAGGGAAAAATTTATTCACATGATCAATCGCAATTTTCATATTTTCTTTGTATCCATAAACACTTTGATTATAAGTATACTCATAATCATTAGTTCTTGTTATTGATTTAGCATTGTATTCCCAAACATAAACGAATTCTCCTAAAGTGGCAACTTTCTCTTCATTAATAGACATAATTAATTGAAGCATTGTATTAAAACCATTATCTTCATTCGCGGAAACACTACTAAACCTTATTTTATATTTTTCAAGATATTCTCTAGAATAAATTTTTGCAAACATCCAAATAAAATCTTGCCTATGATCAACAAATTTTTTCTCCGCGCCTTCACCTACAATTTCAAGAAAATCTCCAACAGCAAAAGCAGAGTCTGGGCAAGTTTTAAAACTATTCCTTAACATTTCTAAAGCAAATGCATGATGTAAATAGTCATCAGCATCAAGAAAAACAATAAGTGGGGAATTAGAATTGTCAATACCATACTGGCGGGCGGGACCACAACCACTATTTTTGGGCATAGTTAGTTCCAGAATTTCCATTTTATCTTTAAATCTTCTTATTTGTCTATTATATCCTATGCCATCGGCATCATTAACAATTATTACTTTAACCTCATCAACAATACTTTGCATAAAAATAGAGGCAAGCGCCTTCTCTATTGTTTTTTGCGCGCGATAAGCTGGTATAATTATATCAATACTTTTTTGATTAGACATTATTTTTTCTCCTATGTATTTCACTTAAAACTAAAGAAAGTAAAAGAGAGTTTTTCTCTATTGTTTCCTTATAAGAATCATCTTCTTTTTTTTCTAAACTAAACTCCAATCTTTTTGATTGGTCAACGCAGATTTTTTCTATTAAAAAATCTTTTAATTCGTCTAATTGAGCGCTAGTCATTTGCCCTCCTACAAACTAAATTAGTTTGTTTTATTTATCTACTTTTTTGCCAATAAGTAAAAAACAACTGATAAAACTCCTATTACACCACCAACTAACATTCTTAAAAAAATATTAATATTTTCATAAATTGTCCTCATTTATTTCTGGAACTTTACTATGATATTTTATACCTATTTCATTCGCCATTATTTCCGACTCAGGATTCCATTCTACCTTATCTAATGTTTTTTGTAGGCACTCTTTATGAAAATAACAATCAAACTCAAAAGAAAAAAACATTTCTTCTTTATCGTTGTCATTATGGCAAAACCAACAACCACCATCATTTGGGCTCTTATTCATCTTCAACCTTTTCTCCCTCTGTTTGTTTTGATTTTGTATTTCGGCTATTACTCCACTTCCACCACATTTATAACATTCAAACACATGGTACCTGTCAAATTCGTCATACTCTTGGATAACGCCACTTCCATTACAGTTTGGACATTCTCTATTCGTCATACTTCGCTCCTTTCGTGAACGTTGCCATTTACTTCTGCCCTAAGTTTCCATTCAACATTCATTATTCCGTTTGAAGAAAGCGGCGCTTCTGTGTATTTGATAAAAACACTATCCCAAGTTCCCATTGGCATATTCCACTTTACTTCTACAATTCTGTCACCACACATTAGAATATCGCCCTCATAAATCTCTACGCCGTTCTTGTCGACAAGTCCTGTAAACTGCCCTATGGTTTCGGGGATTATTGCAATCGAATTTAATGCAATAAGTTGACCACAAGAACGCGAAGAAGCGTGTTCATAAAAAGGAAAGATAAAACTCTGCGAACCTTCGCTATCCATTTTAATGAGATTGCCAT
>Ga0265293_10010424_pt1 | contig 12997 bp, 12 predicted proteins | sample Munlanlewell138R_FD_192505 | JGI IMG/M metagenome (GOLD analysis project Ga0265293, IMG submission 192505) | Leachate microbial communities from a municipal landfill in Southern Ontario, Canada - Leachate well 138R | ecosystem: Engineered > Solid waste > Landfill > Unclassified | place: Canada... | reverse complement strand
GTAGTGGCACCGTTCCAGAAAGTGTCCCACCTTGAGCTCACACTGGCTTGGTTCCGGTTCAAACCGGGAGGTAAGGGTATCGGCCACCTGGGCGCGGAACTCCCTGTCTCCCATTTCGGATCGGGCAAAACCTATCACGTGAAAACGTTCGGGCAGAAAGCCGTTGCAGTAGAGGTTAAAGAGGCCGGGAAGTAATTTCTTCCGTGTCAGGTCACCGGAAGCACCGATTATCACAATGTTTACGGGAGTAGTAGTTGTGTTCACAGTTGACTATCATAGCACGCTGAAGGAAGGCAGGTGAAGCAATGCTCGATGGACTCTATGGAAGGCCCGACATCTACAACCAGGTATACGACCGCTTTACCGAGGATATTGCGTTTTATACCGATCTTGGTCGACGAGCCGACGGGCCTGTGTGTGAATTGGCCTGCGGCTCCGGGCGCGTCACCGTTCCGATGGCGCTGGCAGGTCTTACGGTTCACGGCGTTGATCTGTCTGCCGAGATGCTGGCCGCAGCGGTCCGGCGCGCCCGGGACGCCGGTATAACCGTAGGCGAACCGGCGGGTGACTCCGCCGGCAGTCTCGGATTTTCCCAGGGTGATATGCGGGACCCCCTCGGGGACGACCGTTTCGGTCTGATTACCATTCCGCTGCATAGCCTGTCCCACCTCCATGACACTTCCGATGTTATGGCCTGCCTGAGAGGTGTTCGCCGAAGTCTGAAAAAAGGTGGCCGTCTGGCGTTTGCCGTTCACAATCCCGATCCCGCCGTGCTTGCCCGGGATCCCTCTGGGCTGTTCCGGATACACCCGGAACTGTCGTCGGCTGCGCTGTACGAATCATCCCGGTACGACGCGGCTCGTCAGTTGCTCCACCTCTCCTGGTTTGTCGAGACGATGAAAAACACCGAACGGTTCAGTTACACCTTGCGGCTGTTCTTCCCCCAGGAGATGGTCATGTTACTTGAATGCAGCGGGTTGGTTCTGGAGCACCGTTACGGCTGGTACGACCGAAACGATTTTACCGCTGACAGCGGTTCTCAGGTTATAGTCGCCCGTCGTTGGTGATATCCACGCCAAACATCTACCCCTGGAACATCTACCCCTGGAACATCGACGCGCAGCTTTGCAGGCGACGGTTCAACTGTTCCAGCAGTTTCCAGTTGACCACAGGAATCCCGTCCAGGACCGCTGCGGGAATTCTGTACAGCTGGGCGTCGCTTTTTGTTTTATACGTCAGGGGATAGGTCGTTTCGCCAAGCAGCTCCGCTTCACCAATCCCCTCATTGGGACCGGCGCTGCCGATGTATTTGCCGCGACAGTAGATACCCACCCGTCCCTCTACAATGAGAATCAGGGAGCCATCAGGATCAATGGTTTCACCTTTGGAAGCCTCATCGGCCGTTAGCCGGTCTGCCACGTTGGTCAGGATGCGTCCGGAAATCCGGTCGCCAAGCAGATATGTGCCTTCCAGAAAGTGCTTTCGCTCCAGATGGGCACTCACACTGTCCCGCAGACCGTTTCGCTCAACGCAGGCACGGTACATGTCATCGGGGATTTCCAGGACCCGGATAAAACTCGCCGCCCGGTAGGTCCTGGAAATGGCTGTATCCAGAAGTGCCGACTGTTCGCCGATCATAGACCCGGCGGTGAGGATATTTCTAGTTTTGGTCTTAGTATCGATGATTTCAACCATTCCGTTCATCAGAAGGTACACCGTTCCCGGTCGCCGCCGTCGTTTTACCAGAATGGAGCCGATGCTGTAGGTTTTTGCTGGACAATTGGCCAACATGGTGATGTCGTAGTCGGGAATATGGGGAAAGTTATGCCGAAGCAAGTCGGGGGTGTGTTGTTCGGTGTTGACAACGGTGTTTCTCACCAGAACGTCGGCCATACCGAAGGAGGTATCCGCTCCGATCTCTTTCTCGCCATGGGTCAGAGGCTTTGACCTATGGCTCAGGACAATTCGTTGTGATTCGTCGTCTTGAAAATCATCGGCAACGCCGTGGATCATGCCGCCGCCAATGTCGAGTTTCTTTATGTCGACTGCGGTCAGGTAGTTTTGACGCACCTCGTTGGACAGGGCAACACTGACCGGATTGTCCATATCGGTTAGCTGTTCAAGTTGTTCAAGAGAGCAGATATCGGCAAAGTGGGCGTAGGTACGGTAGCCCCCGTCCCAGAGGGTACGGAAAAACATCACCGTCGTTTCCACAGGGTGGGGTGAGAAGACCGGTTTGACTTCCAGGCCGTCAATCATGTTCCAACGGTCCATCTCCAGATCATGAGGGATAAAAAACCGGTCAAACTGCTCCTCCGGAAACGACATCAGAGCCGAGAGTTTTTTCATGACCGAAAGGCGCACTTGCGGCGCCGCATAATAGGGAAGGCGGTGGTCTACCCTCACCAGTGAGGTGAGTCCGGCAAAATGGTCGTCGTGGGCGTGGGTGTGAAAGATACCGTCAATTTCGTTGACGCTCAGGCCGAGGGCGTTTAAGGAATGAACGACACTGGGGCCGGCATCGACTAGAAATATCTTCCTTTGAAATACGATAATGCTTGCCATGCAGGGACGGTTGATATCCCAGCCGTCTCCTTCTCCAGTATGTACAACTGAAAAGTACTCCCGTTTCACCTTGTGCTGGCCCAACATGTAGGGCGGTTCATACTGTTCCGTCCGGTCAAGGTTCAGGCACACCTCTTCGAAATCGCCGTTGTGAGACACCCGATAGGTGTTCAACGCCACTCGTTCGATATACACGTCAGGTGCGATTTCTACCGGTTCGTCCTCTACAACGATGAAGTCGATCAACTCGTCGGGCTGTTTGATCTTCCCAAAGGCGAACTGTACCTTGATGCGCATGTGCTCGGTTGCAGTCGCTTCATCCAGACCGGCAGACATGAGTTCTTCTTTACTGGCCAGGCCGTAGTTACCTCGAAAGATGTACTCCCGTTGTGCGTCGACCTGCTCTTTGGTGCCGATGATCTTCGGTTTTACTCCGGTGTTTGCGGGATGCCCCGGGATGATCATTCCCTGCCGATAAAACATCTGGAGGACGGGGAACTCCGCCAGATTGGCAAATTCGCCGTTCTGTATTCCCACATCGGACAGAAGAATCGTGTTGGGACCCGTTTCATAGCTGACGTTGTGACGCTCAACCGTGGTGATGTACCCCCGGCGCATCAGGTGCTTTACCGTGTCTGCAGGCGTACCGCAGAGAATACGCAGATCTGCATCCGCTACCTCAATCCAGTGGACTCCAGTGGTTACCTTTGACTTTTTCACATATTACCCCACTAAAACTGTAGGCTGATTCACTCGCAATTTCAACGGGGCGTGGCGAACCGGCGTCACCGTAGTTACCAGCCGATGGAAAATTCCACCAATTTCATCTGGATATCATCGCGAAGTGATTTGGGCAATCCGGGAAAGAAAGCGAGCATTTCCTCAAAGAGGGACTGGGCGTTCTCCCTGTCACCCAAACCGAGATATGCCAGGGCAAGCGCATACGTGGTGAGGTAGTCCGACCCGTTTAGTTCGTGGGCTCGTTGAAGCGTGTGGAAGCTTTCTTTGCCGCGACCGGTTCTGCTGAGGAGAACGCTGAGATTCCGAAGAATACTGGCGTTGTCCGGCGCCAACTCTTGTGCTGCCCGGAGGTGTGTTTCAGCCGAAGGGTACTCACCTTTACGGAGGTATGCGCAACCGAGGGCCTCCCACGCTTCGGGATTGGTCTTGTCGTCGGCAACATAGTGGGTCAACGCTTTGATCGCCTTGTCATTTTCGCCGTGCTCAGTGTAGGCAATACCGACATTGAGCAGCGCCTGTCGGTCCGACGGGTCTTCGGCGAGAATGGCGGTCAGGAGGTCAATAGCTTCGGCAAACCGACCGGTTCGTAAGAGCTGTTCCGACTGTGAAATCTGATTGCTCACTTCCATACCTATATTCCCTCCATACCATAAAGTACGATTTTCTGAGTGTAACAGTCAAATAAAATCCGCTCTGGGGCTCTGGGGCTCTGCTGATCCGGCCGCGTTCGACCTGGTCCTTTTCGGATGGGACGGATCTGCGTATAGTGGACTCTATGGTGGCAATACTGCTCATCGGTGACGAAATACTTTCGGGAAGTGTTATAGAGGCCAATCTCCATCCTATGACGACGGCCCTTGGCTCCATCGGGTACGCCGTGGGAGAGGTGCGGATCGTCCGGGACCGTATGGCGGACATTGCCGCTTCCTTTCAGGAACTGAGGACTCGTTATGAGTACGTGTTAAGTTCCGGCGGCATAGGCCCTACCCACGATGACATCACCATTGAGTCGGCGGTGCAGGCTTTTGACGTCCCGGCCGAGGAACATCCGGACATGGTCGCCTTTCTGGAAACACGCTACAACGTTCCTCTGTCACCGATGATTCGTAAGATGGCGTTACTGCCGAAGGGAACCGAGGTTCTCGGGTGTGCCGAGGGTTTGTGGCCCGTTATCCGGTGGGAAAATGTCTTTATCTTACCGGGACTGCCCAAAGCGCTGCAGGATAAAATGCAGCGCATAGTTACCCTCTTGCCGCCACGAAACAGGATGTGGTCGGCCGAGATATACGTGAATGTTGATGAGGGTTTTTTTGCGGACTGGCTTCGGGATGAGCAGGACCACGCCCCCGATGTGTCGATCGGTAGTTATCCCGTTTACGGCAGCTACGATTACCGTGCGTGGCTGCTGGTTCGGGGCGAAGAGCGGGCAACGGTCTGCACTGTTGCCGAAAAATTACGCAGGTACATAGAAGAACACGCATGGTTGGTGCGTCTGGGAGGTGAGGTGTACGAGGATGAGTGAAAATACCCTTGATTCGGTGACGGTTGATCTTAGACAGAACGACTTTGTAGATTCCGCCGCTTTGACAGACGGCTGGACCGGGTGCCTGCTGCACGGATTTGGCGCCTCTGCAAATGATCTAATCGGTCTGGGACCGGAACTCGGTGTTGCCCCGGTATGGGAGTTTCCCCACGCGCCGGTGCCTATCACGTTTGCCGGTATGACCTACGGACGTGCCTGGTTTCCCCGGGAAAGCGAGGCGCTTCAGTCCGCCCTCACGGGAAGTTACTTTCGGAATCTCAGGAAAATGGAACCGCCCGGTTTGAGCGAGGCCGCTGGAGAAGTCCGGACCCTGTTAGACAGTCGCGGTGTAGACTGGAGCCGACTTGTCCTCGGGGGGCTCAGTCAAGGTGCCATGGTGGTTGCTGAGTTGCTCCGGCAGGGGGCGACCGATCCTGCTCTGCCGCTGCCGGCGGCGGCTCTGCTTTTCTCCGGTGCGTTGATCGCAGAGTCCTGGTGGAAGGATTCAACATCCCACACAGACCGGGCCGCTGGGGTCCCCGTGTTTCAGAGTCACGGTCGAGACGATATCGTTCTGCCGTTCGCCGAAGGAATTGCCCTGGCCGAATCGCTTGGTACGGCTGGATTCCCGGTGACATTCACAGAGTTTGGCGGCGGACACGGGATACCTCCTGAAATTGTGAGTGGGGCCCGCCGTTTTCTTCGGGACCATCCCGGGATTCAAGGGATTCAAGGGATTCAAGACGTCCGCGGATAAGACCGAAAATCAAACTGTAGTCATACCAATGGAAAAAAGTGTTGTTCTGGCCGTTGACGATGATCCGGTTCAGCTGGAGATCATCAAAACTGCGGCATCAAAGCTCGAATACCCACTCATTGAGGTGATACCTGCCGAAAACGTTTCGGCCGCTCTGGCGGTTCTGGATGACCGGCCGGTGGATATGGTCCTCACCGATCAGCGTATGCCCGATGGAACCGCTGTTGACGTCGTGCAGCACAGCCTGGCGATCAATCCGTTGATCCCGATCGTCGTCATGACCGCTTTTGAATCGGTAGAAGATGCGGTGAAACTCCTGAAAAAAGGAGTCCGGGATTACCTTGTCAAACCGCTTCGTCCTCAGGACATTCAGCAGATTCTCATATCGTCCCTGGAATGGCATCGTCGGGAACGGGAAATCCAGACCACGACAACCACTCCTGAGGACCTGACGGTCTCTGGCGGGTCGAAGGACCTTGCACCGAGTTTCGGTGAGACCAACGCCGAGTCTATGCGACGTGCCCTGAGCATGGCGTCCCGGGCAGCCGGTACGGAATCGTCTGTGCTGATCCACGGGGAAAGCGGGACCGGTAAGGAAGTGATGGCCCGTCTTATTCATGCACACAGCACCCGCGCGGCAGGACCGTTTGTACCGGTAAACGTTGCGGCCTTTCCCGAAACGCTCGTAGAAAGTGAGTTGTTTGGTCACCGGAAAGGTGCCTTTACCGGGGCGACAGGTGAACGGGAAGGGTACTTTCAACGCGCTGCCGGCGGGACTCTCTTTATCGATGAATTGGGCGATATTCCGCTGTACACGCAGGTCAAACTACTGAGGGCAATCCAGTTCCGGGAGGTCTATCCCCTGGGTAGTGAAACGGCTGTAAAGCTGAATGTGCGGATCGTCACGGCAACCAACCGCAATCTGGAAGAAATGGTGAAGGACGGTGAGTTTCGAGAGGATCTGTTCTACCGTCTTAACGTCATCAGCATAGAAATACCACCGCTTCGGGAACGAAGGTTGGACATCCCCCTTCTGACCGAACGCTTTATCAAACGTTATGCCCGGCAGAACAACCGGTCCGTCGACGGAATATCCCGGCGGGCCTTGAACTACCTGGTCCGGTACCGCTTCCCCGGAAATATCCGGGAACTGGAAAACATCCTGGAACGGGCGGTTGTTTTGAGCAGGGGCCCCCTCATAACTGAAGATGATTTACCGCCGTTTGTCCGTGAGGAGCCGGAACACCCAGGTGACACGACCGCTTGTGACGATGAACCGCTTGGAGAAGAGGTCTCACTGGATGAACAGATACACGCTCTTGAGCGACGCCTTGTCCTGGCGGCGTTAGAGCGGAACGGGGGAAACCAGTCCAAAGCGGCCCGGGAGCTTGAAATTACCGAACGACGGTTACGTAGCCGCATGGAACGACTGGGAATCGTCAACCCCTATTTACCGGACAGTCTCGTTATACCGTATCCCGTTCCTTTTTTTTCCCAAGGGCAACCGCAAGAAACGCCCCAACCGCCGCCATGACAAGGTCACCAAGGGCCGCCGACACCGATGATACTCCCGGCCAGATCCCGACGATCGAACCGGCCACCAGGCCCAGGATACACCAGTAGGTTTGACGGCGGTATCGTGAGAGGAGCAGGCTCATACCCTTGCTGACTGAGACAAGTCCAATCACGGCCCCGACGATCAGAACGGCCAGAACGGGAAAGTTTACCTGTCGGACGGCCTGTAAAAAGGTGCTGTACATACCAATTATCAACAGGACAAACGAACCGCTCACCCCCGGAATGATCATAGTGGCGGATGCGATAACCCCGGCTCCCATCAGGGGGAGAACCGTGGTGATGGTGACGGCGGTAACGGCATCGCCAATGGGGCGATTCCCGTACAGCGCCTGTACCACGAGAACACCCAAAGCGATCAGTCCTATTGCTATGTCCATCGGTCGCGCCGGTTCACCGCGAACCTGCCCGTACACAAAGGGAACGCTTCCCCCGATCAGGCCGATAAAAAAGAAAAACGTCTGTTCCGGAGCCCGGTCGAGCCCGAATTCGATTACCCAGGCAAACCCGACGATTCCCAGAAATATGCCGACCAGAACGGGAAACAGAAAGGAAAGGTGGTTCTTCCAGTTTCGGGTGAAGATATTGCCGGCGGCGTGAATAAGTCTGTCGTAGATCCCGGTGACCACGGCGATCGTACCACCGCTGACGCCGGGCACCGTATTAGCCGCTCCAATTGCGGCCCCCCGGGCGACGTTGCCCAGAACCATTTGCAATCTGATCTTTTTCATCGGAGCCAACCTACACCGGAAACGCTGTGGTTGAGAACTCCACAGCTGGCAGGTAATAGTGGCAGATAATACCTGATAAAAATTGTAATAATAATTGATTGGGAGTTGTTACGACTTAAATGTGTCTTTATCGTGAAAGTCGTTGCAAAAGCACAATCCCTCATTTATACTACCTTCGAAACGCCACATCCTGGACAAGGCACAACCATGAATCATCCCGAAAACCAATGCCGGGTAGTCAGCCGAAACGGTAGAGTTGTCTCCGTTGACGGAAATACTGCGGATATACAGATAGTACAGACGAGCGCCTGCGCCTCCTGCAAGATCAAGAACATCTGTGGGGCCGGAGAAACAAGCGCAAAGACGATACACGCGTCCCACACCGGAGGGCTGACGCCGAATATGCCGGTGCGTATCGACATGGAAGAAAGGTACGGCTGGCTTGGAGTTCTGTTTGCCTTTGTGCTGCCACTTTTCATCGTCGTGGCGGCTCTGTTCGCACTCCGAAGGCCCCTCGGTTCAGAAGAACTTTCGGCTCTGGCGGGGTTGTTTCTTCTCGTTCCCTATTACGGCATCTTGTACCTAACTCGGGATTACTTCAAAAAGACAATCAGATTTGACGCAATACCATTACCAACACTTCAGAAGGAAGGTGTCCAGTGAGTCAGATAATACTCTATTCCGTCCTTACTCTCGGCGTAGCTGCCGCAGCGTTTGCGACGATTCTATATGTAACGGCCCGTAAATTTTCCGTTGAGGAGGATCCCCGTGTTTCGGAGGTGACCGAGATGCTGCCGGGGATCAACTGCGGAGCCTGTGGTTTTCCCGGGTGTTCCGGTATGGCTTCCGCCCTTGTGGATGCCGCCGATTCCGGGGATATCTCACATCTCAACTGTCCGCCCGGTGGGCAGGAGACGATGAAGAACATCGGTCGGTATTTCGGCCTTGACGCCGGAGATATCAAACCAACCGTTGCGGTCTTGAGATGCGGTGGAAGCTGTGAACTTGCCCCGGCCAAGTCGAACTACGATGGTCCCAAGAGCTGTGCTCTGGCCCACAGTACCTTTGCCGGAGAAAGCGGCTGTCCCATTGGGTGCCTCATGCACGGCGATTGTGAAGTTGCCTGTCCCTTTGGTGCTATTTCGATGAATCCGGTGACGGGGCTGCCCGAAGTCGATGAAGAAAAATGTACCAGCTGCGGCGCCTGTGTCACCGCCTGCCCCCGGAATCTCTTTGAAATACGTCCGGTCGGACGAAAGAGCCGTCGCGTCTGGGTGAACTGTCGTAATACCGAGCCTGCCATCGTTGCCAAGAGGAACTGTGCCGTGGCGTGTATCGGCTGCGGCCTGTGCAAAAAGACGTGCGACAACATCGTCCAGGCTATTACCATTGAGAACAACCTCGCCTATATCGATCCGGATAAATGTATCGGATGTGGCAAGTGTGTACCGGTCTGCCCGACCAACGCGATTGTGGCAACCTTTGAGCCGCCCAAACCCAAGCCGAAAAAAACGGTAAAGGAACCGGCCGCCACCTGAGGCAACGGAACGTTGAGGAGCACCAATGCAGAAACTAAAGACCTTTAAGATCGGTGGGGTTCATCCGCCGGAAAACAAACTTACCGTCGGCAAGGCAATTGAAGAACTGCCCCTTCCCAAAGAGGTGGCAATTCCGGTATCCCAGCACATCGGGAAGCCCGCCGAAGTGGTGGTCGAACGGGGATCCGAAGTAAAAGTCGGGACCCTCCTGGCAAAGGCGTCGGGTTTTATCTCAGCGCCGGTTCACTCCAGTGTGTCCGGCAAGGTGAAAAAGATCGACACCGTTGTGGACGCCCAGGGGTACCGACGACAGGCGGTTCTTATCACCGTCGATGGAGATGAATGGGAACCGTCCGTAGACACCACCCCGGAGGTGATTGAAGAGGTGACCGCATCGGCGGAAGAAATCGTTGCGGCGATTGCCGAAGGCGGTGTCGTCGGTGCCGGCGGAGCGACCTTCCCGACGGCGGTGAAGTTCTCTATTCCCGAGGGGAAATCGGTAGATACTCTGATTATCAACGGTGTGGAGTGTGAACCGTATCTCACAGCCGACCACAGGCTCATGCTGGAAATGGCGGAACAGCTATTGGTGGGGACCCGGATTCTGATGAAGGCTCTGGGGGTCACCCGGAGTTGGATAGGTATCGAAAACAACAAGCCCGATGCGATTGAACACCTGCAGAAGGTGATCGGTGACAAGGGAGCCGCCGGGTTAATCCCTGAGGGAACCATCGAGGTGCTTCCCCTTCGGGTGAAGTACCCCCAGGGTGGTGAGAAACAACTGATCAAGGCGGCTACCGGACGGGAGGTGCCCAGCGCCAGACTTCCTTTGGATGTCGGGTGTGTCGTCAGTAACGTCAGCACGGCAATTGCCGTGTACCACGCCGTACAGAAGGGGCGTCCGTTTATCGATCGCATTGTAACGGTGACGGGAAAGAACCTGGTGGCCGCCGGACGGGGCGGTAACTTTCGCGTTCGTATCGGTACGCCCGTTCAGGCGTTAGTGGATGCCGTAGGCGGTATGCCCGAAGGGACGGGCAAGATCGTTATGGGCGGACCTATGACGGGCAAGAGCATTACCAGCCTGACTGTGCCGGTCACCAAAGGGTCGGGCGGTCTCATCTTTATCGATGCCGCAGAGGCGCGTCGTCTGACCGTACAGAACTGCATCCGCTGCACCCGGTGTGTCGGGGCGTGCCCGATGGGGCTGGAACCGTATCTTCTGGAAAAACTGGTCCAGGCGGAACTATGGGAAGATGCGGAACGGGAAGGGGTTATGGACTGTATCGAATGCGGCAGCTGCAACTTCACCTGTCCGTCGAACCGTCCCATTCTCGACTGGATTCGACTTGGAAAAACAACGGTAGGCGCCCTGCAGCGCTCCCGGGCAACTGTCCGGGCGGGAAAGTAAGCGAGGAACTATGAGTACACAAGCAGCACGGGACGGGCTGATAGTCGCCCTGCCGCCCCATGAGCGGAGTGATGTGTCGGTTGCCCGGATCATGTGGTCGGTTGTTCTGGCACTGGTGCCGACCACGCTGGTGGGCGTTTATTTCTACGGGCTTCGGGCGCTGGCGGTAACGCTGGTTGCAGTCGGCTCAAGTGTGGTAGTAGAGCATCTGATTGTACGGTATCTCTTTCATCGAGAGACAACCACAATTACCGACGGATCGGCCGTTGTGACGGGAATGCTTCTGGCGTTCAACGTCCCGGCGGGTATTCCCCTCTGGCAGATCGTTGTCGGCGCGGTTATCGCCATTGGTGTCGCCAAAATGGCCTTCGGCGGTATTGGGAACAACCCCTTCAACCCCGCCCTGGTCGGCCGGGCTTTTATGTTGGTGAGTTTTCCGGTAGATATGACCACCTGGCCGGTACCCGGTGCACACGGATTTGCCGCCTGGAACCTGGACGCGGTAACCGCGGCAACGCCGTTGGGGTTGATCAAAGAGGCGGCCGGCGGTGGCCTGGCTGCAATAGCAGATCAGCTCCCCTCCTATGGCAGTCTCTTTATCGGAAATGTGGGGGGCTGTATCGGGGAGGTCAGCGCACTGGCGGTACTCATTGGCGGTCTCTTCCTCATCTGGAGAGGTTTTATCCCCTGGATGGTTCCCTTTGTTTACCTGGCCGGACTGGCTGTGGTAACCGGTGTTGCCTGGCTGATTGACCCGACAACGTATATCGACCCCCTGTACCACATTCTGGCCGGCGGTGCCATGTTGGGTGCGTGGTTTATGGTGACTGATATGACGACCTCTCCGATGTCTATTCTGGGACAGATCGTCTTTGCCGGCGCCGCCGGTATCCTGGCAGGCGTTATTCGGCTCTTCGGCGGTTTTCCCGAAGGGGTGAGTTACTCAATACTGATCATGAACGCTTTTGTGCCGGTGATTGACCGCCATATTAAACCGCGCAAGTTTGGCTACGGCAAGACGGCTCCATCGAAAGGGGGCGCATGATGAAGCGGCTTGAATCGACGTTACCGAACATGTTCATCGTATTGACCCTCATTGCGCTGATTTCGGCGGCCGCCCTCGCCGGAACCTACAGCGTCACCAAACCGATTCTGGACGAGCAGGCACGGCAACGGCAGATCGACGCCGTCACGTCGGTTGTGCCCGAACCGTTCGACAATGCACCGACCGATGAGGCAATTACCGTCGAGGGGTTCAAAAATGTGGAGATATACCCGGCCCGGCAGGGCGACGTAACGGTGGGAACGGCGGTACGCAGTTACAGTAACGACGGCTACGGCGGCCCGGTTACGATCATGGTCGGGTTTTCCGCAAACGGTGAGATCACCGGAACGGCCGTTCTCTCGCATACCGAAACACCGGGACTCGGAGCAAAAATGACCGACCGGGCATTTCAGGACCAGTTTAACGGTATGAACGTCGTCGGTGGTCTGGCCGTGGCCAAAGACGGTGGAGATGTGGATGCCATAACGGCTGCAACCATCACCTCCCGGGCGTTCTGTGACGCCATAAACCGCGCCTGGGCCGCCGTCGAAGCCGCCCCAGCCGTTGAACCCGCAGGAGAACAACTATGAGCGACATAAGCCTTAAAAAGGAGTTTCTTAAGGGATTTATCAGGGAGAACCCAGTTTTTGTACTGCTCCTTGGCATGTGTCCTACCCTGGGGGTCACCTCCAGCGCTATTAACGGTCTTGGAATGGGCCTCGCAACAACGGCAGTCCTAATCGGAAGTAATGTCGTCGTGGCTCTCGTCAAAGACCTGATACCCGACAAAGTTCGGATCCCGGCGTTTATCGTCATCATTGCCAGCTTCGTGACGATAATTGACCTGGTGATGGCGGCGTATGTACCGGCCCTGCACGCCCAGCTTGGTCTGTTTATCCCCCTTATCGTGGTGAACTGCATCATCCTCGGCCGGGCCGAGGCGTTTGCCAGTAAGAACCGTGTCCTGGCCTCGGTAGTAGACGGACTCGGTATGGGGTTGGGCTTTGCCTTTGCCCTGACCTTGCTTGGCAGCGTGCGGGAAATCCTTGGGGCAGGGGCAATCTTCGGCGCACCTCTTCCATTTCTGGCGGAGAATCCCATTCTGATTTTTA
>Ga0265293_10010423_pt1 | contig 12999 bp, 11 predicted proteins | sample Munlanlewell138R_FD_192505 | JGI IMG/M metagenome (GOLD analysis project Ga0265293, IMG submission 192505) | Leachate microbial communities from a municipal landfill in Southern Ontario, Canada - Leachate well 138R | ecosystem: Engineered > Solid waste > Landfill > Unclassified | place: Canada... | reverse complement strand
CTATGACTTGAATTTCTTTATATGATTTTATTGCTGTCCGATAAAACTCAATAAATACAATTAAAGTGTTCTCGACCGTTGTGAATACAGCAGTCGAGACCACTTTTTAAATTTCCAAGCCCCCCTAATCGAAAAGTGTAGGATTAGGAGGTTCCTGCACAACTGATTTCCACACCATTTCCCAATCCTTTTCAGGGCTATTGAATAAGCTGTGGAAGTTTACGTAGTACATCAGACATATTCTTACCATTGTAGCGAGGCCAGAAAAACTCCACGACCTTGTCAAGCCTTGTTTCATTACCATCAGTAGTAGGTTGGCTATCAATGTAACCCATATCTGTATTTTGATTGCGTTTGCACTTTCACCATAGAAGTATTTGAGTGGAAAGTTCTGCTTCATTTGCTTGAATAGCAGTTCTATTTCCCATCGCTGACGATAAATGGCTATAACTTCGTTAGGATCAAAATCCATGTCATTTGTAAGCAGAGTAATAAGCTTACGCTTTTGCACATCTACATAGGTAATTAGCCGTGCATTGTGTTTGATAGTTTGCCCATCTTTGAGTAACTTGGTGAATACAACATGTTGTATTCTAAGCTCCATATATCCTTCGGGAGTTTGATACATAATGTCATCCACCACTTCGTAGCGTAGACCCCTCTTCATCTTTGTGACGTAAATGACATCTTTTTGTGTTAACTCTTCAAACTTTCCATAATCGATGTAGGCTCGATCCATAGCTACTATATCTCCCTTAGATAGTCTGCCTGGTCGAAGCATAAAAGCGTCGTTTGTTGCTGCAGAAGTGAATTTGATATCCGAGGGGACACCCTCATTAGCGTGTATGACCGTATGAACCTTAATCCCACCTTTCTTCTTGCCTATTTTAGGATGGCGTCCTACACCTTTGAATATAAGATTAGAGAATAGGGTTATGGTAGTGGAATCAATAATCTGTAATCGTTTCATCCATACAGGTGTCTTGCCATGCCGGCTGTCCGAGCAAAGCCGAGAGCGATAAGTGGCGTATAGAGAACGATATATCTCTTCAAAGATGACCTCAGGACGTCTTTTATTAGCATCAGAGAGTGTGCTTCTTCGAGGCATAACAGCAAGTCGCAAGTGAGACAGTTTACGAGCCTCAGCCAGCATAGACGTAGTTATCTCACGTAGCGAATCGAAACGCATAATAACTGCATAGAGCATAACTACCAAATGAGACCAGCAATCAAAGCTTTTAATGTAGCGTTCACCACCATACTGTTTACTGATTTTAAGTATTTTACCTTTATCAAGTAAATTAATGACCTGACTATAGAGCGGCTGTCCGCTAAAATGTGTACTTTTGCCCATGGTTACGTTTGTTTATTTTGTCATTTACAAAAATAACCATAAAGGGCTGAATCCAACAAATGGAAACAGCCCTTTTTTTATCCAATCAAAAAATGTTTTATCGGACAGCAATGATAAAAACTGAACCTCGATACCCAAAGTATATAAAGACGAAATAGCGTGCTTACAAGGACCGAACAAACTTCTCCGCTTCATCCAACACATCAAGTTTGCCTACATCAATCATCTGAAAATCATCAGGAATAAAACCCTGAATTGGTTGTAAATGTGCCATAGAGAGATAAAAGTCCATAATTGAGAATCGCTCTTCGAAGTTTTTCATCCATTTAAAAACTTCGGCAGAGAGAACCTGAATGCCGGAAAATGCCAATTTGCGGTATAGTTCGGGCTGTTTAAAATCTGTCGGGCGCAATGCACCGGTCTGCTCATTAATCCAGGCTTTGAGGTACAGCTCATTATCGAAAAGTAAGTAACGTGAGGTTTTCCGCTCACTGACTGCCAAGGTGGCTAATGCATGAGATTTCAAGTGATACTCATACAATTCTTTAATCTTTAAATTGGATAAGATATCAACATTATGAACCAAGAAAGCTTGACCATCATCAAAAAAATGGGCTGCTTTGCGTATGCCGGCACCGGTATCTAACAGATTATCACGCTCATCCGAAAATTCAATGCGTATATCAAAACTGTGTTGAGAACGTACATATTCAATAATCTGATCCGGAAAATGATGCACGTTGATGATAATCTCCTTTGATCCTGCGTCCTTTAGTTTCTCTATCACATGCGCCAACAAAGGTCTTCCGTCTATGGGTACCATTGCCTTAGGAATCATATCGGTAAGAGGTTTCAGCCGCGTACCGAGTCCCGCTGCAAATATCATAGCTTTCATGATGAGAAGGTAGTTTGAATGTTTTGTTCCCTATGAATCAATTGCACTTCAACTCCAAATTTTTGGTGGATGTGTTCAGCCATTTTCTGAGCCGAATAAACAGAGCGATGCTGTCCACCGGTACACCCAAAACTCACCATCAAATTAGTAAATTTACGTTCTTTGTACCGTTGTACGGATGCATCTACCAAATGATAAGCCTGTTCAAGAAACGGCAATACTTCCCCATCTTGCTCTAAAAAATCAATCACCGACTTGTCAAGTCCGGTTAATTGTGCATAGGGTGCATATCTGCCCGGATTATGTAAAGCCCTGCAATCGAACACAAAACCTCCTCCATTTCCGGACTCATCATGAGGAATGCCTTTTTTGTAAGAGAAACTATATACCTTCACGATCAAATGCTTGGAGGGCATCGGTTCTTGAAACTGCTCCAAATCACACAATTGAAGGAGGACAGATGCTAAATAGGGATAAGCACTTCCATGCTGCTGATGCAGCAGCTGTCTCAAGTTTTTTAATGCAAAAGGAATGCTTTGAAGGAAATGCGGTTTTTTCTCGAAATACCCCCTGAACCCATAGGCGCCTAACACTTGTAGCGTTCGGAATAAAACAAAATTTTTCAGTTGTTTGCGAAAATCATCGGCATCGATTTTTCGCAATTTTTTCAATGCAACTATGTAATCTTCGAGCAATTCTTCCCGCAACTCCTCACTGAAATTTGCCCTTGCCTGCCACAAGAACGAGGCTATATCATAATGCAACGGACCGCGCCTTCCACCTTGAAAATCTATAAAATAGGGTTGGTCATCTTTTATCATGACGTTGCGGCTCTGAAAATCACGGTACATAAAAGCGTCAGATGGTGTTTGGAGCAGGGCATCCGACAGACTTTGAAAATCATCTTCAAGCTTATCTTCTAAAAATTCGAGACCTGTAGCTTTTAAGAAGCAGTATTTAAAATAATTCAAATCCCACTGAATGGTTCGTGCATTAAATTCGGGTTGAGGATAAGAAACAGAAAAGTCGAATCCCTCAGCACCTTTCACTTGTATAGCAGGCAATAAGTGCAAAGTTTTACGCAACATCTCCTTTTCTTTTGCTGAGAAGATTCCGGTATTTCTTCCTTCGGCTACAAAATCGAACAGCACCACATCACCCAGATCTTCCTGGAGGTAAAACCGCTTGTCGTCAGACTGAGCCAACACTTGGGGCACCGGTAAATCTTTACTTTTAAAGTGACGAGACATGCTAATGAATGCCTGATTTTCTTCTGTCGATGTTCCTTCAACACCTATCACCACCTCACCATCAGCATGTAGCCTGAAGTACTTGCGATTAGATCCGGACACAGGAAGCTCCTCAATGTGATCAGGCTGTCGTCCTGAATATTGTAGGAAAAGATTTTCTAATTCATGCATTTTCACCTTCAATATCTCGTTTTAAAACAATTATAATTCAAAGGTAAACTTATGATATAAAGGAATATCATAATCTTTCCTCCAAATTCACAATTTATTTTTTGTACATGCTTTTAATCACTGCAATGACTTCATTTAAGTCATCATGACTCAAAGAGCTTCCGGAAGGAAGACACAAACCTTTTTCAAACAGAGATTCCGACACACCATTGCCATAGTATGCATTGGCAGAAAACACAGGCTGTAGGTGCATGGGCTTCCATAATGGACGAGTTTCTATATCATGCTGTTCCATAGCCTCCAACAAGTCTTTACGATTGAATCCCGCAGTCGCCTCATCTATTTGGATACAAGTAAGCCAGTGATTGGCAGCATATTTCTCCGAGGGGGCAGTCAAAAAAGAAATACCCGGACAATCTTTCAGTTTGTCTTTGTAATATGCATTGATAGCCCTGCGGCGCTCAACAAAGGTATCTAACATTTTCATTTGTCCTCGTCCGATACCTGCACAAACATTACTCATTCTATAATTAAAACCCACTTCTGAATGTTGATAATGCGGGGCTTTATCTCGTGCCTGTGTAGCATAAAACTTTGTTTTATCGGCTATGTCTTTGGTGGGACATATCAATGCACCACCTCCGGAAGTAGTAATTATTTTATTGCCATTGAAAGAAAGGCTTGCCAAGTAGCCGAAAGTTCCGCATTGCTGTCCATCATATGAAGACCCAAGCGCTTCTGCAGCATCTTCTATCACGGGGATGTCGTACTTTTGTGCAACCGCCATGATTTCATGAATTTTGGCAGGCATACCATATAAATGAACGAAAATAATGGCACGTGGCTTTTTCCCTGTCTTGGAAATTCTATCTTTGATAGCCTCTTCTAATAGATTGGGGTCCATGTTCCAAGTATCAGGCTCACTATCAACAAACACCGGTTCGGCACCTAAGTATTTAATGGGATTGGCAGAAGCCACAAAAGTGAATGACTGACAAATCACCTCGTCACCGTAAGAAACCCCTAATTGCAACAATGCCAAATGTATAGCTGCTGTCCCTGAACTTAAGCAAACTATGTGTTTTTCTTTTTCTAAATAAGAAGACAATGTCTCTTCAAATTTATCTACATTGGGTCCCAAAGGTGCAACCCAATCGGTATCAAACGCCTCTTGTACGTATTTCAGCTCATCTCCGCCCATGGTGGCGAGTGACAAATAAATCTTTTTCTTCTTCACCTTACTTCTATTCGTATTTCAGTTAAAAACTAATTTTATCATCTAATTTTCTAATTACCCTACATGGATTACCATAAGCTACAACGCCATCAGGAATATCATTGACAACAACAGATCCGGCGCCTATCAACGACCAGCTGCCTATTGTTACACCCTGAATAACAGTTGTCCCTGCACCAATCCAACTACCCTCTCCCACCTTCACTTCACCACAAAGTGTGGCATTGGATGACAAGTGTACAAAATCTTCCAAAACGCAATCGTGACCAATCGTAGCTGCCGTGTTAACGATGCAATGCTTTCCAATAACAGCACAAGCCTGTATTACACTGCCCTGCATCACCACAGTTCCGTCCCCAATGGTGGTGCGAGGCGATACGATAGCGTCAGGATAAACAGCCTTGCCAAAATTCACCTGATTATGTAAAGCTATTTTCTTCCTGATAGATGCATCTCCCACAGTGATAATCAATGGTCCAAGCACACCATCCGTTGGAGCTTGTACTTTAAAACCCAAAAAATCGTTGATATCTTCGTTGTCATCATAGATGCCTTGAATTTCTTCATGATTAGCCTCTAATATTTCAATGACAACTTTTGCATGTCCACCTGCTCCGTACAGATACATATTATTTTTAGTTTAAAATAATCACTCAATTGAATCAAATCTTGTTTTAATTTCCTGTAAACTCTTCCATAGTCTGCATAGCATCACTATTAATACCTTCACGCTTGAAAATTTTAGTTATGGTACGAAAAAAAATTTTCAAGTCTAACAGACAGTTCACATTATCAACATAAAAAACATCATACTCGAATTTCTGTTGCCAGCTGATGGCATTTCTTCCATTCACCTGTGCCCAACCCGTTATACCGGGTTTCACCTCATGTCGCCTGATTTGTTTATCATCATACAAGGGCAAATATTTAATTAACAATGGTCTGGGACCGATCAAAGACATATCCCCCTTGATAACATTGATCAATTGCGGAAGTTCATCCAAAGAAGTTGAACGAAGGAATTGTCCTGTTTTTGTCAAACGAGCATGCGAAGGTAACAAAATTCCTTGTTTATCCTTCCTGTCATTCATTGTTTTGAACTTGAACAAACGGAACGACTGATTGTTTAACCCTATCCTTCCCTGAACAAAAAAAACCTTTCCTTGATTTGCAACAATCAAAATAAGTATGATTATCAACAAAATAGGAGATGCTATAATCACCATGAGAGTTGCAATGATAAAATCTAAAATCCTTTTAAAAAAACGTCTGTACATTTATTTTTTCTGAAAATGTTTCATTATTATTTGATAGGACTGATCGACTGTATAGTTTGCCATCAAATACTGATAACCGTTCATTCCCATACTTTCAATTGATTTCCTGTTGTTTATGTACTGATTCAAATTGATATTGAAAGTCTCGATATCACCATGAACAGAAAATAATCCGAATTGATTTTCTTCAGCAATTTTCCCCATATCTGAATGAATATCTGTCACTACAAGCACCGGCATTTTACATTCTAAATAGGACAAAATACGAGACGGGAAGTTAGGGATGGTAAATCTTTTATCCAACATAACTAAACCTATGTCACAAGCATGAACAAGTTGAGAATAATCTTCCTTAGGCAGCATGTCTAACAAGCGACAATTTTGGGGTTGATTTTCATTCACCCAGGCTTCGAGTTTCTTTTGCTCAGTGCCGGAACCAACTATCAGAAAAAAACAATCCTCCCTGTCTCGATTTGCATGCAGCATAGTAGAAAAGAAATCAAGGCCTTGTGGTTTACCAAGATTACCTCCGTACAATACCACAACGGCTTGTGATGGGATATTGTACTTTTTTCTTATTTCAGCACGTACAAGATCGTCTTTTTCACACGTCAATGGTGCAATACTATTGGGATTTACCTCAACCTTATGAATCGGTATTTCCGGATTGTGTTTCAATACATATGCTACATTAGCAGGCGACATACATCCTATGTGATCAGAAACCCGGTACAATTGTTTTTCTTTCCTTCTGAAAAAATGATATATCATACCGGTCTTTTTCATCATCCCTAAATCAACTGCATTTTGAGGAAAAATGTCTTTAAGCAAAAGATAGGATTTAGCCTGATCGCGTTTTTTAATTTGGCTTACCAATTTGGAAAAGGTGATAGGAGGTGTAGAATACAAAATCAAATCAAACTTAATGTCTTTGAAAAATCTAAAGATTTGGGTGCTGTATTGATGTTCAAGCAACAAGGTTGAAATTCCCTTCTCAATGAGATTGGTTTTTTGGAAATTTAATGTCTTAATCTTCAATACTGTTATCCCGCCGTATTCAAACAGTTGAGTTTCTTCTCGGTATCTTCTTTCAGCAGGAGCAGCAACAAATACTTGATGTCCATGATCTCTGAACTTTCGAAGCAAATCTAAATACACACCACCCTCAGTGTCACTCGTTATTTTTGTTGATATGGTAAGGAATAAAATATTCATGGTGAAAACTTAAATTTTGAATGAGGTCATTTTAATACTTCAAGCCATTCAACTGATGATGCGAGAAAAATCTTTTTTTCTGATTGGATAGGAGAAACGTTCATTTACATACTCGTAGGCTTTGCGTAATGCTTGTTCATCAACTTGACATATTTCATCATGAATCCTATCAATTTGCTCTTGCAAATCAGCATCAACATCCACATCTACACCATGTGGTCCCACACTGTCTTTCAACCCTCCCTTCCCTGAAGTAAGCACTACATTGCCGGCTGCCAAAGCCTCCGCAGCGGCTACTCCAAAGCCTTCATACAAAGACAACTGAAAATAGTATCGACTGTTTTTCAACAATTCTATTTTTTCATGTTCATCGACTTCTCCGGTAAAAATCACACTGTCGTTCAGATTTTGTGATGCTACCTTTTCTTTTAAAAATTCAGAGCCTACACCTTGTGTCCCGACAATCAAAAAACGAGAATCCTTATATGCAGGATATTTCTTTTTCAACAATTCAAACAAATCAACGGCTTTATCCAAACCCTTACGCAACACATTGGGTATTGTTCCCATCCACGCTATACTGATGAAATCATTATTTTTGCGAACTGAATCGTTATATTGATATGCTTGGACATCAAAAGCGTGAAACGACAATACTGTTTTGCGAGGCAATCTACCACCATATATTTTTTTCACATTATCTTGGTCTGTATGAGATACCAATATGCATTGTGTAGAAAAAAATAAACATAATTTAAAAAACACAGATTGCATGAAATACCTCTTTTTACTTGCATAGGTTTTATCAAGTGCATCTATACCGCCGGTAAAATAAACTTTTTTGCCGAACAACTTAGCGAGTATAGCACCAAACAAACCATATCTATAGAAATAGATATAGGCTATATCATAGCGACTACATTTCAAGAAGTCACTGATCTTATTACTGGTCGTGACTTGGTAGCCTAAATCAGTCAAGATGTCAACATCAATTTTATAAAATTTCTGGGTTTGAAAGAGGCTTACGTCAGAAACGCTGGAATAGAATAATATTTTCTTCATGCAGATTTCGTTAATTCATTGAATAATTGTTTCCACAAAGACATAATCGCTTCTTGAGAATAACGTTGGATATTATTTCGAGCAGCCATGCCGGCTTCTTTTCTAAAGGCTTCATCTTCCATCAGCATAGACAGATAATTTGACATTTGGGAAACATCCTCATCGTCCACCAAAAAGCCATCTTGTCCATGATCGATGATATCGGAAGGACCGCAAGGACATCGAAAAGACACCACAGGTAAACCGCAAGCCATAGCTTCTGCCAACACCATAGGAAATCCTTCATAGCGTGAAGTCATCAGATAGATACTTGCCTTTAATAATTCTGCTTCAACATCAGTCACAGGATCTTTCAAAATCAGACTATCTTCTAATCCGGCTTGCTTGATTTGTGCTTGAATTTCAGACCGCTTGCTACCACTGCCTATGACAATCAGTTGCCAATCAGGGAATTTGTCAGCTATAGTTTGCCACACAGGTACCAACCTGTCGTAGCCCTTTTGATGTTCAAATCTGCCTACTGAAATCACTACTTTCTGAGTTGAATCGGTACTCTCTTTTGGGAAGAACGAACTGGCATTGGATATCACCCGTATATTTTTCAAATTGCCCCACATGGCTGCATCCTCATGTGTTAAGACCACAAAGGCATCCATCTTTTTAATATTCTTGAGTTCGTACCACGCCCTCCATTGATAAGCTGTCTTTTTGAGCCATGAAGCATTTTCGAGCATCAGGCTGCGAACATATTTGTTAAAATGGTATTCATATATTTTTTTACTACCATCTTTTATTTTGGGAAGGAAGGAAATAATTCTTCCCATCATACTAATGACTATATCGGCATTTAATGCATGCAATAAAGTTGATAGTTTCTTCTTAATCAATGATTGTTTTCTAAGAAAAGACAGCACACTAACTGCTAAAGGCTTGTCATAATACAAATCAAAATTGATGTCAAGGTCGATGCATTGTATCTTTTCAGACAAAGGATAATAGGGAGGACGTTTGCGCTGGTCGGTGGTAATAATTACTACATCATGACCGAACTTATCAGCCAAATAATTGGCTTTCAAAGTCAGCGTTCTTTCCATGCCCGCCCCATGATAGGTACCATGTATGATATAAACAATCTTCATCTGTAATACTTATTTCTTATCATCAAAAATAACAAACACATCATTGCTGCATTTGAGTATTTGACTATTTGATTATTTGAAGTTCTAAAACTCAAATAACCATGTTGTATAGGGAATAAATGACTCCCCCCATTTGATTAAAAACATGATAAATGTAAGTAAAAATATCGATATAAAGAACACAAAGAACAACACCCTGGCATAAATCAATTCAAATCCTTTCAGAACAATCGGGATCAACAGAATTTCAAAAATGGCAAAATAAGCTCCCCCTCTACCCGATATCTGGGGAAAAAATGAGAATCCTAAATAGATAAACACTGAAAAGAAATAAAGATTAAAAATATAATCGTACAGTGGTTTATCTTGAAAGCTATCATTTTTGACCCTTAACCAATAATACACAGCTAATAGCAAAAGCCTTGATGTCAATAAAGGAATACTGATACTTCCCTCTCCTTTTTCCATTTCGTAGTACAAAAGCAACTTTGACCCACTGAATCCGGGTAAAAGGCCTGCTGCAAAATGTAACAATGGCTCGACTACGATAAACAACAGATTGGCTACCAGCAACAACGAAACATAATAATACCATTTTTTAAAGTCATGTGGTATGATTAGCGCCAACAAAAATATCAATGACGAATAATGAAACAATGCTGCTATCACAATAAGGAGTAGTATTTTTTTCTTCTCTTTATAAAATAAAAGTGCATACAACAAGATGCCCATGGCTAAGGCTTGTCTTATTTGCCCCATTTCAAAAATCAACACGTAAGAAAAAAACAGAATCAATAGAGAAACGATGGGATAAGGCGACAATTTATTGATCAACACATATTTCAATATCAAGGAGAAACTCCCTATTAAAACGATAAGAAATAGAAATGAAGGCGAGATTACATTAAGGAATATAAATCCGGGTTCAAATTGGATGTCACCAGTCAAATCCTTTATACCTGAAGCATGAAGTGTTTCAAAGGCAGAATAGTAGGCATTAAAATCAAATCCTGTTGATCTAAAAATCACAATCAATAAAATAGGAAGAAAGCAAAGAAAAAAGTTCAGAAACCTTATCTTCGGATTTTTATCTCCATCTAACAAGATCTCTAAAAAAGAGAACGATATTAACAAAATGATTATAAGAATGTATATCAACATGATATAAAATAAATCAGCGTATTATTCTTTTAAACTTTCTACTACTAAGTTTTTTGAACCTACTATTTTTTTAAACACAAAGATAATCACAATAAAATACAGAAGATTATAAGTCAGATGCGCTATCGGCGCACTAATAGTGCCTGTTCCCATATGTAAGAGCACAACAGCCACAACAAGATAAACTAAACCAAAAACAATTTCCAAGATGACATATTTTTTCATCATTGCTTTGGCAATCAACACAACGGACAACACCATCTTTCCAACCCATAATACATCACCTGTTAACTGAATCACAAATAATTCAGTCATTGACATAAATTGATCCGTATATAGAATCATAACTATTTGTTGTCGGAACACATACATCAGGAAAGCCAGTACCAAGGTTGCAGACAGTATAATTTTCAAACCTGAATAAACCTCTTTTTTAAGTTCTTTATTTTCTGTAATCTCTGAGAATCGCGGTAAAAAATAAGTAGATATAGCTGCCCCCACAATGGCAGTAATGAGTCCGGAAATGCGGGTCATACCTTCCCAAATACCGGCTGACTCAAAGGACAGCTGAGATATCATTGTAGTTCGGATTGATATATTGATCAGTGGCCATATCAACCCAACTATTGCCATGAGGGAGTATGCAAAAAGTTTAAGCCAATTGTTTTTATCAAAATTGAAGCCTAAATCAGCAAAAGACAAAAGCTTATTCTTACGAACAACATATAAGGTGATGATTATCACAACTGATTGATAGGTTGCCAAAGCCAGCAAAGCCCCGTATATCTTAAATAGATATACCAACACCATAGTAAAAATAAAACCTGCAACAGAGGATATTAAATTGATGAAAATATACCTATCGTACAGTTTTTTGCCATTGATGATTGCGAGCAAATAACTGTTTAAAGAAAACAGAAACAGGGTAAGTGCTGTGATATAAATAATGGAAAGGTAAGTCAAGTTGCCAAACAACGCCCTGCTTATAGGCTTTGCAAACAGCAACAAAACGATCATGGTCAGCGTGGAAAACACGATAGTAATCGTGAACGCAGCATTCAGATATTGAATATATAGTTTCTTATCATCTTTAAATTCAGAGGTATAGCGAACAACTCCATTGGTCACCCCCCCCGTAGAGCTTGTTGTAATGGTACTGATAAAGTTAGTAAATTGGCCAATGACAGCAACTCCATTGGGACCGATTAACACTGCAATTACTTTAGTGGTGACTAAATTAATTCCGATCTTAATGAAATTTACTAAAAATGTCAAAAACAGAACTTTAACTAGTTCACTTTTTATTTTTTTCCAAATTTTCATCAACGCTTCCAAGCATACTAAACGAGAAAGTCATCCCAGAATACCCTTCCCATAAAGAAGAATACAATCAATATCCCACCGGCGAAACCACCAAAGACTAATCCTTTCAACTTGCCTATTCTTATTTTTTTCAGAGGATAGATGGGTTTATCAATGATTTGGAATATTGGTGTTTCTCGTGCCATTTCCAACTTTGCCGTTTCTAAATTCTTAAGCACTTCAGAATAAACCGACCCGTAAAGCTGTACATTATACTCTTCTTTCAATCGCGGTACTAAAGCCAATTGCGATGCCCTGTTGATATTCGTTTGAGCTACGCTTGCACTTGCATACAGAGCCGACTCGTACAATTCTTTTATAGAATCTGCAGCATGTTGTATAAGGTTAATATTGCCTTTAGACTGAGCTATTTTGGTGTTTTTATAAAAATCATAAGTTTGTGCTATCAGATGCTCTACAAACAATTTGGAGAATTTTTCATTGATACTGATAAAATCTACATTAACAATATCCGTTTTTTTATCTTTTCTTTCTATTTGTAATTCATCTCGCTTGATGAAACTTTGCGATATCGAGGCTAAAACACTATCTTGTGTACGTGAAAAAGACTCTCTTTCCTGATCAATGGGAAAGTTAAGATTTCTCAATTCAGGATTATCAGACTTATGCCATTTCTTATCTATTTTTTTTAACTGAATATACAGATCTGCTAATGTTTTGTCTTCCCCTTCGAAGTTTACGGCTGAAAGCAGCGTCTTTTCAATCGCATACCTGGATTTAATAATCTCAATAAGGTTATCGCCACTAAAGGTGTCGCTCGAACCTCCCAACATAGACGTTAAGCCAAGGGAGGAAGCCAAACCCGCTAATCCTGAACTATAAGAGTCTTTGTCAACCAAGGCGAACGACAGGCTG
>Ga0265293_10010421_pt1 | contig 13002 bp, 11 predicted proteins | sample Munlanlewell138R_FD_192505 | JGI IMG/M metagenome (GOLD analysis project Ga0265293, IMG submission 192505) | Leachate microbial communities from a municipal landfill in Southern Ontario, Canada - Leachate well 138R | ecosystem: Engineered > Solid waste > Landfill > Unclassified | place: Canada... | reverse complement strand
TGCAAATAGGACGGGTAGAATTGTCACTGCTGGATAGGCATTTGCTACGAGAGCTAGACCTAAGAGGCTGAGACTATAGACGAGTAGCAACCCCGCGCTACGCCGAGCCCTCGTCTTCGGTAACTCCGTCTGCACAAAGTCACTATAACCCAGGGCCACGACTAAGGGAAATAACACATGGAGCAATACATGATTCTCTGGCACCTCCAAGCCTGGCTGGAAAATAGGCCACCAGTCTGGCATGGGTACTGATTGTAGGTCCACCCCTGAACTGAGCATCACCATACCCACCAAAGCGATGGTTGGCATGGGCCAGAACTTTCGCAGGGCAAAGCCGCCAACCACCTTGCCGCTCTCATGTTTGAAGAACATGGGAGAGGCATTGTGGTACCCGTTGACAAAAATCAAGAGCGACTCTACAATGTGTAGGACTGCCACCAACGCCATGAGCGTGGCAACATGGATCTGGGGAAAACCTGTGATCAGTGCGACTAGACTCACGAGACTGCCCGCGTAAGCAAAACAGAGAAATCGTTGGTCAATCAGCATGAGCAATATGGCTGCTAACCACAGATAGGCTACTCCAGCGTCGCTAATAGAAACGCCGAGTAGGATAAAAATCATGGTTGCCAGCATTCCTCCTCCGATGCCATACACCAGAGAGGTTACTGTCTCCATCAAAGGGTTTATTCGCTTCAAACGGAAGAACCCCTGTTCGTATTGGAGAATTTTTTTGTATTGCCGATACACTAGAACGAAGACAAGGGCCATGATCAAGATGTAGCGCAGGTCAGTGACCATAAAGGTAAATGTTTGAAACGTTATTTTGACAAGTTCCCAAAGATAATTCAACGACTTCTCCTCCCTGATTCTAACGGGGAACACAGCACCCCGGAGATAGTTTCCGGGGTGGCGTATACACTCAAAGCTGGTTTCGTAGGACTTCTAAAGCCTTTTCTAACTGCGGATCATGCTCCGCCTCATCAAGATAAATCGCTTCTTCCTCTTCGATTGTCACTTCAACCACAATGTCTGGTTCGATACCCACCCCATTGATATCCTTGCCTCCCGACGTAAGGTAGCCCTGTTCTGTCACGGTCAGGGCACTCCCGTCACGGAGAGGATAGAGAGATTGCACCAAACCCTTGCCGAAGGTGGTCGTCCCGACCAAAGTGGCTAGGCCATTATCTTGCAGGGCACCGGAGACAATCTCCGAAGCGCTGGCGCTGCCGCCATTGATCAAGACTGCTATCGGCATGGGTGTACGCGTCCCCACTGTCATACTATCGAAGGGAGTACGAGTACCTTCCTGATCCTCCAAGTAGACAAGGGGTGCCCCAGAAACAAACTCGTTAGCCACCTCCAATGCTGCACCAAGTGTACCACCTGGGTTAAAACGAAGATCGAGAATCAAAGCCTGTTGTCCTTTTTGGTCTAGGTCTGCCAAGGCGGCCACCAACTCATCATAGGTACGATCCGAAAAGTTGGTGATCTCTACATACCCAATATTATGTTGTTCATCGACCATGTAATAATCAGGAACCGACACCACATTAATCAATTCCCGCACGATATGAAGCTCAAAGATATCTTCATCACGGCGAATTGTCAGGTCCAGTTCAGTCTCTTCTGGTCCCCGCATCAAACTCACTGCTTCATCCAAGGTCATGTAGGTGGTATCTTTACCATCAATGGCCATAATTTTGTCGCCACGCCTTAGGCCCGCCCGCTCCCCGGGCGTCCCTTTGATAGGCGAGACCACAGTGACTCGATCATCTACAATGCCTACAGATAGACCAATTCCCCCGTAGATACCCGTCGTTGTATTCATCATATTCTCAAAGGCGCTCGCATCCATATGGCGAGTATAGGGATCATCAAGGGCATTCTTCAGCATCCCGTTAATCGTACCATGGGTGACATAGGACTTCAGCAAGTCAAAGGTGCTGACCGGCTGAAAGTAATGTCTGGTCTTCACCAAAGCGATAACCTCCAAGGCTGTTCCAATACTCTCATAGCGGGTCTCGCCCTCAGGCACCTGCAGATTGGCCTGGTACGAACCGTAGGCAAGAGAGACCGACAAGAACGCCACGATCAATAGGATTATTAGAGTTGCTTTCCGGCTCACTCCATCACCATCTTTCTATTCTAGGCAAACTATATGTGAAAACTCCCTGTCACATACTTATTAATGATTCATATTATCATATCAAAAACCCCTATGGCTTGGCAAGTACCCCGCCCCTCAAGGCGAAGACCGCAGTCCCCTAAAACCTTCTCCAAGGACTTCATGGACATCGTAAATAATCACAAAAGCTCTCTTATCCGTCTCCGCCACAATGCTCTTCAATGTAGCGATCTCCATGCGCGAGACAATGGCTAAGAGGATTTGCCTGTCATGCTTGGTATACATGCCCCGGCCATCGAGCATCGTCACTCCTCGCTCGAGTCGGTCCATGATCCTTTGACCAATCGTTTCTGGGTCATCGGAAATAACCAGACAAGCCTTAGCGTAGCTTTGGCCTTCCTGCACCAAGTCCACGGCTTTCGTCGTAATAAAAACGGCAATCAGCGCGTACATGGCCAGTTCCGGCCCAAAGGCGATACCCGCTAGGACAATCACAAACCCATCTACAATGAGCAGGGCCTGGCCAACACTCGTGGGAAAGAAGCGGGCCACCAACTGTGCAGCCATATCGGTGCCTCCCGTGGAACCACCTGCACGAAACGCTATCCCTAGGCCAATTCCGGACAGTACGCCCCCATAGATGGCCGCCAGCAATAAGTCACTAGTGGGAGGAGTAGCAAACCGGTTGAAAATGTCCACAAAAATGGACAGGGTAATGGTTCCAAACAGTGTTTTTGCACCGAAGACAGGTCCAAAAACACGCCAGCTCAACAAGAACAGGGGAATATTCAACAGAAGCATCGTGACCCCAACAGAGAGCCCCGTGAGGTGATAGGCGACTGTGGCGAGACCGCTGACACCCCCTGCGGCAATCTTGGCAGGAATGAGGAAGTAACTGACCCCAACAGCCGTGATCATGACTCCAAGCAGAACCCCGCCATAACCCAAAAGAACCCTCTTAAGCATATGCCTACCTCCCCTGCCGAAATCGCCAGAACACAACAGATAACACAAAAAACGGCAAGACCAATAAACGTTTGATCCTCCAAGGTTGCCGAATCAGACGATAGAGCCATTCCACGTTGATTTTGCGCATCCAGAGCGGGGCACGTTTATCTACACCTGCCCACACATTGAAACTCCCGCCCACTCCTATAGCCAGCGGTATCTTAAGGGCTCCTAGATGAGCTGCGAGCCACTTTTCCTGGCGTGGCACGCCCAGGGCAGCTAGTAGTATGTGGGGATTTAGGTGCTGAATTGTCGCCAGGATCTCCTCTTCTTCCTCTCCAGATGCAAAGAAGCCATGGTGAGTGCCGACGATTTTCAAGTCGGAGTGTTCCCGCAGGAGTGCCTGTGCCGCCTGGTCTGAAACACCTTCTTCACCGCCTAAGAAGAACACGCTCCAACCTCTAGCAGCCGCCTGCTCCAGCAAACCTTCAGCGAGTTCGATGCCGGGAATTCTCTCCGGCACCGGCTTACCAAGAAAGCGGGCAGCCCAGACAACGCCAATTCCGTCTGCCACCACCAAATCCGCTCGTTCCATGATTTCTGCCAGCAGTTGATCGCCCCTGGCCTTCATCACCATCTCTGGGTTCGCCGTAATCACCAAATGAGCATCACCGTCAGCCACAAACGATGCCAAGCGACCTTGGGCCTCTGCCATGGTCACTGGATCAAACCCACTGCCTAAGATCTGCGTCCTTTGCATGCTCTCATCTCACCACCACTCTAGCCAACATCGCGCGATTTTTCAGGGCACTGATTCGTACGACCTCCAAGGCTTTACGATAGTCTAACCTATGCTGATCCGCGTTCTGCAATACTCTATCCACACCCAAAGCTAGATCCCCCACGTCCTCCAGTTCAAAGCAGGGAATCTGGAGCTGCTCACTAATGGCGGCAACCTTGGGATCGTAGTTCAAGCCTAAAGGTTGACAGTCATGCAGGGCACTGAAGATCAGTCCATGCAGACGCATGGATACAAAGAGACTGGCTCCAGAGAACACCTGGCCCAAGGTCTCAAGTGTTACGCCTTGATGAACCTTTAGGTCCGAGCATCTTTCCTGCAGGGCCTGGCCCATCTCTAAGTCCCCGGGACCTAGAGGCAAGAACTCCACAGTAAAACCTTGGTCCTGCCAATACCTAGACTGATGGAGCCAAAGATCCTGCTGCCACTCCCAACCCTCATAGGGTCGCAAATTGAACAATATCCTGCGTGACTTGGGCCCAAGATCCTCCACTAATCCATGCTGGAAGACAGGATCGGCACAAAGCTGAATTTTCTCCGCTGGCACTCCCAAGTCGACTAGAAACTGTAGGCTACCTTCGTTACGTACCGAGCAGGCGAGGCTGCGTTTGAAGGCCCTGGCTATCCATGAGCGAAAAAAACCACTTCGCACCGGACCTAGTCCCTGTCCATACATGACCACTGGGACGCCGCGGAGATGTGCCAATTCCACCAAGCCCAGATAATAGGGAATGCTCCGCTTGCTGGTCACATCCTGCAACAAGGAACCTCCCCCACTAAGAAAAAGGCGCGCGGTTCCCATTTTGTTCCATATTTGCCTAAGATCGTAACGGGGTAAAGCCCTCACTCCCAGTTGCCCGGCTGTCATCTGCGGGTTATTCGACAGTACGACAATCTCTTCGCTCGGAACGCCGAGGGCAAGGAGATCCTCGCATACGGTAGCCAGGATTGCCTCATCGCCCAGATTATCGAATCCGTAATAGCCCGAGATTAATATCACTGCCAAGCCTCCTCTTCGCCCAGTTCAATACTGCAAAGATGATCCAGCCTAGGAGGTATCCAAAGAACAACCCATAGAATGTCCTGAGTAGACTTACCCATAGAAAGGTATGGGTGTGTGTAAAGGTATTGACAAGCGATATCTGCCCAATGACGGCCACAGGAAGCCACCAGGACCTACGTCGTTCCTTGGAATGGAGGGCCAAGTATAAGGCAGGATGGCCTAGGAACAGTTCCTTCGTGCGGGGGCGTACAACGAGTAGGTTTTCTAAGAATTCCCGCGCCCTAACTTCAAAGCCCAAGGCAGGGAGCCCAAAATTACCCGTTCGCAGTATATAAACGACACCCAGGAGACCAAGGACCCCTGCCAAGAGCAAGTAAGGCACTGGGATACTCCTTTGTAGCCAGCCCCGCAAAGGCCGAATCAAGCTGAAGATCACTAGGGCTATTGGGACAACATGCATGAGTTTAACCCCTCGAAACTCCTGGACCTTGATCAAGAACTCCGTTCCGCTCAGCATGGTCACAACAAAGAGCGCGCCGATCATGGAAATTAGAGAGATACCAATATAGTTCGTCAACGGCCTCTTGCCCCAATCGAGCTGCAGGGCCAGGGAGGGGAAAATGATTGCTGCCACAAGGGCCAAGCCCTGTCTACCCCAGGTCGGTGCGATGGTAAGTAGGGCTAGACTCAGTGCTAGTGCCACCACTCCCAACCAGAGGATCAGCGTCTCCCAACGGGGAAAGAGATCCATGGCGTACCAAACAGAGGCTGCTAGAATTCCTGCCCCAACCACGGCTGTCCAAACCCAAGCGATACGCCAAAGTGGAAAGGGCTGTGCTTGTCCTACGGCAAAACCAGCCTCTACTAACCTCGCCTGTAGTCGATCCAAGAGGTGCAAGGAACGCTCCAAGCTATCCTCGCTCTCTACAAAGGGCCTCACATAGAGTACCCGTATATTTCGTTCTGTGACTGCCCGCATGTAACGATTCAAAATGCGCTCATCGGATAAGACCTCCATCTCGCGGGCACTGATGCCGTGAAGTCTAACCATGGTGCTTGGTTGGGCGGAGCCAATGAAAGGCGCAGAGAACTCCACCATGGCCAGTGTGGCACGGCTCCCATAGAAACTCTCCATGTCCATCGGACTCTGACCACTAACAATGATCAGTTCCGGATGATATGGAAGCCAAGTTGGGTCAATATCCCAGGGGGCAGTATTGAGCTTGGGAGCCACTTTCAGGCCGGCCTGGGATACCAACTCCAACTGCTCCGCTTCAAATTGGACGGGCAAGGTTAGATACCTACCCAAGTCTGTGACGCTCTCAAGTAGAAACTCCCTGACTCCTTCAGGCAGCGCTATCCCCGCAAGCATCATCTCTCCCACACTCGTAGGCTGGACCGCGATGGTTGAGACTCCAGCCGACTTCAACTGGGATAAAAGCTCTTTTTGTTCAATATCCTGCGCAGCACTCAACGCAAAAAGGCCTGGCAAATCATAGACGATTTCCACCGTAGAATTAGGAACCTCTATCGTCCAGCGCTGGATAAAGACGCCTAAGGAGGTTAGGATAGCGAGCAGAATGACAACAGCAAGAACTCGTTTCATCACAGTCCTCCAAACTCAATCAAAATCTGCTGTTCTTCAAGGAAAACCTCCTTGATCTCCACAGGATAGGGAAACACGCCAAAGTCCATGATAAACTCGTAATTATCACTCAGTACTTCCAACAAAATGGAAGGGACGCTAGCGTCATGCAGCGCTACATCTCTCAAGGCATAACGCAAGGCCGTGCCGTGGTGCACCTCAAGATCACCTGTGACAGTGACCGTCCACTCCATGTTCCAGAAGCTGATGGTACCGGCCAGATCAACCCCTCCAGGAGATACTTGTAGGCTCAAGAACCGATCCGGGTCAACCACGTCCCACAGTAGCTCGTTGAGGGCATCTTCGGTGACAACAATCTCGCCTTGCACATTTGTCACCTCGGTATAGACTAATTCTTGCTCTTGCCACAGCAAACGGGGATCAAAACGGATCTCCTTTCCATGGAGTTCCACCCTGGCAATATGAAGGCCATCAATAATGGCATTTCTCGCGATCAGGTCCAGGCTCGGTAAACGCCCAAAGAGCAGCTCCCAGCCCCAAGGTGCCCCAACATCCACCTTAACGTCAGTAGACTGCAAGGATTCCTCGATCTCTTGTTGTAATTGGTCAGCTAAATGCGGAATCAAGAGAATTCTTGGGAGACCGATGATGACAAGCAAGACCGCAACTACTGCTATGATTCGTCGGTACCGTTTCATCTATGCAGCTCACTCCACTTCTCAAAAGATGGCCCTTTCCCCTTGAAAAAGGCCATCTTGCTTTGCTTACTTCAGTTTAAGGAATCCTTCAATGAAGGGATCTAAATCGCCGTCCATCACGGCGTTTACATTACCCACTTCTACGTTGCTGCGATGATCCTTAACCAGAGTATAAGGACAGAACACATAAGAGCGGATCTGGCTACCCCAGGCAATGTCTCGTTGCTGGCCCTTGAGGCTGTCCATCTTAGCCCTCTGCTCCTCCATTTGCCGCTCTAAGAGCCGCGCCCGGAGAATCTTCAAAGCTGCTTCTCGATTAGAATGTTGGGAACGTTCCGATTGGCACTGCACCACAATCCCAGAGGGCAAGTGCGTAATGCGAATGGCCGAGTCAGTCTTGTTCACGTGCTGACCACCAGCACCGCTAGCACGATAGGTATCAATACGCAAGTCATCTGGATTGATGGCTACCGTGACATCATCCTCAATCTCCGGTAGCACTTCTACCGATGAAAAGGAGGTATGCCTGCGGCCTGAAGAATCAAAAGGTGAGATACGGACAAGACGATGCACGCCCTTTTCGCTCCTAAGATAGCCATAGGCATTCGTCCCTTGAATGAGCAAGGTTGCATCCTTGAGGCCCGCCTCGTCGCCTGGCTGGTAGTCCAGAACTTCCACCGTGTAATCCTGATCTTCCGCCCAGCGTGTATACATCCGAAGAAGCATGGATGCCCAATCTTGGGACTCGGTACCACCGGCCCCGGGGTGAATGGTCAAGATGGCGTTACCTCCATCATACTCTCCGCTGAGCAACGACGCTAACTCCAGCTCATCCACTGCCCGCTGAAGTCCAGGCAAAAGGGTATCTAATTCTGCTTGGAGACCTACATCCGCAGCCTCGTCTAATAGTTCTACAAGTGTAAGAGCCTCTTCGTGGAGATCGCGGACCCCAGTCCACTGTTGAATGATTCGCTTTACGCCACTTATCTCCTTGGTCGTTTGTTGGGCCAATTCTTGGTTATCCCAAAAGCCTTGCTCCAGCATGCTCTCCTCGAGCTCTTTTAATCTTGTTTCATTATCATCAATGTCAAAGATAACCTCGCATTTCCTCAATCCGCCTACCCAAGTCGATCAGTAACTCTTGCATTGGACTACCTCCCATGGCATTTCTTATATTTCTTGCCGCTTCCACAAGGGCAAGGATCATTGCGGCCAACCTTCTCTTCTACTCGGCGTGGCTTTTGCTCGGCACCCTCTCCCTGGTTGGTCCTGGCACCGGCCAGGCGATCCTTTGGCTGCGTATAAGCACTCTCTTCGGCCAAGCGCACTTTAAAGAGCATGCTGATTGTCTCTTCCTGAATACTATTGACCATTTCCCGGAACATATCATAGGCCTCAAGGCGGTACTCCAAAAGCGGATCGCGCTGTGCTAAAGCTCGGAGCCCAATGCCTTCCCGCAGATCGTCCATAGAACTTAAGTGATTCATCCACTTTTGATCTGTGATTTGCAGCAGTACGACCTTTTCGATTTGCCTTTGCAGATCCGCCCCATACTTAGCCGTTCTCTCGGCATAGGCGCCCTGCGCAAAGTCGGCTAGTCTTTGGATGATCTCCTCAGGGCTCAGATCGCCGAGTTCCTTATCGCTCAGCGGTAAGCCCTTCCCCACAATCTCTGTATAGTGCTGCCGAATAGCGTCGATGTCCCACTCTTCAGGAATTATTTTTTCGTCAGCATAGCGATTTACAATCCGCCTCAAGACAGGTTCGAACATACCAGCTATTTGCTCCGAAATATTCTCATCTAAAAGGACGCCGCGCCGCTGCCCATAAATGACCTCCCGTTGCTGGTTCATCACATCGTCATACTCAAGGACTTGTTTACGGATCTCAAAATGGCGACTCTCTACTCGCTTTTGCGCGTTTTCGATGCCCTTGCTGATTTGGGGATGATCAATGACCTGATCCTCTTCCCAACCTAAACGATCCATGATGCCCATGATGCGATCGGATCCAAACAAGCGCATAATGTCATCTTGCATGGACACATAAAACTGCGAAGACCCTGGGTCACCTTGCCTTCCTGCGCGCCCGCGCAACTGGTTGTCAATACGTCTCGATTCATGCCGTTCCGTACCAAGGATGTGGAGACCACCCAGCCCAACTACGCCTTCGCCTAAGACAATGTCAGTACCGCGACCCGCCATGTTGGTGGCAATGGTGACCATACCAGGCTGACCCGCCTGTTTTACGATTTCTGCCTCTTTATCATGGTACTTGGCATTCAAGACCTGATGCTCTACACCCTTGCGTTTAAGCATGGCGCTGAAGGCCTCTGAGGTCTCAATACTAATGGTACCCACGAGGACAGGTTGGCCTTTACTGTGACGTTCCACAATATCGTTAATGATGGCCTCAGCCTTACCCTTAGCCGTCTTATAGACTGCGTCCGGCATATCTTGACGGATCATCGGCTTGTTGGTGGGTATGACCACAACATCAAGACCATAGATTTTGCGGAACTCGTCTTCTTCAGTTTTGGCGGTACCTGTCATTCCTGCCAGCTTAGAGTACATTCTGAAATAGTTCTGATAGGTAATCGAAGCTAAGGTTTGGCTTTCCTTCAAGACAGAAACGCCTTCTTTGGCCTCAATACTCTGGTGCAAGCCGTCAGAATAGCGACGCCCCTCCATCATACGACCGGTGAACTCATCAACGATAATCACCTGGTCATCCTTCACCACATAATCCCGATCACGCATAAAAAACTCCTTGGCCTTCAACGCTTGATTGAGGTAGTGGTTCAGTTCGAAGTGCACATCATCAAAGAGATTCTCTACACCTAGGATCTTCTCTACACGGGCTACGCCCTCTTCGGTAATTGCAATGGTTCGCGCTTTTTCGTCCACAGCATAATCCTGTTCGGGCCTGAGTTGTGGAACAATTTGAGCAAAACGCATGTAATGCTTAGCTGAGTCCTCTGCTGCTCCCGAAATAATCAGAGGCGTTCTGGCCTCATCAATCAGGATGGAGTCCACTTCGTCCACGATGGAATAGTGTAGTTCCCGTTGTACCATTTGATCAGAGGATACAACCATGTTATCGCGCAGATAGTCAAAACCGAATTCATTGTTGGTACCATAGGTGATATGGGCACCATAGGCTTCCTGGCGCTCCTGGAAACTCAACCCGTGGACTACAACTCCCACCTTGAGACCAAGAAACTCGTAAATTCGACCCATCCACTCCGAGTCACGCCGAGCCAGGTAATCATTGACGGTTACCACATGAACCCCTCGATTGGTCAGTGCATTGAGATAGACAGGAAGAGTAGCCATAAGCGTCTTCCCTTCACCGGTTTTCATCTCCGCAATACGACCCTGGTGGAGAATGATTCCACCCACGAGCTGCACATCAAAATGACGCATACCAAGAACACGCCTTGATGCCTCACGAACGGTTGCAAAGGCTTCCGGAAGGATATCGTCTAAAGCGGCGCCACCCTGCAGCCTTGCCTGAAAATCAGCGGTTTTGCAGCCAAGTTCGCTATCGCTGAGGGCCTGCATCGCCGGTTCGAGAGTATTGATGGATTGAATAACCGGTTCTAGCCGTTTTAGCTCTCGTTCTGTAGGATCAAAAAAATTCTTTATACTCTTGAGCACATCTCTACCTCCCGGATCTATTTCTATCGTACTATCCCTTGCTACCCGCGTCAATCAATGCCCATAGTCCCCCTGCTACAAGGGAGTGCCCGCCAAGCAAGACCGGAATCGGGGCTGCCATAGCGGCACGGGTAAAGTCTCTGAGCATGGGATGGGAAATTAAGTCTACCTCTCCTAAATCCGATGCAAAGCGATCGGCAGATGTGAGCTGCCAACCAAAGTGTTCGAATAGTACCCTGGTATCTAAGACGGCACCTAGCGCGATTTCTGCTAAGAAGTCAAAGAACTTCTGGAATCCTAGTTCTTCGACAAGTCTCCCCATGAGTGCTTTCACTTCGCCCCTGGCATCGCGCCCTAAAGCCTTCATTCCACGCTCCTCGGAATAAAGGCGCAAGCGGCAGCGAGTATTGGCATCTAGGTATTGAAACAGGTTAGAACCTACACGACCATAAATGACCAATTCACCGTTGGGATTTCCAAGCAAATCTTTGATCGCTGTATAACGTTGAAAATCCCAGTTCAGATCGGCCACAGCCTGCCGGGTATGAACGCCCCGATCGGGATGCACCGACATAATCATAATATCGGTAGGAGTATCAATATCGAAGTTCAGACCCAGGGTGCGCTGGATGGGAATCCACCTCAATCCAGCTTCGTTACTCAAGGCCAGTGCCAGTGTGTTGTCGATAGCTGGGAGAGTGATGCTATTTACAGCTTGCCCAGGTGTAAAGCCCACAATGTCTGCAGAGTAGTAATTGTTAGCTAGCAGGATTCCATCATTTTGCTCCAATAGTTCGCTCAGATACGTAAACTCTGCAGATGAAATCAGGGGAGCGGATGCTCCCCCCATATACAAAACTTTTTCTAAGCCATAGGCCTGCACAACATCCCGTAAACGTTGCCCAAAATGGAAGGGTTCGCCGAGTTCTTCATCAACTACGACTTCGACTCCTGTTGATTGTAGTTGTGCCGCGAGCTCTTCATAGGGCGTTACCACGATAATGTGCTCCAAACCACCTTGCCTGGCCCGGTCCACAAGATCCAATACCATTCCTTGCCTAACCATCTGCATTTGCGCCTCTAGCGCACTACGCACTAGACCGCCTTCAAATACGACTAGGCTTACTGTCTGTGCCATCTTAGAACTTGGACTCGATGAGCCCGTAGTTGCCGTCACTGCGTTTATATACAACACTTACATCACCTGTGTCTGCATCTCGGAATACAAAGAAGTCATGACCCAAAAGCTCCATCTGCATCACCGCCTCGTCGACATCCATGGGCTTAAGGGCAAATCGCTTGGTTCTTACAATACGCGGTTCTTGGCCATCTCCTTGCGCCTCTGGACTAGCTGCTGGCATTTCGCCTAGTTTTGGTCCATGAATTCTACGGCTGAGTTTAGCCTTGTATTTGTTGAACTGGCGCTCAATGCGATCAACTGCCGCATCAATTGAGACATACATATCACCCGTCTTGCCCTCTCCGCGAAGTATTGTCCCCGAAAGGTTCATGGTGACCTCGGCAATGTGAATACCCCGTTCTGTCCTGAGCATCACCTCCGCAGAGAATGCCTGGTTATCATTGAGGTATTTTTCAAGTTTGGCAACTTTCTTTTCAACGTAGCTCCGTAAAGATTCGGTAATCTCTAGATTCTTACCTGAAATATTGATTCTGATTGTGGACATGTCATCACTCCTTCAATGATAAGCTTCGTTAATACCTAATATTTCCCATCCGTGGGCGAAAATCCTTCCCTTGAGAAAAAAATGGACTGAGTTTACACTCAGTCCTCTTCAGGTTAGATTTTAACTACATTAGAAGCTTGCGGCCCTCTGTCACCAGAAACAATCTCGAACTCAACGCTTTCGCCCTCTTGGAGAGCTTTGAAACCCTCTTGTTGAATTGCTGAAAAGTGTACGAATACATCGCCTTCACCATCTTCACGTTCGATAAATCCATAGCCCTTTTCAGCGTTAAACCACTTCACCTTACCTAACATTACTTACACTCCTCCTAAGCTTTGAAACTCCGGGCCTAATTTTCCGGTTACTTAACTTTAACATAACACACAGGCGATTGTCAAGGTTTGGAAGATTCGTGGAGCTATGGCTACTTCTTACCGTAGGCCTGTCCAGCTCGTTTGACTTGGGCAGTCTTGACC
>Ga0265293_10010420_pt1 | contig 13002 bp, 19 predicted proteins | sample Munlanlewell138R_FD_192505 | JGI IMG/M metagenome (GOLD analysis project Ga0265293, IMG submission 192505) | Leachate microbial communities from a municipal landfill in Southern Ontario, Canada - Leachate well 138R | ecosystem: Engineered > Solid waste > Landfill > Unclassified | place: Canada... | reverse complement strand
TACTTCACAAATGGCATTCCCATAAGGTTAAGTAATTCTCTGCCTTCTTCGTCAGTATTAGCTGTTGTAACGATTACGATGTCCATACCGCGAATTTTATCAACTTTATCATATTCGATTTCCGGAAAAATCAATTGCTCTTTAATACCTAATGTATAATTACCTCTGCCGTCAAAGCCTTTCTTGGAAACACCTCGAAAATCTCTTACGCGTGGTAGAGCAACATTGAATAACTTGTCTAAAAATTCATACATACGTTGTCCACGTAATGTAACTTTGCAGCCGATTGGCATTCCTTCACGAAGCTTAAAGCCTGCAATTGAATTCTTAGCCTTAGTTACAACTGGTTTTTGTCCTGCAATCAGTGACATTTCTTGTACAGCACTATCTAAAATCTTCGGATTTTGTACTGCTTCACCTAGGCCGATGTTTAATACTACTTTCACAAGGCGAGGTGCTTGCATGATACTTTTATATTCGAATTTTTCCATAATTGCTGGAACAACTTCATTTTGATACTTTTCTTTTAACCTTACCATCGGATGATTACCTCCCTTCGTGCCAAAGAGTCTTATTTATCGATTACTTCACCTGATTTTTTAGCGACTCTTACCTTTTTTCCGTCATTTAGTATTTTCTTACCTACACGTGTTGCAGCACCTGTCTTAGGATCTGCTATCATAACATTCGAAACATGAATCGGAGCTTCTTGTGTCAGAATTCCACCTTGTGGGTTTTGTTGAGAAGGACGAGCATGCTTTTTCATCATGTTTACACCTTCTACTAACACTCTTGAATCAGTTGGGAATGAAGCTAATACTCTACCTTTTTTCCCTTTATCTTTACCAGTGATAACTACTACTTCATCACCTTTTTTTACATGCATTTTGTTTGCAGCCATTGTTGCACCTCCTACCTTGCTCAATTATAGAACCTCAGGAGCTAGTGAAATGATACGCATAAAGTTACTATCTCTTAACTCACGAGCAACAGGTCCAAATATACGAGTACCTCTTGGGTTTTTTGCATCATTGATTATTACAGCAGCATTCTCATCAAAGCGAATGTAGGAACCATCGTTACGGCGTACTCCTCGACGAGTACGAACGACAACCGCCTTTATTACATCACCTTTTTTGACAACTCCGCCTGGCGTTGCTTGTTTAACTGAACATATGATTATGTCTCCGACGTTGGCATATTTGCGTTTAGTACCGCCAAGAACTTTAATACACATTAATTCTTTCGCACCAGAGTTATCTGCTACACGTAATCTTGTTTGTGTTTGAATCACAGGTGTTCCCTCCCTTCGGAATCAGGAAAAATGTTATATTGTTACAGCTTTTTGTAGGACTTCAACAAGTCTCCAGCGTTTATCTTTTGAAAGCGGGCGTGTTTCCATAATCTTAACACGGTCTCCGATTTTTGCTACGTTATTCTCATCATGTGCTTTAAATTTCTTTGTTCTCTTAATACGCTTATTGTAAAGAGGGTGATTTTCATATGTCTCAACAGTTACAACAATGGTTTTATCCATTTTATCACTGACGACTTTACCGATACGCACTTTACGTTGGTTGCGTTCTTCTGTCATACTTTTGTTTCCTCCTTTCGCTTACTGAGATTAGGCGTTTATTCCTAGCTCTCTTTCTCTTAAAATCGTTTTTGCACGGGCGATATTCTTGCGAACCTCACGGATACGCAGTGGATTATCTAGTTGCCCTGTTGCGATTTGAAAACGAAGGTTGAATAGTTCCTCTTTAAATGACGTTATTTTTTGCTCTATTTCAGCAGTGGTCATATTGCGAAAGTCATTACCTTTCATTTGCGTCACCACCCATTTCGTCTCGTTTTACAAACTTAGTCTTGATAGGCAATTTGTGAGACGCAAGTCGAAGTGCTTCTCTAGCTGTCTCTTCTGGTATGCCAGCTATTTCAAACATAATTCTACCTGGCTTTACTACTGCTACCCAATGCTCAGGTGAACCTTTACCGCTACCCATACGAGTTTCAGCCGGTTTTTGAGTTGCCGGTTTTGATGGGAATATTTTGATCCAAACCTTACCACCACGTTTAATGTAACGAGTCATCGCTATACGTGCAGCTTCGATTTGTCTATTAGTTATCCATGCAGGCTCTAATGCCTGTAAGCCGTATTCGCCAAAGGCTACTTCTTTACCGCCTTTTGCCTCACCTCTCATACGACCACGGTGTTCTTTACGATATTTTACACGCTTTGGTAACAACATGTTTATTTTCCTCCTTCCGAACTCTTGCGGTTCTTAGTAGGAAGTACTTCGCCGCGATAGATCCAAACCTTTACACCAAGTTTTCCGAAGGTAGTATCAGCTTCAGCATGTGCATAATCAATATCTGCACGAAGTGTATGAAGAGGCACTGTTCCTTCACTATAGCTTTCGCTACGTGCAATATCAGCTCCACCTAGTCGACCTGATACCATAGTGCGAATACCTTTTGCTCCTGAACGCATTGTACGTTGAATTGCTTGCTTCATCGCACGACGAAACGATACACGACGCTCTAATTGTAGCGCTATTGCTTCCGCAACTAGTAAAGCTTCTAGTTCAGGTGATTTTATTTCGTTTATATTGATGTGAACTTTTTTATTGGTCATTTTCGCTAAATGTTGACGAAGAACCTCTACTTCAGCTCCGCCTTTTCCTATTACCATACCCGGTTTTGCTGTATATATCGTTACATTAACACGATTAGCAGCACGCTCTATTTCAATCTTCGATGTAGCTGCATCTTTTAGTTTTTCACTAACGTATTTACGGATTGCTATATCTTCATGCAATAAATCTGCATAGTCTTTTCCAGCATACCATTTTGATTCCCAGTCTTTAATAATACCTACGCGTAATCCTATTGGACTAACCTTTTGACCCACTCATTATCCCTCCTTCTTCTCTGATACTGTCACAACAATATGACTAGTACGTTTATTTATTCTGCTCGCTCTACCTTGAGCTCGTGGACGAAAACGTTTTAAAGTTGGTCCTTCATCAACACGTATTTCACTGATAAATAACTCATCTACATTCATTTTGTTATTATGTTCAGCGTTAGCAACTGCTGATTTAACTACTTTTTCCACAGCTTCAGTTGCTACTTTCGGTGTCAAGCGAAGGATTGCAACTGCTTCTCCTATGCTTTTCCCACGAATTAAGTCTGCTACAAGGCGAACTTTACGAGGAGCGATACGAACATATTTTGCTATTGCGTTTGCTTCCATGGGAATACCTCCTCTCTAATTCAAGTTAGCGTTTAGACTTTTTCTCGTCCCCTGCATGGCCTCTGTATGTGCGTGTCGGTGCAAATTCTCCAAGTTTATGTCCTACCATATCTTCAGTAACATATACAGGAACATGTTTGCGTCCGTCATATACTGCAATTGTGTGACCAATAAAATCAGGGAATATTGTCGAACGACGTGACCACGTCTTAATTACTTTCTTTTCGTTCTTATCGTTAAGCCCAACAACTTTTTTCATTAAATGATCATCAGCAAATGGACCTTTCTTTAAGCTACGTCCCATATGACATCCTCCTTTCGGGATAAGCGGACCGCTCCATCGGCTCGAACCGCTTTCTTATCGCTTTATTTTTTGCGTCTGCGAACAATATGTTTATCTGATGCCTTGCCTTTCTTTCTTGTCTTCAAGCCAAGTGCCGGTTTACCCCAAGGTGTTACTGGAGCTTTACGTCCGATTGGCGATTTACCTTCACCACCACCATGTGGGTGATCTACTGGGTTCATAACAACCCCACGAACTGTTGGGCGCTTACCCAACCAACGTGAACGACCTGCTTTACCTATGCGCACTAGCTCATGATCTGCATTACCCACTTGACCGATAGATGCTCTGCAATCCGCATGAATCATACGCATTTCACCAGATGTTAAGCGGACAGTTACGTAATCTCCTTCTTTCGCCAGCAACTGAGCTGATGCTCCTGCAGAACGAACAAGTTGACCACCTTTTCCTATCTTCATTTCGATATTGTGAATAACTGTACCTACTGGAATATTGCGTAATGCTAACGCATTTCCAAGCTTGATATCAGATCCAGGACCTGATGTTACAATATCTCCAACCTTAATACCTTTAGGTGCAATAATGTATCTCTTTTCTCCATCGGCATAGTTGATTAGCGCTATGTTTGCAGTACGGTTAGGATCATACTCAACCGTAGCAACCTTGCCTGGTATTCCATCTTTGTTGCGTTTGAAGTCAATAATACGATATTTACGTTTATGTCCTCCACCCTGATGACGAACAGTCAATTTACCTTGATTGTTACGTCCACCTTTACTCGTTAAGGGTGCAAGTAGTGACTTTTCTGGTTGATCTGTAGTAATTTCAGAGAAATCTGATACAGACATATTTCTGCGTCCAGGTGACGTCGGTTTATATTTTTTAATACCCATGGGTTTTCCCTCCTTCATTAAACATTTAACTTAATATTGGTCCTATCTTAGCTGCAATTAAACTCCCTCGAAGAACTCAATTGCTTTAGAATCAGCTGACAATGTAACGATAGCTTTTTTCCAGTCGCTAGTATAACCAGAATATTTACCATAACGCTTAGGTTTTCCAGGTACATTCTGTGTGTTAACACCAGTTACTTTTACTCCGAAAATAGCTTCAATTGCAAGCTTGATCTCAATTTTATTAGCTCTTTTGTCTACTTCAAAAGTATATTTATTAAATTCCATCATTTCACTTGACTGTTCAGTAATGATTGGTCTTTTGATAATGTCACGAGGATTTTTCATTACGCAAACACCTCCTCGACTTTGGATACAGCGTCTCTAGTGATGACTAATTTGTCGTGTGCCACTAAATCTAATACATTAATGCCCGTTGGCTGAACAAATGTTACTCCAGGTATATTACGAGCAGATAGGTATAGATTTAAGTTGTCATCATTTCCTACCACTAATACCTTTTGGTCAATGTTTAAATTACTTAAAATCTTAAGCATATCTTTAGTTTTTGGTGCTTCAAAATGCAATTGGTCTAAAATTACGATTTCATTACTTAGTACTTTTAGAGATAATACAGATTTCAATGCTAATCTACGCACTTTTTTAGGTAATTTATACGCGTAGCTACGTGGAGTCGGTCCGAAAACCGTTCCGCCACCCTTCCATTGTGGTGAGCGAATTGAACCTTGACGAGCACGGCCTGTACCTTTTTGTTTCCAAGGTTTGCGTCCGCCGCCACGAACTTCTGAACGGCCCTTAACATCATGTGTTCCACGACGTAAAGATGCCCTTTGCATTAGCACTGCATCATATATTACGTTTTTATTAGGGGTGATACCAAATACTTGCTCGCTTAACTCGATATCGCCAACTTGATCTCCGTTTGTGTTATAAACTGCTACTTTAGGCATTACGAGTCCTCCTTTCTTGACAAAATGACGTTATTTCACGCTTTTTATCGCTTTTTTTATAATAATTTGGCTTTTTTTCGGTCCTGGGATAGCGCCTTTAATTAGAAGTAAGTTACGCTCTGTATCGACCTTTATGATCTCTAGGTTTTGAACTGTTACTTTTTCTCCGCCCATACGACCCGGTAGTGGTCTTCCTTTAAATACGCGTGCGGCGTCAACTGATCCTAATGATCCAGGTCCACGGTGATAACGAGATCCGTGTGCCATTGGTCCGCGTGAGAAGTTATGACGTTTAATTGAACCTTGGAAGCCTTTACCTTTAGATACGCCAGTTACATCAACGATTTCACCAGCCTCAAAGATACTTACTGTTACTTCCTTGCCAATTTCATACTCGTCTAAGTTAACTCCTCTTACTTCTTTAACGAAGCGCTTAGGCGTGGAGCCTGCTTTTTTAAAGTGACCTAAACTAGGTTTATTGACACGATGTTCCTTCTGATCAGCAAATCCTATTTGAATTGCTTCATAGCCGTCTGTCTCGATTGTTTTCTTTTGTAGTACTACGCAAGGTCCAGCTTCGATTACAGTCACGGGAAATACTCGACCGTTTTCGCCGAAAACTTGAGTCATTCCAAGTTTTTTACCTAAGATTCCTTTCATGCTTGTGCACCTCCAGTTTGCATGTGATTTTTTTATTGTGAAACATACTCTTTAAGTATAGTAGTTTCTTAGAGTAGCTAGTTGTTATATCTATATATAACGCACTTCTTATAGCTTGATTTCTATATCAACGCCAGATGGTAGATCCAATCTCATCAATGCATCAACTGTTTGTGGAGTTGGATTGATGATGTCAATTAAACGCTTATGAGTTCTCATCTCAAACTGCTCACGAGAATCTTTGTACTTATGAACTGCTCTTAGAACTGTATAAATTGCTTTTTCTGTCGGTAAAGGAATTGGTCCTGAAACTGTAGCACCTGAATCCTTTGCAGTTTTGCAGATTTTTTCTGCAGATTGATCAATAATTTGATGATCATAAGCCTTTAAACGAATACGAATCTTTTGCTTTGCCATGATATTACCTCCTTTTTTCGCCCATTTTGAAAATAGACTTCTCCGCGAAAATTCCCCTCGACCCCAGCCATGGCAAACCTGCCAGGTGTGTCGGCAACCTTTCGCATCAATGCAGTCAACAATATAGAATTATATATGATTATCGTTTTATATGCAAGTCTTTTTTATATAAATAGTATGTTTTTCTAAAATATTGTGCGTTTTGCTTAAATGGTACTACTCCCAGCTTACCCAAACATCTGGTTCATAGCCCACAGTTGCTTTTTTACCGTTACGAACGATTGGCGTTTTGAATAGCTTAGGATTTTTCAAAAGGATTTCTTCCCGAACACTGCTACTACGAATATGTTGTAGGTTTAATTGCTTATACTCTTTGGCTTTATCATTAATTAAATTGTTCAATCCTACAGCATTTTTTACGCTTTCAAATTCTCCCTTACTAAGCCCATATTTATATAAGTCTATCAATTGATAATTGATCTTACGCTCTTTAAAATAGCGTTCTGCTTTCTTGGTATCGAAACATTTCGTTGCTCCATAAATCTGAATGTTCATTCAATTGTACTCCTTACACTTTATAATACTTAATGCATACTGTTTCGGATTGCTCTCTTTTTACTTCCTCCATCTACCGCCAATTTTCTTTTTAGTATAATAACTTTATTTAATATTGCAATTATTTATAAATAAACTTTCGTGTTTAAATTGAATTTGCTGTCTATCATTTTAAATACAAATACCGCATTTGACTACTAAATATCTTGTTAATCTTTCAGGAGCAAGATTAGAATTTATAAACTTGCCAGTAAAACATACTGATACTTAAATATATTTATTGATTTTTAACTATTTTTAATGATGCTTGATGCTTCTTGATGATACTTAATAAAACTCAATGAAACTATTTCTAAGGAAATTACGTATATAAGATAGATTATGCAGTAAACGCTACACAATTTTATTATTGTCTGCTGCGAATCAACACATATTTCCAAGGAGGTTGAAACTATGAAAAGACGCGCAATCGTTACAACTGCACTAGCAACAATGTTATCTATTAGCGCACCGCTTTATGCTGGAGCTTCTGCCATCCAAACTGCAATGCCGATATCTATCCCAATTAACGATAGTGTATTGATAGAACAGCAAATATCTCATATTTATGAATCTAAAGCTGAGGTACTAGCGGTTAGAAAAGACGGTGAACAAATTGTCAGCTTATTAGTTAAAGAATCAAGTGGCAATCAAAATGAAATTCAGTTTAATGTATTTGCAGATACTATTTTTATTAACAATGAGGATATTATCCCTGCAAATCCTAGTGACATAACTAAAGGGGATGTAATCTATATTTATGGTTCATCTGCTATGACACGCAGTTTACCACCACAATCTAAAGCATATGTCGTACTAACAAATCTCGGCAATAAGTCGCCTGCACGTTATATCGAGGCAAAAGAAATAATAATTGATGACAAAGAGAATGGTTTTGTTATTGATGCTGCCGGTAGTTACAACATACATATCGAAAAGGGAACATCTATCATCCCATACAAGACTCGCCAGTTTGTTAATATGACTGATATCACGGAACACAGCCGCATCCTTGTCTGGTCTGAGATTATGGCTTTAAGCTATCCTGCTATCGTTATGTCGACACAAGTTATGTTATTGCCAGAGCCGGCTGTTGAAGCAAACAATGCTATCGGTACTGAAGCAAATGACACTAACGACGTTGAAGTAAATAATACCAATGATACTGACTCAATTATTATTTCTACTACAGCTAGTGTGTTCTCAATTAACAACCAAGAAGTACATCTATTGCCTGGCGAAACGGTTTATAAAAATGCTACTGGTGTTCTAATGGTTCCTGTACGTTCTATTTCTGAAGGTTTAGGATATAATGTGGAATGGAATGAAGACAGCCGCAGTGTTAGCTTATATCGTGGTCCCCAAAGTGCAATCATGACTATTGATAGTAATAACTATGGTAAACAAAAGATGCTTATTCAATTAAGTACAACTCCTGTAATTATTAATAATCGGGCCCATGTGCCTGTTGATTTCTTCATGGATGTATTGAGTGTCGATGCTGTAATTAACGAAAGTAACATATAAGACGAAAGTAACATAAATATAAAAGACATAAACCAATTTCGCCGTAGCGATTTTAGTTTATGTCTTATTTTTTATTGATGTAGATTACTTAAGAATTTTAGTTACAACGCCAGCTCCAACAGTACGTCCACCTTCACGAATCGCAAAGCGTGTACCTTCTTCAAGAGCGATTGGTGCGATTAAATCAACCGTTAAGTTAACATTGTCACCAGGCATTACCATTTCAGTTCCTTCTGGTAAGCTCATAATTCCAGTTACGTCAGTTGTACGGAAGTAGAACTGCGGACGGTAGTTAGCAAAGAAAGGAGTATGACGTCCACCTTCTTCTTTACTAAGTACATAGATTTCTCCAATGAATTTAGTATGAGGTGTAATTGATCCTGGCTTACAAAGTACTTGGCCACGCTCAATATCCTTACGCTCAATACCACGAAGAAGTGCTCCTATGTTGTCACCTGCTTCTGCATAATCAAGAATTTTGCGGAACATTTCAATTCCAGTACATACATATTTCTTGATTTCTTCTTTAATTCCTACAACAGCAACTTCGTCGCCAGTTTTAAGTTGTCCGCGTTCAACACGTCCAGTAGCAACTGTACCACGACCAGTGATTGAGAATACGTCCTCAACTGGCATTAAGAAAGGCTTATCCTTTTGACGCTCAGGCTCAGGGATGTAGCTATCAACAGCAGCCATTAACTCATCGATCTTTATAGCCCATTCGCCATTAGGATCTTCTAGAGCTTTAAGTGCAGAACCTTTAATAATTGGAATATCGTCACCAGGGAATTCATACTCAGATAATAGGTCACGTATTTCCATTTCTACTAATTCAAGAAGCTCTTCGTCGTCAACCATATCACACTTGTTCATGAATACTACAATGTGTGGTACTCCAACTTGACGAGACAGTAGGATATGCTCACGAGTTTGTGGCATTGGTCCATCAGCAGCAGAAACTACAAGGATTGCTCCGTCCATTTGAGCTGCTCCAGTAATCATGTTCTTAACGTAGTCAGCGTGACCTGGGCAGTCAACGTGTGCATAGTGACGGTTTGCAGTTTCATACTCAACGTGTGATGTAGAAATTGTAATACCGCGCTCGCGCTCTTCTGGTGCGTTATCTATGGTATCATACGCCATAGCTTGAGCTCCACCGCGTTGTGCTAATACTGTAGTAATAGCAGCAGTTAAAGTAGTTTTACCGTGGTCAACGTGTCCGATTGTACCAATGTTAATATGTGGTTTGTTTCTTTCAAATTTAGCTTTTGCCATGTTAAACATTCACTCCTTAAATAAATTTGTTTTTTTATTTTATTAATTGTTCTTGTTGATAATTTCTTCTGCTATATTCTTCGGAACTTGCTCATAATTAGCGAATTCCATGGAATATACACCGCGACCTTGCGTTTTAGAACGAAGCGTTGTCGCATATCCAAACATTTCAGAAAGAGGAACAAACGCACGAATAACTTGTGCTCCAGAACGAGTCTCCATTCCATCAACACGACCGCGACGAGAGTTAACATCACCCATGATATCGCCCATGTATTCTTCTGGAACTGTTACTTCTACTTTCATGATTGGTTCTAATAGAGCTGGATCACACTTGCTCTTAGCAGCCTTCAATGATAAAGAACCTGCAATTTTGAATGCCATCTCCGAGGAGTCAACATCATGGTATGAACCATCAACAAGTGTTGCTTTAACATCTACTAATGGATATCCAGCAATTACACCATTTTTCATGGATTCTTTAATACCTGCGTCAACAGCTGGAATGTATTCCTTCGGAATTGCACCACCAACTACCTTGTTAACAAATTCATAGCCTTTTCCTTGCTCTTGTGGTTCAAATTCAACCCAAACGTGTCCAAATTGTCCACGACCACCAGATTGGCGTACAAACTTTCCTTCAACCTTAGCGCTTGAACGGAATGTTTCTCTGTATGCAACCTGAGGTTTACCTACATCAGCTTGAACTTTGAATTCTCTTTGCATACGGTCAACTAATACTTCAAGGTGAAGTTCACCCATTCCTGAAATGATTGTTTGACCTGTTTCTTCATCTGTATGTGTTCTAAATGTAGGATCTTCTTCTGCAAGCTTACCTAACGCTATTGACATTTTATCATAATCTGCCTTAGACTTCGGCTCAATAGCAACATCAATAACTGGCTCTGGGAATACCATTGATTCAAGCACGATAGGGTGCTTATCATCGCATAAAGTATCACCTGTAGTTGTATCTTTAAGTCCTACTCCTGCTGCAATATCACCTGCATATACTGTCTTAATCTCTTCACGGTGGTTAGCATGCATCTGAAGAATACGTCCAATACGTTCACGCTTATTCTTAGTTGAGTTCAATACGTATGTTCCGCTATCAATCGTACCTGAATATACACGGAAGAAAGCTAACTTTCCCACAAATGGGTCAGTCATTATCTTAAATGCCAATGCTGAAAACGGTTCTTCATCACTTGAATGACGAACAGCTTCTTCATTATCATCGATAGTTCCTTTGATTGCTGGAACATCAAGCGGTGATGGCATATAAGCAATAACTCCGTCTAATAATGCTTGCACACCTTTATTCTTGTATGAGGAACCACAGAACACTGGAATGATTTGTACATTACAAGTTCCTTTACGAAGAGCAAACTTAATCTCTTCTGTAGTTAATTCTTCTCCTTCAAGATATTTCATCATTATATCTTCATCTAATTCTGCAACTGCATCAAGCAAACGAGCGCGATATTCATCAGCTACATCTTTCATATCTTCTGGTATATCACGTGGTTCGCTCTGCGTTCCAAGATCATCTAAATAGATATATGATTTCATTTCTACTAAATCTACTATCCCTATGAAATGCTCTTCCGCACCTATTGGTAATTGAACTGGAACTGCGTTAGCACTCAAGCGATCGCGCATCATAGACACAGCTCGGAAAAAGTCTGCCCCTAAAATATCCATTTTATTAACATAAGCCATACGTGGTACATGATATTTGTCTGCTTGTCTCCATACTGTTTCTGACTGAGGCTCTACGCCACCTTTAGCACAAAAAACACCAACAGCACCATCAAGTACACGAAGAGAGCGTTCAACCTCAACAGTAAAGTCTACGTGTCCAGGTGTATCGATTATGTTAATTCTATGTTCTTTCCATTGAGCTGTTGTTGCTGCAGAAGTGATTGTAATACCACGTTCCTGCTCTTGCTCCATCCAGTCCATGGTTGCTGATCCGTCATGAGTCTCACCGATTTTGTGAAGGCGACCGGTATAGTAAAGGATTCTCTCAGTTGTTGTTGTCTTACCTGCATCAATGTGAGCCATTATACCAATGTTACGAGTTTTTTCAAGTGAGAACTGTCTGGCCACTGATTTTCCTCCTTAAGTATTGTAAAGCGATTGTTTCTACCAACGATAGTGAGCAAATGCTTTATTTGCTTCAGCCATCTTATGAGTTTCTTCGCGCTTTTTAACGCTTGCCCCTGAGTTATTAGCTGCATCTATGATTTCATTCGCTAGGCGCTCTTCCATTGTTTTCTCGTTACGAAGACGAGAGTAATTAACTAACCAACGAAGTCCAAGCGTTACTCTACGCTCTGGTTTAACTTCAATTGGAACTTGATAGTTCGCACCACCAACACGGCGAGCTTTAACTTCAAGAACTGGCATAATATTTTTTAATGCTTGATCAAATACTTCATTTGGATCTTGGCCTGTCTTTTGACCAATTGCTTCAAATGCATTATATAGTATACGCTGAGATACTCCACGCTTTCCATCAACCATTAGCTTGTTAATCAAACGAGTAACTAGCTTGCTGTTATATAATGGATCAGGTAGCACATCTCTACGAGTTACTGGTCCTTTTCTTGGCATTCCATTACCTCCTTTACCCCAAATATAAACTTGCATTTAGTAACCTAAGATTTCTGCTTAGGTCTTTTTGCACCATATTTCGAACGTGATTGTAGTCTGTTTTGTACTCCTACAGTATCAAGCGCACCACGAACAATATGATAACGTACTCCCGGTAAGTCTTTAACACGTCCACCACGAATCAAAACAACTGAGTGTTCTTGTAAATTATGACCGATTCCAGGAATATATGCTGTAACCTCAATCCCGTTCGTTAAACGCACACGAGCGTATTTACGAAGAGCTGAGTTAGGCTTCTTCGGAGTCATAGTTCCAACACGCGTACATACACCGCGTTTTTGAGGAGAACTTTGATTTGTTTGAGTCTTTTTGAAGCTATTGTATCCTTTTTGCAAAGCCGGTGATGTAGATTTAACTACTTTATCTTCGCGACCCTTACGCACTAATTGGTTAATTGTTGGCACTTTCATCCACCTCCTTTCAAAA
>Ga0265293_10010419_pt1 | contig 13003 bp, 14 predicted proteins | sample Munlanlewell138R_FD_192505 | JGI IMG/M metagenome (GOLD analysis project Ga0265293, IMG submission 192505) | Leachate microbial communities from a municipal landfill in Southern Ontario, Canada - Leachate well 138R | ecosystem: Engineered > Solid waste > Landfill > Unclassified | place: Canada... | reverse complement strand
ACAGCGGTAAAATGTTAAGCTTATAAATGAAATATTAGAGACGATTAAATATTATGTGAGGTGATTTTGTGGGAAATATTACGATCAGCATAAAAAATTGTAAAAATATAAAGAATGGGAATATTACAATTCTAAAGAATAAGCTAAATGTAAAATACGGAAATAATGGAACGGGTAAGTCTACTATTGCTGAAGCGATTAAATATTATATAGAAAAAAATGAAAATGGCTTAAATGCACTAAAATCTTATGACACAAACCTAAAGCCAACAATACAAATAGATACAAATATAAAAAGTGTTGAAGTCTTTAATGAAGATTTTATAAAAAATATAGTATTTAATAAAGATGAAGCTATTATAGATTCATTTAATATATTTATTAGAAACCCAGAATTTGATACAAAAAGAAATGAGATAGATAATAGCTTAAAAGGTCTCAAGGTAGATATCCTCGAAGACAGAGAAATTAAGAAAATGATGGATGTTTTCACATTAATTATTAGTAAGATTTCTTTTAACAATGATGGTTCTATTACTAAAAAGGGAATTGGAAAGGATATTTTAAATGATTTAACAGTATACAATCTACCAGATGAGCTTAATAAGTACCAAAATTTCTTCCATGATGATAAAAGGGTGGATTGGGTTGATTGGAAATCAAGTGGAAAAAAGTTTGATGACAAGGGGATATGCCCGTTTTGTGCAGAAAAATTAAATCATGAAACTTATCAAAAAGAAAAAGATATCTTCGAAAATTCATATAATAAGACAATGGTAAAAAACCAGAAGGAGCTAGAGGATTATTTGGTGTCCTTAGAGCCCTATATAAATGATGAAGATTATGAAAGAATATTTGGCTATACAAAAAAACTTGAAAATAAGGATGATTTCAATAGTGAATTCAAACGATTTTGTGATGAAGCAGGGGATGTTTATAGAAAGATAACAAAGGTTACTTCTTTTGATACTCATAATATAAAACTTGAAGAATTAGACAAGCTAGAGGAAAAGATAAGAGAACTCTTAATAAAAAAAGAATTCTTCAAAATATTTAATAACCAAAAATCTATGGAAATATATAATTTAATAAATGACAAGGTCAATTTTATATTAGGAAGGATTGATACCTTAAAAAAAGATTTCAAAAAGATCAACTCCTATATAGGAAATGCTATAGAAGAATCTGAGAAAGATATCAATGATTTTTTAAAAACAGCAAATATAAATTATAGGTTTGAACTAAACCCTACTAGTGAGTTAAGCTCTCTTGCAAAATTAAAGTATTGTTGTCCATCAAAACAACTTTATGATGTAAATAACATTGATGGTAGTCTAAGTTGGGGAGAGAAGAACTCCATAGCTTTAATATTATTTATGTACTATTCCTTGCAAAAGGATGCTGATTTAATAATATTAGATGACCCTATATCATCTTTTGATAAAGATAAGAAGTTTGCAATTTTATATAGATTATTTGGGGTAGAAAAAATATCAAAAACCTTTAATGATAGAACGATAATATTATTAACGCATGATTTGGAACCTATTATAGATTTAAAGACAAAAAATTATTTTAAAAATAGCAAAGGTGTAGGCTGGCATATCTCCAATGAAAATGGTGACCTTAATGAAAAAGAAATTGATGCTGAAAAGGATATAATACCAACTATTATGATGTATAGAGAAGATTACATGGACAAGTCACTTGACATTGTTTATAGGGTTGTGGCTTTAAGGAAATACCTAGAGTATACAAAAAAGAATTGTATCTATGAAAATGTTCCTTATAATATTTTATCTTCATTGATAAAAGGAAGACCTCGTAGTGAAGTAAATATGCTAGGCAATGGAATAATTCATGACCCCGAATTTAATAAGGGATGTATCGAAATACAGAGATATCTAGACTATCCTGAATTTGATTACGAGCACTTAGTAGAAACTGATTTTTCTAAAGAAAAGATAATAGATAAATATGAGAATGAAGCTAATAATTATAAAAAGATCCAACTATTTAGAGCCTACTATGATGGCAACAGAAAGGACACTAAGAAAATCAATAGAGATAATCCAGTAATTAAGAAGTTTGTAGATGAGAGCTATCATATTGAAAATGACTATACCCATTGTTTGGATTATAGAAAGTTTGATATAGTTCCTCATGCTATAATGGAAGAAGTTAATGAGCTTATGAGTGATTTTATTATGAATAGTACAAGCATAGCACAATGATAAATACTCTCTATCCTATTTAAGTAATTAAAAATTTGGAGGTGTGGTCTATGGATATATACAACACTTTTATAACAGCTATAAATACAAAAAGGGTAGTAAGCATTGAGTACGACTCATATGAAAAAGGAATTATAAGTAGATTATGTATACCTTTTGATTATGGAATGTCTAGAAGATATAAGGATGGTAAAGAAAGATATCACCTGTATAGCTTAGATGGCCCCAATGGTAGCCACAACATTTCAATATTACCAGAACAATTACTAAGTATAAGGGTAACTAATGAGCATTTTGAACCAAGTGACTATATTACTTGGGATACTAATTGGATAGTTGAAAGAGATTGGGGAGAGTATTCTTAATAGGTTAATTATGTAATTATTATTAATTGCTATAGGATAGAGGGATTTAATTTAAAATGAGGTGTAGTATATGAAAATAGGAATAATGCAACCATATTTCTTTCCGTATATAGGGTATTGGCAATTGATAAATGCTGTTAAAAAGTATATTATCTATGATGATGTACAATATATAAAGGGTGGATGGATTAACAGAAATAGGATATTTGTAGGCGGAGAGCCAAAGCTTATAAATTTACTTATGAATGGGGCAAGTCCAAATAAATTAATTAATGAAATTAATACTCCAGATAATATAGTGCATAAAAACAAACTATTAAAGACAATAAGACATTCATATTCAAAATCACCTTATTTTAATAGTATTTATCCAGTTATTGAAAGTATTATATTATTTAAGGAAGAAGTATTGTCTTTGTACCTAAAAAACTCAATAGAAATAATAGCAAATTATTTAGAGATGAATACAGAATTTATATTATCATCAGATATAAATAAGGATAATAAGCTTCAAGGACAAGATAAAATCCTTCAAATTTGCAAGATATTAGGTGCTACTGAATATTATAATGCAATTGGAGGAAAAGGATTATACTCTGTTGAAGATTTTAAAAATAATGGTATAGGTTTAAAGTTCTTACAAACAGAATCAATAAAATATAAACAATTTGATAATGGATTTATACCAAATTTATCAATAATTGATGTATTAATGTTTAATTCTAGGGAAGAGGTTAAGAAAATGTTAAATCTATATACTTTAGAATAGGGTGACCATATGAAAGAAATCGGTGGATATTTTGGATTAGAGGAATTAATAAATAATCCTTATTATAAAAATATGATTGAAATAAATACTGGAAGAAACGCATTAATATATTTAGTTAAAGCTAGAAATATTGAAAGGATATATCTACCCTACTACCTATGCGATTCAGTTTCAAATGTACTGGATATTAATTCAATTAAATATAGCTTTTATAATATTGATAAAAATTTCATGCCAATCTTTGAGCAAGATTTATTAGAAAACGAGTTTATATATATTGTAAACTACTATGGGCAGATAACAAATAATATCATAGAAATTTTGAAAGAAAAGTATAAAAATATTATTATAGATAATACACATGCATTTTTTCAAGAACCAATTGAATCTGTAGATACAATATATTCATGTAGAAAGTTCTTTGGTGTGCCTGATGGAGCATATTTATCAACTAAGTCTATTTTAGAAGAAGAGTTAGAAACTGATGTATCGAATGATAGAATGTGTCATATATTAGGCAGATATGAAGGAAAGGCATCAGATTATTACAAGGTATTCCAAGAAAATGATGAAGGTTTTAAGGAGTTAAAACTGAAAAAGATGTCAAGATTAACAAAAAATATTCTTGGTGCAATTGATTATGAAAAAGTAAAAAACATTAGAAATGAAAACTATAATTATTTACATAAGAAACTTGGTTATAAAAATAAACTGAAGATAAAGGACACTGAAGCATCATTTGCTTATCCATTTTATATAGAGAATGGAATTGTGATAAGGAAGGAACTAGCAAAGAAGAATATATATATTCCAACACTGTGGCCAAATGTACTTATTAATAATTATGAAGGTAGTGTTGAATATGATTATACTGCAAATATTTTACCTTTACCTTGTGATCAGAGGTATGGAATAGGGGATATGGATATTGTTGTAGAGCAATTAATATCTTTATAATTACAATTGGAAAAATAAGATAATTTAATTTAAAATTCAATTTATGAGGTGATTTATGTTTATTAATTTTATGTTTATACCAGCAAATAACATAAAGTATATAAAAAAATCTGAGACATTAGCTAATTTAGATAATCGCATATTTGATTTGGAAGATTCTATTTTAGAATCTGAGTTCGATAAGGCAATAAGTAATATTAGTGATATAAAAATTCGAGATACTGATTGGATTAGATTACCTATTGAAAAGTATTATCAACATGAGATTTTAAAGGGATTAGTTGATTCAGGAATTAATAATTTTGTTATTCCAAAATTTGAAGGATTTAATGATTTTAGAAGGATTCAGACTCAATTATTGAAGGTAAATAAGAAAATAAAAACTATTTTACTAATTGAAAATGCAAGTTCATATATAGATATGGAAAAAATATTAAAAGAATATAGTCAGCATATATATGGCATTAGTTTAGGAATACATGATTTTTCTTTTAATACGGGGGTTAAGAATGATTATAAAACATTAAAGAATATAAGGTTAAATATTATGCTGTTAGCAAAAACATATTCTGTAATCCCAATCGATATAGTTTCGATTTATTTAACAGATAAAAAAAAATTAGTTAAGGAAATAATAGATGGATTTAATATTGGCTATAGGGCAAAGTTATTAATTCATCCCAAACAACTAGAGGTATTAAAAAGGACAGAATTTTATTCATCAAATGAGATAGATGAATTCAAAAGAATAGTTAAATGGTACCACAATAAAGAAGACCAAAGGAATGCTATATTGGTGGATAATGGTAGAATTTATGAAAAGATGCATATTAATGAAATTGAAAAAGTTATAAAATGGGGGGAAGAATTTTATGAATCAAATAGGTAGGTATTATGAAGAATTTACTATAGGAGAAATAATAGAGCATAAAACATCAAAAACAATTTATGAAAGTGATAATAACTTCTTTAGTTTGCTAACAATGAACCACCATCCTGTTCATACCAATAAAAATTATGCAAGTAAGCAACAACATGGCAAGGAATTGGTAGTAGGAACCTTAGTATTTAGTTTAGCAGTTGGTATAACCGTACCAGATATAAGTGGTAGAGCTATTGCAAATTTGAACTATGAAAACATTGATCATATTAAACCAGTTTTTATAGGAGATACCATATATGTTAAAACAGAAGTTTTAGATAAAAGAGAATCAAAATCTAAAAATGATAGAGGTATAGTGTATGTTGAAACAAATGTTTTTAACCAACTAGATGAGAAGGTATTAACCTTTAGAAGAAATGTTTTAATAAAAAAAATGGAGGAAATATAAAATGACAATAAATTATCCAATGAGGTCTCTAATGTTTGTTCCAGCTCATAACTTGAAGTTAATGGAAAGTGCTATAAAGAGTAATGCTGATATATTGTTACCTGATTTGGAAGATTCAGTTCAGCCAAATGTAAATAAACAAATTGCTAGAGATAATATCATTAAATTTGTTCGAGAAGATAAGTTTAATAAATTTAATATATTTCCACGTGTAAATGATAGGGAAAGTGGGGAACTACTGAAAGATATTTACCAATTAACAATAGAAGGAATAGAAGGATTTATGTATCCTAAGTCAAAAACAGGGCAAGATATATATTTCTTTGATAAATTATTGGAAACTATAGAATATGAAAAAGGATTTCCTCTGGGAACATTTAAAATAATTCCATTGATTGAAACTACATCATCTATACTGCATGCAGAAGAGATATGCAAAGCCTCAGATAGAGTTATAGCAATAGCATTTGGAAATGAAGATTATCTAACAGACCTACAAGGTATAAATGATCAAGAAGCATCAACTATATTTACTGCCCGTTCTCTTATAGCAATAGCAGCTAGAAGTCAAAATGTAGTTCCTATAGATACTGTTCATATAAAAGTACATGATTTAGAAGATTTGGAGAAAAATATAAAAATAGCGAAAAAGCTAGGATTTGAAGGTATGTTAATATTACATCCCAAAGAATTAGATTTAGCCCATAAATACTATTCACCTACAGAAGAAGAGGTACAAGCCGCAAAAAAAATGGTAGAAGCATTTGAGGAGTCAGAGAGGCAAGGTGTTGGAGTAGCTATTGTTGATGGAAAGTTTGTTGGACCACCACTTGTGAAAAATGCTAAGAAAGTATTAGATAAACATCAAAAAATTATTTCAAATGTAAAATAGCTGGGGGTAAGAAATATGGATAAAGTAATAATAATTGGCGGCAAAGGTTCAGCCATAGTCGTTGCAGAACAGTTATATGATACACAGGTAAAAATAGGAAATGTTGAATTTCTAGGTTTTGCATTTGATGATGAATCAATCGATAATGATATTAATGGCTTTCCGATACTTTGCAAGACCTATGAAGTAAATGAAAAATATGAAAAGTATAACGATGTGAAATTTATATATCAACTTTATAGACCAGATATTATGGAAGAAAGAATTAACTTATTAAATAGTTATAATATAAGGAAAGAAAAATTTTATACATTTATTCATCATTCATGCATTGTGGCCAGGTCAGCAAAAGTAGGATATGGAACAGCAATAATGGCAAATTCTGTAATAAACCCTAACGCAGTAATAGGTTCTCACTGTACCATACATTCTAATAGTCTTATTGGACATGATACACATGTTGGAGAATATAATTTTATTGCAGCTCATAATGTTATTGGAAGCTCATCTAAGATTGGAAAGGGAAATTTTTTTGGGCTTAATAGTACTTTTAATAATTATATTGAAATCGGTGATTATAACTTTGTTGGGATGGCTTCAAATGTTATAAAAGGCTTAAGTCATGGTAAGAAGGTATATGGAAATCCTGCGAAGGAATTTTTTAAAGAAATAAAGAGATTATAGAATATTGAGGTGCATAAATGACTAATCGAATCCAAGTAACCCAATCTTCAATGCCAGAATTTGAAGAATATATTAATGAAATAAAAGATTTATGGGATAGTAAATGGCTAACTAATATGGGAATAAAGCATAAGACCTTAGAATTACAGTTATTAGATTATCTTAAAGTTTCTAATATTACTATGTTTACTAATGGACATCTAGCTTTAGAAAGCATAATAGCTGCATTTGATTTAAAGGGAGAAGTCATAACTACTCCTTTTACATTTGCTTCTACTACCCATGCAATTGTACGAAATGGACTTAAGCCAATATTTTGTGATATTAATCCAGAGGATTATACTATTGATGTGGAGAAAATAGAAAGCCTGATCACAGATAAGACCTCTGCTATTATTCCTGTCCATGTATATGGAAATATATGCAATGTTAAGGAACTAGATAATATTGCTAAAAAGTACAACCTTAAGCTCATATATGATGCTGCTCATACATTTGGTGTTACAGTTGATGGACAAGGTATCGGAAATTTTGGAGATGCATCAATGTTTAGCTTCCATGCCACAAAGGTATTTCATACCATAGAAGGAGGAGCTATTACATATAATGATCCCTTACTTAAGAAAATGCTAGATGAGATTAAAAACTTTGGAATTACTGGACCTGAGACTGTAGAATACATAGGTACTAATGCGAAGATGAATGAATTTCAAGCTGCCATGGGTATTTGTAATCTTAGATATGTAGATGGTGAAATTGCCAAGAGGAGAAATGTGGTTGAAAGGTATCTTTCTAATTTAGAAAACATAGAAGGAATCAGATTATCCAAGGGACAAGGTGGAGTAAAGAGTAACTATGCATATTTTCCAGTGTTTTTTGATGGATATAAAAAAACAAGGGATGAAGTATTTGAAGAGCTAAAGTCACATAATATTATTGCAAGAAAATACTTCTATCCCATTACCAATAGTTTTGCTTGCTATAGAGGAGAAAATGATATTTTAGATACTCCTGTGGCAAAGCATATATCTGAAAGAGTACTTACACTTCCATTATATGCAGACTTAAGTCTTGAGGATGTAGACAGGATTTGTAAAATTATCAAGGATTAGGGGGAGAGAGATGAAGGGGATTATACTTGCAGGTGGAAAAGGAACAAGGCTTTATCCTATGACTAAGGCAGTATCAAAGCAATTGCTGCCTATTTATGATAAGCCATTAATATATTATCCATTGTCTGTTTTGATGCTGGCTGGGATTAGAGAGATTCTAATCATTTCAACCCCAGAAGATACGCCTGTTTATGAAAGATTATTAGGTGATGGGTCTACACTTGGATTAAAGTTTACATACAAGGTTCAGGACCAGCCAAAGGGACTAGCTGATGCCTTTATTTTAGGAGAAGAGTTCATAGGTGATGATAGTGTATGCTTAATATTAGGGGACAATGTATTCTATGGGCAAGACTTGACCAAAATTTTGAGAAAGGCTACATCCTATGAAGAAGGTGCTGTTATCTTTGGTTATCCTGTGAAGGATGCTAGGTCATTTGGAGTTGTAGAGTTTGATGAAAACATGAAGGTTATTTCTATTGAAGAGAAACCAGAGCATCCTAAGTCAAACTATGCTGTACCTGGGCTATATTTCTATGACAATAGAGTTGTGGAAATTGCAAAAAATGTGAAGCCTTCAGCAAGAGGTGAAATAGAGATTACTTCAGTAAATAATGCGTATTTGGAAATGAATGATCTAAATGTTATATTGCTAGGAAGAGGAATGGCCTGGCTTGACACTGGTACCCCAGAAGGAATGCTTAAGGCTGCAGAATATGTAGAGGCTGTACAATCAAGGCAAGGCTTTTACATATCCTGCTTAGAGGAGATAGCTTGGAGAAGAGGATTTATTAATGAAGATCAATTGAGAGAGATAGGAGAGAACCTAAAGATGACAGACTATGGTCAATATATCTTGTCATTGGTAGAAGAATTATAACTTGAGTTGCGAGGTGATGTTAAATGAAAACAGTATTAGTTACAGGTGGGGCTGGATTTATAGGTAGCAACTTCGTTAAGTTGATGTTAAGAAAGCACCCTGATTATAATATTATCAACTTGGATACTTTGACATATGCAGGAAACTTGGAAAATCTTTCTGATGTAGATACATGCTCTAACTATACTTTTATAAAAGCAGATATTAGAGATAGAGAGACTATAGACCAAATATTTAAGACACAAGATATTGATTGTGTGGTGAATTTTGCAGCAGAATCTCATGTTGATAGGAGCATAGAAGAGCCAGAGGTATTTTTGACTGCAAATATTATTGGGACACAGGTATTATTAGATACAGCTAAGAAATATTGGAAAGTTAATCCAGATGATAAGTATTGTAGAGAGTACAAACAAGGGGTAAAATTCCTTCAGGTTTCTACGGATGAGGTATATGGAGCATTAGGGGAGACTGGATTATTTACTGAGGCTATGCCACTTATGCCCAATAGTCCTTATTCTGCTTCAAAGGCAAGTGCTGATATGATAGTTAGGGCTTATAATGAAACCTTTGGTATGCCTATGAACATTACAAGATGTAGCAACAACTATGGACCATATCAATTTCCAGAAAAGCTAATTCCCCTTATGATTAATAATTGCCTAAAGGAAAAAGAACTTCCAGTATATGGGGATGGTATGCAAATAAGAGATTGGCTTCATGTGTCAGACCATTGTGAAGCAATTGATGTTGTGTTACATAAAGGAAAAGATGGAGAAGTCTATAATATTGGTGGAAATAATGAAAAGGCTAATATTGAAATTGTAAAATTAATCATTAATGCCCTTGGTAAATCAGAAAAACTGATTAAGTATGTGAAAGATCGCCCAGGCCACGATAGGAGATATGCCATTGACAATACAAAAATTACAACAGAATTAGGATGGGAACCTAAGTATACCTTCGAGGATGGTATCAAGGAGACTATTCAGTGGTATTTAGATAATACTGAGTGGATAGATAATGTGGTATCTGGCGACTATGCAAAGTATTATGATACCATGTATTCCAAAGCCTAATATTTATTAATTACTTCAATTTAAGGGGAACATCTAATGCAACTATTTCTAACTGACCTACTTAACTTCTTGTCAAGTGAATTAACTGTAATGCTAACAGCAGCATTACCTATTATAGAACTTAGAGGAGCAATCCCAGTGGGTATATCACTGGGATTATCTCCTATTCATGCTTTTGTTCTTTCTTTTATAGGCAGTATGATACCAGTGCCTATTATTTTATTTACCATTAGACCTATATTCAATTATTTAAAGAAAACTAAATTATTTAACAAATTAGTACATAAAATTACTGATAAATCCCTTAATAAGAGTGCTAAGATTAAGAAATATGGTGCATGGGGACTTATGCTATTCGTAGCCATTCCTCTACCTGGGACAGGGGTATGGACAGGCAGTCTTATTGCAGCACTGTTAAATATGAGGTTTAAATGGGCTTTCCCTGCTATATTTTTTGGGAACTTAGTTGCTGGTATGCTTATTATGGGAGTAAGCAATGGGGTAATTAATATGTTAGGGTAAGCGACATTTTATATCATGCTTAACACTTTTCATAACAAGACACATACTTTATGAGAATAAATCTCTATTTTTTTATTTTTTACATAGTAAGCATGTCTATAATATAGAGTATTTTGATAATTAACTATAATATTAAGAAAAATAGTCAGTTCTTTTTTGCAATAATTCTATGTACTTTTGCTGTTTCAATCATTGAACATACATGTGCACTAGCTTTATCTCCCTCAGGGCTGCCAATTTTTTTCTGCAGTTAATGATTTTACGGTATTTTTCATAATATTGCTGTATACAACTCAGGTTCCATTTTCTTAATTTGTTTGTATCCATGAAATACAACCCACATAGGTACTACTCCAAAATCATGAACAACACATTTGTCGTATTAAAATTATAGAAATGAATAGAACTTTATAGTGGAGAATATCTGATATGAGTCGTCGCAATATATAGCATAGTACAAGGCAATAAATAATTCAATGTTGATAATTATATCAACTTGTGGTATAATCTATTTGGATGGTGATATGATGAAAAGTTTTGGGGAGAATTTAAGACAAATAAGAAAAGACAGACAAATTACTCAGCGTGAACTAGCTTCAAAGATTGGTGTAGACTTTTCTTATATCAGTAAAATAGAAACTGGGGCTTTAGAGCCACCTTCCGAAGAAATCATTATAAAGATTTCTAAAGTTTTGGAAGTTGATGAAGAAACAATGATAATGCTGGCAAAAAAAATACCAACTAGTTATAAAGAAATTATTGTAGAAGATGAGTTAGCTGGACTTTTTTTACGTGAAGTACCAAAAATGACATCGCAAGATAGGGAAAAAGTTAGAAAAGCAATTCTAGGAGATGATTAAATGGCTTCCTACAGATATATCTCACAAGCAGAAATGGATAGAATTACATCAACTATTTTAGTAAAGAAAAATTTAATGCCAACTATTGATAAAATTTCCAGAGTAAACATTGATTATTTAATTGAATTTGAATACGATTTATATATAGCATGGAAAGATTTAGATTATTTGTCTGATGATGATAATGAAGTGTTAGCAGCCATACATCCTCAATCCAAAATGATATTAATGAATGAAACGAAAAAAAATCTTTTTGAAGAAAAGATAGGAACCATGAATTTTTCAAAGGCACATGAGTTAGGACATTGGGTATTGCATGTTACAGAAGAAAAAAATGATGAACAACTGTTTTTCACAGACAATGATAAATTTTATTGCAGGTCTAGATTTAAAAATAATCCCATAGAGATTCAGGCAAATATGTTTGCTGCATCTTTATTGATGCCTAAAAAATTGATTCAAGATTACATTAACAATTTAAAGTCTTATAAACATTTAAGTTTTGCAGATTTATATGATTTTAAAGACAAATTAGAAGTATCTATATCAGCTTTAGTAAGAAGAATAAAGGATTTGGAACTTTTACACATTACAACGGATGGAGAAATATATCATTGTATAGATGAAATGTCAGGTCAGCTAAAAATATTTTAATTTTTTTACAGAAAAAAATGAGTTGAACATCAACACAATAAATGGGAGATGGTCCAATGAAGGATAAATTGGAATCTAATGATGTAATTAAAGAAAAAAAACTAGTAAGAAAAGAATATTTAGTATCACCTAAGTGGGGGATGCCAATACTTAAAAAAATAAAGATACCCGATGAAAAAATAGATTTTATAGCTTACGATGAAATTAGTAAAAATGAAACAAGAATTGAAAATCTCAATAAGACAGTACATTTTTTTATTGATGATGGAAAGTTTCAAGCTGTTTATGAAAGGTATAATATAAGTCAATTGAAAAAGCTTGCTCAATATAAATATGTATTAACACCTGATTTTAGTGTGAGAGTAGACATGCCATTACCAATTCAAATATATAATGTATTTAAAAGTAGATGGTGTGGTGCCCACTGGCAAAATTGTAGCATTAAAGTTATACCCTCAGTAACTTGGAGTGATGAGAGAAGTTATGAATTTTGTTTTGATGGAATAGAGAAGGGTTCTACTGTTGCTATATCAACAGTAGGATGTAAGAAATCTAAACGACTTTTTATGAAAGGTTACGAAGCTATGTTAAAAGTTATAGAACCAGAATTAGTTATCTGTTATGATAGGCCTTTTAAAGAAATGGAAGGGAATATAAAGCATAT
>Ga0265293_10010418_pt1 | contig 13003 bp, 7 predicted proteins | sample Munlanlewell138R_FD_192505 | JGI IMG/M metagenome (GOLD analysis project Ga0265293, IMG submission 192505) | Leachate microbial communities from a municipal landfill in Southern Ontario, Canada - Leachate well 138R | ecosystem: Engineered > Solid waste > Landfill > Unclassified | place: Canada... | reverse complement strand
AATCTCCTTATCAGGCATAGAGAACATGGCATCTATCATAATAGTTTCTAATATTCCTCTAAGCCCTCTTGCTCCAAGCTTATACTCAATAGCCATATCTACAATATATTCTAATGCCTTATTATCAAACTCAAGCTTGATACCATCCATCTCGAATAGCTTCTTATACTGTTTCACAATAGCATTCTTTGGCTCAGTAAGAATTGAAACTAAAGCCTCTTTATCCAATGGGTTTAAATGAGTAAGAACAGGGAAACGCCCTACCAACTCTGGTATTAACCCAAATTTCTTAATATCTTGAGGTTGTATATATTTTAAGAAATTACTCTTATCAAGCTCATCTCTTTTCTCAGCATCTACAAAACCAATAGCATTACTTCTAAGCCTTGAGGATATTATCCTATCGATATTATTAAAAGCCCCCCCAGAGATAAATAATATATTCTTAGTATTTACCTGAATATACTTTTGGTCAGGATGCTTCCTTCCTCCTTGTGGTGGCACGTTTACTATTGTCCCTTCTAATAGCTTTAAAAGAGCTTGCTGAACACCTTCTCCACTTACATCACGAGTAATTGATGGATTATCGCCCTTTCTTGCAATTTTATCTATCTCATCAATAAACACTATGCCCTTCTCTGCCTTTGAAACATTATAGTCAGATGCCTGAAGCAAACGAGTTAGAATAGTTTCAACATCCTCCCCAACATATCCAGCCTCTGTAAGGACAGTAGCATCAGCAATACAGAAAGGCACATCGAGCATTTGAGCAATTGTCTTAGCAAGCAAGGTTTTTCCAGTACCTGTTTCTCCTACAATTATAATATTGGATTTATCTAACTCAACCTCATCTTTTTTGTGTAGATGATAGTATTTTAATCTCTTATAATGATTATATACAGCCACAGACAATACTTTCTTTGCCTCATCCTGTCCAATTACATATTGGTCAAGATATGCTTTAATGTCCTTAGGCAATTTAATTTCAATATCACTTACAAGTTTCGTATCCTTCTCTACTCTATTCTGTCTAACTAATTCACTAACCTTTTCTGAACACAAATTACATATATTACATTCTGGACCATAAATCATAGTATCAACCTCATCTTCTCCTCTTCCACAAAATCCACAATTATTTTTTTTCTTACTCATATTATTACTTTCAATATTTTATATTCTTCTTACTTCTTATTATTTACTTTTTACTCCCAATCTTATATCCCCAAATTGAATAATAGCCTATAATTAAATAAATAGGGATTAGAATAAAATATGGTATCTGTCTATTATCTATTAAATCTGCTATGTATCCGTAAACCAATGGCATTACAGCTCCTCCAGCAATTGCCATAATCAAAAGAGCTGAGGCAAAAGCAGTATGTGAACCTAATTTATCTAAAGCCAATGGCCATATCCCCGGCCATATCAATGCATTTGCAAAGCTAAGCAATATTATAAACACTACCGAAACTACTCCTGAACTTATCAGAGCTAAGAGAGTAAAGATAATACCTAAAAGAGCCGATAAAGTAAGTGCTTTGCTTTGAGAAATACGCTTTGGAACAAGGGCTATACCTAATAAATAACCAATAGTCATTGCAATAAGACTAAAAGTACCTAAACTTGAGCTAATACTCTTATCAATTCCCTGCTCTTGACCATAAAGCCCAAGAGTATCGATAGCAATAACCTCAGCTCCAACATAGAAAAACAAAGCAATAACCCCAAGCCATAGATAAGTATAGGAGAAAATCCCTTTCTTATTAGCTTGAGTCTCTTCCTTTGTTGTTTCTATCTTAGGTAATTTCGCTAAAAGAATCATAATTGCCAATAAAACCAGAACAATAGAAATTGCTATATAAGGAGTAATTAGCCTTTGAGAAAGGAGGTTAAGGGAATTTATCTTTTCGCCCCCAGAGAGCAAATCAATATTATTTGTTATAGAATTAATATCAGAGAAAAGCACCTTAGAAAGCCAGAATATACCTATCATACCAGCAATCTTATTAAATAAACCCATAATACTCATTCTCTTTGCAGCCGATTCAATAGGCCCAAGAATAGTTACATAAGGATTAGAGGCAGTTTGTAAAAGAGCAAGCCCTGTACCCTGGAGAAAGAGACCTATAAGAAAAACTGAGTAATCTCTCACATTAGCAGCTGGTATAAAAACCAAAGAGCCTATTGCCATAATTATCAAACCCAATGCCATTCCCTTAGCAAACCCTGTTTTCTTTAGAATAAAAGATGAAGGAATTGCCATTACAAAATAAGATATATAGAAGGCAAAGGTAACTAAATAAGCTTGTGAGTCATTAAGCTCACATGCTAATTTAAGGAAAGGAATCAGAACTGAGTTAAGCCAAGTAACGAAACCAAATATAAAATAAAGTATTCCTATTATTGAGAGACTGAATATTAGATTGTTTTTCCTCATTATTTCTTTTTTCCAAATCAATTGGCAAAGATAAGAAAAAAACAATTCACCTCAATTATGAAATAAATTGTATTTTTGTATCTTAAATATATCTTATGCTTAGATCAGTACTTTTCCTTTTATTTATTAGCTTTTTTAGCTCCCTCTATTCTCAGAGCAAAGAAATAGATGAGGTATTATCCTATTTACATATAAATAAAGAAGCTAAGATTCTGATAAAACAAAGTGAAATTAAGGATATTAATCTTTTAGCAAATACAATTGGATTGGATTATCCAAAGGGTGAATATTGGCTTGGGTATGTAAATGAAAAGGAATATACAGAGTTTCTAAAACTTAAAATATATCATAAACTTTACGTGGAAAAGACTCCTAAGGTATTGAATATGGCTTATACTATATCTCAAATAAGCTTTTGGGATAGGTATCCGACCTATTTGGTTTATGATTCCCTTATGAGGAAGTTTGCTACTGACTATCCTAATCTATGCTCTTTAGATACAATAGGTTATTCAATAAACGATAAACTTCTATTATGCCTTAGAATTAGCACTAATCCAAATATGGATTTGGACAAACCTAAGTTCTTCTATTCCTCTACAATTCACGGAGATGAAATAACAGGAGCTGTTCTTTTGCTAAGGCTTGCAGATTGGTTATTGAGTAATTATAATACAGACCAAAGAGCTAATGATATAATCAATAATACCCAGGTATTTATTAATCCTATTGCTAATCCTGATGGTATGTATCGACCAAACGATATTTCTGTTTCGGGAGCTACAAGATATAATGCTAATTACATCGATTTGAATCGTAACTTCCCTGGAATAAAGAATAACCCTCACCCAGATAATAACTCTTACCAAAGAGAAACCCTTGCATTTATAGACTATGCAACAAGAAATAATTTCTCCGTTTCAGCTAATTTGCACGGAGGAGCAGAAGTTTTGAACTACCCTTGGGACTCTTATAAATCCTCAACAAAGACTCATGCAGATAATAATTGGTTTATAGATGAATGTAAACGTTTTATCGATTCTTTTCCAATAATCAGACCATATAGTTTCTTTAAAGATGTGTCTTATTCGGGATATACAAATGGAGGTGATTGGTATGTTATTGATGGAGGGAGACAGGACTATCATAATTATTTCAAAGGAGTAAGAGAATTGACAATGGAGGTTTCGAGCGAAAAATCTCTTTCCTCTAATTCATTAAACGATTATTGGAACTATCTGAACAATTCCCTAATAGGCTATATCGAGACTTGCCAAAGAGGAATAGAGGGTTATGTATATGATTCAACAACCAACTCCCCTATTCAAGCAATTATTAAGATAGAGAATCATGATGATAATACTTCTGTTGTTGTCTCTAAAACAAATGGATATTATTACAGACCTATTAAGAGTGGGAATTATAAAATAACATATAGCTCTCAAGGATATGCCTCAAAGAGCTTTGATATTAGTATTGCTCAAGACTCAATGATAAGTCATAATGTATTCTTAACATTTACTGGGGTTGGCTTAGAGAGTGATAAACAAAGCCCTCCTTTTAGGATATATCCTAATCCAGTAAGAGATAATTTGGTTATTGAATCAGACATTGATAGCAAGTATATAATCTACTCAATAAGTGGGAGTATTATGAAAAAAGGAAAAATCAATAGAGGAGAAAATAATATATTAATTAGTGAGTTTAGTAAAGGAGTATATATAATTGAAACATCCAATTATAGAGAAAAAATTATAAAGAATTAGGATGAGAAAAGGAATAAAGAATAGAGTAAGAGGTGTTTTCCCAATAATAGTTTTATTAATTGGGTTAATAAGTCTATGTGTAATTATTATTGGCATAAAACCAATTGCACTCTTTTATTCTCTAACTATTCTTTCGCTACTTATTTTATTTTATCTAATTATCCAAAACAAGAAAGAGATACGTGAAATTGAAAACTTTATTGGAAGTCTTACCCACGAGCTTAAAACACCACTCTCAACCATCTCTTTGATAATTGAGAACCTAAGACAAAGGAGAGATAAGGAGAATGAGAATGAGTATAGAATCATAGAAGAGGAGAATAAAAGAAGTAGGGAGATAATTGAAAGGATATTATATGCATCAAGGTTTAAAAACTACTCAATTATTAGAGAAGAGTTTAATATCAATGATTTAATCACTGATATATGTAATAGGATAATGAGTTCTTTTAATGCAATAGATATTATTCTTAGATTAGATAATGGAAATAGTATTATTTTTGCAGATAGGCTACATATAACTAATGTAATAAATACATTGATTGATAATTCAATTAAGTATAATGATAATTCTCCAAAAATTGAGATTGAAACGAGAAGGATAAAGAATTATTTAGAGATAGGAATAAAGGATAACGGGATAGGAATACCTAAGAAAGAGAGGGATAAGGTCTTTAGGAAGTATTATAGAGCAAAAAACACAAAGGACAGAAAAGGCTTTGGAATTGGATTAAGCTATGTTAGAGAAGTGGTATTGGCTCATAATGGCAGGGTGATTATTGATAAGGAAATAGAGATTGGCACTCGAATAATTATACTCCTTCCAATATATGAATAGAATAATAGAGAAATAAGAAATATATAAAAAGATATTATGAATAAGACGATTTACTATTTAGTATTTTTGGGGATATTTATATTTTCAAGTTTAAACACAGTGATTTACTCACAAGAGAAAGAAAAGATTGTAGGCGAGGACAAGACCTTCTCTACCCCATTTTGCTCCGCAGCTATGGGTTGGACACTACCTTTTGGAGAAATGCAAAACCGATACGAACCTTTTTTAAGTATTGATGCTAACCTTGGCTGGAAGACCTCAAAGAATTGGTTGTATATGGCTGAATTTGGATTTGCTTTTGGCATGGATAACGTTAAGATAAAGGATGATATACTTAGAGAGATAATGACTAACGATGCTCAACCCTTTGTAATTAGCGAAGGAGGTACTGATGCTGGAGTTGTTGCTTATAATAGGAATATTAGCTTTGTGGGCAAGGCTGGCAGGCTATTCCCTCTATCAAAGAAACATCCTAACTCAGGGATAATGCTAATGATTGGTGGAGGTTGGCTACAACACCAGATTATCTATCAAGCAACCTTAGAAAAAGCTCCACAATTGGAGGGAGATTATGCCTATGGATATGATAGACAGATGAGGGGATTAATTACTTCTGCTTTTGTTGGCTATATGCATATGAGTAAGAAGAATTTCTTAAACTTCTATTTAGGCGTTGAGTTCAATCAAGCTTGGACAAGGATGACAAGGGATTACCAATTTGATTTGAAATCAGGCGATAATACTCTTTACCAAGACCGTATGATTAGCTTTAAGTTTGGTTGGATGTTCCCATTCTTTGGAAGAGATGCCGACAAGGTATATTATTATTAAAAGAGAATAAATTATATATATATTTTGATGAGATTAATCTATAGCCTCTTTATACTACTTTACGACACTATCTTACTAATCATTAGCCCATTTCATAAAAAAGCAGGCTTGATGATTAAAGGGAGAAAAAATACTATTGAGAATATCAAGAAAGGTTTTAATCCCTCAGGCAAGGTTGCTTGGTTTCATGCCTCATCGCTTGGAGAGTTCGAGCAGGCAAGACCACTTATTGAAGAGTTTAATAAAAAGCATCCTGAATATAAGATATTAATAAGCTTTTTCTCCCCTTCAGGCTTTGAGGTAAGAAAGAACTACTCTTTAGCAACAAAGGTTGTTTACCTACCTGGAGATAGCCCTAAGAATGCAAAGAAGTTTCTCGAGGCTCTTAATCCCGATATAGTTTTCTTTATTAAGTATGAGTTTTGGTTTAATTTCATTTACAATATCCACAAAAGGAATATCCCCCTATATCAAGTATCGCTTATCCTTAGAGAGAAACAATATTTCTTCTCCTGGTATGGCTCTTGGTTTAGGGGGCAACTTAAGAAATTCGATATCCTCTTTGTTCAAAACCAAAATACTCAGGACTTATTAAATCGTTTTGGGATTAACTCCTCTATTATTAGTGGGGATACAAGGTTTGACAGAGTAAATGATATAAGCAAGAACTCCAAATCCTTCCCAATAATAGAAGATTTTATCAACTCCAAGCCTTGTCTCTTATGTGGTAGCACATGGGAGAGAGATGAGGAAGTAATTGCTAAGGCTATTGAATTATCTAATAAGAGCATTAAGATAATTATAGCTCCTCACGAGATAGACCTTGGACATATTAATTCAATTAGAGAGCGTTTCCCTTCTTCAATTCTATTTTCAAATATTGAGAATGAAAGAATAAAAGATATAATAGACAAAAATGTTTTGATAATAGACTCCATAGGTATTCTATCCTCATTATACAAGTACTCAAGCCTTGCTTATATTGGGGGAGGATTTGGAGTAGGGATACATAATATACTTGAGGCAGCAACCTTTGGCAAACCTATTTGTTTTGGAAGTAATTATAGCAAGTTTAGAGAAGCTGAGGATTTAATCTCCCTCAAGGGTGCTTACTCTATAAAGGACGAGAATGAGCTTAGCTCCTGGATAGTTAGTATGCTTGAGGATTCAGAGCTGTACAAGTCTGCATGCCTCTCAAGCATGAATTATGTTAGAGATAATATTGGAGCCTCTAAGGTGATATTAGATAATATTAAACTAAAAGGATATTGATGAGGAATAGAATTTTTGTCTTATTTCTATTAAGTATAATAGTATTGCTTAATGCTTGCAGCCCCTATAAGCATATAACTGATAATGGTTATTTGCTTAATCGGAATATTATAAATCTCGACAATAAAACCCTAAAAAAAGAAGATTTCCAAAACCTTATAAAGCAAGATCCTAACGGAGAGTTCCTCTTTGTAAAGTGGAGTATGTATTTCTATTCCCTATCACCTAAGGGAGAGGACTCTAATATGAATTTCATCAATCGCAATATCTTCCGTAACCTTGGGAGCAAGCCCGTAGAATATAGTGAGGCTCTTGGCTATCGTTCTGCAAATGAGATGAAGAAATATCTAATTGTTAAGGGTTGCTTCGATTCAAAGGTAGAAGATTCTCTAGTATTTACAAGGAAGTGGTATAATAAGAAAAAGATAAACCCTAAGAAAGTAAATAAGATATATAATATCTATATTGGCAATAGATACCTTATCGACACATTCACTTATACATATCAGGACTCAATACTGGGGCGAGACCTAAGAAAGATAATGCGTAACTCTCCATTGAAAAAAGGAATATACTACGATGAGGAACTATTCACCTTAGAGAGAGATAGGATTGAGAGAGGGCTAAGAGAAGAGGGATATTATGATTTTGTAAAGGAGAATATAATCTTTAAGATAGATACCAATAAGAGCCTTAGCACTGCAAAGGTAGATATAAGTATTAATAATCCTAAGTCAAAGGATAGCTCAATTGAGATATTTAATAAGTACAAGATACGCAGGATTTATGTAATGCCATATCAGGAAAGAAGCTCAATAGAGGGTAAGGTATTCACCTATGATACTAATATATTCTACCATAGACCAAGAGAAAACTATGGATTAAACCAATATTACTATATCTCACAAAACCCCTCACAAATCAACCCTAAACCTATTCTACGCTCAATACTATTCCAATACGATAGCCTCTATTCTCCACTACAAGCAGAGAAGACGTATTCTGCATTAAGCAATCTAAAGAATTTTAAGTTTATAGATATATCCTATTCAAAGGTTAGCGATAGCACTAAATTGAGCGATACTCTAATGTTAGATGCTTTTATAAGACTATCCTTAGATAAACCCATACTCTTTTCAACATCCTTAGAGGCAAACTTCTCAGCCTCTACCAACTCAGTTACCGACAATAACCCCTCCAACTTCGGACTACAATATGGAGTAGGGCTTCAGCATAAGAACCTCTTTAAAAATGCAGAAATATTTTCCTCAAATCTAAAGTTCGCAATAGAGCTAAGAAGCGATATATTCAATAAGAGCGACTCATTAAACACATGGAATTTTGTAAATGCCTTTGAAACAGGAATAGACTTTGGAATAGAATTTCCTCGATTTTTAATACCCTTTGGGACAAGGTTCTACTCTATGCAATTCCTACCACATACATCTTTAAGAGGAGGGTATAATTTCCAGAAAAGACCTTATTTTGAAAGAAGTATATTTAATCTAAACTATGGCTACTCTTGGAATAATCAAAACAAGTACTTTCATTGGATAATGCCTGTGGAAATAAACCTTGTAAAGATGAATATCACCAATAGCGACTATGCCGATTTGATAAAAACCTTTGACAAGAGAATACAATACCAGACCTCCGACCACCTTGTAATGAATACAAGATATAGCTATATATTTAATGGTCAGGAATTAAACAAGAAAAAAGACTTTAGATACCTAAGGCTAAATGCAGAGATAGCGGGCAATGCACTCTATTTAATAAGTTCTGCATTCTCAGCACCCAAGAACTCAAACAAAGAATATATAGTATTTACCATCCCATTTTCACAATATATTAGAACAGACTTTGACTATAAGAAGTATAGCTATTTAAACAGCGATAATGTATTTGTATTTAGAGCCTTTGGAGGAGTGGGCATACCATACGGCAATGCATCCGCCCTACCATACGAGAAGAGCTTCTTTGCAGGAGGAGCAAACAGCTTAAGAGCATGGCAGCTAAGAGAGCTTGGACCGGGAAGCAGCCAAAAAGACAATTCAATTCTACGCTTCGACCGCTCAGGCGACATATCCCTTGGAGCAAATTTCGAGTATCGATTCCCAATAGCAGGCATATTCGAAGGAGCCAGCTTTGTGGATATAGGCAATGTATGGACAATAAAAGAGCAGATAGGATTAGAGGGAGGACAATTCCAGGCAGATAGATTCTTCAAGGAGATAGCAGCAGGCATAGGCTTAGGAATAAGAGTTAACATACAATTCCTAATAGTAAGGCTCGACTTTGCCGCAAAGATATGGGATCCATCCAAGGACATTGAAGAGAGATTAGTAATAGACAACACAAAACTAAAAGACATAAACGTCAACTTAGGCATAGGATACCCATTCTAAAAAAAGGAGTCGAAAACAAATCCGACTCCCAAATAAAGTCACTTTCTGCATGGGCTTCTGCTATTTCAGCAGTTACTTTGCGTGCATTCTGCAACATTTCCCTATCAATAGCATCAATAAATTTATTTAATGCAAACCAATTATAATACGCCTTGCGTCATTGCGAACCGAAGGTGAAGCAATCCAGTGTTGTAGAGTAATGCGAGTATTCTGGATTGCTTCGTCCTACGTCCTCGCAATGACGTGAAACGTATAAGATTAGATTTAGAATTAAGACAAGCGAAAAAAAGGAGTCGAAAACAAATCCGACTCCCAAATAAAGGCATTACCCCAATTTAAAATCACACCCTAAAGTGAGACATATTGGGTTGTATATTCAAATAAATGACCTCTGATTTGTTGATTTTAGATTCAGTTATTTTGAATTTCACTTTGAAACTTTCAATTAAATATACATTTTATATTCCACTCAAGGTTTAAGATTAGGCTTAATGGACATTTTTATTTCTTAAATCAATGATATTTTCTTCTTCTAAAAAGGACTTAGTCCTTAGGGTCGGAGGACTTAGTCCTTTAGGGTGGAGGACTTAGTCCTTGGGGGTAAAGGACTAAGTCCTTTTTGGAGGTAAGTATATGGTTGAATATTAGAGGGTTTAACCTGTGGTTTTGCCTTATGGTTAATATCTTTGCAGCAAATATAAAAAAGTGCATTTACTGCGGAAAAAGACATTTATTGATGGTTTTTTAGGACATAGGAGAGTTTCAAAAATATCAAAAGGGCTTTTAAAAATAATAAGCAAATGAACAAAATAAAATCCTTTTGGAGAAAGAAATTCATTATAATAATCCTCAATTAAATAGGTGTGATATATATCTCTTATTGGAAAGAGTAAGCATAAAAAAAGGGCGAGAATTTCTTCTCGCCCTTTAATATATTATTGTTTAATTAGTTTCTAACTATTGAACAATAAGTTTTTGAGTTTTGATTGAGTTTGAGCTTTGGATACGGATATAGTAAACTCCCTTAGCATAAGCCTCAAGATTTATACTATGTTTAACCTCTCCATTTGAACTTTCTCTTTCAATTGTAGAAATTGTGCGACCTTGAACATCGGTAATAGAAATCTTAACCTTACCATTAATTCCCTTAATACTTAATGTAGTATTATTTGAAGCTGGATTAGGATAAAGATTTACATTTAGATTATCCTTATTGATATCATCAATGCTCGATGTTATTACAAAGTCTAATACATCTCCATAAGTTTTACCAGAATTTGTTTCTGCATAAGCTCTAACATGGTAATTAGCAATTATTAAACCTGTTGCAGTAGCTGATATTGAGGTAGAACCTGATGCAGTTAAATCAATTGCATTTGTCCAAGAAGATGTATCATATTTGTATTCAAATCCTCTTGCAATAATTGCTTCAGTTCCTGGGTCTGTTGTTCCTTGGAATGTAGCAGTTTTTGCTCCGTTATTTACAACTACATTAGTAGTAGCAACTGTTGGAGGCAATAATTGATTAGTAGTAAATGTTGAAGTATCACCATAGAATGTACCAGATGCTGTTGTTGCAAATGCTCTAACCTGATAAGCAGTGTTTGGAGTAAGTGAATTAGCATTAAAGGTAAATGGTGAAGCAACAGGAGTAATAGGAGTATTTGTCCATGTACTTGCAGTTGCTAACTTATAATCAAATCCTATTGCAGTTATTGCATCAGTTCCAGCAGTATAAGAACCTGTAAAGGTTGCTGAATTATGATTAAACACAGTTACAGGTGATGTTGATACTTGTGGGTCAACTGGCAATGCAGGAGATAGGAAGGTTACTGAAGACCAAGAAGAATACATACTATTTCCACAATCGCTTCTTACATAATATGTATAATTTGTATTTGGTGTAAGTCCTGTGGCTTGATATGAGTTATTAGTAAGATTTATTGGTGTTCCACTGCTTCCTTGTTTAATTTGCCAAGCAGTTTCATTTCCTCCAGGAGTCCAAGAAATATCAGCAGATGTTGAAGTAATATTAGTTACAGTTAATGCTGTAGGAACATTACATACAAAGTCATAAGAAACTACTAAGTCATCAATTCTCGCATAAGTTGCAGATCCAGGATGATTTAGTCTAAATGCTATATATTGTCCAGAACCTGTATAAGTAGAGAATGAAACAGTATCGTCATACCATACTCCAGTGCTTGGAGCTGTAATTGTGTCAATAGAAACAAATGAAGACTCAACACTTGGATCTGTCATTATTCCAACTAATAATTGGTCAACTGAATTAGTACTCTTATACTTAAATGTAGCTCTTAAAGTTGAAATACTAATTGAAGGGTCAAATGCAGGTGTTGCTGCAATATTATATGTTCCTGCTGTTGCTGTATAGAAATACAAACAGCCTGGAGCACTTGCTCCAGCAGTATTTACATAAGGTCTATCAGTAACAGTTGTATTTCTTGTCCAACAAATAGGGAATACTGATGTTCCTGTTCCATAAGAATCAAAATTATCACTCCATGGTAGAGTAGTAATTGCACCACATAGGGTTCTAAATGTAGTTGTTCTTACATTTGAGAATGCTCCAGTTCCGCAATCAGTAGCAATTCCTATGTCATAAGAAGAACTATTTGAAAGACCAGATAATACATAAGGATTACTTGTAACAAGTACAGAATCCCAATTCATTAGACCTGAAACTCTATAGTAAATCTTCCATGCGGCATCTGATGCATTTCCAGGAGTCCAAGAAAGCTCTACAGAAGTTTGAGTGATATTAGAAGTAGTAACTGAAACTGGTCTTGGACATGCAGGTATAACATCTACAATTAAATCATCAATTTGATAATAATATCCAATACTGTTGTCTCTTCCAAATACCAAACGATAATCTCCAACTAAACCAGTAAGTGGAATTTCATACTCATTCCAAGTATATTGATTAGTATCATTAATAAATGCAACATTTGTAAATAATGTAGTATCAGAATATGAATTAATCTCTCCATTAAGAGTAACATTATAAGCCTTAACCCAAATATTCTCTGGATAATTAGTTGAAGAAGAATAACCTTTACCCCAGAATATTAATTGTTCATTGCCTGTAAAAGTTATAATTGGAGTCATTAAATAATCACCCATAGCTTGATTTGTAGCATAAAGCTGAGCAGCTCCAGTTCCAGTTCTTACATTAGCGGCAGTAGTAATAGTTCTCCATTTATATGTAGTACTTGCACCACCATTAATATTAACCCAACAAGTATTAGGAACCATATCATTACTTACACCAACACCATTTACCCAAGAATTTTCGAATCCCTCCATCCATGGGAAATTAGTTATAGGACTACATAGTGTGGTAAAGAATAATGGATTTGTAAGCTCAGAAATATCTGTTCCACATAGGGATGCCATTACATAACCATAAGTAGTTGCATTATTT
>Ga0265293_10010417_pt1 | contig 13004 bp, 10 predicted proteins | sample Munlanlewell138R_FD_192505 | JGI IMG/M metagenome (GOLD analysis project Ga0265293, IMG submission 192505) | Leachate microbial communities from a municipal landfill in Southern Ontario, Canada - Leachate well 138R | ecosystem: Engineered > Solid waste > Landfill > Unclassified | place: Canada... | reverse complement strand
CCAATGCGATAATGACTCTTGCTGCGGCAAGGCACGGTGTTCCCTACCCTCCAATCGTCGAAGTCTTGATAATGGATATTGCTTTGGAGATGCTCGCCGAGGCCAGTGCAAGGCTGCCGACTTACATTGGGGGCGCCGCCATGGTCGTCGGAGGACTTGTGCTGGGAACTGCGGCGGCAGAAGCGAGGCTTGTGAGCACGGTGATGATTGTGGTGGTAGCAGTGACTGCAATCGGGTCATTTGCGATGCCTGATTATCAAAACGAGCTCTCGTGGCGCGCAGCCAAGTATCTGTATACATTCTTCGCTGCCATTCTCGGCATCTACGGCTTGGCGACTGCTGGATTCATCATACTCGTATATCTTTGCTCAATGGATGTCCTCGGAGTCCCTTATCTATCGCCATTTGCGCCCTGGAGGTGGACAGCCATCGCCAAGGACACGGTGATTAAGGTGCCTGCACCGTTGGGGGTGGAGCTTGAGAAGGTGCAGCGTAAGGAAGAAGCTGAGGGGACTGCTGATGCAGGAACCATATATTAGTTGGCCGGAAGCTGCATGGCTGATAATGCAGTATACAATCTGTGCAAACTACCTTTTTGTCCCACAGATGCTCTATCTGATGGCGGGGCGGTCCAGTTGGATCGTGCCGCTCATAGCCGTAGTTCCAGCCATGGTCGGCTCATGGGCAGTCTATCGGCTGCATAAGCTCTATCCCGGTGACCGCCTTGGGCAGTTTCTCCCTCAAATTGCCGGCAAGGCCCTCGGGGTTACCATAGGTCTACTGTATTGCCTGTTCTGGATGGGTGGCGCAGCCATAAACACTATGCTGTTCGCTCATTATGTTTCTGCAACGCTCCTTGGATTCACCCCCCTTGCAGTACACGCACTGATCAACGCTGCACTTGCTGTTATGGTGACATTGTATGGTCTTAAGGCTTTGGTCAGGTTTACTGACGCTCTCCTTTTGCCGATTGGACTCTTCTTGGCTTTTGTCTGGATCGGGGCTATCCTCAACGGGAGACTTGATTTCTCGTATTTGCGTCCTTTCCGCATTGCTGAACTCTCTGAAGAACCGCTCAACCTTGTAATGGCTGCCATTTCCTTATACCATGGCTACTTCGTCATCCTGATCGCGGGACCCGCGCTTAACCCGCCTGGGCGAAGCGCGTTCAGTGCTGCATCAATAGGCACCCTTCTGGCAGTCCCGGCTTTTGTCGGCTTCGTGGCCTATCCCGTTGCCCTGTTTGGCTGGCCTTTGGCAGCGGATTTCACTTATCCGGCTGGCTCGTTCATGGAGATGCTGGCTCCCGAAGTTCCAAACTTCCCAATCCGGCGCTTTGATTTCATCCTGACCATGTTTTTTCGTTTCATCATGGTTATCGCGTCTGTCACGTACTTTTACAGTGCGGCACAGACGTTGAGCGATCTTGCATCGCCTAAAGCGGAGAGGATACATCCGGCTCTCACTCTGGCGATGGGAGCCTTGATTGCCGTGTCTTATCTCCTCCTGACAGATCTACACTCTGTGTTGATGTTTGCGCGCGTTTGGCTTGCCATCGGTACTGTGCTGACTCTTGCTACGATTGCTCTCGCTGTATGGGGAGCACTGGCTGCGGCGCGGGGAGAAGGTGGTTGCTGAATTGGGCTGGAGTAGAACCTTCGTCACTTTCTGTGCCGCCGTGTTCTGCGTCGCCTTGATGTTTTTTGCATCAGGATGCTGGGATTCAATCAATATCGAATCTCGAGGCTTTGTGGTGGCTCTTGGCCTGGAACCGGTCAAGGACAGAGACGACAAGGATATCTCCGTTACAATCATGATGCCGCCCACCCGAGCGGCAGGAGGGAGAGCAGGAGGGGGCCAGGGAGAGGAAGGGCAAGGCGGCGCTGAAGGGGGCCCACAAAAAGCATTTGTGGTTGAGGAGAAGGGACTATTCCTGGAAGATGCAGTCGAGGAGATGCGCAGCAAGGTTGGAGGGATCATTGACTTTTCGGCCCTCGAGTTCCTTGTGATAGGGAATGGTCTTGGTCCTGATGACCTGTGGAGGTCATTGAACACGGTCTTATTCTTTCGCCACATACCCCTTGCAAGCCTTGTGCTCGCGACAGAGGAAGACGTGGGCAAACTCATGCGGTTGTCTCCCGCAAGTGGAAAGACATTTTCAGAAGTCCTCAGTGGATTGCAGGCACAGAGCAGGCAGGGTTTGGGCAATGTCTACTTCCCCATGACTTGGAAGGTGATGTCCATTATCAGAAATGAGGCTGGCGACATCGTCCTTCCACTGATGGGCCTCACTGAAAAGGGGGACGGTCTCGAGGCCATTGGAACAGCTGTGTATGATGGCGCAAGGCGCGCGGGAAGACTTGGCCCTACAGATTCGATGTTGCTGTACGGTATAGCCTGGCGCAAACACTTGGGCGGCACATACATCATGCGCCATGCGGGACGAGAGTTCAGCGTAAGGATCATAAGCATGAAGACCAAGGTAAGTGTGACAGGAACGAATGTAGGTGGGATGCCTCGCATCGGCGTCAAGCTTTCTGTTGCCGCTCGACTTCTGGATTCAGGCGGATACCGAGTTTCGATTGCCGATCGCAGCCAATTGAACGAACTGAAAGCCGCGGCTGAGCGCGATCTAGAGAACAGGCTGAGGGAGATTCTGGTCAAGCTCAAGGAATGGAACTCCGATGCAATGAGGCTCTACCATGCCCTAAGGCCCAAGATGCCCAGCATCTCCTACGATGAATTCAAACGCATGTATCCGGAACTGGAGGTTGATTTCGAAGTCTCGATGGACTTACGTCGCGCTGGATTGCTTAGGTAAGTCAGGCCCGGCGTTGTATGCTTGAGGCGGGGACCAGGGTTAATGCAGGAGAGATGAGCAACGCAAGAGCCGGGCCATGCAGCTAAATGAGGCTTGACGGCCAAACTTTGCCATGATATACTTTGCTCGTTCGATTATCCCAATCATGACATCAGAAAGGAGGCCGAACCGATGACGAAGATCGAAATGATCATCACCGTACGTTTCGGAGATGGAATCGGTGTTGTTTCAGGGGTTACTATGCCCAATTATGTCCATATCGGCTCGGCTCGTCTGAGGTTGGGGTAATGCGTTGCTGACACGCATTTTACAGGCCGCGGGCGTGCACAAGCCCGCGGCCTTTTAGCATTCAATCCTCTATTTAACGCTGCCGCGTTGCCTGTCGCACGTCGCTAGTCTGTCTACCCTCTGGCCAGGTCAGCATTTTGAGGAGGTCATTGACGTGACTGCAGCGATTAAATGCAATCATGCATGCAAGAGTTTCAAAGAATCTGCGCGAAAAACTGATAGGGCAAAAACAGGCTCTCACAACCGTAAGGCCCACCAGAGGCTCGCCGACTACATCTTTCCCGCTAGGGTCAATGTTGAAGCGGTGAGGGATGTTTCATTCGATGTCAAGCGTGGAGAGATATTCGGAATCCTCGGGCCTAATGGTTCAGGGAAGTCCACGCTCATCAGGATGATTTCGACGCTGTTAATACCTGATTCTGGCACGGTGCGCGTATTCGGAAAGGATGTTGTTGCGGACAGACTGGAGGTGCGCCGATACATCAACCGCGTGTCGGTTGAAGCTGCATTCTTCAAGAGACTGTCCGCGATGGAGAACCTTGAGTATGCTGCAAGGCTCTACGGGCTCGAACCGAAGGAAGGCCTGCTCAAGGCTAAAGCGATTCTGGCTCGGCTGGGATTCCCGGATGGTAAGACGAATGTGTCGTTGGAGAACCTATCCCGTGGGATGCAGCAGAAGGTGGCCATAGCCAGAGCGTTGATGACTGCACCCGTGGCGCTTCTTCTCGATGAGCCTACAACAGGCCTTGATCCAGTCTCAAAACGGGATGTTCAAGACTTCGTGCTCGATGTCCGCAACACTAATGATACCACGGTTATTCTGACCACTCATGACATGGAGGAAGCGGACAGATTGTGTGACCGAATAGCAGTCATCAACGACGGGAAGTTCGTTGCATTGGACACGCCGGAGAATCTGAAGATGCTATGCGCCAATGGGAATGGGCATCTTCCCAATCTGGAGGAGGTTTTCTTCCGACTGACGGGGCGAAGCCCGAATGAGTGGGAGACAGAGGGAGATGATGAATGATATGAAGCCCGGATCTGTGGCTGGCTATATAAAATCCGGCTATGCGCTGGTGCAGCGGAACTACAATCTGATCAAGCATGAGATGGGCTGGGAAGTGGTCAACGCCATCTACCAGGTAGTCAACGCTCTCACTATAGGTTTCATAGGAGTGAGCGGACCTCAGGAGGGGCTGAACGAACGGGTGCTTTTCCTCGTGTCAGGCGCTCTGCTCTGGGGCTTTCTTTCCATCCTCTTTCACGAGGTTGCAGAATCAGTCGCCTGGGAGAGATGGGAGGGGACCATCGAGTACTCGTTCATGGCCCCACAGCCGAGGGGCGTATACATGTTTGGCGTGTGCATGTGGGCGATCGCTTACGGGCTGGTTCGAGTGGTGATATGTCTCACCGCAGTAACCCTGGCGTTCAACATCTCTCTGGCAGAGGCGAACCTGGGAGGGGCTTTGCTGACACTTGCTGCCTCAAGCCTTGCCTTCATTGGAATGGGGCTTGCGGCCGCAGTATTGCCCCTCATATCCCCGGAGAAGGGTTCACAGGCTACCCACATCTTCCAAGCCGTGGTGCTGCTGGTGTCAGGAGTATATTACGACGTCGCGGTTCTTCCCGCATGGGTCAGGCCGTTGTCGTACATATCCCCCGCGACATACACATTGCGGGCGGCGAGAGCCGCACTACTTGAAGGCGCAAGCGTAAGGATGCTTCTGCCGGATCTCCTGGCGCTTGTGCTCTTGGGAGCGATCCTGATTCCCGTTGGATTCTGGGTCTTCTCCATGGGAGAAAACTACGCAATGCGCACAGGCAAGCTCAAGAGAACGGGGTAGGCCATGTGCGAGATTGCGCGGTCGCCATCATGTCTGAGGGATAGAGCGTGAGAAGGCACGGGCGATTCAGGGACAGACCTGAGCGTCCGTGCCTTATGTTCAGCGCTATGGCTTCGGCGGACAGCTAGCGGTATGAGACGACGACTTCGATATCCCTGGAGATCCTGTAGATGCCTACATATAGCCTGCGTCCAGCTTTATCGTAGAAATACCCGGGTTTTCCTCCGTCGCCCGTCACTTCGCACACCCTGCCGACTGCAGGCAGAAGCTCTCCATCGACTCTCACCTCAACTGGCTCTTCTGCCACATTCCATACGCGGAGCGTCTCGACATGCATGGCGCACGCGAAATTCTCTTCGTGAGAAGAGACTGCAACCTCCAGGACCTGAGCAGTCTCGTTGCCCGATGTGCGGCAGGATATCTCCACGAAACCGAACGCGCCGCCCTCATAGTCGAGAGTCTCCCCGTCATCTACATACAGGGAGAATGTGCGCTCCCACAGTCCTTTTCCGGGGAAGACATCGATGATTTCCAGGACCTGCTCGAGTTGGCCCACGTAGCTCATCTCTCTACCCCACGGGATGATGGCCCCCTGGCGCAGGAAGACAGGTATCTCGCCCAGTGAGGCGCGTGCGAGGAGGGACTCTCCGGCGCTTGATACTACAGCGCCGTCAAACAGGTTGGCCCAGTCTCCTTCTGGGAAGTAGACAGGTCTGCAGTCAGCGCCTGGCATGTAGATAGGCGCTACCATAATGTCAGGGCCGAGCAAGAACTGGTCGCCCATAGTATGAGTCCTCTCGTCGTCCGGGAAGTCAAATACCATCGGCCTCATTATGGGCGTTCCGTGATCTGCACACTCCCTCATCAGTGAATAGATGTAGGGGATGAGCCTGTAGCGAATCTTGATGAACTCGCGACAGATGGACGTGTAAGGTTCTCCCAGGGCGTAAGGCTCCTGCGGGACTGTCCAGATCGCTGAATGGTTTCGGAAGAGCGGAATGAATGCTCCAAGCTGGGTCCAGCGAGTGACTAACTCCGGGTCTGAGTCGAATAGGAACCCGCCTACGTCTGCGCCCACAAAGGAGACTCCCGAAAGGCTCAGATTGAGGCACATTGGGATGGACATCAGCAGATGCTCCCACCAGCTTGAGTTATCGCCAGTCCACACAGAGGCATGTCGCTGGATCCCTCCGCAGCCGGCCCGAGAGATGACGAATGGGCGGACTTCGGGCAGGAGCTTTCGGAATGCCTCCTGCGTCGCCTCGCTCATGAGATTGCCATAGGCATTATGAACGTAGGCATGGGGGACCTCCTCGCCCTGCGGGCCGTGGAGGGCGTCTTCGTCCATTGTCTTGGTTTCGGTGGCGAAGTTGGATGGTTCGTTCATGTCATTCCATATGCCCCGCACTCCTGCATCGAAGAGGACCCGATGGTTGCCGGCCCACCAGGAGCGCACGTCAGCCCGGGCGAAGTCTGGGTATGAAACAGTCCCCGGCCACACTACTCCCTTGTAATCTTTGCCATCAGCCTTTCTCACAAAGCATTGCCTGTCGCGCCCTTCGTTGTATACCCGGTAGTCTGGATCCACCTTGACGCCTGGGTCTACTATTGCTACAACCTTGAAACCCATATCCGCGAGGCGTGACATGAGTTCTCCCGGGCGCGGGAAGTCCTCAGGTTCAAAGGTGAAAACGCGAAAGCCGTCCATGTAGTCGATGTCAAGGTAGATGGCGTCACAAGGGATGTCGGCCTTTCGCAGGGCTTCGGCAACGTCGAGAACCTGGCTGTCGGGGCAATAGCTGAATCTGCACTGGTGGTATCCTAATGTCCACAGGGGCGGCATTTTCATGTGGCCGGTGAGCGCCGTGTATCTTCGGACTACGTCCGGTATGGCAGGGCCTGCGAAGAAGTAGTAGTCCAGCCTCTCCTCGGCAGATCCGAACCAGTACTCGCCTTCCGGCGTTTCGGGAATCCCGGTAGGCTCAGGCGGGATTTTGGAGCTGTTCGACATGGGATGCTGCTTCCCCATATTAAACGTGGACCTTGCAGCTGTATCCATGAACAGTCCGCAGGCAGATCCGCGGGAGAAAGCTATGAAGAACGGAATTGATATGTAAAGCGGGTCTGTGCCGGGCGTATACGGGCAGTCATCCGTGTTCCACAGGGTCATGGCAGTGCCGCCCTTGTCAAGGGAGCCGGTTCTTTCGCCGAACCCGTAGAAGTGGGTGTGAGGCTCGAGAACCTTGTAGCATCCTGCCCCGTCTTCATTCCAACCCATTCCGCGCGCGGCGCTGTCGCCACAGAGGAGTGTGCCATCAGGGCTGCAAAATGCGATTCTTACGGGGTCTTTCAAGATTTCGACTTTGACTGAAGGCGTCGAGATAGTCACTGATTGGCAACCGTCCTCGATGGTGACCTCGGGGTCAGGCCATTCTTGCTTCACAACAGAAAAGGATTGCGGCAGCCGGGGATGGACCTGATCCAGCCGAGTCATGCAGACTCGAACCAGGTCATTGGCGATCACAGACACATCCACACAGGAATCTGCAGTCTCGATGGAAACGGCATGTCTGCTTATGCTCACGTTGAGTAGTGGGCCAAGTGAGGCAAAGCCGTTATCTGACATTTCTAGCCCTCCATACAATATGTAAGATAATAGACTAATTTCAGTTGATAATCCTCTCGTAGTTCTAGATCCAAGCAAAATACCCTTCAAGGTGTGGAAGCGGGTGTCTGGACCAAGTAAGTCTCGATAAGTTCCTACGCAATCCCCGGGTTTGCATTGTCCGCAATCAAGAGCCTGGCTGCTCGATTAGGCCAAGATACCTTTTGCGAGTTACTTAGTATCGTATCCCGGCATGCTGTTTTCGGGAACGAAGACGCTCCACAGGCACAGACATGGATGGGACAGGACAGGGTGCGCGCGTGGTTTCCTGACGATGTGACGTGCAGCTGAGCTGTAGGCAGGCTCCTCTCGGCGGCGCCGTGGAATGTGGTGTGAGGACTTGGTAGCCAACGAAGCCGTGTCGAGCAGGCAGCAAAGCCGTGCGCCACCTAAGGCCCCTTGCGTCAACCGCCAGGTGGAACAGGGATCATGCGGCCGTTGCCTGCGCCCAGGCTCGCACCGGTGACGGAGAGGATCGCATCCAAAACCTGATCATACGATGAAGTCGATTTGCTGCATTGTGCCGACTGTCTTGTCATCGCGAAGATACAACCCCAGCCGGGCCACTTCTCCTGCAGGGAGATTGGCGCTGTTTTTCATCTGAAACTGAGTGTCGACTGAACCCAGGTAGATAGCGCCTATCCCTGCTTCAGCCAATGACACGAGGGGTTCGGCGTCTGGAGCGCCTCCAGTCCACACGTAAAGTTGGGTCCAGGCCGGATCCCGCTCGTCTAGCCATCTATTGCCGTCGGAGTCGAGTTCGGCTAGTTCATCCATGCCATTTCCGGTGGACGGTCCGAATAGCTCGGTTCCGTCATTGACCATGCCGTCGCCGTTCCTGTCGAGAACGAGGAAACCGCTCCCCCGACAGAGTCCTGGGACCGTCTCTGTCTTGCCGTCCGAGTTCAGATCGAATTCGAACAGGGCATCGGAGAGTTGGGCGGCTTCGCCGGTGAGATTCATGATGATCGGGTCGACCTTCTTGCCATTCCCCATTCTTATCGAGGTAGAGCTGTACACAGACTCTTCATGGTGCATCGACAGGCTCAGGGTGAACTTGATCTGCTCGCCGTCTACAGTTGTTATTGAGCCTTCGGCCTCGAAGGACATGTGCTGGAAATCATGATACACGTACTCACGGTCGTATTCGACGCTCCACTCAGGCTCAGGAGCGGGCGTACCGCTTTGGGTTTGGGGTTCGCCTGTCTGGTTTCGGCCCTTCACCACTCTCGACAGATCGATTGTGTCGATCTCAATGCCTGTCACCAGTTCTATGATCCGCTTGATCATGCGAAGCTTTGGATCGGCGGAGGCCTCATCTGTGATTACTTCCTCCAGCGCTTGCGACTTGCTGGTTGACATGAAGTTCGCCTGTCTCAATGCGGCGCGGGCTTTGTCGGATATGCTGACCCGGTCAGCGGCTGAGCCGGGCAGGTTGGATGGGCTGAGTTCGGGCCCAACTTGCACCCGGAGCCTTTCCGACATAGTCTCCTGTCGCATGCGCGCATAATGGGAGGACATCGATATCGTCGAGTCTCGCACTAGCATCCTTGCACACCCCTAGTCGCGCGTATAGTGATCCCACTCACGTTATCGGCATGTTGCGTCAGAGTCTTAGCCGCGCCCGGGCGCCTGGCACTCCGGGCAACCTCTTTCGGCGACCCATGCATGATCCAAGATCGCTGGTTGCCCCGACACGAATGGCATTTGCCGGGGCACGCTGCAGGTACAGGAGGCCTGAAGCCGGAAAACGGGAGCTTGGTATCATTTGATCATGGTCTTGCTCTATGCTATACTAAGCTAGTCGAAGACAACTGTGAGGTCTGCACCTCGGAGGTGAAGAGGTTGAAGGATAATATCCATCCGAAGTTCCACATCACGACTGTAACTTGTGCTTGTGGCGAAAGTTTTGAAACTGGGTCTACCCGAGAGAATATCAGAGTTGATATCTGCTCGAAGTGCCATCCGTTTTCCACGGGCGTCCAGAGAGTCGTAGACACGGGCGGGCGGGTTGAGAAGTTCCGCAAGAAGCATAATCTTTAGCCAGTTTTTCTTGGGGGCGGCTTCAATGTACGAGGCCACCCCCAAGGGGCATGTACGGTCGGAGCCCGCTGGGGCTCCGGTTTTTTGAGTTTGCCTGCGCGAGGAGGGTGCGGTGTGCAAGGAGGCATACTTGGCACAGGATGGATAGAAGTGATCTGCGGCTCCATGTTCAGCGGAAAGACAGAAGAGTTAATCCGAAGAGTAAAACGGGCCAGGATAGCCAGGCAGAAGGTCGTGGCTATTAAGCCTGCGCTGGATGTAAGGTTTTCGTCCAATGATGTTGTGTCTCACGGAGGCGACAAGATTGGATGCACTCCTGTGGGAGATTCGGATGACGCTGAGGCAATGATACCCGATGATGTGCAAGTTGTGGCTTTTGACGAGGCGCAGTTCTTCGATCGCGGCATTGTCGATCTGTGTGTGCGTCTTGCCGACCGAGGCGTGCGTGTGATAGTTGCGGGGCTGGACTGCGATTTCAGAGGCGAGCCTTTTGGCCCCATGCCCGAGCTCCTCGCGCGCGCGGAGTACGTAACTAAGCTTTCAGCGATCTGTGTCAGGTGCGGCAATCCTGCGACCAGAACTCAAAGGATTATTGATGGCAAGCCTGCAAACTATGGTGATCCACAGGTGGCCATAGGCGCAAGTGAGATGTACGAGGCAAGATGCCGCAGATGCCACGAGGTTCCAGGAAGACCTACTCGGAGCAAGACAGGAGGTAGCGAAGGATGAGTCCTCGGTACCAATACGGAGGTCAGGCTGTTATTGAGGGCGTGATGATGCGCGGCCGCGACAGCGCGGCCATTGCTGTCCGCCGCCCTGATGGCGACATATCAGTGAAGATGCGGGATATTGAAAACTCAAAGCGGCCGTCTGTACTGAAGGCCCCTTTCATACGCGGGGTCGTCATGCTCATCGAGTCCCTGGTTATAGGGATGGAGTCGTTGATGTACTCGGCAAATGAATCGTCGGAGGAAGAGGAACAGCTGTCTGGAGGAGAAGTTGTGCTCAGCCTTGTGATGGCGTTCGGCCTTTTCGTCTTGTTGTTCATAGTGGTTCCCAATGTAATTGTCGCTTTTATGCAAAAACACATACCCAGCGTAGTGTTGGTCAACCTGTTAGAGGGCATTCTTAGGATCGCCATATTCCTCGTCTACATCGTGGTGATCTCGAAGCTAGAGGACATACAGCGTGTTTTTGCATACCATGGCGCAGAACACAAGACCATAGCGGCATGGGAGGCGGGCGAGGAACTGACGGTGGATAACGCACGCAAGCATAGCACGCTTCACCCGCGATGCGGAACGAATTTCCTCCTTATCGTCATGGTGTTGGCTGTTTTCGTATACAGCCTCCTCGGCAAGCAGGCGCTTGGGGAGAGAATTGTCAGCCGGTTGGTCCTCCTGCCTGTACTGGCAGGGCTATCTTACGAAGTTCTCAAGCTGGCCGGCAGACCTAATCCGTCTCCATTCATGAGATTGCTGTCTGCCCCGGGCTTGGCGCTTCAGAATTTGACGACGCGTGAGCCCGACGACTCAATGTTGGAAGTGGCGATCGCTTCGCTCATGGCTGTCATAGAAAAAGATCAGGCCGCAGGTGATGCGGCGGTGAGGCAAGATGATTGAAAAGCTAAATGAAATAGAGGCGAGATACGTCGAACTTGAACAGAAGATTGCTGATCCTGCAGTCATTGCTAATCAGGTTACGTACAGAAAACTCGCCAAGGCCCATTCAGACCTTGAGGAGATTGTGACCGAATACAGAAAGCTCAAGGATACAATGGCCGAAATTGAGTCTATCCGCGGGATGCTCGACGATCAGCTGGAGCCTGAAATGCGTGAGCTTGCCGAAGAGGAGCTCGGTGAGTTGGAGTCGACCCGACTCGTTCTGGAGGAGGAACTCAAGGTTCTTCTCCTTCCCTCCGATCCCAGGGATGAAAAGAACGTCATTGTGGAGATACGTGCGGGAACAGGCGGAGATGAAGCAGCGCTCTTTGCTGGCGACTTGTTCCGCATGTACGCAAGGTATGCTGAGCGTCACGGGTGGGAACTGGAAGGCATGGCATCGAGCCCGACGGAGCTTGGAGGCTTCAAGGAGATCATCTTCATGATTTCCGGAGACAGGGTGTACAGTCGTCTCAAGTACGAGAGCGGCGTGCACAGGGTGCAGCGTGTTCCGGAGACTGAGGCATCGGGCCGAATTCACACCTCTGCGGCAACTGTGGCAGTTCTGCCGGAGGCCGAGGAGGTAGACGTGGATATTGACCCCAACGATCTGAAGATCGACGTATTCAGGTCGTCGGGGCACGGAGGCCAGAGTGTTAATACTACTGACTCGGCCGTCAGGGTTACGCATATCCCCACAGGCATGGTTGTTACATGCCAGGACGAGAAGTCACAGCACAAGAACAGAGACAAGGCTCTGAAGGTATTGAGGGCAAGGCTTCTTGAACGGCTTGAGGACGAACGGGAAGCGGACATTGCTGAGACGCGGAAGAGCCAGGTTGGATCGGGCGACCGAAGCGAACGGATCAGGACCTACAACTTCCCCCAGAGCAGAGTGAGTGACCACAGGATAGGCCTTACAACGCATAGGCTCGATAGCGTCCTCGACGGGGATCTGGAGGAGATAATTGAGGCGCTTATCTTGAATGAGCAGGGTGAGAGGTTGAAGAAGGCGGAATAGGAGCGAGTCGATGGGTGTAGCCGGCCACGGAAGGCAACTGCTTGACATACTGAAGCTGGCCTCAGATTATCTGGCCAGACAAGGCGTGGAGTCTGCAAGGCTCGATGCCGAAGTGCTTTTGGCGCATGTCCTGGAAACTGACAGGATCAGCCTTTATGTGAACTTCGAGCGAGAGCTGGAGGAAGCAGAGCTGGCCAGATTTCGCACAGCCCTCAGACGTCGGGCCTCTCGCATGCCTGTGGCCTACATCACAGGCTCCCGGGAGTTCATGTCGTTGGATTTCGCCGTCAACGAGCATGTCCTGATACCTCGGCCTGAAACTGAAATACTCGTGGAAACAGTGCGCGACCGCCTCATGCATGCTTCAAAAGAGAGACCGCGAATCGCCGACATTGGCACAGGAAGCGCGGCAATAGCTTGTTCTCTGGCTGTGCTGCTCCCAGATGCCCGGATACTTGCTTCCGATATTTCCCCCGAAGCTCTGGATGTAGCTATGGAGAATGTAAAACGCCACGGGCTTGAGGGACGAGTCGTATGCATGCAAGGAGATCTCCTTGAAGTTCTCGCTCCAGGCACAGAATGGGAGCTGGTGGACGCCATAGCCTCTAACCCTCCATACATTCCTCTGGCTGAGCTTGATGCCCTCAGCCCTGAGATA
>Ga0265293_10010416_pt1 | contig 13006 bp, 11 predicted proteins | sample Munlanlewell138R_FD_192505 | JGI IMG/M metagenome (GOLD analysis project Ga0265293, IMG submission 192505) | Leachate microbial communities from a municipal landfill in Southern Ontario, Canada - Leachate well 138R | ecosystem: Engineered > Solid waste > Landfill > Unclassified | place: Canada... | reverse complement strand
AATTAGTACAAGAACTATCAAGAGAACCAACCGCAGAAGAAATCGGTGAAAAGATGGAAATCACCGCTGAAAAGGTTCAACAAATTCAAAAGATATCTCAAGAGCCAATCTCCTTAGAAGCACCAGTTGGTGAAGAAGAAGATTCATCATTAGGTGATTTTATTAGTGATCCTAACGCTTTAGATCCTTATCAATACTTTATTAATCAAGCACTTAAAAAGGCAATAGACGATATTTTAAAAACTTTAACAGACAGAGAAGAAAAAGTGCTAAGGCTGAGATATGGGCTTCTTGATGGGAAAACCTACACATTAGAAGAGGTTGGAAGAGAGTTCGGGGTAACAAGAGAAAGAATTAGACAAATTGAAGGAAAAGCACTTAGAAAGCTAAGACAACCTTCAAGAAAGAAAAAGCTAAAAGATTTTAACTTAAATAGATAATGGCAAAACAATTTTAAGAAACTTAAAATCAAACGTAAAATTATTTTGTTTTAGAGGTGACAAACTATGAAGATGTTAGTAAAAGAAGTTCCAATAAAAGACATTAATGAAGTTATTGATTTATTTGATTACTGTATAAATAACGCAAACGGTCTTGCTTCTCCTTATGATGATGGAGAAATTGAAAACTATTTAAAAACTAAAAGACTATATGGAGCATATTATTATGAAAAACTAATAGGTGTGGGTGCGTTATTAGACATAAATTATGATCCAATTCCAATTGAGAAAGTATTTTTAAGAATTATCCATAAAAAGACCGCCATGTTGGTAAGATATTTTGTTTATCCTAAGTACCGAAATTTAGGTGTTATGACTAAGATACAAGACCGATTAATAAATTTAGCAAATCAATTTAAATATGAAGTCGTTATTGCTAATGCTTTTTCTCACAATATAGCTAGTATTAAAGTGATAGAAAAAAGATTAAAACTATCTTATAACTTAAATGTTTTAGGAGACGACACATTAATTTTTATGTTAGATTTGGAATGAAAAGTGATTAACAATTTAAATTAACAGATCAATTATTAAATGAATTTCATTTATAAGGAGGAAAAATAAAATGAAAAATAATAATACTAATAGAAACAGATTTAAAACAACAAAAAATGAAGATATAATTAGAATTTTATATAAGATTAGAAATGATAGCAATAATAAATTTTTTATTGAGACATGTTTTTTCTTATTAAAATTAAGTAACATTTCTCAAAGGAATTTGAATATTTTAGCTAACCTTAGAGAGACAAACAGAACAATTGCAAAAAATCACAAGTTCTCTTTCCCAATTTTAAAAGAAGTTAATGTTAATGAGATGATTACAAGAGATCAAACCTATATAAAAGGAAAAAAAAGATATTACGATGAAAAACATTTTTATAAAGATAGAGCTTTTTTGTTATCGAATGATTGGTATTATCCAGGTGAGGGGAAGATTGGAACTAAAGATACTAAGACACCCTTGCTTGATTGGATTGTGAAAATAGTAAACTTTAGCGACAAATTATAAAGTATACTTTTTTAGAGCTTAAACAATATTTTTTATTTATAAATTGACAGTGGTTATAAAAATAAAAGAGTTTAAACATCAATATAATTCATAAAGCCTTCATTTAATGAATTAATAATAAAATTTAAAAAGAAACTTTAGAAAAGTTTGATTTCTTGTTTATAATTGAAATTAAAAACAAACACAATGCAAAGACGAAATATTACAAAAACAAACAATTTTTGGACAATATAATATGTTAAATTGAAGTCGACAAGCTTGTTTTAGGGCTTGTTTAAGTAAAACAAAAGAAAATAGACGATAAAAAAATTTTAAAAACAAAAAAAGCTAGGGGTCGACAGGAACTTTCCTATAAAAAAGATGTAAAAAACGAAAAATGTGATAAAATAAAGTGTATTCCTACAAAAAAGATGCAAAAAAGAGGGGAATTAACTATTTAAAGTCACCATATTGGATGGATACATCGTGGTTTTCTACAATTTTTACTACTACATCTTTATTTAAAGTCACCATATTGGATGGATACGCCGTTGTAAAAAAAATCTGTTTTTTCATTTTGATAATTTAAAGTCACCATATTGGATGGATACAGAGTTATTAACTGCCTTAAAGACAGGGCATATTAATTTAAAGTCACCATATTGGATGGATACCTTGTAGCGTGTGTTAATAACACGCCTTTTTGATTCATTTAAAGTCACCATATTGGATGGATACGTGATACTTTTTTCATTTTTTGTTAAGTTCATTTTTATTTAAAGTCACCATATTGGATGGATACTCAATACGTTTTTTAAATTGTGCATTATAAAGCGTGATTTAAAGTCACCATATTGGATGGATACATGTAATTAAATATCGTAATGATTCTACATCTAAATTATTTAAAGTCACCATATTGGATGGATACCATTAAGAAAACAACTACTTTCAATATCTTTTTGTAATTTAAAGTCACCATATTGGATGGATACTATTAACGTTTCTTGTAGTCATTCCAATATATACAAAATTTAAAGTCACCATATTGGATGGATACTGATCTATACTTATATTTAGAAGGAAGTAAGTTTTATTTAAAGTCACCATATTGGATGGATACAATGTGGTTTGGTAATCTTAACTCCAGTTCATATATAATTTAAAGTCACCATATTGGATGGATACTAATAATTAAATGTGATAACAACTCATCAATTTTATTATTTAAAGTCACCATATTGGATGGATACTTTTTCCTACTAGCGTAACATCACCTATTTTAACTTCTATTTAAAGTCACCATATTGGATGGATACTCTTTTTGCGAAAAATTATATTCTACTTGTTTTTGTTATTTAAAGTCACCATATTGGATGGATACGTAGCATACACACAGCAAGAAATCCCCTGTCAATACGGTTTAAAGTCACCATATTGGATGGATACCCACTCTCTCTTGTCCTTCTATAAACACTTATAACCGTTTAAAGTCACCATATTGGATGGATACAGTTTTTTAGCGTTGCAAAATCGCTATACCTTTTCTTGTTTAAAGTCACCATATTGGATGGATACTCTAAATTATAACCGTTTTCTAAATACCAATTTAAATTTAAAGTCACCATATTGGATGGATACAGTTTTTTAGCGTTGCAAAATCGCTATACCTTTTCTTGTTTAAAGTCACCATATTGGATGGATACTCTAAATTATAACCGTTTTCTAAATACCAATTTAAATTTAAAGTCACCATATTGGATGGATACTCAATAATTCTTAATTTTGAAGCGTGTATATAAACATTTAAAGTCACCATATTGGATGGATACTTAATCTCATCACGGATTTTACGATAACCAGTACCGCGTTTAAAGTCACCATATTGGATGGATACGAAATTATTGGTTTTATACGAATGGGGTCTATAAGTTGTTTAAAGTCAGCATATTGGATGAATGTTATGGCTGTTATAATATTTGGTATAATGGATTTTTTGTTTACTGTTTGTTGTCGGCTAAGAAATTTAAGCAAAATAATCGTAAAAACAAATTAAAATAATTACATGAAATTACATAAATGGAATAATTTTATTTAATACATTAATGTAGATTTGAACGAAATAATCTTTGGTTTGCAATTATTTTATTTATTATGTATAATAAAATTATATAATTAGTGATGGGGAGTAAAAATGTCTATTTTAATAAGCTTTGTTGGAAATCACGATCCAATTGGTAATGAACAAGATGGGCCTGTTTTGCATATAATCAGGCATTATAATCCTAAAAAGGTTTATTTATTATTGAGTGATCGAATGGATAATGAGATTACTAAAATAAATATGATTAATGGAATCAATAGTGTAATCAAAAACAAAAAAAGCGGTGAAGAAATAGTGGAGTTTGTAAGTTTGAATGTTGCAAACCCAGCTATGTTTACCGATTTTTCTTTATCAGAAGTAATTAATAAAATAGTTGATAAGCACGATAAGGGAAACATCATTTATAATATTTCGTCTGGGACGCCTCAGATGCAATCAGCGTTAATTTTAGACCTTGTCTTATATAACCGAAAAGGTCTTTTTTTACAAGTTTCTAGTCCTTATCCTAATCAAAAACCGATTAATTTAATTCCTTTAGTTGATTTTGAAAATAATTTAGATATTTTAGATGAAGCTAAAAACAGAATTAATAAATCACAAATTTATTCTTTTAAAATTAATCAAATTAAAAACGAATTAATTAATAAAACAAAGGCTTATAGTTATAAATTTCTTTTTGAATTAATAAATGAATATAAAGAAACATATTTAAAGAATCATTCAAAGTTAATCAGTTTAATAGAGTATGCTTATAATTGTGATGTTTTAAATGAAATACCAAATCAAGTTGTAAATAAAATTATAGTAGACGATAAAAGGTTGTGCCGTTTTACTAGATATAATAGAAATGATTTAGCGACGGTTAGTATTATTATTAATTATTATTTAGCATTAGAAAACGAGCTTAAAAGAGGACATTTTATTGATGTGATGCTTAGAACAAAACCACTATTTTATGAATTATTAAAGCATCTTTTATTATATGGACTTGAAGCAAACAAAATAAATATTAATGAAAAACCTTGGAGGAGATTAAATAGATATAACAAATTAAATATAAATGAAATTAAAGAATATGATCGAAATTTACTTGGTCTTGAAACTATAAAACAGATAAATTGGGAATTGATGTTAGATACAAGACATTTAATCGACTTGTTAAATTATTATGGGCTAACGGAATTTAAGAAAGAAATTGCAATAATTCGAGATAAAGAAGAAGAAATTAGAAATAAATTAGCTCACGATATAAAAAACAACATCAAAAATAAAGAAGTTAAATTGGCTGCGGAAACCACTTTTAAAAACTTAACAACAATCATTAAAGCAACATTTAAAAATTTTAGTAATGACATTAATTACAACTTTTTTAATGATTTAAATGATTTAATAATTAAAAAGATAAAAAATATAACAGAAAAGGAGGATGAGAATGGATAAAAACAAACACAAATTAATAATTGGTTCGCTTTTGCACGATATCGGTAAAATTAATTATCGCGCATTAGATTTAAAAATGATTAAATCACATTCTATTGCTGGTTTTGAGTGGCTTAAAAATATTGATGATAACATCTTTGATCTTAGTAACATTGGAAGTATGATAAAACATCATCATTTTAATAAAATGCCTGATTACGGCAAGGGTATGAAGGCAGATGATTTAGCATTTATCACTTCAATAGCCGATCATATATCCGCTGGTGGCGATAGACGTCAAAAGGAAGATTTTTCAGACGTTGATTTTCAAGAAAGTCAAACAAAGATATCATTAGAATCAGTTTTTTCTAATATTAACCCTAAGAGCAAAGCACATTTTGGTTATAAAGTGACCGATTTAGGCATTAGTAAAGAGATAATATATCCTCTTGAAAATCAAAAGATTGAAGATAGTGATTATAATCAAGTTTTAATTAGGTTAGGTAATTTATTTACTAATAAAGATTTATTTGTAGATGAAAAGAATATTAACTCGTTAGTATCGATTATTAAAACTTTATTTAAATATTTACCAAGCGACACTAGATATCAAATGAAAAACGATATTTCTCTTGCTGAACACTCATTAACAACGGCAGCGTTCGCTAGTTGTTTATATGACTATTTTCAAGAACAAAAGCTAACCAACTATTATGATTTATGGAAAAATGAAAAAAAGCTTTTTTCTCAAAAGACATTTTTATTTACATCTTTTGATTTTTCAGGAATACAAAAGTTTGTTTTTGATATTCCTGTAGAAGGAGCTTTAAGAAATTTAAGAGTAAGAAGTTTCTATTTAGAAATGATGGGAGAAATCTTAGTTGATCAAATTTTAGCGAGCCTTGAACTGTCGAGGGCGAATGTTATTTATGTAGGTGGAGGGCATGGATATTTAATGCTACCAAACACTAAAAAAGCAAAAGAAGAGTTTAATAAAATAATTAGCGGGTTTAATGAATTTTTATTAACTGAGTACGATTATAATTTATATTTAACAAAATCTTTAGTAGAAGTTAGTGCTGATGAGTTAATTAGTATGAAAAACGGTGAGTTTACTGATGATTTTAGTAAAGTAATGATGGAAACATTTAAACAAACATCTTTAGAAAAACAAAATAAATATAATTTTGATATTTTAAACAAATTAAATAAAAGGACTCATAAACAAAACGAAAGAGAATGCAGTGTTTGTGGGAAAACAGCTAAATTAAGTAAAAAAGATGGTTTGGATACTTGCGAGTCTTGTCTTCAGTTTAATTTGTTTTCAAGTATTTTGGTTAAAGAAGAAAACAAATATTTTGTTTTAACAAAAGATCAATTTAAAGAAAAAGAAGGTTTAACATTTCCTTATTTAGATAATAAGGCCTCTTTATATGCTTTTAATGAAAAAGAGTTTAAAAAAACAATTGAAAACAATGACATTATTTTTAGTTATATTAAAAACGATTTTAAAGTATTTGAAAAACACTCTACAAATATTTTTATTGCTGATTATTTTGTTAAAGATAAATATAATAACCAATTAGCTATTGATAAGATTGTGGAGTTAGAGGAAAAAGGAATTAAAAGAATTGCTGTTATGAAATTAGATGTAGATAGTTTGGGGGAAGTTTTTAAAAGCGGCTTTGATAAAAAGTTATATACGATTAGTAGAATGACATCATTATCTAATCATCTATCGCTTTATTTTAAGTATTATCTTAATAAACTATTGGAAAACCTTAATATTACAGTAATCTTTTCAGGAGGCGATGATGCCTTTTTGTTTGGTACTTTTAAAGATATTTTAGATTTTAGTAAGGTGATTTATGAGAGTTTTAAAAAATACACATTAGGAAAATTAACTTTCTCAGCGAGCATTGGCTTGTTTCCAGTAAAATACCCTATTTATAAGATTGCCGATTATATGGAAGATTTATTACTTAATTCTAAATCAGTTGCTGGTAAAAACTCTGTTACTATTTTTGAAGAAGGTAACACTTTTAATTGGAATAATTTCTTTAAGATTTTAGGTAACGAAAGTAGCAGTAATTATAAATTGATTAATGATGTTATGGAAAAGAAATTAATTTCAAATACGACACTTTATAACTATTTTTATAAAATATTAAAAGATTTAAAGGAAAACGAGCAAAGAAAAGTTCATCAATTAGCCTACGTGCTAGGAAGAAGAAGAAAAGAACTTAGTAAAGAGTTAGAAAATGAAACAAATAATAAGTTATTTACGGAACTAACAAATAAGTTATTAAAAGCCGCTAATTATAAAAATAAAGAAACTAGAACTGAATTACTTTTAGCCATTCAAGTATATATGTATTTAAATAGAGAGAAATAAGGAGGAATAATCTTATGCAACAAAGAAGACCATATCAACATGATAATAGAGGCCAACAAAGACCTCAAATAAAAACAAAAAAGTATGATGTAAAAGAAACATACCTTGCTTTAAAAGAAGATTATAGTAAAAGAGCTAAAATAGTGTTAGAAGAATTATTTGAGCAAGATGGTAAAAACGTGATTAAAACAAATCAAGTTAGAAATATTTACAGTTTAGTATTGCCTTTTTTTGAATATTTTAATTATGGTAATTTACCAGATGAAACAAAAACAAAAGATAATCTTAAAAAGATTAAAATTAAGATTGCCTATCAAATTGGCAGAGATAAACAAAATAGAAGAGGAGATTGGGAATTAGGCATAAAAACATTCAATGATATCACAAATGTTTTAGAGTTAATTGATTTAGTTTTAGATTCAAAAGATTTTTTTAATGATTTAAAATTATATGCCAATTATTTTGAAGCATTAGTTGCCTATCACAGATTTTTTGAAAGCGGAGGAAATAAGTAATGAAAAAGATTATTATAAAAGGAATTTTAGAAGTCAAAACAGGACTTCATATTGGTGGGGATAGTACATTTAGTTCTATTGGTTCAATTGATTCACCAGTTATTAGAAACGCATCAACAGGGAAACCAATTATTCCTGGTTCAAGTTTAAAAGGGAAAATAAGAAGTTTACTAGCAAAAAACGAACAAGGTGAGTTTGTGGATTTTAAAGAGGAAAAGCCTGAATTAAAAAGACTGTTTGGTTCAGATGAATGTAGGGCAAGATTAATTTTTTCAGATATTAATGTTATTAAAGAATATAATGTTTATACTGAAGTAAAATATGAAAATTCAATAAAAAGAAAAACAGGTGAAGCAACACCTAGACAAATTGAAAGGGTTGTACCAAATGTCGAATTTGACTTTAATCTAACATATAACGTAATTGAAGAAAATGATTTAGAAAAAGATTTTAATATGATTACTAGAGGTTTAAAGCTATTAGAATCTGATTATCTCGGTGGTGGCGGCACAAGAGGTAACGGAAGAATTGTTTTTAAAAATTTAAAAGCAACTTCAGAAAATGATTATGATTTAACAAAAATAAACAATTTATTAGATGATGTTGTTTTATTTGGAGAAAAGCTTTACTCGTAATGAATAAAAAGAAAATAATTACTTTAAAATTTAATACCGCCATTCACTATGGCAACGATGGTAAGCCAGGATTATTAAATACAGATATTATGATTTTATCTGATACAGTTTATAGTGCGATAATCGATAATAATCCAACGATTCTTTCTAAACTAATTAAATACGTTACTAACAACGAACTTAAAATAAGTAATATGTTGCCATATGTAAATAATCAATTGCTATTGCCACGAGGGTTAAAACAATTTGAGTTTGGTAATAAAGAAATAGATAGAACACTTTTTAAAAAGATGAAAAAGGTTAACTTTCTTCCTTTTGATAATTATGAAAAATATTATACAAATTGTCAGGAAGAACTAATTGAAGAAGCACTAAATTTAGAAAAAGAGATTGGCGTTTTTGAGGTTAGAACAAATAATCGAATTTCTCGCGATAAAAGAGAAACTATGCCTTATTTATTAACTACTTTTACATTTAATGAGAATTCAGGTTTATACTTAATTGTTGAGTATAGTGATGAAAATATTTTCGCATTGATTAAAAATGAAATTGAAAGGCTTGGTAAATTTGGTGTGGGTGGAAGAAGAAGCAGTGGTTTAGGTAAGTTTGTAATTAAAGAAATTAAAGATTTTCAAGAAACTGATCAAGGAAAGTATCTCTTAGTTTCGACTGCTTTACCTAAAAATCCAATCGGAAAAAGCACTTTTAAAATTGTTAAAAGAAGTGGCTTTTATCACTCTCGTGAAGGAAACTTTAAAAAAAGAGATATTTACGCTATTAGTAGTGGATTAATTACTGAGGAAAAGTTTGAAGGAAAAATATTAGATGACTTATCTTTTAATCATCCCGTTTATAGGTTTTTACCAGCGCTGTTTGTGAGGATAAATATATGAGTATAAAAGAATATAAATTAACACTTAAGACATTAACAAATCTTCATATTGGCTCTGGAGAGACGCTTTTAAGTTTCGACTATTTTTTAGGTAACGAGCAATTTTTATTTGTTGATGATAATTTATTAGCGGGTGAATTAATTAAAAGAAACTTAGAAAACGATTTTATTGAGTTGATAAACAAAAGAACATCAAATCAAAGTAGGAATATAAGACTTGTTTTAAGAGAACTTGGATTTGATAATTTAAATCCAATTGTCAGTCATATTATTGATGGAAAGATCAAATATGGTAAAAATGGTAAAGGAATGTTTAAACCGATTGAAACCTTTATTAGAAATGGTAATGGCGATGTGTATGTCCCAGGATCGTCTATTAAAGGCTTTATTAGTAATGTTTTAAATTTAAGCGAAAAAGAACAAAAAGAAGTTGGAAACTACTTAAGTATTTCTGATAGTAATATTATAGATATTAAAAATCTTTGGATTACGACGGTCTCTTATTATCAAAATGCCAGTGATGATAAAAAACCAGCACTACCAAATGATGGACAGAGCAATTACGTTGAGTTTATCAAACCGAAAACGAAGATTACATTTAATGTGAAAGTAGATACTAAATACATTGATTTAAATTTATTTAAAGAAAATTTAGTTAATTTTAACTATAATTATCACGAACTATTTGAAAGAAAGTTTGAAGCCAAAAATACTAGGGGTCAATATAATTGTTTAGACGATTATGATGAAGTTTATAATGGTGATATTTTTAGATTAGGTAAATATACTAGTTTTTTATTAAAGACAGATTATTTAAGCCATCAATATAAAAGTGGAGAAGAACTCTTTAATGCCGTAAAAAGCGTGAGAAGATTTGCTGGAAGTAGAAAAATAAAGCAAAATTTAGAAAAAAAATCAAATCAAAAACAAAGATATCCGCTGGCCTTAAAAGTAAGTCTTATACCTCAAGGATACTATACTGAAAATGGAATTTGCGCTTACAACTTTGAGGAAATTAAATGAGATTAATTTTAACGTTTAATTTTGATCATGAGAAATTTACTAACAAATACAGAAACTTTTTAATGAGCTTTTTTAAGTTTGCGTTGGTAAAGGAATATCAAGCAGAATTTAATAATTATTATAACAAGCCAAAAATTAAGCCTTTTAGTTTTTCAGTTTATACAAAAGATTTAAAACATGAAAAGTCATATATTATTTCGCCCAGCAAAGAACTTAAAATGGTTTTTTCTAGTAATGATTATAACTTTATAAATATGATTTATAATTCGCTTTTAATAAATAAAAAGCGTAAAATGAGCGTCGCTCCTAATAATAAAGTATTTTTAAAAAGACTTTCATTAATATATTTAGAGGAAATTGAAAAAGAGCAAATAACTATTAAAATGTTATCACCACTATTAATAAGAGATAGAGATAAAAAGTTAAATAAAGATTATTATAAAACAGTAGAAGATAAAGACTTTTTAGAAAAACTAAATTTTAATTTAAATTATTTAGCTAATAGTTTTAAGTTAGACACGAATAACTTATATATAGAACCTCTTGATGTGAAAAAAGTTGTCGTCCCTATTATGAGTGTTAGATATGATGCTAATGATGGAATATTTACATTAAGAGGAAAGGCAGAAACTTTAAACACTCTTTATAAAATAGGTATAGGTTCAAGAAGAGGGGAAGGTTTTGGTCTCTTTGAAATTGTAAATGATTAAAACATTTTATTTATTAATTCCTGGTAAATTAACAGTGAAAGATGCAAATATTAATTTTGAAGACATCAGTGGTGTAAACACTGTTATTCCAATTAAACAAATAACAGATTTATATTTATGTCTGGACATTAACCCCACGTCAAATGTTTTAAAATTAATAATGGATGAAGGAATTATAATACATTATTTTAATAATTATGAGTATTATTTAGGAAGTTTAATTCCTAAAAAACATAAGAATTCAGGGAAGACAATAGTAAAAGAAGTAGAATGTTTTGATAATTTAGATAAAAGAATTCAAATTGCTAAAAAGATTATTAAAGCAGCATTAAAAAACATATCTAAAGTAGTTAAATACTATCAACGTAGAAAAGGGATAGTAAATAATCTAAATTTAAATTATTATAGTAATAAAATAAACGAAGCAAAAACAATTAATCATTTAATGTTAATTGAAGCGGAATACCGTAAAAATTATTATAATCACTATCCAGAAATTTTGAACTTAGAATCATTTATTAGAGTAGCACCAAATGCAACTGATATTGTTAATGTTTTGTTAAATTTGATGAATTCCTTATTATATAGCGTAATATATAGCGAAATAAAAAAGACCAACTTAAGTGGATTTATTAGTTATCTACACGAGCCAGATCATGATAGAGTACCATTAATATATGACATTTCGGAAATATTTAAACCGCTATATGTTGATAGAGTAGTTTTTAGAATGATTAATAGAAAGCAAGTCAATGATAACGATTTGATAAATAACAGATTAAGCAATGATGCAATAAAAATAGTATTTAAAGAATGGAACACTCAGCTAAATACAACTATTCATCATCCTAAATTAAAAAGAAGTATAAGCTATAGAATGTTAATAAGGCAAGAATTATATGAACTGGAAAAACATATAGCAAATGATAAAGATTATAATCCTCTAATAAGTTGGTGGTAAAATGTTAGTATTAATAAGCTATGATATTTCAAATTCTGCAAAAAGATCTAAAGTGTTAAATAATGTTTATAAGATATGTAAAAGATATTTATATCAAATTCAATATTCAGTTTTTATAGGCGAACTAACAAAACCTTTATTTAATGAATTAATAATAAAATTAAAAAATGAAACGGATGAAAAGTTAGATTCCTTACTCATAATAAAAATTAAAAACAAACACAATGCAAAGACAGAATATTACGGAAACAAACAATTTTTGGACAATATAATATGTTAAATTGAGGTTGACAAGCTTGTTTTAGGGCTTGTTTATGCAAAACAAAAGAAAACAGAGACTAAAAATGTTTTTAAAAACGAAAAAATGCTAGAGGTCGACAGGAACTTTCCTATAAAAAAGATGTAAAAAATGAGAATTGTGATAAAATAAAGTGTATTCATATATAAAAGATGCAAAAAAGAGGGGAATTTACTGTTTAAAGTCACCATATTGGATGGATACAACTACCCTATACTACTAAGGACTCTACGGTAGACCTGTTTAAAGTCACCATATTGGATGGATACACTATTTCACTTCTATTAGGTAGTGCATAATTCACTGTTTAAAGTCACCATATTGGATGGATACTATATACACATCTCCACAATTTATAGCACCTTGATTATCGTTTAAAGTCACCATATTGGATGGATACGTTATTTTGCACCACTCTAAATATAAATTATAATTTCGTTTAAAGTCACCATATTGGATGGATACGACGAATTAGGAATGACAAAATGGGGGGAGTTCTCAGTTTAAAGTCACCATATTGGATGGATACGTGTATCTTTTCTCAACTCCTTTAACTTCTTTGA
>Ga0265293_10010415_pt1 | contig 13007 bp, 17 predicted proteins | sample Munlanlewell138R_FD_192505 | JGI IMG/M metagenome (GOLD analysis project Ga0265293, IMG submission 192505) | Leachate microbial communities from a municipal landfill in Southern Ontario, Canada - Leachate well 138R | ecosystem: Engineered > Solid waste > Landfill > Unclassified | place: Canada... | reverse complement strand
CCTAGAAAAGTATCTAAGACAACTCTTAAAATAACGGTTGAAGAATATAGAAATGGTTCTCCTTCAGTAACTAAAACCCACTCGTTATTAGTTGATGTGGTTTCAGTAGGATCTTTTAGTCGAGCAATTTGTTAGACAAACATTTAAAATATATGTTTAATTTAGCTTTATATGGAACTTATGTTTTATAATACCTTATCAAAAAAGAAAGAAATTTTTAAGCCTCTAAAAGAAGGAGAGGTTAGTCTTTATGAATGTGGACCTACAGTTTATTCTTCTCCCCATATTGGGAATATGTTAAGGTATGTTTTTGGAGATTTACTTTCTAGGACTATTTTGTTTAATGGATATAAACTAAAGAGAGTAATGAATGTTACCGATGTAGGACATCTTACTGGAGATTCCGATGATGGAGAGGATAAGATGGAAAAATCTGCTTTAAAGGAAGGTAAAACTGCAGAAGATATAGCAAATTTCTACTGGAATGAATTTAAAGAAGATTTTAAAAAGCTAAATATTCTTGAGCCGAACATCTGGTGTAAGGCAACCGAACATATTAAAGAGCAAATTGAGTTGATAAAGAAACTAGAAAAAAAAGGAGCAACATATAAAACCTCGGATGGAATTTATTTTGACAGTTCTCAATTTTCTGAATATGGAAAACTCTCTGGAAATAAACAAGAAAATTTAGATGCTGGAAATAGAATTGCTCTAAAAGAAAAGAAAAATCCTAGTGATTTTGCTCTCTGGAAATTTTCTTTTCCAGAAGATAAAAGACAACAAGAATGGGCTTCTCCTTGGGGGGTTGGATTTCCTGGATGGCATATAGAATGTTCCGCAATGTCTATGAAATATCTCGGAGAGACAATTGATATTCATACTGGAGGAGCAGACAATATCTTTCCTCACCACGAAAATGAAATTGCTCAATCTGAAATGGCTAATGACCAACCTTTTGTGAAATACTGGATGCATAATGGATTTCTAACATTTAAAGGAGAAAAAGTTTCAAAGTCAAAAGGAGGGCTTTATACAATTTCAGAGTTAGAGGAGAAAGGATTTTCTCCACTTTCCTATAAATATTTATGTTTGAATACTATATATAGAAAACCCTTAGATTTTTCTCTAGAAGCTTTAGAAAATGCACAAATCTCCTTAAAGAGATTAAAAAATATAATTTCTTCATTAGAAGATGATGGAAAAATTAATGAGGATTATTTGAATAGATTTAAGGAAGCAATTAATGATGATCTTAACTCTCCCAAGGCTCTTGCAGTTCTATGGGAACTTGTTAGAGATGAAAGTGCAGTTGGAAAAATTCAAACGATAAAAAAAATAGATGAAGTATTTGGACTAGAACTGCTTGAAAAAGAGAATATGGAAATTCCTGAGGAAATTAAAAAAATTGCTGAAGAAAGATTAATTGTCAAGAAAAATAAAGATTGGAAAAAATCGGATGAATTAAGAGATAAAATAAACTCTCTAGGTTGGAATATAAGGGACAGCAAGGAAAGTTATGAATTAGAAAAAATTTAATTTTAAAAGAATTTATAAATCTAGAAAATATTATTGATTTATGGTAGAAAAAAAAGAGTCAAAAATTGAGGAGTTTTTGGAGGAAGAAATACTATTATGTAATAGAACTGGAATAATAAAATTTCCAAAATTAATTGTTTTGTTTATAACTCTTGTTCTAGCAATTATTTTATTTTCTAAGGGGAGAAATTATGAGCCTCTGAATAATATTCTTATTTCCTTAGGATATTTTGGAACTTTTATCGGAGGGCTTTTTTATTCATATGGTTTTAGCGCAGCAATAGCTACAGCAGTTTTATTAATTTTAGCTAAAAGTCAAAATTTATTCCTGGCTATCTTTATTGGAGGAGTTGGAGCCGTAATTAGTGATTTTTTAATATTTTATCTAGTTAGACATTCTCTAGATGATGAAGTTATCTGTTTTAAGGAAACTAAATTTATGAGAAAACTAAGAAGAACAACCAAGAAAACTCTTGGAAAATTTTATACCATGTTTAATCTAATTGTTGCAGGGATCCTCATTTCTTCCCCCCTCCCAACAGAGCTAGGTATTGCAATGATTGCTAGTATGAAGAAAATCTCTGCAAAAAAATTCCTATTAATTACCTATATTTTACACACCATAGGCATTGCAATTATTCTTTTAATAGGAAATTCAGTCTAATATTTTAGATACAAATTATTAAAAACCCTTCAATAGTTAAAGTTATATGAGAGAGAAAATTATAAAATTTATCGAAGAAAACAATCTTTCGTTATTTGAAAGAGAAAATATTAGATCTTCAAACCAAAGTATTTTCAAAACAAAAGATGCTAAAGGAATTCATCAAAAAACTTTAAATTTAGTTTCTAGGAATTTCCGATTAGAGAATACAAAGCAAATATTAAAGTTATTTGAAGATAATAATTCAGAAAAAGATATTGAAAAAAAACAAAAATTCTTTTTAGAATTAAATAGTTTTGAAAACTCTAGATTTAATAAACTTAAAAAAAGAAATCCTAGTTGGAAAGCTCCTTATGATTCGGTAGTTGTTACCGAAGACGAATCTACTCTTGTTAAATTAAAGGAAGAGGGATGTAGTGTTGTTTTTGTTAATCAACAATCAGATATTTTTGATTTAGATAGATATGATTTAGTTAGATATATAGATTGTGAAAATTTTGATAATTTAATAGAACGAATTTCTCAAGCAATTCCGATTTCCAAAATCCAAGAAGCAAGTTTAGAGAAAAACTTGGTTGAACTTTCATCCTGGATAGATAATTTAGAAATTCTAAAATCTTCAAAAAATACCGAAGAGATAAATCAAATTTTAGAGGAGTTAGAACCTTTGTTAGAGATGTTAGAATTTGAAGAAGAGGAAGTTTTAGATGTGAGAGATATTGAAGATTTAACAAAAGAAATTAATGATAAGATTATGACGAAAATTAGGGAAATGACTCTTTCAGGAGAGTCGGTAGTTTCTCTTTTAACCGAGGGAATTCCCAAGGAGATACAGGATATTTTAGAAAGAGAATTAAAAAATTCTAACCTTCCTAGAGAGATTTTTCTAGACACAATTCCGATAAAACTTGACGATAAAGAGGTTTGGAATTTTATTAAAAAACAATCTACAAGAAATTATTTAAATTTTGCTTCTAATTTAAAAAAAGAATATGACTCAATAAAAAATATTCCTAGTCTCTTGAAAAGATTAGAAAGAGAAATTATCTATCAAGATTTTATTTCTGGGATTTCTACTTTTAGAAGTGAGTTAAATTTTTTCCCCAAGATTAGCTCTGAATTAAAAATAAATTTATCTAAAAATTTATTTTTAAATAATCCTCAACCAATATCTTTTGAACTAACTCAAAACGAAAGATGTTCTATTTTAACTGGAGCAAATTCTGGAGGAAAAACTACTCTGTTAGAGCATTTAATTCAACTAGTTTCTCTTACTCAATTAGGACTTCCAGTTTCAGGAGAATTAACCATTCCTCTTTTCAGTGAAGTTTATTATTTTGCAAAGAATAAAGGATCTATCTCTCGAGGAGCTTTTGAAACTCTTTTAACTCAAATGTCGGAGATTAAACCTGGAGAGAGAACCCTAATTCTTGCTGATGAGATTGAGGCAGTTACCGAACCTGGAGTTGCTGGAGAGATAATTGTTTCTACTGCCGAATATTTTATTGAACAAAATTGCTTCTTGGTTGTTGCAACTCATCTAGGACAAGAGGTTCAAAAATTACTTCCTCCTAAATCTAGAATAGATGGAATTGAAGCAACCGGTTTAACCGAAAACTACGAACTTATAGTGAATCATAATCCTGTCCTCGGAAAACTTGCAAACTCAACTCCTGAATTAATTATTGAAAAAATGGCTAAGGCACAACAGAAACCCTATTTGGAATGGTTATTTGAAAATTTAAGGAAGAGAAAGAATTAGATCCAACCTTTCTTTTTTATTCCTAAATTTGTTATTTCAAAATCAAGAGCTTTCTCTGGAAGAGAACGATGTTTTTTCAGAAGTAAAGTTCTTCTGTTAGGATTTTTCTTTAACTCAATAAGACATTTAGACCAGTATTTTAACAGATCTCCTCCAACCATTGAAACTTGTTTTTCCTCATCTATTTTATCTCCTCCCTGAACGAATAGAGAATAAACCTGGTTTGTTACAATTACAGGAATCGTTTGTTTTCTCGCAATCTCATTTAGTTTTCTTAGTTGTGAGGCAAGATTACTATTTACCTCTTTTATCTTAAGATCTTTTTTTGTTTTAATTGCATCTGCAAGTTCTAGACGATAAAGCATCGCAATGCTATCGATGACAATTAAAGAAATATCTCCTTTTTTTACATACTCTAATAATTTTTCAAAATCTTTTTCCTGTTCTTTAAAATTTGTAGGTTTTAACAATAGAATATTTTTCAAAATTTCATTTGTTTTCTCTCTCGGTTCATTAGAGATTTGGTAAACTCTTTCCGAAGAAAATCCTCCTTCTGTATCTACATAAATTACCTTATTCCCTTTTTTTGCCTGAGAAACTGCAACAAGCATACAAAGATTTGTTTTTCCACTTCCTCCCGGACCATAAAAAGTAGTAATTATATCTGTCTCATAGCCTCCGAAAAGAAATTTATTTAAGTCATAACTTCCCGCAGAAATTTTTGTTTCAACCATATTAGAACCAAAAGAAAAGGGTATTTAAGACTTACTTAATAAAATTAATAATTAAACTGATTGTAAAACCAACGAAACCAAGTGCTAAAACTCCAACAGCAGAAACCTTTGCAACAGTCTTAAATTCTTCCATTGTTGGTTTTTTCATAGTTCTCCAAAGCCTAACATATTGTGTTTTTTGCGAGGAAGCCCAGGATTTTATATTCGCCATAATTCTTATAGGAAAAAATTCTTTTTAAATCTTACTCTTCGGAAAGATATTCTATTCCTAATTCTTCAGACATTTCATCCCTCCTTCTTTCTTCCAAGGGTTTTTTATCTCCACTGATTTGAGAACTTTTAACTCCGGTAATAATTACCATTACTCTAATTGTGCCCTCTAAGTCTGCAGAGATTTGAGCTCCTGAAATTAATTTTGCATCTGGAGAGAGTCTCCTTCCAATTGTTTCCATAATCTTTTTATATTCATCTAATGACAAATCAGTTCCTCCGATTACATTCACTAAAGCTCCGGTTCCGTTAGTGATATCTACATCTACTAAAGGATTTACCAGGGCCTTTTCAACCGCTTCTAATGCTCGATTACTAGAATCGTCCTCTCCCATCCCAATAAGTGAAACTCCTCCATTTGACATTATAGCCTTTACATCTGCAAAATCTAAATTAACGAGGCCAGAACGAGTAACTAACTCGGTAATTCCCTTAACAGCATTAGTAAGAATTTCATCTGCAATTTTAAATGCAGTAGGAATAGGCATATCCGGAGCTATTTCCAATAGCTTATCATTTGGAATTATTATAAGAGTATCAACCGTAGATTCAATTCTCTCTAAGGATTCCATCGCATTCTCAATTCTTTTTTTACCTTCCACAGTAAATGGTAATGTAACAATGCCAATAGTCAAAGCGCCGGTTTTTTTTGCAATTTCCGCGACGATAGGGGTTGCACCACTTCCAGTTCCTCCTCCAAGTCCGCATGTAACGAAAACCATATCCGAATTTTCTAATTTTTTTCTAATTTCCTGAGCTTGTTCTTTTGCAGCTTCAGCTCCAATTCGGGGATTTGAACCAGCTCCTAATCCCTTAGAAATTTCCCTTCCAATCAATATTTTTTGATCTGCATTAGAATAAAGTAAATCCTGAGCGTCAGTATTTATTGCAATAATCTCTCCTCCTTTAATTCCTACCTCTCTCATTCGAGAAACAGTATTATTCCCTGCTCCTCCAACGCCAATAACCTTTATTCGCGCATTCTGTTTCTTCAATAATTCTTCTAACTCTCTATTCAATTCAGAATTATGTTCCTCACCACTAACATTTCCCATATATGCCATATCAATTAAAAGAAAAATCTATTTATAAGCATTTGTAGTCTGAATTATTTCTTATCTGAAACAGTTTCAAATTCTATTTTCAGAGAAATTATCTCTTCAAATCTTTGTTTCATTAATTCAAAAATTGGAAGGAATTTCTTCTCAATTTTTATTTTTGCCGTATTTCCATTTATTTCAGAGTCAAATTTTTGTCTAAAAAAGAATTCTTGTAAGGAATCTAGTTGTTCTTTTTTATCCTCTACTTTTCTAAGAATTTTATAACTATAGATTAGGTTTTTTCCAGCAAGAGAGTGATTAAAATCTACTAAGACTCTTCCTCCAGAAACAGATACAATTTTTGCAAGTTTTCCATCAAATGAAAATTGCATTCCTTTTTGTGGAACTACTTTTTGTTCATTGAAGTTAGACATAGAAACCATTTGAACAAGCTTAGGATCTCTTTTTCCAAATGCTTTCTCTGGAGAAACTTTAACAGAATAATCCTTCCCAATTTCCTTTCCGATGAAGTCTTCATCTAATCCTTTAACAATCATTTCATTTCCTACAGCTAATTTTAGAGGTTTAAATGTTCCTTCCTTTACTCCCATAATTTTTTCATCATCTTTTCGAGTAGAATCAAAAATTTCTCCATCTTCAGTTTTCCCAGTATATTCTATTTCAATAAAGGTATTTTTTTCAACAGCCATATCTTCATCTAATTAGTTAGCTTTTTAAGTTTGTTGTTTTTTGAAACAATAACTTTATAAATCAAATTCTTGTAGAATTTTTATGGTATTAAAAATAGTAAATGCAACAGATTTGAGAATTGGAAACTACGTTTTCGTAGATAATGAAGCCTTTCAGGTTAAGACTATGGACATCTCTAAAACTGGAAAGCACGGAGCAAGTAAGTGTAGATTTGAAACAGTTTCAGAAATGTCAGGGAAAAAAAGAATTTTTATGTGTCCTGGACATGAAAGATTTGACGTTCCAATGATTGATAAAAGAAAAGCTCAAGTTCTTTCAATCAACGGAGAGAGTGTAAGTATCATGGATTCTGAAAATTTTGAAAATTTTGAATTAACAATTCCTGAAGAATTAAAAGATGAATTAACCGATGGTGCAAATGTAGAATATTGGGATGTTGAGGGTACTAAAATGTTAAAGAGGATTCTATAATGGCTACAAAAATTCCAACCGCTCAAAAAAGATTATTTAAGAATGTTTTCTTTTGTAAGGTTTGTAAACAAAAGATGAGAATTGAACCTGGAAGAGTTGTAGCAGGAAAAGTTTCTTGTAGGAAATGTAAATCAAAGGCGTTTCGTGCAATAAAGAAAAAATAGGGGTAATAAATGAATAAAATCTTAGTGATAGATCTTACATTCTTAGTATTATTTTGTATAGCCTTGGTGATGTTTCTCGTTAAAAATAAAAAAAATTTAAAGAGGGAGGGTTGGATTTTTTTATATAAAACAAAATGGGGAATGGATGCTATTTCTAAATTTACAAAAAAGTACTCTAAGATATTAAAAAAATTAAAATATGTAATCATAGTCATAGGATTTATATTGATGATTTTGATCACAGTACTTCTTGCATCCAATGTATATTCCTATTTCATTGCACCTGAGAAAACTATTGAAATCACTAACGGAGCTCCTCCTATCGCCCCCTTAATTCCTTATTTTCCACAAGTATTTGGATTGCAAAGTATTTTTCCTAATTTTTATTTTAGTTATTTTATAATTGCTCTAGCAATTGTTGCGTTAGTCCATGAATTTGCTCACGGAGTTTTTATGAAGTTATTTGGAGTTAAAATTAAATCTACAGGATTTTTATTTTTAGGTCCTATCTTAGGAGCATTTGTAGAACAGGATCAAAAAAGTTTTGAAAAAAGTAAGAATTCTGAGCAGATGGCTATATTAGGTGCGGGAGCATTTACAAATTTTATATTCGCAATTCTATTCTTTATATTACTAGTTTTATTCTTTAGTATAGCCTATACTCCCTCAGGATATATATTTTCTGATTATGCAAGGACTACAATAAATGCCTCAGATATAAATTCATTTAATAATTTTTCCGAACAAATTGTTAGCATAGAAACTTCCGAAGGAAGATATTTTATTCCAAGAGATTTTTATAATCTAATTTCTGAAAATCTCTCATTTATAGAGGATAAGACGATGATTGTTTATGGAGACTATCCTGCTGTTAAAAATGAATTACGAGGTTCAATTATTTCTGTCGACGATTATCCTGTAAAGAGATTTAAAGATTTTGAAAAAACAATGATAAAAAAATATCCTGGAGATAAAATCAATATCAAAACAAACTTTGAAAACCAAATTCTTTCGTTCGATATAACTCTCAACGAGAATCCCCTAAATAATTCAAAAGGATTTTTAGGAATTGAACATCGAGTTATTAATACAAAAAAAGGAATATCTAAGATGATATTTTCTATTATTAATTTTAAGGACGCAACAACAGATTATAAAAGCAAGTTTAACGAGGAGATTGCAGAGTTTATTTATTATTTATTCTGGTGGGTTGCTTTGATAAATTTATTTGTAGCAATGTTTAACATGCTTCCAATGGGAATCCTAGATGGAGGAAGATTTTTATATTTGTTTATACTTTCAATTGTTAAAAAAGAAAGTAAAGCGAATAAAATCTATAAATTCTTTTTCTCGACGGTGATTTTAATTTTTATATTATTAATCTTATTATGGTTTGTTGCAAGATTTATTAAATAAAGAAAAGTATTTAAACTCCGTTGTGCTATTTTTTTTAATTAAAAGGGTGTTAATAAAAATGGCAGCAAAAAAAAAGGCGGCAAAAAAACCTGTTAAGAAGGTAGCTAAGAAACCTGTTAAGAAGGTAGCTAAGAAACCTGTTAAGAAGGCAGTAAAAAAGCCTGCTAAAAAAGTAGCTAAGAAAAAGAAGAAGTAAATATTCTAAAGCTATTTAAATAGCATTTTATTTTTTTATTTATGGTAAAAAATTCTGAAGGTCTAACAGAAACAATAAAAAAAGATCTTTTAAAAAAAAGTTATGGATTGTTTGGTATTGGAGGGGCGGTTCAAATTTGTAATTATACCAAGAGTTCTCTTCGAGGAGAGGAGAGCTGTTGGAAGGAAACATTTTACGGAATTGATTCCTCTCGTTGCTGTCAATGTACTCCTTGCGTTATGAATTGTGATAATTGTTGTGTTCATTGTTGGAGACCAATTGAAATGAATCTAGGAATTGACTTGAAGGAATTTGATGAACCTGAAGAGTTTCTCGAAGGAATTATTGAAAAAAGAAAAAAACTTCTTAGCGGATTTGGAGGATTGGAAAGTGTGGATAGGGATAAATTTGAAAAATCCTTAGAACCCTCTCTGATTACTCTCTCTTTATCTGGAGAAGCAACTCTCTATCCTAAACTTCCTGAATTAATAAGCTTGATTAGAAAGAGAAACTGCGTTTCTTTCATAGTTACTAACGGACAAAATCCCGACATGATAAAAAAATTGGAAAAAGAAGATTCTCTTCCAACTCAATTAACTCTTTCTACAAATGCTCCGAATGAAAAACTTTTTTTAAAATGGCATAATCCTCTTCGGAAAGACGCTTGGAAACGATTTAATCAAACAGTTGATTTATTAAAAGAATTAAAAGGAAAATGTAGAAGATGTATAAGATTGACTCTTGTCTCTCCGACGGAAGATGAAAAAGAAAAGTTAGCTTCACTAACTAACATGTCTGACAATAATGTTGTAGAATATGCCGAAATTATACGACGAGCCGAACCAAATTTTATCCATGTAAAAGGATATACTTCCATTGGTTCGGCAAGGAAGAGGATGGGCTATTCTAAAATGCCTTGGTTTAACGAAGTTAAATCTTTTTCTAAAAAACTTTTAGGAGAGTTGAATTCTAATTTAGAAAAAAATGAAAAACCATGGAGGGAATTAGGGAGTGTTGAAAAAAGTTGCATTGTTTTAATTGGAAAGGATAAAAAAGAAATGAAAATTAAGAAAATTTAAAGAAAAACAATTCCCTCTCTTGTTAATGCAGTAAATCTTACTCCTACTGGAATTGAAAGAAGGGCAGAAATTAAAGCCATATGTTCCTTTCCGTCTCCTGATGCTATTGATAAAGCAACTTCAGAGTTAAAATCTGAATTCAACCTAGGTTTAAGTTTATCCAATAATTCTTGTTTCAAATTTACTAAGGGTTTAGATAAATCTACTTCAATGATCTCATATTCTTTTCCTGGAACATCAAAATTTTTTGCAAAAGAACTTCCAACTAAAATAATTTTCTCCCATTTTCCATGCTTGATTAATCCTGCAACCTGGCCCCAAGTTCCTTCCCCCCTCGATAAAAGAGCAACTAATTGTGCCATCAGAATTGGAACTCCTCCTGTTGTAACCTTTGTCGAAGACTTCCATAATAGGTAGATCGAGGAGAATGTAATATCATCCCGATGTCTGTTCTTAAGTTTGGAAAAGAATAGGTATCCTCTAATGTTTTTATTAATCCTAAATCTCCCTTGGTATCTCTTTTTTCTAATTCCTCTAGAGAGTAAAATCCGGGTAATACGCTCACAATAGAGTCTAATTTATTCTCTCTTGAATCTATATGAAAATCTTTAGCCCATCCAATCAGAGAATAGGTTCCAAATCCTGGATGATTAGATCGAGAGATCTTAACCGGAACAAGCCAAGTCCCTATCTTTCCAGGAATAACCTTATTGTATTGGTTATCTAACTTAAAATTTAAAACTCCCCTAGTATTCTCTATTTCCTCTCTCGTTAGATACTTTATCATATTCTTAATTCAACTTCTTCCTTTTTAAGAATTTATATCTTTCAGTTTAAGAAATCAAACCGAAGTCTTTAAAAACCCTCTAAATTAGTATAAACTATCAAAGACCACCGTGTCCTAGACTTTAGGAACTCAAATGAGTGTGGAAGATGCTAAGGCTACTTCTATACGATTTATAAATATGGAAAAGAAAACTGAAAAAACTAAAAAGAAAGTTGTTAAGGAAAAATCTGTTGAGAAGGAGATTAAAGAAGTTGAGAAACCAATTAAAACTCTAAAAGAATTTTACTCTCTTGAAGAGGCATTAAAAGAATTAAGGAAATTTGAAAAAAGAAAATTTGATCAAACTGTTGATTTAATTATCAATCTTCAAAAATTTGATAATAGAAAAGAATCTTTAAATTCCTTTGTTCAAGTTCCTAATTCCTATGATAAAAAAATTGCAGCATTCTTAACTACTAAAGTAAAAGGAGTAGATGTTATTTTGAAAGATAGCTTCGATAGTTACAAAAATTTAAGAGATGCAAAAAGGCTTGCTAAAAAGTACGATATGTTTATTTCTGCAGCTCCGCTGATGGGACAGGTTGCTACAAAATTTGGTAGAGCTTTAGGTCCTTCCGGAAAAATGCCTTCTCCTCAACTAGGAATTGTTATTAAGGAGGATGAGGAAACCTTGAGGAAGTTAGTTGATAAGATGAAGAAGTCTGTAAAGGTAAGAACAAAGGAAAGAGTTGTAAAGATTGGAGTTGGAAAAGAATCTATGTCAGATAAAGAGCTTTTAGAAAATTTAGAATCTGCGATTAAAGGAGTTACGGAGTTACTTCCATTAAAGAAAGACAATATTAGAAGCATTTTAATTAAATTCACAATGACTCCGTCATTAAAGATTGACTATGGCAATTAAGGCACAAGTTTCCGATAAGAAGAAAGAAATAGTAAAGGAATTAGCGGGACTTCTTTCTAAGAAAACTGTTTTAGTTTGTTCTATTAAAAATTTAAAATCTTCACAATTTCAAGAAATAAAGAAAAAACTTAGGGGGAGAGGAATTGTAAGGGTTGCGAAAAAAAGTTTAATTGATTTTGCCTTAGAACATGCAAAGAACGAGGAATTTAAAAAATTAGTTCCTCATATTAGTTCAGATTATGCATTAATTTTTTCCGACGAGGATGCTTTTGCTTTAAGTGGAATTTTAGCAGACAATAAATCTCCTGCAAAAGCAAGAGAGGGACAAATCGCTGAGGAAGAAATTTGGGTGAGGGCAGGACCTACTAGTCTAGCTCCCGGTCCAGATATTTCTGCCTTGAGTGCGGTAGGACTACAACCTAAGGTTGAGGGAGGAAAAATTGCAATTGCAAAAGATACCTTGTTTGTGAAACCTGGAGAGGCGATTTCTTCTGAGAAAGTTTCTATTTTAGCTAAATTAGATATCACTCCATTTGAAATTGGATTAGAACCAATTGCAGCATTCTCGGATGGAAAAGTTTATGTTGGAATTAAGATTGATAAGAAAGGAACTCTGGAAATTTTGCTTAACGACTATTCAAGAAGTTTAGCATTTGGAGTTTCATTGAATTTCATAACAAAAGAAACTCTTCCATTCATACTAGGAAAAGCATCTGCTCACGAGATTACTATTAGACGAATCGTTACGGGAGAACCTGCACCTGAGGCTGTAGTAGAAGATCCTACTCAAGTTCAGGAAGAAACTAAAGAGGAGGAGCCAATAGACCTTGCTGGTGGTATGGCTTCATTATTCTAATGATAAAATTATATTCTTCAATTAAATTTGGAGATAAACAATAAAATGGAATATGTCTATGCAGCACTTTTGTTGCACAAACTAGGTCAAGAAGTTAGCGAAGATAACTTGAAGAAAGTTATTTCTGCTACTGGAGCTACTGTAGATGAGTCCAAGGTTAAAGTCCTTGTTGCCTCTCTTAGTGGTGTAAATATTGACGAGCAGTTAGCTAATGCATCTATTGCAGCAGCACCTGCCGCTTCTAGTGGATCTGCAGCACCAGTACAAGAAGAAAAGAAGAAAGAAGAGCCAAAAGCTGAAGCAGCTGAGGGCTTAGCTTCATTATTCGGTTAATTAGAAATTTTTATCTGAATAGTAAGCTAAGTTATTGGTAATACTATTCGGCAAACTTAAATCCGAGTATGAGGCTAGTTTAGTTGG